>Ga0302347_1001437_pt1 | contig 28617 bp, 35 predicted proteins | sample PhyWR1_FD_202178 | JGI IMG/M metagenome (GOLD analysis project Ga0302347, IMG submission 202178) | Leaf surface microbial communities from wheat plants in UC Gill Tract Community Farm, Albany, California, United States - DLSL W.R1 (v2)... | ecosystem: Host-associated > Plants > Phyllosphere >...
CCAGAATGTCTTCTGCATCAACCCAGCAGTTGACGAGCAGTTTTTTGGTATTGAATATTCATCTGATTCATTCGGAGATAACCCACTAATTTTGGACATTGAAAGGGTATGTGTTCACAATGTGAGGACTCAAACCTATAGTCAGGCCACTGGTTATGCCATACCTATGACTGTTATAGGAAACTACGGATCCAGTTCGACACAGGAAAAGCAGCATGTGGTAAGAATTGGCAGCTTCCGTATTGAAGAGTTTTATTCGGTTAATCAGGACGGAATAACCCCTATAGATGGTGATAGTGACATCTGTCGCATGTTTACCAATCCGACGCTGCTCACTATAGGGGCGCTTTATGCCAGAAATGTGGCAAAGCGCTTCATCAAAACTCAGGAGTCAGTGCAGGCATACTGTGACAATGTAGATTGGGTAAACGACTTTCGATTTCCTGCTGGCGTATTTGTGGGGTTCTTTGAGGGGCAGGTTGCAAATAGTGGGGTGCCTTCACATTTTGAGATAGGGGTGTGCCGGGCTGTCTATCCTAATGCTGACGCCAATCTTCCCTTGCTATTTAATGCTAGCGGTCTGGATCACAGTATAAAAATCGGGACGCTTATATATAAAAACATTGGACTCTATTCAGCTGATCGTGATGTCGGGGTGGCCATAGAAGTCGCTAGCGGGGAGTGTCTAGCGATTAACGCGCCACAATGCCGCCGTCTTAATATCAAAAACATCAAGGATCTAGGTTTCAGATCGATAAACGTTGCTAGGGGAAGCGTGTCGGATTTCGATTTAACCTATGGAGCCAGTATTACCACAAGTGGTTTCATCCTTGCGGGGGTTAACCTCGTTCGAGGGAGGCTTCGAGGATGGAAAACTAGCAGTCGAGTGGCCCAGTTCTACAGCATTGAGGACGTGACATTGGATTATGCCTCTGGATCTTCTTACATTCGCGCATTTGCCCCGATATCTGGGGGGGTTAGATCTGTGGAAAGATTAAGTGTAAATGACGCAACTCTTCTAGCAACCCAGATCTTTGAGGCGCCTTCAAATGGGAGTGGTGTATTTATATTGAGGCATTTCCGAGCCACTGGTGGCGCAAGCTTAGCAGCAGGCTTCTTCAACTCTGGTTCTTGGGAGGTGAGGCTTGATGACTGCGCGCCATCAACATTTACTGGGTCTGGCGCTTCTGTTAAATCAGTGATGTATAGCTAAGCTAAAAAGTAAGGCGCCATAGTGATCCCTATGGCGCCGTCCCAATATTGCAGATGAATGAAGTTCTAGTCGTGCTGTTGGATGATGTTATTGGTCATCTCCATCCAGAAATCAGGGCTGTCATTGATTGTCAAAAATATCCTGGAAAGGAGGGTCTTAGACTCGAAGAATTGAGTAAGCGTCATTTCTCCTACATTTTCCGGCCTGAATGCGGTATTGTAAAGCTTCATAAGCTTGGCCTCGCCGTTGGTGAGGAATTCTGATACAGGTAAATTCGTGTCCAAAAGAATTTTACAATTCCCGTACCCGTATGTTGGATTGTATCCGGGATTTATTAGCTTGAATGGGATTGGCTTTACGTCAACTTGGTGCTGTTGAACTAAATCCTTTATGCCTCCCGGATTTCCCCATACTTGGATTTCATCGGATAGAGCTTTTTCAGATGCCGCACGTAGAATTTTGTTTCCGGCATTCGCTCCAAAGAATTGCTCGCTATGCCAATGTAGCGACTCATCAGATGTGTTCAGCGATTCACGGAAGTCTTTGAAAATAATGGTGTCTGCATCAATCCAGAATCCTCCGTGTTTAGCAATATAAGCCATTCGCAAGTAGTCGCTTTTTGCAACTATTGAAGTTATTTCGGGGTTTGGGTCTTTGCTGTTTGGTTTAAAGGCCCACTTTTTATTTAGGTATTCATTGCCAATGAAGTCACTTGCATTATTTTTCGTTAGAAGAAGGAAGGAGTCTCCAAGAGCGATTTGCATTGTAGCGATGCCAAGAGCGATGTATGGCGGCATGGTGCGACCTGGAGCTGTCTCCCAGTATGTGATGACCTTCATTGGTGTTCCCCGTTCCTAAAACGCCTAGCATATCATTAAATTTCAAATTTATGCTTGCGAGGTCTGCTCAGCGACCTGCTGATGGAGGCCTTATGCCGGCGAATTGGTCTGATCTAAATTGCCTATCCATGCCCGCCCAGCGCGGGCTTTTTTTTCGCCTGGAGAAACCATGGCCAGACTCACCGAACCCCAGGCCGGAGGCGCGAATGTGCTCCGGTTTCTGGATCTGATCGCTTTTTCCGAAGGCACCTCGACCGTGAAAGCCAGCGACGATGGCTACAACGTGCTGTACGGCGGCGGCCTGTTCCAGGGCTATTCCGATCACCCACGGCGCAAGCTGACATTCCCCATCAACGGCAAGCCGGTCACCAGCACGGCGGCCGGCAGGTACCAGCTGCTGGCCCGGTACTGGGATGCCTACCGGGTAAGCCTGCGCCTGGTAGGCGGCTTCACCCCAGAGAACCAGGATCGCGTGGCGTTGCAGCAGATCCGCGAGCGCAAGGCCCTGGACGACATCAAGGCCGGGCGCATTCAGCAGGCCATCGAGAAGTGCTCGAACATCTGGGCCAGCTTCCCCGGGAATGCCTACGGGCAGAACCCGCACCGCCTGGACAAGCTGCTTGGGCGCTGGGTTGAGCTCGGCGGGTCGCTCGCGTGAGTTGGATCGGCGCGGTACCGGCCTGGCGCTGGTGGTTGATCGCCATGGTGCTGGTGGCTGGAGGTCAGGAAATTCGCGTAGGAGCGGGAAAATCTGACGCTGCCATAGCCCGCAGTGAAGCCGCTACGGCGCGAACCGAACTGTCCGACTACCGCCTTGAGGTGTCTGAGCGGGACCGCCGCGCCGCAGCGCAGGCCCGAACAGAAGAACAGCGCCGCCAAGCCGTGGCGGATGAGGAGGGTGAAAGTGCACGAAAGAAACTGGAACTGGTCGAAGGTCGCGCCGCTACTGCTGAGTCTGCTGCTAGCGGGCTGCACGGCGAAATCAAGCGACTGCGGGATGGCCACCGAGCCACCTGCGACACCATCGCTGCCCAGCAGCGCAAGGCAGGAGCCTCTGCCGTCGTGGTGCTCGGGGGACTGCTTGAAGACGCTGACCGAATGGCGGGAAGCTGCACGGCAGCGCTTGAGCGAAGCCGAATAGCGGGTTTGGCTTGCGAGGCTGTGGTAGATGGGCTGCGCGTTAACCCTGTCCAAAAACCATGACCGGCAGAACCATGTCGGCCCATGCCTGCATCATGTCGCGGCGCTGCTCTATATATGTGGCGTGGTTGTACACGTCTCGGATGGCGCTGCTGTCGGCGTGGGCCAGTTGCCGCTCGATCCAGTCCTTGTTGTAGCCGCGGCTGTTCATCTCCGTGGAGAACAGGTGGCGGAATCCGTGCGGCGACTGCCGGCCCGTGTATCCGCAGCGGTCCATCAGGTTCACCGCGTAGTTGATGCCGATCGGCCGGACAGCGTCAGTTCGGTTCGGGAACACGTACTTCAGGTTGCCGGATATCGGCAGCATCAAGTGCAAGATCTCGACCGCCTGGCGTGACAGCGGCACGACATGGTCGCGGCGCATCTTCATCTTGGCGGCCGGAATCGACCAGGTCGCAGTATCCAGGTCGATTTCCGACCACTCGGCCTTGCGAACCTCGGCGGGGCGGCAGACGGTGAGGATGAGTAGCTTGGTGGCGTACTGCAACTGCAGGCCCGACTGGCTTTCCTCAATGGCCTTGATGATGGTCGGCATTTCCGAGAAGGCCAGGAACGGCCGGTTTTTATGCGGCGCCATCTTCTCGGTGACAGTGTGCATTTCCGCCGTGGGGTTGTTCTCGATCATGCCGGTGGCGATCGCATACCGGAACACCTGGCCCATCCACTGCCTGGCCTTGACGGCGGTGGTCACCGAGCCTCGGCGCTCAATGCGGCGAATAAGCGTGATCACATCGGACCGCTTGATTGAGTCGATCTGGCGAAGGCCGAAAGCCGGCAGAACATCCAGCTCCATCGCATTCGAAATGATCTTGATCGTCGACTCGGTTAGGCTTCCCTTCCTGAATTCCAGCCACTCGTCATAGACTCGCCGGAATGTCCTCTCTTGTGCGCCCAGGCGCTCTGCCTTCTTCACCTTCCTCGATTCGCGCGGGTCCATTCCCTGCGCAACCTCTTCGCGCGCCTCATCCCTCCGCGCACGCGCCTCCTTCAAGCCGATCTCTGGGTATGTCCCAAGCGAAATCCTGGCCTGCTTTCCAAGCCAGGTGAACCTGAAGTGCCAGCTCTTCACGCCGGTGTCGGCGATGTACAGCGTAAGCCCGAGCGAGTCTGCCAGGGTGTAGCCCTTTTCCCGGGGCTTGGCCTGCCTGGCCGCGGTGTCCGTGAGCGCCACTAGTACATTGCCTCTTGCTGTCCGTTGGATGTACTGGATGATGTACTACGTTTTTGTCATTGGGAAGGTACAGCGTGGTACGCGTCGATACGCCAATGACGCCTGTTTCAGGGCGTCATGGCTAATTGTGGTATCGCGCGGTTTTTGGCGGGAATCCACTGTGGAATCTTTGAAAATTTCCACGCTGTCATAACTCTGTGTGAATCAATGAATGCGCGCATTCTACCAGCATGGCCGTTACAAGGCTTGCAGGCGTTCATGCAGCCGCCCGGTGGCGACCAGCTCCAGCAGCTCGTCGCCCAGGCGCTGGCTTTCAGCGATAGCCTTGTACCAATAGCGCTTGCGGCCTGCCGCATCACCCATGAAGCGCTTGAAGTCGTTGCGGTCCGGCAGCTTGCCATAGGGCAGGGCGGCCAGGTACTGCGGCGAAGGGGTCATCAGCAGCACGTTCTGCAGGCGGGTGGCATCGCCTTTGCGCCAGGGCAAGGCTTTGTCGAACCAGCCCGGTACCACCTTGTCGGTGAAGTGCGGGTACAGCACCAGGTCGTCGCCGCGGTAGGGCAGGTCGAGGTGGTAGTCGAGCAGGCCGCCGTCGCGGTAGGTGCCAGCGCCCACGCCGGGGATGTCTTTCACACCCTGCATGACCATGGGGATCGAACCCGAGGCCAGCAGGGCGTGGCGCAGGTTGGCCAGGTCCAGCGGCAGGTAGCGTGAGGGGAAGTCGGTCAGTGCGTCGAGCGGCGGCGTGGCGCGCACGTCGTGCAGGATGATGCGCTCGAAGTGGCGCGCCAGGCGCGAACGGCCGAGCAGGTTGCTGGCCACCACCGAGCCCAGGCCCAGGCCCAGGCGGCCGCGATGGTCGTGGGCTAGCTGGCCATGGCTTTTCACTACCAGGATATTCAGGTGATAGTGCGGGTTGGCCAGCAGCTGGCCGTCGCGGCCCTGCAGCAGGTCGTCGAGCATGCGTTGGCAGCTGTGGCTGATTTCCGCCGGGGTGGCGCCCTTGGCGAAATCCAGTTCGGTGTACAACTCGCCCAGGCGACGCAGACCCGCGATGGGGTCTTCGAGGCAGGCGCTGGCGAAGCGCCAGGCACCGATCGAAGCGCCAATCAGGGCGCGCGGGCGCGGTGCCGAAGGCAGCCACTCGCCGAACAGTGCCAGGTCCAGGCCCTGGATACCCAGCGGCTTCGGGCCACCGGCCGCACCTGGCAGCACCCCGACATCGGCCGCCTGCAGGCCGCGCTCGCGGATGAGCCGCAGGGCACGGTCACCGGCCTTGAAGGTGAGGGCAGGGTACTTGATGTGGATGGCGCTCATGGCGGATCTCTTGGGCTTGTAGGAGCAGCCTTGTGCTGCGAAAGGGCCCGTACAGACTACACAACTGTTGTGCCTGCACGGGCCCTTTCGCAGCACAAGGCTGCTCCTGCAGGAGACCAAACCTGCCTGGAGGTGTAACTGCGCTATCATGGCGCCAGCTGTTTTCAGGTTGAATTAAGGACCGGTGGTTAGTCTTAACCCCGTAGACAAATTACACAGTTCTCAGGAGAGAAGAACGATGAAAACCTTGACTGCCCTGTTCACCGCCGCTGCCCTCGCTCTGGGCGCGAATGCCGCTTTCGCCAAGGATGTACAGCCTGACGAAGTGGTCAAACTGGTCAACGCCAAGACCATCAAGTCGCTGGACGAGCTTAAAGCCACCGCCGTGGCCAAGCACCCCGGCGCCACCGTCACCGACTCGGAGCTTGAAGACGAGTACGGCCGCTACATCTACAAGGTCGAGTTGCGCGACACCCAGAACGTCGAGTGGGACGTGGCGCTGGACGCCAAGACCGGTGAAGTGCTGAAGGACGAGCGGGACAACTGATGATTCACTTACCGCGGCCGGCGCGCTACCTCGCGCTGGCGCTGCTGGCCGTGTGCTCCCTGGCCGCAGCCCGCGACCTTGACCAGGACGAAGCCCTGAAGCTGCGGCAGAAGGGCGTCATCCTGCCGCTCGAGCAATTGCTGGAAACCGCCCTGGGGCGTCACCCCGGGGCGCGCCTGCTGGAAGCCGAGCTGGAAGAAGACGACGATCGCTACGAATATGAGGTCGAACTGCTGACGGTTGAAGGTGTGGTACGCGAGATCAAGCTCGATGCCAGCACCGGTGCCCTGCTCAAAGATGAGGAAGACGACTGAATGCGCCTGTTGCTTGTCGAGGACAATGTACCGCTGGCCGATGAGCTGACCGCCGGCCTGCAGCGCCAGGGCTATGCCGTGGACTGGCTGGCCGACGGCCGCGACGCGGTTTACCAGGGCCAGAGCGAACCCTACGACCTGATCATTCTCGACCTTGGCCTGCCGGGCTTGCCGGGCCTGGATGTGCTGGCCCAGTGGCGTGCTGCCGGCCTGGCCACGCCGGTGCTGATCCTCACCGCCCGCGGCTCGTGGGCCGAGCGCATCGAGGGGCTGAAGGCCGGGGCTGATGACTACCTGAGCAAACCGTTCCACCCGGAAGAGCTGCAGTTGCGTATCCAGGCATTGTTGCGCCGTGCCCGGGGCCTGGCCAACCAGCCGAAACTGGAGGCAGCGGGGCTGCACCTGGATGAAAGCCGTCAGTGTGTGAGCCGTGACGGCATGGATGTGCAACTGACCGCTGCCGAGTTTCGGCTGCTGCGTTACTTCATGCTGCACCCGCAGCAGATCCTGTCCAAAAGCCACCTGGCCGAACACCTTTACGACGGCGAAACCGAGCGGGACTCCAACGTGCTGGAAGTGCACGTCAATCACTTGCGGCGCAAGCTGGGCCGCAGCGTGATCGAGACCCGTCGCGGGCAAGGCTACATCTATGCCGGGAGCGCCGGGTGAAGTCGATCCAGGCGCGCCTGAGCCTGGGCCTGGTGGCGGTGCTGGTGGTAGTCGGTGTAGTGCTGGCGCAGCTGACGTTGTGGCTGTTCGAAGCTGGCCTGCAGCGCTACCTGGAGAACGGCCTGCGCAAGGAAAGCGAGAACCTGCTGGTGGCGTTGGTACGTGGGCCGTCCGGCCTGCAGCTGGATGAGCGGCGTATTTCGGCAGCCTACCAACGGCCTTTTTCCGGTTACTACTTCCGCATCGATTTTGACAAAGGCACCTGGAGGTCTCGTTCGCTGTGGGACCTTGACATGCCCAAACCATCGGCGCCCGGGCTTTCCGATAGCCATGAACTCGGCCCGGAAGGGCAGCAACTGCTGGCCCTGCGCGCCGACTACCGGCGCCTGGGCCAGGACATTTCGATCAGCGTGGCACAGGACTATTCGCCGGTGCGCGAAGGTTTCCGGCGCATGCAGCAGATCGGCCTGGGCATGGGCCTGGTGGCGCTGATTCTGGTTCTGGTGCTGCAGCGCATCACGGTTACCCGCTCGCTGCGCCCGCTTGAGCGGGCACGCCAGCAGATTGCCCAGCTGCAGCAGGGCAAGCGCTCGCAGCTGGATGAGCAGGTGCCCAGCGAGTTGGCGCCGTTGGTGGGGCAGATCAACCACCTGCTCAGCCACACCGAAGACAGCCTGCGCCGCTCGCGCAATGCCTTGGGCAACCTCGGGCATGCGCTGAAGACGCCGTTGGCGGTACTGCTGAGCCTGGCCTCCAGCGAGCGCTTGAAGGACCTGCCCGAAGTCCGCGCGCAGATGCGCGAGCAGCTGGAGCAGATCCAGCAACGGCTGGCACGCGAGCTGAACCGTGCGCGGCTGGCAGGGGATGCGCTGCCGGGCGCGCAGTTCGATTGTGACGCCGAGTTGCCGGGGTTGCTCGGGACACTGGGCATGATCCATGGCGAGGGCCTGCTGCTGGCAAGTGATGTGCCGCCCGGGCTGTTACTGCCATGGGATCGTGAAGACTTCCTGGAGCTGCTGGGCAACCTGCTGGACAACGCTTGCAAGTGGGCTGACAGCGAGGTGCGCCTGGGCATTGAGCCCAATGCCGAGGGCTTCCAGCTGTGGGTCGACGACGATGGCCCCGGCATCCCCGAGAGCCAACGGCAGCAGGTGCTGGAGCGCGGTTCGCGGCTGGACGAGCAGGTGGACGGGCATGGGTTGGGGTTGGGCATCGTGCGCGATATCGTCGACGCCTGGGGCGGGCGTCTGGCCTTGGAACAGAGCCCGCTGGGCGGGTTGCGTGTGAGCATCGACCTGCCGCGCAAGGCTCGGTAATGCCGGGGCCGCTGTGCGGCCCATCGCGACACAAGGCCGCTCCCACAGGTGTACCCAATCCGCCGAAGCCCTATCAGTACTGCAAAAAAATTGCAGTACAGCCGCAGTTTTTTGAATTAGCCCAATTTCCCTTCACCCGGCAAAATCCCCCTCATGAAACCCTGCGGTTTCCATCTCTCCACGGACGGAGCCCCTTGCGGTATTGCACGCGCAATACGAGGCCCAGGCCAGCTCGGCTGGGCTTTCTTTTTAATCAGAAAAAACCAAAGACCCCGATTACCCAATGCCTGCCTCGCGTTCCGAAAACCGCCTGCAGCGCCTGTTGCCGGCGCCCCTGAATACCTCTCCAAAAGAATGGTTGCGTGCCGGTATCGGTGCGTTGCTCGGTCTGTTCCTCGCTGGCTGGCTGACCAGCATGGCCTATGGCCCCGGCATCGCCTTGCACCTGCTGGGCCCGCTGGCGGCCACGGCAGTGCTGGTGTTGGCCGTGCATTCCGGCCCGTTGGCCCAACCTTGGCCAGTGCTGGGCAGCTACGCGCTGGCCGGCGCGGTCGGCCTGGCCATGCGCCAAGGCTTCGGCCCGGAGCTGTGGGTGGCCGCAGCAGCCCTGGGCGTCTCGATCCTGGTGATGTGCCTGCTGCGCTGCCTGCACCCGCCGGGTGGCGGGGTGGCAGTGAGCGCAGTGCTGGCTGATTCGGGGCTGACCGCCATGGGTGATCACCTGCTTGAGCCCATTCTGCTCAACGCGCTGATCCTGGTGAGCGTGGCGGTGCTCTACAATCGCCTGACCGGTGTGCGCTACCCGAAAGGCGTAGCGCCGCGCAAAGATGTGCACCATACCCACGACCCCCTGCCCAGTGAGCGGGTCGGCATCCGTGGCGAGGACCTGGATCAGGCCCTGGAAGAGCTGGGTGAGTTCGTCGACGTCACCCGTGACGAGCTGGAACGCATCATCCTCGCCACCGAGCAGCACGCCCTGCAGCGCAGCCTTGGCGGTATTACCGCGGGTTCGGTGATGTCGCGCGATGTGCAGTTCGCCACGCCCGAAACCACCCTTGAGCAGGCCTGGAAAATGCTGACCAGCCACCACCTGAAAACCCTGCCGGTATTGCAGCAGGGCAAGCTGGTGGGCATCGTCAGCCTCAGCGACCTGGTTGGCCCGGCCATGCAGCGTGGCCGCTTCAGCTGGCGCGGGCTGTTCGGCCGCAAAGCGGTACGCATGGAGCAGGTGATGAGCCGCCGGGTGGTCAGTGTCAGTAGCCAGCATCCGCTGCAGCGCCTGTTGCCGTTGTTGTGCGAGCAGGGCCTGCATTGCCTGCCGGTGCTCGATGCCGGCAAGCTGGTGGGGGTAATCACCCAGACCGACCTGATCGCTGGCCTCAAGCGCCAGTTGCTCAGCAAAGCCGAGGCTTCAGATAACCGGGTCCCAGCGTTGTGACCAGTCGCTGGCGCCGGCGGCTACCAGCTGGCGCAGGATGGCGAAGGCCTGTTGCAGGGCTTCGCTGTCGCGTTTGCGTGGGTACACCAGGAAGGTCGGGTAGGTGAATTCCGGCGCCTGCGGTACCCGCTCGAACACGCCGCTGTCCAGGTACGCCTGCACCACGCGCGTGCGGAAGTAACCGCTGCCGCCCTGATCGAGAATGAACTGCAAGGCCAGGGGGCCCAGGTTGAAACTGAGCGCCGGGCGGGCGCAGTCGGGCAGGGCGGCATCGTGCTGGCGGCGGAAGGCCTCGCCCCAGTCGATGTAGATGTAGGGCTCTGGCTGGTCGACCCGACGCACGCGGATCAGCTTTTCTTCCATCAACTGTTCCACCTGCAGGCCTGGCCCGTAGGTCGGCTGATACACCAGCGCAGCGTCCAGCAAACCCATCTCGACCTTGCGCAGCAGCGACTCGCCGTCGCTGACCTCGCTGCGGATGGCATGGCTGGGCAGCTCACGGTGCAGGGCACTGATCCAGTCAAGCATCATCGGGTTGCCCAGGCTCACTTCTCCCCCCACATGCAGCACTTGCTGGCAGCCCTCGGGCAGCGGCAGGTCGCGCCGCGCCGCTTCCCAGGTTTGTACCAGCTGGTTGGCATAACTGACGAATGCTTCGCCGTCGCTGGTCAGGCTGGCGCCGTTGCGGCTGCGCACAAATAGCTGGCAGCCCAGTTGCTGCTCCAGGCGCTGCACCCGGGCGGTAATTGCCGTCTGTGACACGAACAGGCGTTCGGCGGCGGCGACCAGGCTGCCGCAACGCACGATTTCCAGGAAGGTTCGGGCCTGATCGATATCCATGGGCTGCTCGGTGGCTGAAGGGTGGTCTATTCTAGAGGCTTTGCACCGTTATGGGGCGCTTTTGCGTTGTCTGCAAATTTGCAGGTCGGTTGTGACTTTAGTCCCATGGCGGCGCGGGTGTAGCGGTCCATACTCAGGTTTCGCCCTTCAATAACAACAAGTACCGGGTTCCCTTCGATATGAGCTACCAGCACAGCTACGCCCATTCCATTTCCGACCCTGCCGCTTTCTGGGCGGAACAGGCCGCGCACCTGGCCTGGCACCGCAAGCCTGCCCTGACCCTGCAAGACAACGCCGACGGTACTCACCGCTGGTTCGCCGATGGCCGCCTGAACAGTTGCTACCTGGCCCTCGACCGCCAGATCGAGCTGGGCCGTGGCGAGCAGGTGGCGCTGATTTACGATTCGCCGGTCACCGGCGTGCAGCAGGCCTACACCTACAACCACTTGCGCGACGAAGTGGCGCGCCTGGCCGGTTTGCTGCGCCAGCTGGGGGTGGAAAAGGGCGATGGGGTGATCATCTACATGCCCATGGTGCCGCAAGCGGCCATGGCCATGCTGGCCTGCGCGCGGATTGGCGCGGTGCATTCGGTGGTGTTCGGCGGCTTTGCCGCCAACGAGCTGGCCCTGCGCATCGATGACGCCCGGCCCACGCTGCTGCTGACGGCATCCTGCGGGCTGGAATTCGACAAGGTGATTGCCTACAAGCCGCTGGTCGACCGCGCCCTGCAACTGGCCCGCCACCAGCCGCGCAATGTGCTGGTGCTGCAACGGCCGCAGGCGCAGGCGCAGCTGCAGCCAGGCCGCGACCTGGACTGGCAGGTAGCCTTGGTCGGCGCCCAGCCGGTGGCACCGGTCGAGCTGGATGCGGGCGACCCGCTGTACATCATTTATGGATACCTGCTAACAGTTAGAAGTGATAGAGGCCCCGTAAATCCTGGGTCGTAGGCTTCCTAACAGTTTTTCAAGGTAGGTAACGATCCTGATGAACGGATGCACCCGTTAGCTCCAAGTCCCCCACCAGGCTCCCCCCATCCTAAGGTCACGGTCTGACTGCCAGCGCGACATCCAGACATCGAGCCCAGTCATGCACCTTCAGTGCAAAAGCTAACTCTGGAAGAAAAAGCCCATTGAGCGCTCCGCAGCTTTTAGTGTTATGGGCCAGCTTTTTATTTTACTGTTCGTGCCTAGGAACTTAATCTCGCACAAAACTAAGATGAATTAGTGTGCGTATAATGTTGGGGTGGTCAATTTCAAATTAATAAATAGAGATGGTGTTATGGCTTTGTATTCATTTAGGGCGGAGTGTATAAGTGATGTGTGCAGTTACTTAGGGCTGGTAGGAGGGAGCTTTAGAATTGAGGAGTGCAGTACTAAGCAGGATCCTATATTTCCGGATGTCGACGTGCGCCTCTGCGTCGAAGTAGGGTTGGCGGAACTACGACGTCTAGCTCGTAGAGTTGAGGATGGGCACGTAATTGTGGAGTCTTTGGTGGCTGGATAGATGAGGTATATACAGCTTTCCCTGTCCTTCTTGCGGGCTACAGCTGGAGGTTGCGGGCTATTTAAGTGGCGTGGTAGAGCGCTGGCGATTAAAAGGGCAGAGCTATGCTATAGGGGATTTCTTGAGGAGCGCCAAAGTAGTCACTCGGGATAGATATATTATCAATAAGGGGTGGGCAGAACGCTTGTACAATTTTCAGACGGTTGCCAATCTCAAGGGGGAGCCACGTACGCAGAGTCTGCTTACTTGCGACGGGCTCGCAGCCGCAGTAATCGGAGTCAATATTGGGCTCAATGCTAGAGATGATTTATTTGGCGAAGCTCCGAAGGGCTAGGAGGTGTCCACGCCTGCTGGGTCAACTGCCGTTGTCCACCCCTCTAGCCTAATAACCGTTCGGCACTAGATGTAGGCGCGAGCTGGATTAGGGTGTGACCCGACCAGAAATGCGCCAGGTTGTAAAACTCTGCACCTCCTTCTCAACGCGCTGAAGGATGCTTTTGGAATCGCTCAACTCTTCCAGCGACAGCGCGGTAAGGACAAGCACGCTGCTCAGCTCGACACCCAGGTGATCGCATATCCCTCGCAGTACCGCCAGCGATGGGCTCCTCTTTCCGAACTCGATGTCACTGAGATATTGGGGTGAAACCACTCCGTCAAAATGCGCCTGTGTCCAGCCTCGCTGAAGCCGCATTTCCCTCAAGACCGCGCCCAGCGCCGCTTCGAACCCCATGCTGATGCCTGCTGTAGAAAACAGCTGGCATTAGACGAAGCATGGCGTTAGATTGGAATCAACGATAGGCGATGCTAAGATATATCTTAAGATAGCTACGTGAGGTAGGGCCTTTGTTTGCTGCCGCTCAGCCACCTCGTACCCGTAAATTTGGAGCGTAAATATGAATGACGCCGCAGAACGCGATTTGATTATTAAATACCCGCTTCTGTTCGGTAGCGAGGGGCGTCGTCGTGATGCAGCGGTGTGGGGCATCGGATGCGATGACGGATGGGCAGAGATTTTGAGCGCGCTGTGCTCTGAGATTCAATCATATATTGATGAACAAAATATCGAGCAGGTTCGGTTTTCTTACGTGAAAGAAAAATTCGGAGAGTTGAGGGTTTCCTGTATTTGTGCGGATGAATATGTCTCTTCGTTAGTAAGCAGGGCTTTGCAAGTATCAATTAAGACATGCGAGTGGTGTGGTCAGCCAGGTTCTAGAAAAAGGTTGCAGTCCGACTGGGTTAAGACCTTATGTGAGCCTTGCGAAGCTCAGGCTCTAAAGCGGATTTCTTAATGGATCTATAGGTGGAGCAATGTTTGAAACGCATACAGGAGCCCTCTCGGTTTCTTCTGAACTACCGGATGAGAAATTGCTCGAAATTGATTACGTCTCCCAACGACTTCAGGCAGCTTGGTTTTATATTACACAGCACTACATGAGATCCGGGAGTAGTGATGTGTCAAAAGGTGAAGTTCTGATTGATGATGTGGGTAAGTTGAAGCGGTTTTTGTCTAAAAAATTTACCGGCTCATACACCTACAAAATTGTATTGGTCATTCCTCCGGTTATGAATGGGACTGATGACTGGTCGATGGCTCCCTTAATCGAAATGAATGAAGTGACCTCTGGCTCATTGGCTGAAAAGCGGCATTATATTTACACAGTTGATAACAGTGAGAGGGTCTATTATTCGGCGCAACCGGATGGGGATTGGGAGCGAGGCCCCCAAAAATTGATTTATAAGCGAAGTGCGCGGTGCGAGGTGGCAACATGCTGAATTTGCTTGTCTCTACTAAGATGGTCATGGCTAGCTCATCAAACTCTGTTGCGCTCGCACAACAGCTTTTTTCATTTTACGAGGCTGGAAAAAGCGTTCCAATTCACGAGCTGAAGTCTCTTATTTCCTCTCCAAGGCTTTTCGATGTCTACCTGAAAGACTTTGTAGGTAGCGAGGCAATCTTGGCGGGAGACTCATTCCTCGATCTTCATACAAATCTCGCTGACTCACTTCAGAAAACATATGCAATCACGCTGAGCGATTGGGAAGTGGTGCGTGAGCTATATGTGGAGGTCGACTCATTCCATTTCAGGGATGCAAGTGTAAGTAAAGTTCAAGTTTGGCCCTATGATCCTCGTGGTTTATCTCCCGAGCAGATGAGGCTTGCCGTTGCGGTGAGCTACACCGACTCAGAGCTGCTGGAGGAACCACGGTTGTGCGGAGCACTGAGTAATTTGCTCTCAGAATATAGAGTTGAATTTTATTGGGAGCGAAGAACTTATGACTCCTGATTGATCATTTCTGCGGTGCAGTGGAGGACCTACTGATGGACTACAAAATCGATCCATGTCCTGGCGCCTAAGAATTCCCCAAAAATGCGCATACCGCTTGCCGCGGAAGGGCCCAGATGGGGGCTCAGTTCTCAGGTCAGTGAAGCGTGCCGGAGGGGCGACCCATCGAGCGTTGGTAGTAGTCAGAAATGGCTTGGAAAATCTCTTCAGCCTCATTCTTGTACCGCTGGATGACGAAGGCCGGCGCGCCAGCATCTGTGATGGAGGCTTGTGCTGGTAGCGAAGGTCAGATGCGTTTGTAGGAGTCAGCAATGAAAATAATTGGAAGAGTCGAAGTCGAGGCCGTTACAGACGTCGTGTGTGATATATGCCGTTGCTCCACGCGCACGAATATTGGCGCGCATCAGTTTGGGACCTTACAAGCACATTGGGCCTGTGACACTGCCCATGATGGGGAGCGCGATGAACTACATCTATGTGAGCATTGCTTCTTCAAAACATTGGCTTATCTCAAGCAGGAGCGGCGAACTCAGCATCTTTTCAGCGAGGATGGCCAGGATCTCACCGATAATCTCGGTCTGGTCGCAGATGATGTTTGTTTCGGTGACGTCGGGGTCGATAGTGGGCCTGTTCCGTGACGGCGGACGCCAGGAGGCGATACTTGGATCATTTCTTGGAGGTTGTCACGGGACAGGCCCAGAGCTTCGTTGTCGCACGGTAATCCTGACGATGAGGATGATCGAGCCCGCTTGAAAATACGCAGACACCATCGCCCTTCAATGATGGAGTTTGGAAGATGACTCGGCTGGAGGCTTCCGAATGACCATGAGTACGGCGGAGTACATTTGTACTCTAATCGTCTGTGGGGCGCGAGATCTGGGATTTATACGCTTTTATAGACGATTATAGAGTGATTATAGATTCCAGCATTTCCTGCTCAGGGCTGCCGGAAACTCCGGCCTTCCCTGGGCAGCATCCGAATTTCGGGTGGGACGATCCGTCCGCCCGCAGGCCATCCTCAAGGCAAGCCAAGGTTTTAGCGTTATGCCAGTAATGGGGCGGGGGTTTTGTCGAAACGGTCGACCACCTCGTGTATCTGGGCGGCGAATTGCTCAAGGCCGAGGAGATCGGCCACACCTACGACTACGGGAATTACACCGTATAGGCAGTAGTAGAGTGAGGTGGCAACTTCGTCTGGGGTTCCTGCGCCAACCTTATAATCCCAATATTGTCGGCCCTCTTGGGGTTCTATGTAGTGATCCAGGGATGAGGCGGAAACGTGACCGGCGTTGTCAGACAGAACCTGATAAACGAAGTAAGAGGCCTCCAGAGGACCAAGCGCCGCTAACTCCTTCGGACTGATGAGACTGAGCGACTTTTCGAGCTGGCCTATCGCCGTCTGAAGGGCCTTACGTGCCTCTGGGTCCGTGCTTTGAGTATGAAGGGTTTGGTATCGATTGCGCCGGCTCTTCAAATGGTCATCCCTGAGCATCTGTATGAACTTGCCTTTGTTGCCGTCCATTGCTGAAACAGCGAGGCTGACTTCAATCACTGATCGAGCCATAGCACGGCACTCGACAAACATGCCGCGCTCAGCCATCAGCAGTGCCCCCTGATAAAAGCCTGCTGCTCGCATAAGTAGCCGTACCAGAACAGCTTCCTCACTCATTGAGCTAGTGTGCACGGTATTCACCGCCTCTTGAGCAATCGCCATTATGAGGTGGTTTACGTCTCTGGCGAAACCGAAAAGCTCATCGTTTGCTTGCAAAATGGCAGGTACAGCGTCTTCAACGTCAGTGCTGAGAAAGCCAGCTTTTGGGAGAGACCATTCCATGAGTTCACCTGGCGATTGATGGCTATAGCTAATCCTACCTTGAAACCCACAGTTCGCTACATCTCTGCCAAATAAATTATAGGATTTGGGTGGCTGGAGTCACCATTAATGGCTGACCTATCTGTGAGGTCGACGTGTCATGGTTATAGGCTGAGTAATTGGTTGAACAATATATTATTTGATGTAAATGTAATTGACAGTAGCGATTGAGCAGGGCTGCTTTATTTGAATGTTCTTGACCGGTGCTTATTTGTATGGATTAATTGGGTGAATTTTTAATTATTACCTGAGGCGTATATGTGGGATTCTGACCAATTTGATCATTCGCTTATTCAAGTGAGTGTAGGTGAGCTTGATGGAGTAGCAGAAGGTGATGCAGAAGGGCTTCTCGCTTGTGGGACGTCTTGCGTTACTGAGAATTACGAGCGCGAAGGGGAGATGGCGTTTTTCAAGTGTGAAATATTTGCGCGAGAAGGAGGGGCTGGATTCAGGGTGGAAAAAACAGTAGTTGTGACAGCTGGAGACTGGGATGGCCAGGTTATTTGGAGTCAAAAGGAGGAGTTTTTCCTGACTTCGAGCTTTGAACCAGCTATGCCTGGTTTGATCCTAGACGAGCTGAGTAGGCGTACCATTAACGAGTATGGGCGTCGTATCCATGCTCATGAGAACGGTGTTGCTTATGAATCTCGTGCTTAATGTGGATTCGCTGAGCCTGGTCAGTAATATACTCAGATCTTGCTGATCCCGCATGAAGGTACCTGGCAAACTATCAACCACAGCGAATTTGAAGACAGGTGGGCCGGGCGCTGCCGGTGTGCCTGCCGAACCTTCCAGAGAATGTGAGCCTCCAATTGGAGCTATTGCATGGCAGCAAATTCGATCCCAACGTAACGCCGCGCAAGAGCCCTCAGGCATGTCGCATTAATTTGCAGTGGCTTCATACCTATTTATGGTCAGAAGATGATTGATGCATACGTCTGGGGGGAACGCAGTCAGGTATGAATGACCGCTAACGACCCAAAGCTGACATTCGCCTACCAGCGTTCCAGTCAGTAGCACGCACGGCTAGCAGTGCTTTCAAGAGCGCTGACAGCAGGCCGAATGTGAACAGGCAGGGTGCGATTGTAGTGACGTTAAGGAAGCCCCACTAAGCCACCAATTCCAGGTGGGTGAGCCAGGGGCAGACGATCCGATCAATCTTTGAATGCTCACGCGATACCTACTTAAATCTCCCACCAGCGGGAGATGGGTCATGAAATGCCGGCCGATGATGTCGACGGGTATTTGGTTTCAAACACGCAACATGTGGACTGCCAGGCCGACCAGAGCGCAGGCAATCAGCACCTGGATCACCCCTCGTTTGAAGCGGAACAAGGCAATCGCTGCCGCTACCGCGATCACAGCGGAAGGCCAATCAAGCGCCCCATTGAAGCCTTTTGGCCAAAGCACGTGATAGCCGAAGAACATTGCGAGGTTGAGGATCACGCCCACTACTGCAGCCGTGATCCCCGTCAGCGGTGCGGTGAACTTCATCTCGTTGTGAGTCGATTCCACCAACGGGCCACCGGCGAGGATGAACAGGAACGACGGCAAGAAGGTGAACCAGGTGACGAGGCTCGCCGCGACTGCACCGGCCAGGAATGGGTGCTCCGCACCGAACATCGGATGCACGTATCCACCGACGAAGCCGACGAAGGCAACCACCATGATCAGTGGGCCCGGAGTGGTTTCCCCCAAGGCGAGGCCATCGATCATCTGGGTTGGCGTCAGCCATCCGTAGTGCCCGACAGCGCCCTGATAGACATAGGGCAGCACAGCATACGCACCGCCAAAAGTCATCAGTGCGGCCTTGGTGAAGAACCAGCCCATCTGCGTCAGGGTGCCGTCCCAGCCAAACGATAGCGTCAGCAGCCCCATGGGCAGGGCCCAGAGCCCTGCACCGACCATCAGCAGGCGTACCAGATGCCCCCAGCTGAAACGGGTATGCTCAGGCGTGGGGGTGTCGTCATCGATAAGGGCCGGGCCATAGCTGTTCTTCGCGGCTCCATGACCACCACCGATTACGAATTTGCTCGGGGCGAAGCGACCACCCACATAGCCGATGATGGCAGCCACCAGCACGATCAGCGGGAACGGCACGTTGAGGGCGAAGATCGCCACGAACGAGGCGCCGGCCATAGCCCACAGCCAGCCATTCTTCAGTGCCCGCGAGCCAATCCGGTGGGCTGCATGAACGACAATAGCCGTGACCGCCGGCTTGATGCCATAGAAGATCCCCGCGACTACCGGTACCTCGCCAAAGGCGACGTAGACCCAGGACAAACCGATCAGGATGAACAGCGAAGGCAGCACGAACAATGCGCCGGCAATCACCCCGCCCCAGCTGCGGTGCATGAGCCAACCGATATACGTGGCCAGCTGCTGAGCCTCGGGGCCGGGCAACAACATGCAATAGTTCAGCGCGTGCAGGAAACGCTTCTCGCTGATCCACCGCCTGCGCTCTACCAGCTCCTGGTGCATGATCGAGATCTGCCCGGCAGGCCCGCCAAAGCTGATGAAGCCCAACTTGAGCCAGAACAGGAAGGCTTCATAGAGACCGATCGGCTGCTGAGTTGCTTGCGATGGCGGCTGTTCACTTACTGCGGAGGTGGTATCAACCATTTTGGGCTTCCTCACTTGCGAAAGCCGTCAGCAGGCCATCGAAGATGCCTCCTGCGACCATTGTCAGTTGATCGTCATCGCCAATGCTCTCTCTCAAGCCAGCGAGGACACGCTCGATACCGGGTGCTTCGGAAGGTTGTACGCCTCCCACATCCAGGTAGTGGATGACGCCTGCCAGGCGTGCCAGGCCTGGCTGCTGAACGGCAAAGCTCTCGATGAGGGTTTCGAAGGAAATCCGCTGGCCAACGTGGCTGAACCGGGCCCCATCAAAATCAAAGCCGAGCGCATCGCTTGGGCAGTCACTGGGACTGTCCAACCAAATGAATTGGGCATCGGCATCAATGAAGCGACGGATCAGCCAGGCACAGGCCAACCGGTCTACCCATGGGCGTTTTCGCGTTGCCCATCGGCGACCTTGGTATTCGCTGCGCTCCAGCTGCTTGATGGCCTCATCGTGCGCACTCGGCTCATCGGAAGACAGTGCTCGGCTAATCGCGGTCTCAAGTTCCTGCAGGGCCGAGTCGGCTTGTGTCTTGAACACACCTGGGAAGAAATCGATCGCTGTCAACTGGCCGAAGGCCTTCCTGAGCTTGCGCACCTGCCGGGCTGTCAGCAGCGCATTCTCCGGGGATAGGTCAGCTCGGCAGCCTGCAATTTCTTCCATCAGCTTGGCGTATTCATCGCTTCTGTCGAATAGCCCGCTGAAGCGCTCCTCGCGTTCAGGCAGCGACAGCAGAAATGCCGTGCCGTTGATGGCCAGCACATCTCGCTCCACCGCTTCGAACGTTTCGCGGCCCGCGCTTTTTTCTGGCAGCAGGTACACACCATCGCGCAGCACAGCTGCACCGGAGGCCTTCAGGGTTCTCCATGCGCGCATACGCTCGGTGGCGTTGGCCGTCGGCAGCCCAAGGATCAGTAACGACCAATCAATCATGTAGAAGGCTCAGCATAAAATGTATCTCTCTCTACATTAAACCAGATTTGGCTAAAAGCAATGGGTATTCATTGACCGTGCTGAGCAGCACGGAATCGCGTTGACCATATCCCCCTGGGGGGGATACGCTGTTGTCGATCTGATGAAGTTCAGGCGATAGAGATCGCCTCCAGCCGTGCACGGAGGTGCCATGCTATTTGTCCTGAAAAACCGCAATTACAGGCACCTGTTCCTTGCTCAGGTGATTGCCTTGATAGGCACCGGCCTGGCGACCGTAGCGCTTGGGCTTCTGGCCTGTGATCTGGCCGGCGCGCAGGCCGGCGCCGTCCTGGGTACCGCGCTTGCGATCAAGATGGTGGCCTACATTGGCGTGGCCCCGATTGCCGGTGCGTTTGCCGAACACTTGCCCAGAAAAGCCATGCTGGTCTCTCTCGACCTGGTCAGGGCTGCCGTGGCGCTATTGCTCCCGTTTGTCACAGAGATCTGGCAGGTCTACGTGCTGATTTTCGTGCTGCAGTCTGCATCTGCCGCGTTCACCCCGACATTTCAGGCCACCATCCCCGACATCCTCCCTGACGAGCGTGAGTACACCCGAGCGCTGTCGCTTTCGCGACTGGCTTACGACCTTGAGAGCGTCATCAGCCCAATGCTCGCGGCAGCCCTGTTGACCGTGGTCAGCTTCCACAGCCTATTCGGTGGCACCGTCGTGGGATTTCTCGTATCAGCTGCAATGGTGGTTTCAGCGGTATTGCCTGTAGCCGTTCGCGGGCCTAAACGGAGCATCTACGAGCGCACGACCAAAGGCCTACGGATCTTCCTGCGTACTCCGCGCCTGCGCGGCCTACTAGCCCTGAACCTCGCAATTGCTGCTGCCAGCGCAATGGTGATAGTGAATACGGTCGTGTTGGTTCAGGCGAAGCTTGGGCTGGATCAGAGCGCTATGGCCATGGCGTTAATGGCTTTCGGTGGCGGCTCGATGGTGGTGGCGCTATTGCTTCCCCGACTGCTTGAACGCCTGGATGATCGTAAGGCCATGCTTGCCGGTGGAGCAGTGCTGGTGGTCGGCCTGCTGATAGGGGCCTTCGTTTCCAGCTATTCGGCTCTGATAGTTCTGTGGGTGGTACTGGGTGCTGGATATTCCCTGGCACTAACGCCGTCGGGGCGTATCTTGCGTAGGTCGTCTTCGGCTCAGGATCGACCAGCGCTATTCGCGGCACAGTTCGCCTTGTCGCATGCCTGTTGGCTTATTACCTACCCATTGGCCGGATGGCTGGGAGCCAGCGTGAACCTGACGTCTGCGTTCGTTGGTCTAGGCCTGCTCGCTGGGGCAGCGTGGATACTGAGCAAATGGATCTGGCATCCCGACCATGAGGACGAGGTGGTGTCGCATCAGCATGACGATCTTTCGGAAGACGATCCTCATGTCGCGGATGGCAAATCTCATGCGCACTCCTTTGTCATCGATGAGCACCACCGGAAATGGCCACGGCGATAGCGCCCTCCATCCTGGGCGGTGGAGGGGCGCCTGGTCGGTGTTATTTCTTCAGTGCCTTCAGCCGCGCACTGGCTTTCTGTACGGCTGCCATCTTCTCCGGGCGTTTCATGCGTTTCCACTTGCGGATTTCGTCTTTCGATCGCCCGCAACTGACACAGAGATCACCTTTCAGCTGACAGAGTGAAATACAAGGATTCTCGATCGCTGAAGCCATTGTTGGGTTACCTGTGGCACTGGACTCTGATGCGAGCGTGCGGGCAGCAACTGCGACCCGCATCCACATCAGGCCTGATGGACTTCGACGGTCAGATGCCGTACTTCATGAACTGGTAGCAGTCGTTCACGAATGCTTGAGACGCTTGTTTGAGCGTGGCCAACAACACTGACGATCGCTGCGTGAGCGTCGGGCCCGACACGCCAGACATGCAGATCGCAGATGCGGACGTCACCCGGCTGCTCAATGAACTCGCGGATTTCCTGCGCCACGTGATCATCGGTTTTGTCCAAAAGAACACCGGCGGTCACTTTCATCAGGTTCCATGACCAACGACCAATTACAACAGCGCCTACGATACCCATCACCGGGTCGAGCCAGACCCAGCCCAGGAATTTGCCTGCCAGCAGGGCGACAATTGCCAGAACCGAGGTCAATGCATCGGCAAGGACATGTACATAGGCCGATCGTAGATTGTTATCGCCGCTGCTATGTCCGTGGCTGTGTCCATGATCGTGGTGATGGTGGTCATGAACGTGATCATGGTCGTGCCCGTGCCCGTGACCCAGCAGCAGCGCACTGACAATGTTCACCAGCAAGCCTACGACGGCGATAGCAATGGCCGTGCCGAACTGCACTTCATTCGGTTGGAACAAGCGGACGACCGACTCAGCACCGACTGCCAGGGCAACAAGCCCCAGGATCAGCGCCGAGGCAAACCCACCCAGGTCACCAACCTTCCCAGTACCAAAACTGAAACGTGAGTTGGTGGCGTGCCGCTTTGCGTATGCATACGCGGCTGCCGCGATACCGAGCGCACCGGCGTGCGTAGCCATATGGAAACCGTCGGCCAGTAGAGCCATCGATCCGGTGATGTAGCCGGCGGCAATTTCACCCATCATCATCACAACGGTCAGTAAGACCACCCAAAGCGTGCGCTTTGCATTCTCTTCGTGGGAGGCGCCAAGAAAAACATGGTCGTGGATGGTAGCTGTCGTGCTCATTGCTTGGGTGTCCGAGGTCATTTTGAGTAACGCTGAATGGCTTCCAGGAGTTCCTCCACTCCCTTGCTGCGCTCTTCGTCAGTGAGAGAAGGGGCAGCCACGTGCGCCCTGGCGTGATCTCTGATGATCTCGTCCAGTAGCCCATTCATCGCGCCACGCGTCGACGCCACCAGAAGGAGGGTTTTAGCGCAGTCCTCATCTTCCTGAAGCGCTTTTTCGATTGCTTGCACCTGTCCAGCAATGCGTTTGACGCGTTTGAGCAGCGCGTCCTTGTTCGATGCGAGATGGCCCATACCATACCCCCCCTATGTATATTGTCGCGAAGATTGTCATACCCCGCCCCCCTATGCAAGGGGCAGCAGTCAGCAGACGTTATTTGGAGGCGAACGGAGCGACTGACAGACCTGTCAACCGTTGTCCTGAGGTAGGTAAAAATTGAGCCATCCTTGGCTCTAGTTGGACGTCAGTCGTGAGCGTGACCATGGCCCGCGCTGTCGCCAGTGGCCTCAGGCTCGGCATCGCCGCATGCGACAAGCAGACCGAGAAGACCGATTACGGCGAGCGAACGTAGCAGTTTGATAGTCATGTCTTGAGTTCCACAGTGGTGCAATCAAAGGGGTCATGGGCTGAGACTCACTGCATATGAGTCTCAGCCAGAAGGTCATTTTTTGAGGTTGAGGTAGTCACCCGCCGTGTTCAGCACGATGGTTACGTTGCCCGAGGTACGGTTACGCCAGAACCAGCCATGGGTTCCTTCGAAGAGCGCAGTCAGCTCACCCGTGTCACCCTTGACCTGGCGACCTTTGCTATAGCTGTGGAAGTCGCCTTGAGCGGCGTTGTAGGTTTCACCATGGGTGTCATAGTTGACCGGCCCCGAAGCGCTCCATTTGTAGGCCACGATCGCGCCCTTGCGCATTTCGAGCTTGATCTCACGCCCTTCGCCAGGTTTCAGGGTCAGGCTGACCTCATCCTTTTTCGCTAACGGTTGTTCGGCCTGGCTGGCAGGCTCAACGGCGGCAACCTGTGGCACCGGAGCGGGAGCTACCGAAGGTATTGGTGCTGATGCCGCCACTGTTGAAGCCGGTGCAGGCGAAGGCACTTTGGCTGCAGCTTCATCGGCCAAGGCCTCCTGTGCGAGAGATATCTTGATCTCCCCCATTTGCGTGAGCCCCATGGCACGGCCCAGGCCAGTTGGATCGACGGCGTACTCCGAAGGCATGACCACGGTGACCAGAAGCCCCATCGCGACCGCGAAAGCGATGGCGGTGGATCGGATGAGCTGACGGCTGCTCGGCAGTTCGCTTGCCGAAGGAAGTGGAGAGTTGAACATTTTTCAGGATCCTCAGGCGGTAACGAACAGGCCGGTCAGCTGGTAACCCATCAGCAGGAAACCGGCACTCATCATGGCAACGTTGGCGGTGTAGGCGTGACGCCAGAAACCACCGGTTTTTCTCCAGTAGCCCATCACGATCAGGATGGCGCTCAGCGCGAGCAACTGACCAATCTCCACCCCGATATTGAAGGCAATGAGGTTCGGGATCAGGCCTTCGGCCGAGATTTCGTACTCCTGGATCTTTGTTGCCAGGCCAAAGCCATGCAGCAGGCCGAAGGCGAGCGTCGCGGCTTTGGTGTTCGGCTGGTAACCGAACCAGCGCTTGAAGGCCCCCAGGTTGTCCATCGCCTTGTAGACCACCGAGAAACCGATGATCGCGTCGATGATGTAGGAGCTGATGCTGATCTCAGTAAGCACGCCGAACAGCAGCGTGACCGAATGTCCAACGGCGAACAGCGTGACGTAGAGGCCCACGTCCTTGAGGCGGTAGAGGAAGAAGATTACGCCGAACAGAAACAGCAGGTGGTCGTAGCCCGTCATCATGTGCTTGGCGCCCATGTAGATGAACGGGATCAGCATGACCCCCGAGCTTTCCTGGATGAATCCCTTGTCGCCTTCCGCTACGGCGTGTGCCAATGCCTCCGGCATGCCGATGAGCAATGACACGGCGAACAGGAACAAAAGGAAGATGGGATGGCGTGCTCGCACGGCAAGCAAGCCCCCACCCGGTATCGAGTGTAAACGCATGGATCAATCCTTTTTTGCAATGATCGAGAGCCGCAAAGCGGCCAGGGTCAGGAAGCAAAAGCAGGACGAGGTGGGCGTTCGATTCGGAAGATTGGTGGGTGTGGTACCGATTCGCCTGACCAGGTCAATGGCATGGACGGGCCGAAGATAGGTGTCAGTTGCGTAGCAGAAGAGAGCTGAGGGGTCTCGTGCTGGTGGTCGGGCGTGAGCGGGGCGTGATAGTGGTCAGTGCAGTGCGTGCAGCTCCACGAAGCCTCGCCATGGTCATGCCCGTACTTCATGTTCACTGCCTCTTGGGCAGCGACTTGAGTCGGTACTGCCAACGAATAGGCGTGCCCCGTCCAGGCCAGCATAACGGCCATAGCCAAAGCCACGATCATGGCTGATGACAGGAAACGACGGGACATTCAGATGCCTATGACGCTGATTCAACAGCAACGCTGCACGTTTGACCTAACCCCCTGGGGGGGATAGCATCGCCAGCGTAATGTATCGACGACAGAGACTCAAGATATGTCCGATCACTCTCATGATCACCAGCACAATGATGGACAGGGCCATGCCCATCCTCACCAGAGCCATGAGGCGATCATCAAGCGCCTGAAGCGTGCAGACGGTCATCTGCGCAGCATCATTGCCATGATCGAGGACGGGCGGGAATGTGTAGACATTGCCCAGCAACTGCATGCGGTTGAAAAGGCCGTCTGCCAGGCCAAGCGCACGCTCATCCAAGACCATATCGACCACTGTCTTGAGGATTCGGTTACAGCCTTGAGCAAGGGCGATAGATCGGCCCTGGACGAATTCAAGCAAATTACCAAGTACCTGTAGAACTGTGTTCGAACTCACCAGCTACCTTGGGCTTTTTCTGGCGGCGTTCGCTGCGGCCACGTTGTTGCCGATGCAATCCGAAGCAGCACTGGTCGCGATGCTTGTGTCTGAGCACTACCTGCCCATGGCGCTCGTCGCGATGGCTACCGCCGGCAATGTCCTGGGTTCAGTGGTGAACTGGTTTTTGGGTCGAGGCGTCGAGCACTTCAAGCACAAGCGCTGGTTCCCGGTCAGTGAGGCGAAGCTGGTGAAGGCGCAGGCACTCTACCAGCATATGGATACTGGTCACTGCTAGTGAGTTGGGTACCCATCATCGGCGATCCGATTACGTTGGTGGCTGGGGTCATGCGCGAGCCGCTTTGGCGGTTCCTGTTACTGGTCACCCTGGCCAAGGGTGGGCGATACCTGCTGTTGTCACTCCTGGTGCTTGGGGGCATGCCATGACTTTCGATATTGCTCGCTCTGCGGCAGAGCGGCATACCGGGCAGGATCTGATCAAGTGGATTGCCTTGCTCACGATGGTGCTCGATCACATGCGATTGGCCTGGCCTGCGAGCAGCGATCTGTTTGTGCTCGGTCGGTTATCTTTTCCCCTGTTCTGTCTGGCAGTCGCGATCAACGTCTCACGCAATCAGCCAGGTGAGATATTCACTCGGAGCAATGGCCGGTATCTCGCCTCTTTGGTGGTGTTCGCCGCGCTTTCTGAAGTCCCTTACCGGCTGGTCAGCACCTCGGGCACCTTCAATGTCTTGGTCACGTTGGCGCTAGGGCTTCTGGTCGCTTGGGGAGTACAGCACCGGACGCTCGAAAGCCTGGTAATGGCTGGCGGTGCAATTCTGGCGGGTTATCTGCTGAGCGAGCCGCTGATGTACGGCTTCTACGGGGTGTTCGTGCCGGCGGCTCTGGTGCTTGCCATTAAGCGCCCCGAACTGTTCGCGCTACTGCCCGTCGCGCTTTGTGTAACCGTCAACTCTCGAACTGGCCTGTTCGAACAGGCGGCGCAGCTTGAGCCGTTCGCTGTCCTCGCGCTGCTGATCGCGGCTTTGGCGCCTTTACTCGGTTTGGCTCTATTCTGGGCCCGGTTGCCGTTCAAGATCTTGCCAGTCACACAGTGGAGCTATTGGTTCTACCCCGGCCACCTGTTAGCGATGCTGGGTATTCGCAACCTGCTTTAGACGCGGGGTTTGCTTTAAGGCTGGCATTCTCTGGGTCAAGAACGCCAGCTTTTAAAGAACCTACGCACTGCCTTAGTGGCAGTGGCGCTCGCCCGTTTTGTGATTGGTGTGGCAACCCTTGGAGTCGGTACCACCGCTGTGTGCGAAGGCGACTATCGAGGAGAACGAAAGGACGGCAGCAATCAAGAGGGGAACGATTTTCATCAGGCTACTCCATGCTCGGTGTTGTGGTGGCAAATTGCCTCGATGAGCTTATGGCTAAGTGCATCCTCATAACAATCGTAATTGCCATGAAGCCGATGAAAGGAATGACCGGTATGGGTCGAAAGCAGCCGGTCGCGACTGAACGCAATCGACCCAATGCGGCCAGTCAGTGCCTACAAAATCAGGTGCGATTCAGAAAACGCTCGGAGTGCTTATGAGTAGGCAACGAGATATGGAAGGTAGTCCCGCTGGCCATGCTGGATTCGACATCGATGGTACCGCCATGTCGAGACACGATTTCGCTCACGATGAACAAACCAAGGCCTAGACCACCTGATGCTTCATGATGTTCAGAGGTCAAACGGGAATATCGACCTTGTGGGTCGAACAGATAGGGCAATACGGCGGGTGGAATGGACTTGCCCAGTTGTGCACGCTGAACTCGACAGCCGCTGGGCCTTGGGTCAACGTCACGGTAATGGGCTTGGAAAGATCGCCGTGATGGACAGCATTCGCGATAAGATTAGAAAACGCCTGACCCAAACGTGTGCCGTCGAAATGCCCAAGCGCTTGGGTAGCTCCCTGCAAATCCACAGTGATCTCAGGACGAGAAACGCGAAGCTCCTCCACGAGTGTATGACACACCAGTGAGAGATCGATCTCCTCCCTCTGGATAGGAATACCTGTCCCGAGGTTAGCTTTAGCCAGATCGAGCAGGTCGGCCACGATCTGCTTGGCTCGAACCACACTGGTGGCAACCTGAGTCGCAATCCTCCGTTCTTGCGCTGAAAAATGGCGTTTGCCACTCAAAACCTCGGCACCCAGCAGGGCTGCGGTCAATGGCGTCCGGAGGTCATGACCGAGCACTCCAAGCACGAGTTTCCGAGTCGTTTCAACCGCGATGCCATATGATGTGATTGACTCGCCCAAAGCCTGATCTACGGCCTCATTGAAACGAACCAAGTCGTCTAAGTCGTGCGATTCACCAGGCATCTGAAGTGGCAGCCAAAGCCGCAAAACGCTTGCACGCAATGCTCGATACTCTGCCACCACCTGGTCGAGCGTAAATCCTGCGTCGAGACGGTTGACAGCATGTGTCTGAGCGGCAGTTTCAACCGGGCTAGGGCTTTGCAACCCTCTGGATTTTTCATACTGCTGGATGGCGGACTGGGGCGCCTGCATGTCCTGAGCAATGGTACGCAAAATGCTCTCTGCATGGTTACGAAGGCCGGCATCATCAAGGTCAGGCAGGGGCGTATTGAGCGTGCGCGCAAAGTCCTCCCATGCCTCCAGAATGGACTCCATATTGAGCAGAATGAAATCGGCCAACCTCATCTCCAGCCGCGCCTCCCCTATCCCGGAATGAATCTCTAGCTTAGTGCAGTCGAAAAAAAACGGTAAGAAGCTTTAGGGAATCTCCGAACAAGCCTTCAGTTATGCGAGAATCCCCGCAACACCTGATCCGAGCCGCCCATGAGCCAGATGAGCTTTTCCGACTTTGAGTACGCCGGCAAGCGCAAGCAAACCCGCCGA
>Ga0302347_1001438_pt1 | contig 28601 bp, 18 predicted proteins | sample PhyWR1_FD_202178 | JGI IMG/M metagenome (GOLD analysis project Ga0302347, IMG submission 202178) | Leaf surface microbial communities from wheat plants in UC Gill Tract Community Farm, Albany, California, United States - DLSL W.R1 (v2)... | ecosystem: Host-associated > Plants > Phyllosphere >...
GCCGGTGGTCTGCCCGGGCTTTATGCCGAATTCGCCGCCCATCAGGATGATCAGCTGGCGGGCGATCACCAGCCCCAGGTGGCCACCGAGGCGGGTGGCGGCAAGGAAGTTCTTGCTGTGCAGTTCGGCATGCAACAGAGCATCACGCTCCTGTTCATCCATCGGCTGGCCGGAGTCCTGGATGGCAATCCGCAGCCGTGGCGGGCCGCTGCGCTCTTCAAGGGCGACGACGATCAGGATCTCACCCTCGTCGGTCTTTTTCAGGGAGCTTTCGAGCAGGCTGAGCAGGGTCTGGCGCAGGCGTGTGGGGTCGCCGCTGATCACCCGTGGCACTTGTGGCTGGATAAAGCTGATGAGCTCGACATTCTGCTGTTCGGCCTTGGTGCGGAAGATGCTCAGGCAGTCCTCGATCAGGGCATTGAGGTCGAACTGCACGTCATCCAGTTCGATCTGCCCCGACTCCAGCTTGGAAATGTCGAGAATTTCGTTGATCAGCGTCAGCAGCTCATTACCGGCGCTGTGGATGGTCTGCACGTAGTCGCGCTGCTTGACCGACAGGGGTGTGCCCAGCAGCAGCTCGGTCATGCCCAGCACGCCGTTCATGGGGGTGCGGATTTCATGGCTGATCCTGGACAGGAACTCGGCCTTGGCATTGACTTCGGCAGTGCTGGCGGCCAATTCGCGGCTGATACTGAACTGGGCCTGGGTGATGCTGCGGTTGCGTTCGCTCAGGGCGAAGCTCATCAGCAAGCCGCTGATGCAAACCACGCACATCAGCGCCAACACCAGCTCCTGCGGTGCGATCAGGGTCAGGCCCAGCAGGGCCGGGAGAATCACCAGGGTGCCGATATTGAAAATCACCATCGCCATGGCAAACATGCGCGCTGGTTTGTAGCCCTTTTGCCAGTGGTAAACCGATACGGCCAGAATGCTGACACTTGCCAGCCCGACCAGGGCATAGGTAATGAGGTTCAGCGGCAGGCTGTCGGTAAACAGCAGCAACAGGCCACCGAGGCCGATAATGAGAATGTCCAGCAACAGCAGTTTGAGCAGTCGATGGGCACCGCGACTCGCGAAAAAACTGTAGGTGAACATCAGCCCGCACGGCGCGGTCAGTAGCAGTGTCAGGTACGCCCCCGGGGTTTGCAGGCTGTGCCATTTCCCCAGCCAGGGGTCGAGCAGGTTCAGGAACAACACTGAACTGGCCATTAGCAGGGCTTCGCAGATCGCCAGCCACAGGCTGCTGGGCGAGCGGCTGAAGGCAAAGCGCACAAGGTTGTGCAGTAACAGCATCGTCATGCAGCCCAGCAACAGGCCATAAAGCAGGGGCTTGCTCTGGCTGGCGGCCAGCATCACGGCAGTGTCGAGGGTAATGTGGGGGCGCAGCTGGTGGTCTGAGACCATGCGCAGGTATACATCCAGCGGTTTGGCGCTTTGCGGCAGGGGCAGCAGGTAGTCACTGCTGGGTACCGGTTTGCTGTTGGTGGGTAATGCGGAACCGGTGTTGATTTCGCTGACCAGTTTTTGATCATCGAACACATACATGTCCAGGCGCGCCAGGTCCGGGGCAAACAGCCGCAGGATCTGCTCGTGCTTGTCGGGTTGCAGGTGTACGCGCAGCCACAAGGCTTCGCCGGGTTCAGCGGCACCTATGCGGTCAAGGTCGACAGGGCTGAACTGGCTGGACAGGCGAGGGGAGCGGACATCGCTCAGTTGCAGGTTGGCCTGCGGGTCTGACAGCACAGACCAACTGGTCGCTGTAGCGGCTTGCGCAGGCATCATGCCAAGCACAGTGGCCAGTAGGGCGGCGGTAAAAGCTATGGCGATCCTGAGCCAGCGCAAGGCGAAATCCCTTCGTGGATTGAAGCTAGACGGTAACTATGCGCGGGCCTGGAGCGGTTAGGCAAGGGCACAGGGCCCCGCCTATCCGTATGGAGTACTTACTCCTGAGCTTCGCCACGTTCGCGTGCAATGGCGCGGTAGCCGATATCGTTACGGTAGAAGCAGCCGTCCCACTCGATGGCCTTGGCCAGTTCGTAAGCCTTTTGCTGTGCCGCTTCAACGGTGTCGCCCATGGCGGTGGCACAGAGTACGCGGCCACCTGATGTTACGACTTCACCCGCGGCGTTGAGTGCAGTACCGGCATGGAACACTTTGCCTTCCAGCTTGGCGGCTGCGTCCAGACCATGGATGACAGTGCCTTTGGCGTAGTCGCCAGGGTAGCCACCGGCGGCCAGCACGATGCCCAGGCTCGGGCGCGGGTCCCATTGCGCTTCAACCTTGTCCAGCGCCTGAGCCAGAGCCGCTTCAACCAGCAGCACCAGGCTCGATTGCAGGCGCAGCATCACCGGTTGGGTTTCCGGGTCACCGAAGCGGCAGTTGAACTCGATCACTTTCGGGTTGCCAGCCTTGTCGATCATCAACCCGGCGTAGAGGAAGCCGGTGTAGACGTTACCTTCTTCAGCCATGCCGCGCACGGTTGGCCAGATCACCAGGTCCATCACGCGTTGGTGAACGTCAGCGGTGACCACCGGGGCAGGGGAGTAAGCGCCCATGCCGCCGGTGTTCGGGCCGGTATCGCCGTCGCCGACGCGTTTGTGGTCCTGGCTGGTGGCCATCGGCAACACGTTCTTGCCGTCGACCATGACGATGAAGCTGGCTTCTTCGCCGTCGAGGAACTCTTCGATCACCACGCGCGAACCGGCTTCGCCAAAGGCGTTGCCTGCGAGCATGTCGCGTACGGCGTCTTCGGCTTCGGTCAGGGTCATGGCGACGATCACGCCTTTACCTGCGGCCAGGCCGTCGGCCTTGATCACGATCGGCGCGCCGACTTTCTGCAGGTAAGCCAGGGCCGGTTCGATTTCGGTGAAGTTCTGGTAGTCGGCGGTCGGGATCTTGTGACGCGCCAGGAAGTCCTTGGTGAACGCCTTGGAGCCTTCCAGCTGGGCAGCGCCGGCGGTAGGGCCGAAGCAGTCCAGGCCACGGGAGCGGAACAGGTCAACCACGCCGGCAACCAGGGGTACTTCCGGGCCCACGATGGTCAGGGAAACATTCTTCTCGGCAAAATCCGCCAGCTGCTCAAGGGCCAGTACGTCGATGTCGACGTTCTCGCATTTGGCTTCAATGGCGGTGCCGGCGTTGCCCGGGGCAACGAATACTTTAGCGACACGTGGGTCCTGAGCTACTTTCCAGGCCAGTGCGTGTTCGCGGCCACCGCTGCCAATGATCAAAACATTCATTTCAAAAACCTCGGATGACGCTGAATTCTGTTTGAAACCTAAAACGCTTCACGCTTCAGGAGGTCGTAATGAAGCTGGTAGATGCAAGGCGGAGTCGACCTTGATGAGCGGAGTTGCCTTTTGGCAATGAGCATCATCGAGGTCGGCTCCAACGCAGCAGATGCCGGGTTCAGTACGGCCGTCGTCTAGTTAGTGACGGAAGTGGCGCATGCCGGTGAACACCATGGCAATACCGGCTTCGTCTGCAGCTGCAATCACTTCGTTGTCGCGCATCGAGCCGCCCGGCTGGATCACCGCAGTGATACCGGCCTTGGCCGCATTGTCGATGCCGTCACGGAACGGGAAGAACGCATCCGATGCCATGACGGCACCCTGTACTTGCAGACCGGCGTGTTCAGCCTTGATCGCGGCAATACGGGCCGAGTTTACGCGGCTCATCTGGCCCGCGCCGACACCGATGGTCTGACGGCCCTTGGCGTAGACAATGGCGTTGGACTTGACGTACTTGGCCACTTTCCAGGAAAAGATCAGGTCGTTGATCTCTTGCTCGGTCGGCGCGCGCTTGGTCACGACTTTCAGGTCTTCGCTGCCGATCATTTCGATGTCACGGCTTTGTACCAGCAAACCGCCGTTAACGCGTTTGAAGTCCCAGGCCGGGGCGCGATCTTCGCTCCACTGGCCGCAGGCCAGCAGGCGCACGTTGGCTTTGGCGGCGACGATGGCACGGGCTTCCTCGCTCACGGACGGGGCGATGATCACTTCAACGAACTGGCGCTCGACGATGGCCTTGGCCGTTTCGGCGTCCAGTTCACGGTTGAAGGCGATGATGCCGCCAAACGCCGACTCGGTATCGGTGGCGTAGGCCAGTTCATAGGCCTGGCGAATGCCGCCTTCGGCGTCCGGGCTTACGGCCACGCCGCACGGGTTGGCGTGCTTGACGATGACGCAGGCTGGCTTGACGAAGCTTTTCACGCATTCCAGCGCAGCGTCAGTGTCGGCCACGTTGTTGAACGACAGTTCCTTGCCTTGCAGCTGGGTTGCCGTCGCGATGCTGACTTCGGTCGGCTTGGCTTCAACATAGAACGCCGCTTTCTGGTGCGGGTTCTCGCCGTAGCGCATTTCCTGGGCCTTGATGAACTGGCTGTTGAAGGTGCGCGGGAACAGGCCGCGGTCTTCGGTGCTCAGTGTTTCAGCGGCCTGGTTCACGGTGCCCAGGTAGTTGGCGATCATGCCGTCGTAGGCGGCAGTGTGCTCGAAAGCCTTGAGCATCAGGTCGAAACGCTGTGCGTAGGTCAGGCCACCGGCCTTGAGGTTTTCCAGGACATTGGCGTAATCGCTGGCATTGACCACGATGGCCACGTCTTTGTGGTTTTTCGCTGCCGAGCGAACCATGGTCGGGCCGCCGATATCGATGTTCTCGATGGCGGTCGGCAGGTCGCAACCTGGTTTGGAGATGGTGGCTTCGAACGGGTAGAGGTTAACCGCGACCAGGTCGATCGGCTTGATGCCGTGCTCGCTCATGATGTTGTCGTCGATGCCGCGACGGCCCAGGATGCCGCCGTGGATTTTCGGGTGCAGGGTTTTCACCCGACCGTCCATCATTTCTGCAAAGCCGGTGTAGTCAGCCACTTCAACCGCGGCTACGCCGTTGTCTTGCAGCAGCTTGAACGTACCGCCAGTGGACAGGATCTCGACGCCGAGGGCTTCCAGTTCACGGGCGAAATCAAGGATTCCGGTTTTGTCGGAAACGCTGATTAGAGCGCGGCGGATCGGCAGGCGGGTAGTCTGATCGGTCATCTCGATTTCCATCAAAAGCAAAGGAGTCAGCAAAAAAGGCGGCCTGTTTTATCAGGACGCCTTTCAGGTTTGATTGAATGCTTACAGCAGATCGTACTGTTTGAGCTTTTTGCGCAAGGTGCCGCGATTGAGGCCCAGCAGCTCGGAGGCCTTGGTCTGGTTGCCCTTGACGTAGTTCATGACGCACTCGAGAAGGGGAGCCTCGACTTCGGAAAGTACCAGGTTGTAGACGTCCGTGACTTCAGCGCCCTCCAGATGGGCGAAATAATTGTGCAGCGCCTTTTCGACACTCCCGCGAAGGGTCTGACCTTCTTCGCTCGGTGTATTGAGGTGCTGTTTCAAGTTGACGTTGTCGCTCACGGGCGTTGTTCCACTCACTAATGTCTCGGTCATCATCGTCATGCGGCCACCCATCCTTCGTCCCCTGTCACCAGGCTCTTGTGTCGTTCGGCGAAAAACGCCTGAACGTTGGCGCATTGTGCTTCCGTATCTTCCAAACGATTGAAGTGGGCGCGAAACTCCTTGGCGCCCGGCAAGGTTGCCAGATACCACCCGACATGCTTACGGGCGATACGTACGCCCAGCACCTCCCCATAGAAGGTGTGCAATGCAGCCAGGTGCTCTAGCAGAATACGTTCCACTTCGATCATCTCCGGTGCCGGTAGCAGTTGCCCGGTACGCAGAAAGTGATCGACTTCGCGGAAAATCCAGGGCCGCCCCTGGGCCGCCCTGCCAATCAACAGTCCGTCAGCCCCGGTCGCGTTCAGCACGTGCAGGGCCTTTTGGGGTGAATCGATATCGCCGTTGGCAAACACCGGTATCGACACGGCCTGCTTGATCGCGGCAATGGTGTCGTACTCGGCATCACCGGTGTACAGGTCGGCACGGGTTCTGCCGTGCACCGCCAGTGCGCTGATCCCGGCTTGTTCGGCGATCTTTGCCACCGTGATGCCGTTCTTGTTGTCCCGGTCCCAGCCGGTGCGGATCTTCAGGGTAACCGGCACATCAACCGCAGCCACGACGGCCTGCAGGATCTCGTTTACCAGTGCTTCGTCTTTCAGCAACGCGGAGCCGGCGGCCTTGTTGCAGACCTTCTTTGCCGGGCAACCCATGTTGATATCAATAATCTGTGCGCCCAGATCCACATTGGCCCTGGCGGCGTCTGCCAGCATTTGCGCATCGCCTCCGGCGATCTGTACCGAGCGTGGCTCGGGATCACCGTCGTGAATCATGCGCAGGCGCGATTTGCGGCTGTTCCAGAGACTCATGTCACTGGTGACCATTTCCGAAACAACCAGGCCTGCGCCCATCCGTCGACAAAGCTGACGAAAGGGCTGGTCGGTGACACCCGCCATGGGGGCGAGAATCAAACCGTTGTTCAATGTATATGGGCCGATGCGTACCGCCGACATAGGACTTCCCTGTTGTGGGGCCGGATCTGGGGAGTTCGAAAAAGGGTTGGCATGATACCCGCTCTCGATGACTGGTTAAAGACGCAATTGGATGATTTTTGAACAATTGCGGCTTACAGCCAGTTACAAGTGGCCAGCGACACGCTGCAAGACGCAGAAAATCTGGTTTTAGCTTCCAGCTTGCTACCTGCAGCTTAGAACTAGAAGCGTAGCGCGGTTATTCGGGTGAGTGAAAACTGAGGCTGTAGTTCACGGCCTTAGGGCCCGGGTCGAGGATGTCCAGGGCAATATGGATAGGGGTTTGCGGCGGCATTTCGGCTTTGGCCATATCACCGCTGAGGTATTCGCCGGGTTTGAACCGACGACTGGCGATCATTTTGCCGTTGAGATCGGCAAAGCGCAGTTCCAGCAGTGGAAAAGGCTGAGAGAACGGCGCGCGGTTGTAGAGGATGGCATCCACCACCAGCGCTCCGGCGAATTCGGGGTGGCTGCGCACCACCAGGTTGCTGCTCTTGATTCGGTCGATATCAACCTTGGACGGCACCGTACAGCCGATCTGCGGGCATAGCTGCTGGAAGATCGGGCGGTACTGGTCCTGGCGCGCCAGCTCATCGAAGTGATTGGCAATGTACTGTCCGGCCAGTGCTGCTGCGGCCAGCAGCACCAGCAGCGTCCAGAGCAGGCGCTTGCCCCAGGGGGTGCGGCGTTTTTGCCAGTCCAGTTGCAGCGGGTCGTCCACCAGATCCAGCAGCGGGTCTTCGCGCATGGCCGGCTCGTTGCGCTTGCGTCTGTCCTTGCTCACGGGCGCAGGCTCAGGGCGTTCGTCGTCCTCGTCATCGGTGGCAGACAGGCGTTCGCCCGCCAGCGGTGGTTCGAGGTCGTCGTCCAGGGACAGCTGGAGCGGCGGGGTATCGTCCGGTTCGTCGAGGTCCAGTGACAATGACGGCTCGGTACGTCCGGTTTCAGCCAGCTCGGCAGCGCTTTCGGCAACCTTGGCGTGCTCGGCGCGGTCTGCGGCAGAGTCACTGAACAGGCTGTCAGACCATTCACCTTCTTCGGCATCAGAGGTTTCACGTCGAGCGCTCAGGGACGTGCTTTTGGGCGTGTGCGGTTGGCCGAAGCTTTTGCTGGGCTGGATTTCACGCTCTTCGAGCTTGGCCAGTTCTTCGTCCAGATCCAGATGGTCGAGGTCGATCGTGTGTGCCTGCCACGCTGGCGGGCTGACCGGTACGGCCGGGGCGGTTGCCTCGACGGGTGCCGGTTCGCTCGCTTCGGGCGTGGTGACGGCAGGCGCCTCCACGGCGGGCGGCTGCCCTGTTTCAGTGCTCTGGTTCAGCAGTTGCTGCGCGGCATTGAACACTTGCAGGCAGGCGCCACAGCGCACCACGCCGCGCGCCATACCCAATTGGGCATGGCTGACGCGAAAGCTGGTCTGGCAATGTGGGCACTGGGTAACGAAGCTATCGCTCATGCGGCCATCCGGATTGGGCATGGTTTCATTCTAGCGCCGACGGCCGCTGATGCGCACCCAGCCATCGCGATTGGCAATCGGGTCCAGATCGAAGTCCTGGGCGTAAGCGGCGGCCACTTCTTCGCCCTGTTCGGCGAGGATGCCCGACAGTGCCAGGCGACCACCCGGCTTGACCAGGCTGGACAGTTGCGGGGCCAGGGAAACCAGCGGGCCGGCGAGGATGTTGGCGACTACGACGTCGGCCTGCACCTGTGGCATGTCTTCGGGCAAGTACAGCGGGAACAGCTGCGGATCGACGCCGTTGCGGTTGGCGTTGTCGCGGGAGGCTTCCAGCGCCTGAACGTCGATGTCGGTACCCACGGCGTGTTTGGCGCCAAGCAGCATGGCCGCGATGGCCAGAATGCCCGAGCCGCAGCCGAAGTCCAGCACGGTGCAGTCTTTCAGGTCCTGGCCGTCCAGCCATTCCAGGCACAGTGCGGTGGTCGGGTGAGTGCCGGTGCCGAAGGCCAGGCCCGGGTCCAGCAGCAGGTTAACGGCATCCGGCTCGGGAGCTGCGTGCCAGCTTGGTACGATCCACAGGCGCTGGCCGAAACGCATCGGGTGGAAATTATCCATCCAGCTGCGTTCCCAGTCCTGGTCTTCGATCACTTCGGCGTGATGTTCAGGGAGTGGCGAACCGGTCAGCAGTTCCAGATGGGACAGTACGAGTTCGGCTTCGGTGCCGCCTTCGAACAGTGCCAGCAAATGGGTGTGCGACCACAGCGGGGTGGTGTTGAGCTCAGGTTCGAAGATCGGTTGGTCTTCAGCGTCCATGAACGTAACCGAAACGGCGCCGACTTCGAGGAACGCGTCTTCGTAGGTTTCGGCTTGTTCCGGGCTGATGGCGAGGCGTACTTGCAGCCAAGGCATGGCGGGCACCTTTGAAAAAATAGGAGTGTGCAGCCGGTCGGGCTGCGAGAAGCGCGCAAGTTTACGCGAGCGTAGGCATGGGGGGTAATCAAAAAACGATGAAAAGCAATCGCTTCTGCCGTTGTAGCCGCTGACGAGGTACGAGGCTGCGATGTGGGCCGCAGGACCACCGCTTGGGGCCGCTGCGCAGCCCATCGCAGCCTCGTGCCTCGTCAGCGGCTACAGGTTTTGCAATATCACAAACAACAAAGCCGCTCGAAAGCGGCTTTGTTGACGGGATTACAAACTTACTGGTTAGCCAGTTTGTGTTCCAGGTAGTGAATGTTGACGCCGCCTTTGCAGAAGCCTTCGTCATTCACCAGATCACGGTGCAACGGGATGTTGGTCTTGATGCCATCAACCACGATTTCGTCCAGGGCATTGCGCATGCGCGCCATGGCTTCGTCACGGGTCGAGCCCCAGGTGATCAGCTTGCCGATCAGGGAGTCGTAGTTGGACGGAACCTTGTAGCCGCTGTACAGGTGCGAATCGACGCGAACGCCGTTGCCGCCCGGAGCGTGGAAGTGCTTGACCATGCCAGGGCTTGGCATGAACGTCGCAGGGTCTTCAGCGTTGATCCGGCACTCCAGCGAGTGACCGTGAATGTTCACGTCCGCCTGGGTGAAGGACAGCTTGTTGCCGGCGGCGATGCTCAACATCTCTTTGAGGATGTCGATGCCAGTGACCATTTCGGACACCGGGTGCTCTACTTGCACACGAGTGTTCATCTCGATGAAGTAGAAGCGACCGTTTTCGTACAGGAACTCGAAAGTACCCGCGCCACGGTAGTTGATGTCGACACAGGCTTTTACGCAGCGAGCCAGAACTTCGGCGCGTGCGGTTTCGTCGATGCCCGGTGCCGGAGCTTCTTCCAGCACTTTCTGGTGACGACGTTGCAGCGAGCAGTCGCGGTCGCCCAGGTGGATGGCATTGCCCTGGCCGTCGGAAATCACCTGGACTTCCACGTGACGTGGGTTGGTCAGGTATTTTTCCAGGTAGACCATCGGGTTGCTGAACCAGGCACCGGCTTCTTCGCGGGTCTGCTTGGCTGCTTCGATCAGGTCTTCTTCACGGTGCACAACGCGCATGCCGCGACCACCGCCGCCGCCAGCGGCCTTGATGATCACCGGGTAGCCGACTTCACGGCCAATGCGCAATGCGGTTTCAGGATCTTCCGGCAGCGGGCCGTCAGAACCTGGAACGGTCGGAACACCGGCCGCGATCATGGCGTGCTTGGCCGATACCTTGTCGCCCATCAGGCGAATGGTGTCGGCTTTCGGGCCGATAAAGGCAAAACCGGATTTCTCGACCTGTTCGGCGAAGTCGGCGTTTTCAGCCAAAAAGCCGTAGCCCGGGTGAATCGCCGTGGCGCCGGTCACTTCCGCGGCCGCGATGATGGCCGGAATGTGCAGGTAAGACAGGTTGGCCGGTGCCGGACCGATGCAGACGGTTTCGTCTGCCAGGCCCAGGTGCATCAGCTCTTTGTCGGCAGTGGAGTACACCGCGACAGTCTTGATCCCCATTTCCTTGCACGCCCGCAGGATGCGCAAAGCAATCTCGCCACGGTTGGCGATCAGGACTTTTTCCAGCTTCTGAGGCTTCAACATCGTTGGCTCCCCGTGGTTCAAACGATGGTGAACAGCGGTTGGTCGAATTCAACCGGCTGACCGTTTTCTACCAGGATGGATTCGATAACACCGGCTTTTTCGGCGGTGATGTGGTTCATCATTTTCATCGCTTCCACGATGCAAATGGTGTCGCCGACCTTGACGGTCTGGCCCACTTCAACGAAGGCAGGCGAGGTAGGCGCCGGGGTGCGGTAGAAGGTACCGACCATTGGCGACTTGACCACAAAACCGTTCAGTTTCGGTGCAGCAGGCGCTTCGGTCACGGTGGCAACCGGGGCAACAGCCACTGGCGCTGCAGCAGGCGCTTGCATTGGGGCTGGCGCGTAGTACTGCTGGGCAGGTGTCTTGCTGTGACGGCTGATACGTACGGACTCTTCGCCTTCTTTGATTTCCAGCTCGTCGATGCCGGACTCTTCCAGCAGCTCGATCAGTTTCTTAACTTTACGGATATCCATGAATCGTCAACTCCCAATGGGTCGGTCAGGGGCGTTTAGCTTGTAGTTCAAGCTGTTCCAGGGCGGCCTCCAAGGCCAGTCGATAACCGCTGGCGCCAAGGCCGCAGATCACACCTACCGCAACGTCGGAGAAGTAGGAGTGATGGCGGAAAGGTTCGCGTTTGTGCACGTTAGACAAATGCACTTCGATGAATGGGATGCTCACCGCCAGCAGCGCGTCACGTAATGCCACGCTGGTGTGGGTAAAAGCCGCCGGGTTGATCAGAATAAAATCCACCCCTTCGTGGCGGGCGGCGTGTACACGGTCGATCAATTCATACTCGGCATTGCTTTGCAGGTAGAGCAAATGGTGGCCGGCATCACGGGCCCTTTGTTCCAGATCCTGATTGATCTGCGCCAGGGTGGTTGCGCCGTAGACGCCCGGCTCGCGGGTGCCGAGCAGGTTCAGGTTGGGGCCGTGTAGAACCAGGAAAGTCGCCATCTGCTGTTCCTTATTATCTGTGTGCAGTTGTCAGTGCCGGGCGACTATGCCGAAAAGCGTAATCGCTGTCCAGTTAACTGCAATAGCCAGCACGATGACCGATGTTCGCGAAAAGTTTGTGACTGGGGCTCTAGATCTGGTCATTCGCGATCGCGACACGTTCGGCGAAGTCCGCGGCATTGATCTCGCCGATGACCCGTTGGTCACTTTTTTCGCTGCCATCTTTGCCGAAGAACATCAGGGCTGGCGGGCCGAACAATTTGTACTGATCTAGCAGGGCGCGTTGCTCGGCATTGCTTGCCGTGATGTCGAAACGCACCAGCCGGTAACCCTTGAGCAACTCCAGCACGCGGGGGTTGTTCAGGACTTCGTGCTCGATCACTTTGCAACTGATGCACCAGTCGGCGTACCAGTCCAGCAACAGTGGCTGGCCAGCAGCCCTGGCCTGGGCCAGTGCGCTGTCCAGTTCGGCCGGGGTGCTGATGGTGAGCCATTGGTCTGCCGCTGACGTTGCGCCGGGTGCTGCGCGGGCAACGGGCTGTGAATGGCCGATAGGGTTGAGCGGGTCGCTTTGTCCGCTCAGCGCGCCAAACCAGCAGGCCACGGCATAGACCAGCAAAAACAGGCCCAACAGTTGCGCCAGACGCTGGCGCGGGGCTTTGTCGATAAACTCCAGCGTGCCCAGAAACAGGCTTACGCCTGCGGCCAGTGCGCCGATCAACAGCAGGGTGACCGGCCCCGGCAGCACGCGGCTGAGCAGGCCGATCGCCAGGCCGAGCAGCAGAACGCCGATGGCATTTTTTACACTGACCAGCCACGGCCCGCTTTTCGGCAGCCAGGCCGCGCCACCCGTGGCCACCAGTAACAGCGGTGCACCCATGCCCAGACCAAGGGCGAACAGCTTCAAGCCGCCACCCAGCGCATCGCCACTGGCACTGATGTACAGCAGCGCCCCGGCCAGCGGCGCGGAAACGCACGGCGACACCAGCAAACTGGAAACCACGCCCAGCACTGCGGCGCCCCACAACGAGCCGCCCTGGGTACGATTGGCGACACGATCCAGGCGATTGCTGATGGCTTGCGGCAGCTTGAGTTCAAACACACCGAACATGGCCAGGGCGAAAATCCCGAAAAACAGCGCGAAGGGCACCAGCACCCACACGGATTGCAAACGTGCCTGCAAATTGAGTTGCGCACCGAACATGCCCATCAAGGCCCCCAGAAGGGCAAAGCAGGCCGCCATCGGCAGCACGTAGGCCAGCGACAGGCTGAAACCGCGCAGCCCGCCCACCTGGCCGCGTAACACCACGCCCGACAGGATTGGCAGCATCGGCAAGACACAGGGGGTAAATGTCAGGCCCAGGCCTGCGAGGAAAAACAGCGCCAGTTCGCGCCAGTTCCACGCTTTTTCCGGCGTGGCGCTGGCGGTGCTGGTGGCTGTACTGCCATCAATGCTCAGCCGTTCGGTTTCAGGCGGGTAGCACAGGCCCTTGTCGGCGCAGCCCTGGTAGGTGACCACCAGGGTGAACGGGCGCGAGTCATTGGCCGGGCGCGGGATGTCTACGTCGAGAATGCCGTGATAGACCTCGACGTCGCCGAAGTACTCATCATGTTTGGCTTCGCCGGGTGGCAGTTGCGCGGTGCCCAGGGCGATGTCGGCGGGTTCGGTCTTGAAGGCAAACCGGTGCCGATACAGGTAATAGCCTTCGGTGGGCACAAAGCGCAGCTTGATTGACTCGGGGGTGCTGCTGATCAGGTTGAGCTTGAAGGCTTCGCGTACCGGTAAAAAGTCGCTGCTGTTATTGATCGCGCCCAGGGTTGCACTGGGTCGGTTATCCAGCAGCCCGGCGCCCATGGCAGGCACGGCAAACAGCAAACACAGGAGCAGAAACAGGCGGCGCATAGGAATCTCGCAAAGCAAACGTGCGGGCATGATAGCGCGGTGCATGGGTATGTGGGTGTGTGGGAGCGGGCTTGCTCGCGATTGCATCACCGTGGTCATGCAGGTTGACCGAGTCGTCGGTATCGCGAGCAAGCCCGCTCCCACAAGGGGGGCGGGTTACACCCGAAACGCCTGCACCGCGGTGTTGAGTTCTGACCCCAGCGTCAGTAGCTGCTGGCTCTGGTCGCGGGCAATGCCGATGCGTTGCAGGTTTTCGTCCCCCAGCACGTGAATGCGCTCGCTGTGGTCGCGAATCTCGCTCACCGCCCCGGTTTGCTGGGCGGTGACGTCGGCGATGCGTACGGCGGTAGTGGAGATGGTGGCTATCGCGTCGACAATTTCATCCAGTGCACCGTCGGCATCCTGTGCCTGCTGGGCAGTCGCCTGGGCGTGGCTGACTTGTGCGCGGATACCTTCAACTGACTGGCGGGCGGCCAGTTGCAATCCGCCAATCAGGGTCTGGATCTCGTTGGTCGCTCCCGCTGTACGTTGTGCCAGCGAGCGCACTTCTTCAGCGACCACCGCAAAGCCGCGGCCCATTTCACCCGCGCGGGCCGCCTCGATGGCGGCGTTAAGTGCCAGCAGGTTGGTCTGGTCGGCAATGGAGCGAATCACCGTCAGCACACCACCGATGGTGGCCGACTCTTCGGCCAGGCGTTCGATGGTCTGCGCGTTGCCTTGCACTTCACCGACCAGGGCATGCAGCCCGGTCAGGCTCTGACCTATCACCCGTTGCCCCTGGGCGACCGCAAGGCCGGCGCTGCGGCTGGCATCTGCAGCCTGGCTGGCGTCGCTCGCCACTTGGGAAATGGTGGCCTCCAACTCACCCAGTGCGTCGCGGATCTGTGCGGTATCACCGGCCTGGCGCTCAGCGCCGCTGTGCAGCCCGGAGCTCAGCTCGGCCAGGGTCTGACTGCTGCCGGCCACTTGCTCGGCATTCAGGCGCAGGGTGCCCACCAGATTCACCAGATAGCTGCGCAGGCGGTTAAGTGACGCTTCGATATCACGCAATTCCCGATTGGTTTTACCCAATTGAATGTCGCGGCTGAAATCACCTTCGGCCCAGGTCGACAGCAGCGGTGCAAGGTAGGTCAGCACCCGCGCCAGCTTGCGCTGCAGGGTGTCGATCAGCAGCGCGATCAACAGGATCAGGCCAATCATCAGGCCCTGGATCAGCCGCACTTCATTCTGGATTTGCCCATGCTCGGCGCGCACTACTGGCTCCAGCTCGGCAATGGCCCGCTGCACGGCGTCGAGCTTGAGGTGGGTGGCGGTGCTGAGCTGGCTGCGTTGTTCGATCTGGTTTTGAGTGCGCTTGAGTTCGGCGGGGTAGCGGCTGAGCAGGCTGTTGAGTTCGCGCTTGAGACCAATCCCGGCATCTTCGTCCTTGGCGGTTTCGGCGGAATCAAGCCCCATCATCGCGGCAAAATCGTCGGTGCCCGAGGCGCTTTTACTGCTTACGCCCAGCAGGGGCAGGGTGTCGATTTGCCTGGCCTGAAGCTGAATGTTGTCCAGCTCGCGTTCCATATCACCGGCCAGTTCGCTGCGCCCGCTACTGACCAGTTTATCGCGGGCAAGGGACAGCCTGGCCAGGTGTTGCGAAGCGGTGAGCAGCAGGGGCAGATAGGCGCGGGCTTCATCGGAAGTGGCGTCATTGGCATATTGGCCGAGTTGCTCCAGGCTGGCGCCCAACTCGCGTTCGGCCTGCAGCAGCAAGGCCTGGGGTTCACCAGCCAGTTTGCCGGCGGCCAGCAGTTCGGTATTGCTGTAGGTGCTCAGGTTCTCAAGGCTGGGGCGCAGTGCATCGGCCAGCGCGGGCGGCAAAGGGGCGAGTTGGCTCTTGATAGTGTCGAGGGCGCTGTTGGCATCGCTCAGGCGCAGGGCGTCGCCACTGGCGAGGTAGTCCTCGATATTGCGCGCCACTTTGTTCTGGAACTGCTGCGAGAGGCTCAAGTAGCGTTCCATCAACAGAAACGGGCGCTCCAATGCCTGCTGTGACCACCACAAGGTAGCGCCCAAGGCGAGGCAAACGGCGACCAGCAACAGGGTGTTGAGGTTGGTTAGCAGCTTCAGGCGCATGTGGGATTTTGCCTACTACATAGTCAGAAGCGGCAAAAGTTATTGCACTTAAGTTACAGCGGTGTGACGGGAAGACGGGTTACGAACAAATAGTGGCAATTGGCCTTGTGTGGTGAAAGCCGTGTACCTGATTGCGCCCGTTGTTCTTGGCGCGGTACAGCGCCTCATCGGCCTGGGATGCCATCAACAGGCTGTCGGCATCGCCGTGCATCTGCACGACACCTGCGCTGAAGGAGCACGACAGGTCAACGGGTTGTGCCGGGTAATGAATTTCAGCAAAACGTTGGCGAATCTGATTAAGCACCTTGTAGGCCGACTCTTGATCGGTGTCCGGCATGACAATGGCAAATTCTTCACCGCCGTAACGGCCAATAAAGTCGGTTTTGCGCAGGCGCTGCTTGAGAAACAGCGCCAGGCTTTTGATCACCCGGTCGCCCATGGGGTGGCCGTAGCCATCGTTGACGTGCTTGAAGTGATCGAGGTCGAGCATGGCAAAGCTCAAGGGACGGTTCTCGCGGCGGGCGCGGAAGGTGCAGTCTTCGAGCAGTTGCAGGATATGGGTGTGGTTGTACAGCCCGGTCAGGCTGTCGCGCACCATCCGCGCCTTGAGATGGCGGGCGCGCACGGCACGGTTGCGTACGGTGGTGATCAGATGGCGCGGCTGGATCGGCTTGGTCAGGAAGTCATCGCCGCCCTCGCTCATGGCATCAAGCTGCTTGTCCATATCGTCTTCGGCCGACAGATAAATGATCGGCACGCTGACATAGCGGTCGTTGTGGCGGATGACCTTGGCCAGCTCGGTGCCCGTGCAGGAGGGCATGTACATGTCGAGGATGATCAGGTCCGGCTGGAAGTCGGCCAGCTCGGCCATGGCCTGAATCGGATCGATCAGGGTGCGGGTAACAATGCCTGCGCTGTTGAGCAGGCGCTCGGTGTGCAGCGCCTGGGCCCGGGAGTCGTCAATGATCAGCACTTTGTACGGCTCATACTGGGCAACACAGGTCAGCACTTCGATCTTTTCCATCAGGCTGGAGGCTTCGAGGGTGCCGGTCAAAAATGCTTGCCCGCCTGCGCGCACGGCGGCCAGGCGGGTCGGGGTGTCGGTTTCATGCAGGCTGAAAAACAGCAGCGGCAGTTTTTGTTCAAGGCCGATCTGGGCCTGGGCGGCCAGCTCCAGGCCAAAGCCCGGGCCGGCAAAGTCGACGTCCATCACGATGGCGGCAGGGTGGCGCTCGGCCATGGCCTGACGAAACTCCGTCGGGTTGCTGAAGGCCAGGGCGCTGAGTTCGAAAAACTCCAGCTGCCTGGCCAGCCGGTCGGCCCGTTCCAGGTCTTGCAGCAGGATATACACCGGCTTGCGCAGCGGCGGCAGGCTGATATTGGCCATCAGGTCGCCCTGGCGCAGGCCGGTGCGTGACAGACGCTGCATCAGGCGGTTGAGTTCGGTGATGATAGTGCTGCTCAGGCGGCTCTGGTTGGCCGCCATGTCGCGCAACGCAAGGTCGATGGCCCGCGCCAGCTCGGTGTGCTCGGGCTGCTCGAAACGCTCGGCAAACCGCAGCAGACGCAAATTGGCGTCGTCGAGCTCGGCCAGGCCGGCAGGCGACCATTCATTGGTCTGCAGGCGTTGCCAGATCTCCAGGATCTGGCGGGCCTGGTGGGTGACACGCTGGGCAAAGTGGTTTTTCAGACGTTCGCGACTGGGATCTTCTTGCTCGGTCATAACCTGGCTGCTGGGTAAGGAAGCATGCTGGATTCGGATGATGGCTCTATGCTAGCAGTTCATTGCAAATGTACGAGTTTCTCCTTGAAATTAACTCTCGGGCAGCCATATTGCCCATCACCTGTGCGCTTGTTCTATAGTGCCGGGCGTAGTGGCCCCCTGAGATAAAAAGCGTGCATGCAAGGCACGATGGGTTAGGGTTGTGGTCGAACCGTTGAATCAAGCATATGAAAGGATATAGCCATGCTGGACTGGAAAAAACGTGAGGGCACTGCCCGCGAGTCGGTCAAAGAGACCAAAACACAGTCGCGTGGTTATTTCAAAAGTATCCTGCTGAGCCGCTCGATTGCAGTGCTGGTGGCGATCTTCATAGTGGTGAATCTGGGTTTGGGCTGGTACTGGAGCCAGGAGCCTGACTTGTTCCCGGTACAGCAAAACGCCCAACTGGCGGCCGAGAAAGAAGGCAAGCAGATGGTGCCGGGCTTCACCACCGTCGAAACCCTCAAGACCGTTGCCGGTACATTGCTTAGCAAGCCGGGCGGTTACCTGTCCAATGACCGTTTCCCGCCGGGCATCTTCCTGGACAACATTCCGAGCTGGGAGTACGGCGTCCTGGTGCAGGTGCGCGACCTGACCCGCGCCCTGCGCAAAGACTTCGCCCGTTCGCAGTCGCAGTCGGCTGAAGATGCGGATCTGGCCAAGGCCGAGCCGCGTTTCAACTTCGACAACAAGAGCTGGATGCTGCCGTCCAGCGAATCTGAATACCAGGAAGGCATCAATTCCCTGAGCCGTTATCAGGCACGGCTGTCTGACCCTAATCAGAAAAACGCCCTGTTCTATGCCCGTGCCGACAACCTGAACAACTGGTTGGGTGATGTCGGCACGCGTCTGGGCTCGTTGTCGCAACGCCTGTCGGCCAGCGTAGGGCGGGTCAAGCTCAACAGCGCGCTGAAAACCGAAAGCCTGCAACCGGGCCAGGTGCCGGTGGTTGATGAGGAAGTGGTCGAAACCCCGTGGATGCAGATCGACAACGTGTTCTACGAAGCCCGCGGTCAGGCCTGGGCCTTGTCGCATCTGCTGCGCGCCATCGAAGTCGATTTTGCCGATGTACTGGCTAAAAAGAACGCCACGGTCAGCGTGCGTCAGATCATTCGCGAGCTGGAAGCGGCGCAGGAGCCGGTCTGGAGCCCGATGATCCTCAATGGCAGCGGCTATGGCGTCCTGGCTAACCACTCGCTGGTCATGGCCAACTATATTTCCCGCGCCAATGCGGCGGTCATGGACCTGCGTCAATTGCTGTCGCAAGGCTAAGTGATGGCTATTTCAGATTTGGAGGCCGCACACCGTGCGGCTTCCGATGTAGAGCAGGTTGCCTGGGTCGATCGCGGTGATCGCTTACTGGGCGCTCTGGCACGCCATGAGTTACGTGAGCGCGGCCTGATCGGGCGCGGTACGTTCATCCTTTTATTCAACTCTGCCGGGGAGCTGTGCGTGCATCAGCGCACCCTCAGCAAAGCGCTGTACCCGGGTTTTTGGGATGTGGCGGCGGGCGGCATGGTGGGGGTGGATGAAACCTACGCCGAATCAGCGGCCCGTGAGCTGGCCGAAGAGCTGGGTGTCAGTGGTGTGCCGTTGACGGCCCATGAGCGGTTTTACTTCGAAGGCCCGCAGAACCACCTGTGGTGCGCGGTGTTCTCGGCGGTATGGGATGGCCCCTTGCAGGTGCAGCCCGAAGAAGTTCAGCAGGCCTGCTTTATGCCGGTGGACGAGGCGCTGCGCTTGAGTACGCAACGGGACTACTGCCCTGACTCACTGGATGCGCTCAAGCGCTATCTGGCCCAGGGCTGACGTTGATTCCCCCTGTGGGAGCGGGCTTGCTCGCGATTCAGGCGACCCGGTTTTTCAGTTGCACCGCTGCGATCCCATCGCGAGCAAGCCCGCTCCCACAAGTTCGTGGCTGGCGCTTTAGAAAATGCCGCCGATTGGCTATTGGGCAGCAGCGATTTTGTCGTTACACTGCGCGACCTTTTTCAGGCTCAGGCGGTTTTCCCCCTGAGTTGCGCTGCCCCTGCCAGAGTGGGGCTTCGCGGTCGGTACACCTTGGCGCAACAGCGTCATGCACCGGCCAATTATTTGTCCTCCGAATGAGGATTGCCGGTGGCCAAAAAAGCCGCATCCTTCGCCGCCCTTGGTGGCCTGGTATTTTCCACCGACGCAGGTCGTCATTGTCCGGACTGTAGTCAGCCGGTGGACGCCTGTACCTGCAAACAAACCCTGATCCCCGAAGGTGATGGCATTGCCCGCGTACGTCGCGAGAGCAAGGGCCGCGGCGGCAAGACGGTGACCACCATTACCGGCGTGCCCCTGGCTGAAGACGCACTCAAGGAACTGGCCACTACGTTGAAAAAACGCTGTGGCACCGGTGGCGCGTTGAAAGACGGCATCATCGAGATCCAGGGCGACCACGTCGAGCTGCTGCTGGCCGAGCTGGTCAAACACGGCTTCAAGGCCAAGAAGTCCGGCGGTTAGCAGCCTCTGTGAAAACCACCGCGCAGCCGCTCTGACGCCTCTTGAGGGCTGGTCAGAGCGTGCTCGCCATGGTTTTCACAGAGCCTGTTATCACCGGTTTCTAAACTCGGCGCTATTGTCAGGGTCTGACTAATCGTCACTTTCACACTTTAGACTGCGCCAGCCTGCTTTCAGGCTGGGCTATTTGACTTATTTATAGGGGACTTCGATGTCCGTACGACGCACACGCAAAGACGATGGCAGCCAATGGACAGTTGCGGACAGCCGCAGTGTTTACGGGATTCGCCATTGGGGGGCCGGGTATTTCGCGATCAATGAAGCCGGTCGCGTAGAAGTCCGTCCGAACGGCCCGAACAGCTCGCCCATCGATCTGTACGAGCAGGTCGACGAACTGCGCAAGACCAGCGGTTTGTCCTTGCCGTTGCTGGTGCGTTTCCCGGATATCCTGCAAGACCGTGTACGCCAGTTGACCGGCGCGTTCGATGCCAACATCGCGCGCCTGGACTACCAGAGCCAGTACACCGCCCTGTACCCGATCAAGGTCAACCAGCAGGAAGCGGTGATCGAAAACATCATCGCCACCAAGAACGTGTCGATCGGTCTTGAAGCCGGTTCCAAGCCCGAGCTGCTGGCCGTACTGGCCCTGGCACCCAAGGGCGGCACCATTGTCTGCAACGGTTACAAGGACCGCGAGTTTATCCGCCTGGCGCTGATGGGCCAGAAGCTGGGTCACAACGTCTTTATCGTGATCGAGAAAGAATCCGAAGTAGACCTGGTGATCGAAGAAGCGGCCTCGCTCAAGGTCAAGCCGCAGGTCGGCCTGCGCGTGCGCCTGTCGTCCCTGGCGTCGAGCAAGTGGGCTGACACCGGCGGTGAAAAATCCAAGTTCGGTCTGTCGGCCGCGCAACTGCTGTCGGTGGTTGAGCGCTTCCGTGCGGCGGGCCTGGATCAGGGCATCCGCCTGCTGCACTTCCATATGGGCTCGCAGATCGCCAACCTGGCGGACTACCAGCACGGCTTCAAGGAAGCGATCCGCTACTACGGCGAACTGCGCAACCTCGGCCTGCCGGTTGACCATATCGACGTGGGCGGCGGCCTGGGTGTGGACTACGACGGTACCCACTCGCGCAACGCCAGTTCGATCAACTACGACATGGACGACTACGCCGGTGTGGTTGTGGGCATGCTCAAGGAATTCTGCGACGCGCAGAGCCTGCCGCACCCGCATATCTTCTCCGAAAGCGGCCGTTCCCTGACTGCGCACCACGCCATGCTGGTGGTGCAAGTGACTGACGTCGAGAAACATAACGACGACGTGCCGGTCATCGAAAACAAGGAAAGCCTGCCAGAAACCGTGCAGTGGCTGGTGGACCTGCTGGGCCCGACCGACATTGAGATGGTCACCGAAACCTACTGGCGCGCCACGCACTACATGAGCGACATCGCTGCCCAGTACGCCGATGGCAAAATCACCCTGGCGGAAAAAGCCCTGGCCGAACAGTGCTACTTTGCCGTGTGCCGTCGCCTGCACAACTCGCTGAAAGCGCGTCAGCGCTCTCATCGTCAGGTGCTGGACGAGCTCAACGACAAGCTGGCCGACAAGTACATCTGCAACTTCTCGGTATTCCAGAGCCTGCCGGACACCTGGGCGATTGGCCAGGTACTGCCGATCCTGCCGCTGCATCGTCTCAACGAAGAGCCGCTGCGTCGTGCCGTGCTGCAAGACCTGACCTGCGACTCCGACGGCAAGATCAAGCAATACGTCGACGAGCAGAGCATCGAGACCAGCCTGCCGGTTCACGGGCTTAACGAAGGCGAAGACTACCTGCTGGGTATCTTCCTGGTGGGCGCGTACCAGGAAATCCTGGGTGACATGCACAACCTGTTCGGTGACACCGACTCGGTGAACATCTACCAGAACGAAGACGGCAGCGTGTACCACGCCGGTATCGAGACCCACGACACCATCGAAGACATGCTGCGCTACGTGCACTTGTCGCCCGAGGAGTTGATGAACCACTACCGTGACAAAGTGGCCAGCGCCAGCATCAGTGCCAAGGAGCGTACCCAGTACCTCGACGCACTGCGCCTGGGCCTGACCCGCTCGTCGTACCTGTCGAGCCACTGATCGCCTCCGGGCCTCAGTGCTGACTGAAAAACGCCGGCGCGTGCATTGCACGCGCCGGCGTTTTTTTTTGCCGCAGGATCAGGCGCCGAACCACTGGTCCTTGCGCTGCATGCGCCATGCATACACGGCCAGGGTCAGGCTGCGCAGCACCATAAACAGCAGGAAACTTATCCACAGGCCGTGGTTGCCATAGCCGTGCAGGGCCCAGGCGGCGGGGAAGGCGATGACCACGCTGATGACCATCGCATCGCGCATTTCCCGGGCGCGGGTGGCGCCGATAAACAGGCCGTCGAGCAAGTAGCTCCACACCGCAATCAGCGGCAGCAGGGCCAGATACGGCAGGTACTGGAATGCGGTTTCGCGCACGCTGGGGATATCGGTCTGCATTTGTACAAACAGATGCCCGCCGAACATGAACAACAACGCAAACCCCAGGCTGGCCAGCAGCGACCAGCCGCAGGCCACCACCATCGAACGGCGCAAGGCCTGACGGTCACGGGCGCCAATGGCATGCCCGCACAGCGCCTCGACAGCATGGGCCAGACCGTCCAGGGCATGGGCCGCCAGTAGCAGGCCGTTGAGCAACAGCGCATTGGCCGCCACCGTGGCATCGCCCAGGCGGGCGCCTTGCAGGGTGATGGAGAAAAACACCAGTTGCAGCATCAGGCTGCGGATAAAAATATCGCGATTGACCCCCAGCAGCGGCTGCCAGTTATGCCAGGCGCGCAAGGCGGCCCACACCAGTGTGCCGGGGAATCGGCGCAGCGCACCGCGGGTCAGCCACAGGCCGAGCAGGGCGCCGCTCCATTCGGCAATCACCGAGGCTCGCGCCGAGCCGGCCACGCCCCAGTCCAGCCCGAGCACGAACCACAGGTTGAGGGCGATATTGACCAGATTGGTGGTGAGCAAAATCGCCAGTGGTGCGCGGGCGTTTTGCGTCCCCAGAAACCAGCCCACCAATGCGTAGCTGGCCAGGGCAGCGGGCAGGCCAAACAGCCGGATGTGGAAGAACTCCAGGGTCAGGGCATGCAGTTCGGTGGAAGGCTGCATCAGGCTCAGGGCCACGCCGCTGAAAGGAATCGCGATGGCCCCCAGCAGCATCGATAGCAGCACGCTGAGCAACAGGCCCTGCAGGAGAATCTGGCGCAGAGCGGTGCCATCACCGCGCCCGGCGGCTTGCGCGGCGAAGCCGGTGGTGCCCATGCGCAAAAAGCCCATCATCCAGGCCAGGAAGATATACAGGCTGGCGCCCACGGCAACGGCACCCAACTGGTGGGCATGGGGCAAATGGCCGATGACGGTACTGTCGACCAACGCGACTAGCGGCACGGAGATATTGGACAGGATCATGGGCGCCGCCAGCGCCCATACCCGGCGATGGGTTGGGCGATCGCGCCAGTCGGCTAGAAGGGAAGATGACATGCAGGCTCCTTTGGGGAGCGCGATTGTAGCCGCAAAGCCTGCCCTCACCCCAACCCTCTCCCGAAGGGCGAGGGGGCTGGCCGAGTCGATCCTGGGTTCAGCTCAATACTTTCAGATTGCAGAGATTCTAAAATTTCCCCCAATCAGTCCCCTCTCCCTCCGGGAGAGGGCCAGGGTGAGGGGGGCTTTCTGACCAGTGCGCCTGTGGTCCGCCACCGGCTGTTATATAGTCGCCCTTATCTGCCCAGTAAACGAGTACACCATGCTGAACAAAGGACTGCTTCTGGCCTGCACACTGGCGCTGCTGAGCGCTTGTGATTCTTCCAGCGTCGACAAACCCGCCGCGCCACAGGTTACCGCCACCCAGCCGGCCAGGCCGGTACAGGACGTCAAGGTGCTGGCCGAACGTTATGCCGGGCGCGAGTTGAGTGTGGTGGATGTCTCCGAGGTGCAACTGGACGGGGCCAGCACCTTGTCCGTGAGCTTCTCGGTGCCGCTGGACCCGCAGCAGAACTTTGCCGACAAACTACACCTGGTAGACGCCAAAACCGGCAAGGTCGATGGCGCCTGGGAGCTGTCGGACAACCTGATGGAGCTGCGCCTGCGCCACCTTGAGCCGCAGCGCAAACTGATCCTCACCGTTGACCCCGGCCTGCGTGCGGTCAACGACGCCAAACTGGCCGCCGAGTACGTCAGCCGCCTCGAAACCCGTGATCTGCAACCCACGGTCGGTTTCGCCAGCCGCGGCAATCTGCTGCCCACACGTCTGGCGGAAGGTTTGCCGGTCATCGCGCTGAACGTCGACAAGGTCGATGTCGAGTTCTTCCGGGTCAAACCCGAGTCGCTGCCGGCATTCCTCAGCCAGTGGGGCCGCAACAGCAGCCTGCAGAGCTACGAAGCCAAAGACCTGCTGAACATGGCTGATCTGGTATACGCCGGGCGCTTTGACTTGAATCCGGCACGCAATACCCGGGAAACCCTGATCTTGCCAACGGCCGGCATCAAGCCTTTGCAGCAGCCGGGTGTATACCTGGCGGTGATGACCGCGTCGGGCAGCTACAACTATTCCACTCCTGCCACCTTGTTTACCCTCAGCGATATCGGCCTTTCCGTGCATCGTTATCAGAAGCGCCTGGATGTGTTCACCCAGGCGCTGGAAGGTGGCAGTGCCTTGAACGGGGTCGAGCTTGAGTTGCTCGACGGCAAAGGGCGCATGCTCGGTCAGGGCAAGACCGGCAAGGACGGTCACGCCGAACTGGCCTTGCCGCCCAAGGCTGAAGTGCTGGTCGCTCGCCAGGGCGATCAAACCAGCCTGTTGCGCTTGAACACGGCGGCGCTGGATCTGGCCGAATTCGATATCGGCGGCCCGCAGGCGCATCCGTTGCAGTTCTTTGTATTTGGCCCGCGGGATCTGTATCGCCCCGGCGAGACCGTGCTGCTCAATGCCCTGCTGCGTGATCGCGATGGCAATCCGGTCAAGCCGCAGCCTGTAAGTGTTGAAGTGCGCCGCCCGGACGAGCAGGTCAGCCGCAAGTTTGTCTGGTCAGCGGACGCTTCGGGCCTGTATCAATACCCGCTGCAACTGGCCGCCGAAGCGCCTACCGGGCGCTGGCAACTTGTGTTTGATTTTGGCGATGGCAAGCCGCAGTTGTATGAGTTTCTGGTCGAAGATTTCTTGCCGGAGCGCATGGCCCTGGAGCTTAAAGGCAGCGACACGCCGCTAAGCCCTGAGCAAACCGCCGAGGTACAGGTAACCGGGCGTTACCTGTACGGCGCTCCGGCAGCCGGTAACCGCCTGAGCGGTCAGGTCTATGTGCGGCCGTTGCGCGAAGCGGTCAGCGCTTTGCCGGGCTATCAGTTCGGTTCGGTGACAGAGCCGGAGCTGACTCAGGATCTGGAGCTGGATGAAAGCGTGCTCAACGCCGAAGGCCAGGAAACCCTGCGCATCGACAGCCAGTGGAGCGATGCCAAGTCACCGCTGCAACTGATCGTACAGGCCAGTTTGCAGGAGTCCGGCGGGCGTCCGATTACCCGGCGCCTGGTGCAGCCGGTATGGCCGGCAGAGCGTCTGCCGGGGCTGCGCGGCCTGTTTGACGGCACTGAAACCGATGGCGACGGCCCGGCTGAGTTCGAGCTGCTGGTTGCTGACAGCCAGGGCAACAAGCTGGCGGCCGACAACCTCAAGGTGCGCCTGGTGCGTGAACGCCGCGATTACTACTGGAACTACTCGGACAACGACGGCTGGAGCTATCACTACAACGAGAAGTTTTTGAACCTCAACGAAGAAACCCTCAGCCTCAAGGCGGGCGCAACCGCCAGGGTCAGTTTTCCGGTGGAGTGGGGCCCTTACCGTGTTGAAGTCGAAGATCCGCAAACCGGCTTGATCAGCAGCCTGCGCTTCTGGGCCGGTTATCGTGCCCAGGACAACGCCGAAGGCGGTGCCGTGCGCCCTGACCAGGTCAAGCTGGCGCTGGACAAGGCCGCCTATGCCGATGGCGATACGGCCAAGGTCACCGTCACGCCCCCTGCGGCTGGCAAGGGCTACTTGCTGGTTGAGGGCAGCGATGGCCCGTTGTGGTGGCAGGAGATCGAGGTGCCAGCCGAGGGCAAGGCCTTCGATATCAAGCTCGACCCAAGCTGGGCACGCCATGACTTGTATGTCAGCGCGCTGGTGATTCGCCCTGGTGAGCGCAAGACCAATATCACGCCCAAGCGCGCTGTCGGAGTGTTGCACCTGCCGATTGACCGCAGCCAGCGCAAGTTGGCACTTACGCTCGATGCCCCTGAAAAAATGCGCCCCAAGCAACCGCTGACGGTGAAGTTTTCGGCTAAAAACGCTGATGGCAGTATCCCCAAACAGGCCCATGTGTTGCTGGCTGCCGTGGATGTCGGGGTGCTCAATATCACTGACTACCCAACCCCCGACCCGTTCACCAGCCTGTTCGGGCGCAAGGCTTACGGTGCCGACCAACTGGATATCTACGGGCAATTGATCGAAGCCGGGCAGGGCCGTCTTGCCAGCCTGGCGTTCGGCGGTGATGCAGCGCTGGCCAAGGGCGGCAAGCGGCCAGCCACCAGCGTGACCATCGTGGCGCTGCAAAGCGCGCCGGTGACGCTCAACGAGCAGGGCGAGGGTGTAGTCAGTGTGGATATCCCTGACTTCAACGGCGAGTTGCGCTTGATGGCACAAGCCTGGACCGACGATCGCTACGGCATGGCCGAAGGCAAGACCGTGGTCGCCGCGCCACTGGTGGCCGAGCTGGCCGCGCCGCGCTTTCTGGCCGGTGGCGACGAGACCAGGCTGGCGCTGGACCTGTCCAACCTCACTGACAAAGCGCAAACGCTGCGCGTGCAACTCGATACCGACGGGCAGTTGAGCCTGCTGGCGGATACGAACCAAAGCGTGACCCTGAGCCCCGGCCAGCGCAGCGCCTTGCACATACCGGTCAAGGCGCTGGGGGGTTATGGCAGCGGTCAGGTCAAGGTGACGGTCAGCGGCCTGGAGCTGCCAGGCGAGACCCTGGCACCCTTTACCCGCGAGTGGACGCTGGGCGTGCGCCCGGCGTACCCGGCCTTGCTCAAGCACTACCGTACGGTGCTCAACGAGCAGCCGTGGAGCTTGCCGGACGCCGAGCTGCAAGCCTTTGAACCGGCCGGGCGCGAAGCCCTGCTCAGCCTGTCGAGCCGTCCGCCGCTCAACCTTGGCGAGCAGATTCGTGCGCTCAAGGCTTACCCGTATGGCTGCTCCGAGCAAACCACCAGCGGCCTGTACCCGGCGCTGTATGCCGATGCTGCACTGTTGCAGCGGTTGGGCCTTGAAGGTGAGCCGGACACCGAACGCAAACGCAAGATCGAGTTGGGCATCGAACGCCTGCTGGGCATGCAGCGCTACAACGGCAGCTTTGGCCTGTGGGGCGCGGATGGTCAGGAGGAATACTGGCTCACGGCCTATATCACCGACTTCCTGCTGCGCGCCCGCGATCAGGGCTACGCGGTACCGCCCGAGGCGTTGAAAAAGGCCAGTGAACGGTTGCTGCGTTATGTGCAGGAACGCAACCTGATCGAGGCCGACTACAGCGACAACCTCGACCACACCCGCTTTGCCGTACAGGCTTATGCGGCGCTGGTGCTGGCGCGTAGTCAACAGGCACCGCTGGGCGCGTTGCGTAGCATTTTTGAGCGACGCAGCGATGCCCGTTCCGGCTTGCCGCTGGTGCAGTTGGCGATTGCCCTGCAAAAAATGGGCGATCAACCACGCGCTGACCAGGCACTGGTGGCGGGGTTGGCTGCGACGCGCAAGGCTGATCAGTGGTTGGGCGACTACGGCAGCCCGCTGCGTGATCAGGCGTTGATTCTGGCCTTGCTGGAAGAGAACAACCTGATGAGCGGCCAGCGTGAACAACGTCTGTTCGACCTGTCCGATCAACTGGCGGCAAGCCCGTGGCTGTCGACCCAGGAGCGCAACTCGCTGTTCCTCGCCGGTCGTGATGTGCTGGGCAAGCCTGAGGCTGACTGGTCAGCGCAGCTCAGCAGTGGCGGCCAGACCCGCGAGCTGAATAACGCCAGCTCGGGTCTCAAGCTCGACGGGCCGTTGCTGGCCTCGCCCGTGACCCTGCGCAACGAAGGCAGCGTGCCGGTTTATCAACAGCTGACGATTTCCGGATATCCACAGCAGGCCCCGGCCGCGGGTGGCGAAAACATGAGCATTCGTCGTGATTACCTGGGCATGAACGGCGAGCCGCTGGACCTCAAGGCGCTGCAAAGCGGTGATCTGGTACTGGTGCATCTAGCCGTGACGGCCAAGCAGCAGGTACCGGATGCGCTGGTGGTCGACTTGCTGCCTGCGGGCCTGGAACTGGAAAACCAGAACCTGGGCCAGAGCGCGGCGAGCCTTGAGAACGCCAGTAGCCAGGTCAAGCAATGGCGTGAGTCGATGCAGAATGCCAGCGTGCAGCATCAGGAATATCGGGATGACCGTTATGTGGCGGCGCTGAAACTGGATGGCTATGGCACCACGCACCTGTTGTACCTGGCCCGGGCCGTGACCCCGGGCAGCTACCGCGTGCCGCCGCCGCAAGTGGAGTCGATGTACCGGCCCAACTGGCAGGCGGTGGGGGATACGGTGGGGGAGATGGTGATCAAGGGGCGTTAGGCGTGTGGCTGCTGAAGGGTTTAACTGGTGTTGCGGGTACATATCCGGCATTCGCGTTTAAACGGGATATTGGTTTCGCCCTTACGGCGAGTCACTTTTTCCAGACGCCGAAAAAGTAACCATGGGCCTGTCTCCCTGCAGCGGACGCCAAGAAGCTGGCTATCGAGTCTTCTGCCTCAAGCTCTTTGCATATTC
>Ga0302347_1001439_pt1 | contig 28574 bp, 27 predicted proteins | sample PhyWR1_FD_202178 | JGI IMG/M metagenome (GOLD analysis project Ga0302347, IMG submission 202178) | Leaf surface microbial communities from wheat plants in UC Gill Tract Community Farm, Albany, California, United States - DLSL W.R1 (v2)... | ecosystem: Host-associated > Plants > Phyllosphere >...
TCTTATGTTAATAATATCAATACCCACGAAGGTGGAACGCACTTGGCAGGTTTCAGAAGAGCTTTGACAAGAACGCTTAAAAAATATGCGGATGACTTAGGGATTCCGGCAAAAGAAAAAGTGGAGATTACCGGAGACGATTTCCGTGAAGGATTGACAGCCGTGGTTTCTGTAAAAGTGATGGAACCTCAGTTCGAAGGTCAGACTAAAACGAAATTAGGTAACTCGGAAGTTTCCGGAGCGGTTGACAAAATCGTTGGCGAAATGCTAACTAATTTCTTGGAGGAAAATCCTAACGAAGCAAAAATCATCGTTCAGAAAGTTGTTTTGGCAGCGAAAGCAAGACAGGCAGCGAAGAAAGCAAGAGAAATGGTTCAGAGAAAATCACCAATGGGTGGTTCCGGATTGCCAGGAAAATTGTCCGATTGTTCTTCCAAAGACCCGGCTGAATCAGAATTGTTCCTTGTCGAGGGAGATTCTGCAGGTGGAACGGCCAAGCAGGGTCGTGACCGTCATTTCCAGGCGATTTTGCCTTTGAGAGGTAAGATTTTGAATGTGGAGAAATCGATGGTCCATAAAGTTTATGACAACGAGGAAATCAAGAACATCTACACCGCACTTGGTGTTTCTGTTGGGACTGAAGAGGATTCCAAAGCTTTGAATTTGGCGAAACTGAGATATCACAAAGTGGTAATTATGACCGATGCGGATATCGATGGTTCCCATATTTCGACCTTGATTTTGACTTTCTTCTTTAGATATATGAAAGAATTGATAGAGAACGGTTACATTTATATCGCTTCTCCACCGTTATATTTATTGAAAAAAGGAAACAAAAAAGTATATGCTTGGAACGAGAAAGAACGTGAACAAATAACATTTGAAATGTCTCCGGACGGAAAAGGTGTTGAGGTTCAGCGTTATAAAGGTCTTGGGGAGATGAATCCTGAACAGCTTTGGGACACCACTCTGAATCCTGAAAACAGAATCCTAAAACAAATCACGATAGACAATGCGGTAGAAGCAGATTCTACATTCTCTATGTTGATGGGTGATGAAGTTCCACCAAGAAGAGAATTCATCGAGAAAAATGCAGTTTACGCAAGAATTGATGTTTAATATCAATTTGCAGTCATAAAATCAAACCTTCCAATTTTTTGGAAGGTTTTTTGTTGGGTGACAGATTGTAATTTATAAGATGATTTTTTGGGCAGCTTTTCCGCCTTTAATTTATCCCTGAACTTGTCGAAGGGCTCCCAAACTTTTTTACAGACGATTTTACACAAAATGAACATTCGGACACGCAAAAAAGGATTTCCATTCAAACCTATCGAAGTGGTTCATCGATTCAAATAAAAAAAATAAAGACTATTGAGATAAGTCGGGCTGCGGAGTTTAGGTGTTTAAAAAAAACCGTATCTTCAAATAAAAATTTAAACCACCATTTTTAAAAATAAACTTATGAAAAACCTTATCACAATTCTATCTTTCGGAGTTTTGCTTTTCTCCTGCAACAAAAAAGAAAACAAAGAAATCTCAAACACAAAATCAAATAGCACGGAAACTAAAAAAGAATTCGTTGTAGATTCTATCCGCGTTCAGGATTCTGTGCAAGTTGCAAAAACTTTGACTTTGTCCTTCGAAAAACAAATTCTATTGTTCCCGAATATTACCAACAAAACCATTTTGGACAGTATCTATAAACCTGCCAATATCACTTCGGCAGATTATTCCAAAAAAACTTTGACTGATGTTCTGGAAAAATTCAAGACACAATCTCTGAAAAAAGATGATTCACAAGATTATATGCCGGAATACAAACAAACTTGGGATGAGGTTTCTGGGATGAAATTGATTTCTAAACAGAGTGATGTCTTGACTTTGCAATATTCAGGAAGTGGTTATTCCGGTGGTGCGCACGGATATTATTTTGAAGCTTACAAAACTTTCGATTTGAAACATAACAAAGTGATTTCTCAAACCGACATTTTCAAAAATCCGACTAATGCCAATTGGAACAAAGTTCTTCAAAATCATTTCGATGAGCCTGAACAAAAAGAAATGCTCTTAGTCGATAAAATTGAACTGAATAACAATTTCTATTTTGACCAGGATAAAATCACTTTTGTTTATAATCAATACGAAATTACGGCTTATGCAGCGGGTGTTGTTTACATCACTTTAAACTTCAAAGACATCAAAGACCAGCTGAAACCAGAATTTATCAAACAAAATAATATCAAGTAAAATGAGTCATCAAAATTTAAAAAATCACAGTAAATATTATCCTTTACACCATTTTATTTTCTATCCTTTATCATTGGTTTTGCTGATGTTTTCGGTTTTTAAAATCTTTACTTTTATTAATGTCAATGAAAACTTAGTTTGGGTTTGGACGGCTATTTCTGCGGTTGTTATTTTGATGATTGTGTTGTCATTGATGCTTCGTCAGCATTATGCGCTTGGATTGCAGGATAGATTGATCATTAATGAATTCAAGTTTCGATATTTTGCTTTATCGGGAAATAGAATAGAAAGTTTACCTTATCAATTTTCGGACTCTCAGATTTTTGCATTGAGGTTTTCTGAGGATGAAGATTTGTTAGAATTAATGAGTAAAACCATCGAAAATGATTGGTCATCTTCCCAAATCAAACAGAATATCAAAAGCTGGAAAGCTGATAACAAAAGAATTTAAAATTATATATTCTTATTTTAAATCTTTCTTGAGTTTGAAGTTTATGCTGAGCTTGTCGAAGTGACTTTGTGAACCTTAAAATATTTTCAATAAGAACAAAAAAACTTTGTGGACTTTGTGTTCAAAATAAAATTAATTCAAATAATACTCTGAAATCCTCAGAGTATTTTTACTTTTGGAAAATGAAATTTGCTTTCATCATCAATCCGTATTCGGCGAAGAAAAACTATCAGCCTTTTTTGGAAAGTCTTTCCAAAAGAGTCGAAAATCCACTCTATATTGTTTCCAAATCTCTGGAAGATACAGACGATTTTATCCGACGTGTTTGGAACGATGTCGATATTTTCGTAGCAGTTGGTGGGGACGGAACTATTTCTGTTGTGGCGCAAAAGCTTATCAATACGAGCAAAATTCTCGCAGTTTTTCCTGCAGGTTCCGGCAATGGATTTTCCAACGAGACCAATTTTAACAAAAATATTTCCCGACTTTTAGAAAAAATCGAAGAGAAAAAATTCCGTGAAATTGATACGTTTATGGTCAATGAACATTTTTCCATCAATGTTTCCGGAACCGGATTTGACGGAAAAGTGGTGAAGGAGTTTGAAAAAACAAGCCGAGGTTTCAAAAATTATATCAAAGTTTCTATCCAGACTTTTTTCAATTATAAGCCAATCAAAATCAAATTTTTAGAAGAAGATCACAAACAATACAATGGCAAATATCTGATGCTGAACATCGCCAACACACGCCAATTCGGTAACAACGCTTACATTGCACCGATGGCGAGTAAAAGTGATGGTTTGGTGGATTTGGTTTTGGTGAAGAAATTTCCCTTGACCTATTCGCCTTTTTTTGCTTTCAGAATGTTTACAAAACGCCTGAAAGACGATGATTATGTGACCTATCTTCCTGTTTCAGAAATCGAGTTCAAGGTGAATACAAAAACGTGGCATATCGATGGGGAATTTAAGAAAATCAAATCTCCGATTCATATTAAAGTGTTGCCTAAGAGTTTGAGGATTTTGGTTTGAAAATTATTGATTCAATAAAATTTTAAGTTTTTCATAATCACCATTTTGTCCAAAATTTTCATCGTTTATTTTTGTTCCAATAATTCTATGTTGATGACAACCAAAACAGATTTTTGCAATCCCAATTACTTTTCCTTTATTTTTAAATACTAAAATGTCTCTGTAAACTGGGATGCAAGCATAAGAACTACTTTCATTGACGGTCTTTTCAATAAATATTTTATCAATTTCGGAAAATTTATTTTTTTGAATTTCTTTTTTAATGTAACCGATTTTATCCATTGATTTTAAAAACCCGATTTCCTTTATGTTTTCTGGGAACTCACGAATAATGATGTCATTTCTTAATTTATCGATTTTTGAATTGTCTTTATTTTTATCTAATTCTAAAATATTGTTTTCATCAAAATCAATGTGGTAAAAATCAATTTGGTCGTAAGAGAAATATTTTTGACCATAAACAGGAATAAAAGATTTTTCTTCTTTTTCTATTTTTGAACTCGCTTGAGATTCTGGTTTTTTTCCACAAGCGATTAAGATTAAGAAAACTATAAGTAAATTAAAATTTGTTTTCATTCGATTTTATGGCTTTAGTTCTTAAGCGAATATACAAATCAATATTTATTTTTCATTCTATTATTTATTACATAAAACTATTTTAATTTCCTTATTTTTGTATCAATCATCAACTATAAAAGGTGCAGAATAAACTCAAGATTATTAACGATCCAGTTCACGGTTTTATCAAAATTCCTCACGAGATTTTGTTCGATATTATAGAACATCCTTATTTCCAAAGACTCAGAAGGATTTCCCAGACCGGACTTCTTTCCCTTATTTTTCCGGGTGCAAAACATACGAGATTTCATCACGCTCTTGGCGCAATGAATCTAATGTTCAAGGCTTTGGAGACTTTAAAGCTAAAAGGCGTAAAAGTTTCTCGAGAAGAGGAAAAATCTGCGATGTTGGCTATTTTGATGCACGATATTGGTCACGGTCCCTTTTCGCACGCTTTGGAAAATAGACTAATGGATGATTGGCATCACGAGAAAATTTCGATTTTATTAATGACCCGATTGAATGAAGAATTCGATGGAAAGTTGGATTTGGCGATTGAAATGTTCCAAGGGAAATATCATAGAATGTTTTTTAACCAATTGATTTCCTCTCAGTTAGATGTTGACAGGATGGATTATTTGAAGCGTGACAGCTTTTATACAGGGGTTTCCGAAGGTGACGTGAATGTGGAAAGAATCATCTCTATGATGAATGTGAGTGATGAAAAATTGGTGATCGATGCCAAAGGGATCTATTCAATCGAGAATTATCTCACTGCCAGAATGTTTATGTATTGGCAGGTTTACTACCACAAAACGGCGGCTTTGGCGGAACATGTCTTGGTTCAGATTCTTAACAGAGCCAAATATCTTGTTTCTCAAAATTTGGAATTAGATGCGCCTTCAAACCTGAAATATTTTTTAATTAAAAATAAATTTGACGAAGCCACAGAAGAGGATATCAGAAGATTCACAATGCTAGATGATATGGATGTTTTCCAAGCGATAAAAGAATGGACAGAAAATCCAGATTTCATTTTAGCGAAACTTTGCAGAATTGTGATTTACAGAGATTTTCCGAAAAGTATTATTTCATCAAAACCATTTTCTGAAGATTTTTTGAAACAAAAGGTAGAAAAAGTCAACCAATACTTTAAGATTGAAAACGGAGAAGAATTAGTGGGGCAGATTTCGCGCTCGCTTTTGCCTTATGATACGGAGAAACAGCCAATTTATCTAATGGATAAAACCGGAAACAAATTCAAATTGGAAGAATCGGAAAATCAAATTTTGTTCGGATGTATGGAAACTGCGACCCAGAAATATATTGCCTATTTCCCGAGAGAGATTTTATAATTAAAGTAAAACTGTTTTTGTTTCGTCATAAAAAATTAATGGATAATTAATAAAATATTTATCTTTGCAAACTATGGAATTTAGCGCAGAACAAATTGCAGAATTAATAAACGGAAAAATCATTGGAGACGGAAAGACCGTCATCTCTGGAGTTTCGCCTATAGAAAATGGTCAGCAGGGACATTTGTCTTTCGTTGGTCAAAGTCGTTTTTCCCATTATATCAACACCACAGATTGTGCCGTTTTGATAGTTTCTGAAAATCTTGTAGAAGACAGAGATTATAAACCAACGATTATCGCTGTGGAAGATGCCTATCTTTCCTTCCAGGTTTTGATGAATCTTTATCAGGAGATGCAAGGCAGAAAAACGGGAATAGAGGCTGGATCTCATTTCCACGAGACTGCAAAAGTTGGTGAAGGTGTCTACATCGGCGCATTTACTTACGTTTCTGAGAAAGCAACTGTAGGCGATGGAACACAGATCTTTCCACATGTTTATATTGGAAAAGGTGTGAAAATCGGTAAAAATTGTAAAATTGACAGTGGTGCAAGAATATACGATTATTGTATCGTTGGAGACAATTGCGTGATCCATTCCAACACGGTAATTGGCGGCGACGGATTTGGTTTTCAGCCCACTGCAGAGGGTTTTAAGAAAATCCCGCAGTTAGGGAATGTCATCATTGGAGATGATGTGGAAATCGGTTCCAATTGCAGTATAGACCGAGCAACCATCGGTTCTACGATCATTGGCAAAGGAACTAAGATTGATAATTTGATCCAGATTGCTCATAATGTCATCATTGGTGAGAATAATGTCATTGCTGCACAAGCTGGAATTGCTGGTTCTACAGTTATTGGAGATTGGAATCAGATTGGTGGGCAAGTCGGAATTGTAGGTCACATCAAGATTGGAAATCAAGTGAAAATTCAAGCTCAAAGTGGCGTCAATTCTTCTGCAAAAGATGGAGAGACACTTTACGGCTCTCCGGCAATTAATTACAGTGATTATAGAAGAAACTATGTGCATTTCCGTAATTTTACCGACATAGTCAAAAGAATAAACGATTTAGAAAATAAAAAATCAGAGTAAAGGTATCAGGAGCCAAGACACAGTTCTTCCCGCCTCAAAACTATTACAATGAGTGATAAACAAAAAACAATCAAAGAGGACATAAGCCTTTCAGGAATAGGTCTTCACACAGGAAAAGAGGTTAATTTGACAATCAAACCGGCAAAAGAAAATACCGGATTTGTATTTGTAAGAACAGACCTGGAGGGACGCCCGCACATAGAAGCTGACGTCAATTATGTAACCACCACAGAAAGAGGGACAACTCTGGAGAAATTAGGTGTCAAGATCCATACTTGCGAACATTTGTTGGCAGCCCTTGTTGGTATGGATATAGACAATGCAATTCTGGAGATGAATAGTGCTGAACCTCCAATTTTAGACGGTTCTTCAAAATATTTTGTTGAGGCTATCGAAAGAGCTGGTGTTTCTGAACAAGATTTTCCAAGAGAATATTTGGTGATCAAAGAAGTGATGAATTACATAGACCCTGCAACAGGTTCTGAATTAACTGTGATTCCTGCTGACGATTACGAAATTACAACAATGGTAGATTTTGGGACCAAAGTTTTGGGAACTCAAAATGCCAGTATGAAAAACCTGTCAGAATTCAAAGATGAGATTGCTCCTGCTAGAACGTTCAGTTTCCTGCATGAGTTAGAACAGCTTTTGGATGCCAATCTGATCAAAGGTGGTGATATCAGCAATGCGATCGTCTATGTTGATAAAGAATTGACGCCTGAAACTTTGGAAAAGCTGAAAGTTGCCTTTGGTAAAGACGAAGTTTCTATCCGTCCAAACGGGATTCTTGATAATCTTACCCTTAATTTTACCAACGAAGCGGCAAGACATAAATTACTTGATGTAATTGGTGATTTGGCTTTAGTTGGTGTTAGGATAAAAGGAAGAATTATTGCCAATAAACCAGGACATTTTGTGAATACTCAATTCGCAAAAAAACTAAATAGACAATACAAATTGCAAAAAAGAAAAAACGTTCCGGATTTTGATTTGAAAGCTGAGCCTGTTTTCGATATCAATGGAATTATGAGATTATTGCCGCACAGACCACCATTCTTGTTGATTGATAAGATTCTGGAACTGTCCGATACTCACGTTGTTGGATTAAAGAATGTAACGATGAATGAACCATTCTTCGTGGGACATTTTCCTAAAGAACCAGTTATGCCAGGCGTTTTGCAAATAGAAGCAATGGCTCAGGTTGGAGGGATATTGGTTTTGGCCAATGTTCCAGATCCGGAAAATTATTCTACTTATTTTGTGAAAATGGACAAAGTTAAATTCAAGAAAAAAGTAGTCCCAGGAGATCAGGTAATTTTCAAAATTGAATTAATAGAACCAATCAGAAGAGGAATTGTACATATGCAAGGCTACGGATACGTTGGCGACAGTGTAGTTGTAGAGGCCGAATTGATGGCTCAAGTTGCAAAAACTAAAATATAATTTATGATTCACCAGCTTACAGCAGTAGATCCCCGCGCCAAAATCGGTAAAAATGTGACCATAGAACCATTCACTACTATTGGTGCAAATGTTACTGTTGGTTCTGATACATGGATTGGTCCAAACGTAACCATCATGGAGAATGTGAAGATCGGTAAGAATTGTAAAATTTTCCCCGGAACAGTGATTGGAGCAGTGCCTCAGGATCTTAAATTTGATGGAGAAGATACCCAGGTAATCATCGGTGACGGAACTACACTCAGAGAATGTGTTACCATCAATAGAGGTACAAAAGCTTTAGGATATACAAAAATTGGAAATAATTGCCTGATTATGGCAACTTCCCACGTAGCACACGATTGTATCGTTGGAGATAATGTGATTATCGCAAACGGATGTGGAATTGCAGGACACGTGGAAATTGGAGATTTTGTAGTGATGGGAGGTCTCTCTGCAGTGCAGCAATTTGGGAAAATCGGAAAACATGTCATGGTTTCCGGAGGGTCATTGATCAGAAAAGATATTCCGCCTTACGTAAAAGTAGCAAGAGAGCCGATCTCTTACGCAGGTATTAATTCTGTGGGACTGAGAAGAAGAGGTTTTACCAATGATAAGATTTTCGAGATTCAAAAAATCTACAGAGCCATCTTCCAAATGAAAATGAATACAACACAAGCGATTGAATTCATTGAGAAAGAAATGCTTCCTACAGTAGAAAGAGATGAGATCATCACTTTTATCCAAAACTCTCCAAGAGGTATCGTAAAAGGCTACGGATCCGGAAAAGAATAATTTTAAATAATATAAGTTTACATATAACTAATGGCAACAAGCAACGATATAAGAAAAGGACTTTGCATAGAATACAGCAATGATATTTTCAAAGTAATCGAGTTTCTACACGTAAAACCAGGTAAAGGTCCTGCTTTCGTAAGAACAAAATTGAAATCTGTAACCAACGGAAAAGTATTGGACAATACTTTTTCTGCAGGTCACAAGATCGACGAAGTAAAGGTGATCACCAGAAAATTCCAATATCTTTATGATGATGAGAATGGTTTCCACTTTATGAACAACGAGGATTTTTCTCAACTTTATCTTAACAAGGAAATGATCGAGAACTCCAACTTGATGAAAGCTGGCGAAGAAGTGACCATCATTTTGAAAGAAGCAGACGAGACACCACTTTCTGCGGAACTTCCTCAGTCAGTTTACTTAGAAGTTGTAGAAGCTGACCCAGGTGTGAAAGGAAACACTGCTACCAACGCTTTGAAAAACGCCATCGTAGAAACAGGCGCAAGAGTTATGGTTCCTTTGTTCATCGAGCCAGGCGACAAAATAAAAATCAGTACAGAAGACGGTTCTTACTTGGAAAGAGTGAAATAAAGTATATCAGAAAGCTGGAAGCGTAAAGTTTTCCAGCTTTCTTTTTTATGGCAGCTTTTCTGCCTTCCGTCCCCCAACCTAACGAAGTGGTTCGACGACGTCCATCTTTTTGCCTGCTCTTCCAGCCACAAAAAGGATTTCCACTCAAGTCGGACTGCAAATTCAACATTTATATTAATTTTGTCAGTAAGCAAAGTGATAAAAGACAAATGAAATAATATTAAAACTATGACTTTCAATCAACCGCAAACCTTAAAAATAATTGCAGAAATCATTGGTGCAAAATATATCGGAGACGACAATTTTCCTGTTCTTGGAACCAATGAAATCCATATGATAAAACCGGGAGAAATTGTTTTCGTCAATCATCCCAAATATTACGACAAGGCCCTTAATTCTGCTGCAACAATCATCTTGATTGACAAAGAAGTAGATTGTCCGGAGGGCAAAGCGCTTTTGGTTTCTGATGACCCTTTCAGAGATTTTAACAAAATCAATACTCATTTCACAAGAATCTCCAATTTCAAAGAAGAACTTCATGATCTGGAAGTTGGAGACGGAACTTCCATTCATCCTTCCGCTGTCATTGGAAATGATGTGAAAATTGGAAATAATTGTCATATTTTCCCCAATGTCGTTATAGGCGATAGAACTGTGATCGGTGATAATGTTGTCATCCAATCCAATACTGTGATTGGCGGTGATGCTTTCTATTACAGAAAACTGAACGGTAATTTTGACAGATTGATTTCTGTAGGAAACGTGATCATAGAGAATAACGTAGAAATCGGAAACAGTTGTACGATTGATAGAGGCGTGACAGATTCTACCGTAATTGGCGAGGGAAGTATCATCGATAATCAGATCCAGATTGGTCATGATACTGTAATTGGGAAAAGATGTCTCATTGCCTCACAGACCGGAATTGCCGGCTGTTGCATGATCGGAGACGAAGTCACAATGTGGGGACAGGTTGGTATTGCCTCTGGATTGACAATCGAAGCAGGAACGGTTCTTCTCGCTCAAGTTGGTGTGAATAGAAATCTGAAGAAAGGAACTTATTTCGGACCAATCGCTGAAGAGTTCCGAGATTATCTCAGAAAAGAAGTAAAAGTTAAAAATCTGAAGTAAATCATATTTTAATAATTCAAAAACTTATTGATTACAAGAAATTTTTGAATTATTATCGTTATTTTTGCGAATAACAAAAGTTTATAAAATCAATAAATTACAATAAAAAATGTCAGTATTAGTAAACAAAGATTCTAAAGTTATCGTACAAGGATTTACAGGTAACGAAGGTACTTTCCACGCAGGTCAAATGATCGATTACGGAACCAACGTTGTTGGAGGTGTAACTCCGGGAAAAGGAGGGACAGAGCATCTTGGTAAGCCGGTCTTCAATTCGGTTTCAGAAGCTGTAGAAAAAGCAGGTGCTAATGTGAGTATTATTTTCGTTCCGCCGGCATTTGCTGCAGATGCTGTAATGGAAGCTGCTGAAGCTGGTATCAAAGTAATTGTTTGTATCACAGAAGGTATTCCTGTTGCTGATATGGTAAAAGTAAAAGATTATATCCAAGATAGAGATGTTCGTTTGATCGGTCCAAACTGTCCTGGTATCATCACTTCTGATGAGGCTAAAATCGGAATTATGCCTGGTTTCGTTTTCAAAAAAGGAAAAGTGGGTATCGTCTCAAAATCTGGAACTTTAACTTACGAAGCTGCTGATCAAGTTGTGAAAGCTGGTTTCGGAGTTTCTACTGCGATCGGAATTGGTGGAGATCCAATTATTGGAACAACTACAAAAGAAGCTTTGGAATTGTTCATCAACGATCCGGAAACAGAAGCGGTTGTAATGATCGGTGAGATCGGTGGATCTTTGGAAGCTGAAGCTGCAAGATGGTATAAAGCAAGTGGTTCTACAAAACCAGTTGTAGGCTTCATCGCTGGACAAACTGCACCAAAAGGTAGAACAATGGGGCACGCGGGAGCTATCGTGGGTGGTGATGATGATACTGCACAAGCAAAAATGGCAATCATGAAAGAAAACGGGATTCACGTTGTAGATTCACCGGCAGAGATTGGAAAAACTGTAGCACAGGTTTTGGCATAAGATCAAGTCATCAAAATGTCCAATTAAATATATTTTGAGAAGCTCAGATAGAGCTTCTCATTTTTTTTATTTAAATTTGAAACAGAAAATTTATAAAAACACTAATATGAAAAAAATCCTATTTGGATCTTTATTTTTGATGTCATTTTTATCTCAGGCACAGATTGATTTCAGGTCCACCGAATTTGGAGTGGTTGCAGGAGGGACTTATTCCAGAGTTAGAAATGCACACAACCCGTCAGGAGCTAGATTTTCTGTTTTAGGTGGTTTTGTTGCGCAAGTGCCAATGGGGATTGCTGAACAGTTTTACCTGCAGGCAGAAGTACTATATCTTGGTGCGGGAGAAAGTGGTAAAACCAAGGATTCTAAAGGGAGACCTGGTTACGATGCAGTGTATGCGAACAATTATCTAAGTGTTCCGCTTAATTTCAAAGCTTATTTTTCTGAAGCTGAATCAGAGTTTTTTGGATTGATGGGGCCAAGATTTAATTTTTTGATTGATCAAAAAGTGAAAAACGTTCCCGTAGGAAGAGAGTATTATGACCCTAATGTTATAAATCCGGCATATCCTGGGATAAATGGGAAGGCCAATTCATTCAATTTGGGATTGGGCGCTGGTGTAGGATATAGCTACAAAAGACAGCTGGAAATTGCCCTGAAATATGATGTAGGATTGTCCAATACCTATCCGAATCTTGTAGAATCCTGGACAGATGATCCGGATGCTCAGAAGAAAAAATCTGAACAAATCTTAAGTTTGGGAATTACTTATTTTTTTAAATAAAAACAAAGGCTGTGAAATTTCACAGCCTTTGTTTTTTGTAGAATTTATCTTATTTATTCTTGATAATTTCTCTGATTTTATTTTCAATTTCTTCGGAAAGTTCTGGATTGTCTTTCAAAAGATCTTTCACGGCATCTCTACCCTGTCCCAGTTTTGTGTCTTCATAGCTGAACCATGATCCGCTTTTCTTTACAACAGCAAGATCTACCGCCGTATCAAGTATTTCTCCGGATTTGGAAATTCCTTCCCCATACATGATATCAAATTCAGCCATTTTGAAAGGTGGAGCCACTTTGTTTTTTACCACTTTTACTTTCACACGGCTTCCAACGGCTTCATCTCCATTTTTGATTGGTGCGCTTGCCTTTCTGATGTCAATTCTTACAGAAGCATAGAATTTTAATGCGTTTCCACCAGTTGTAGTTTCCGGATTACCGAACATCACTCCAATTTTTTCACGAAGCTGGTTGATGAAAATGACAGTACATTTTGTTCTGGAAATAGAACCTGTCAATTTCCTCAAAGCTTGCGACATCAATCTTGCATGAAGTCCCATTTTGGAATCTCCCATTTCACCTTCAATCTCAGCTTTAGGTGTCAATGCGGCAACAGAATCGATTACAACAATATCAATTGCTCCTGATCTGATAAGATTGTCTGCGATTTCCAAAGCTTGCTCACCATTATCTGGCTGAGAAATAATAAGGTTTTCAAGATCCACGCCCAGTTTCGCAGCATAACTTCTGTCGAATGCGTGTTCTGCATCTATGAAAGCAGCAATACCACCAGTTTTTTGAGCTTCTGCTATGGCGTGCAAAGTCAATGTGGTTTTACCGGAAGATTCGGGGCCATAGATTTCTATTACTCTTCCTTTTGGATAACCGCCAACACCCAGAGCCAAGTCAATTCCCAAAGATCCTGAAGAGATTACCTCTATCGTTGTATCCACAGAATTTTCTCCCAAAGTCATTACAGTTCCTTTTCCGTAGGTTTTATCTAGTTTGTCCAGCACCAGTTGCAGTGCTTTTTTCTTATCTTCGTTCGTACTCATTATTTCAAAAAATTATTCTCAAAAATACGGAATTTTAAAATCAAAATCCAAGATTATTTTTATTTGATGATGTAATTTATTAATTGAAATTTAATGAAAATTTGAATTTTTTGTAATCTTCAAATAGTCTTCCAAAACTTTCATTTGGTCTCTATTTCCTTTTTTTATCTGGTTTTCCCGACTTACTAATTTTTCATGAATTTTGTTGAATACTTTCTTAGATAACGGGAATAGATTTCTGTTTTTCACTTTCGGAATCTCTAATCTTTCGCAAACCTCTTTATCCAGCAGAAACCAGGTACAGCAAATATGCAGGTAGCGAAGGTTTTTTCTTTGAAAATTAAATTTGAGAATAGGATTTTCCAATGATTCATTCAATAAAGAATGTGCTAATAAAACCGAATCTTTGTCAGATGGCGGTTGTACAGAAGTCCATAGGTAAAAGTATTCTGTCGCTTGTTTTTTATTATCGGGCAAAAGTTCCTTAGGAATTCCAAGTAAGTGACCTGCATATTTCCAAAGGTGAAAAAGTCCTTTTTCCTCTTCATTAGAAAATGTATTTCCCAATTTGTCCAAACTGTATAAAAATACCAGACTGAAACCGATGTAAGTTGCCATCATGTCCCAAGAATTGATAGGTTCTCCCCAGTTTTTGGTGTCCCATTTTTGATAATGTTTTCTGATAGAAAGTCTGGCGTAGGAATGGATGAGTCTTGTTTTGATGGCAAATTCATAACCTTTTTGATGGGGTAAAAGTGAATGAGTTCTCGTTACATTCACCCAAAAATCCAAGGTTTCCGACAGGCGTTTGACTGCCCCTTTTTTCAGCGCTTCTGTTACAATCAATGGTTTGTTGAGATAGGCATAATCATATCCGCCCATTAAACAATAATCTCTCAGAGAAATCAAAGAGTCTACATTGCAACGCATACAAAGTTCGGCGCCACTTTTTATCAAATCAAAATTGACCCATTCCGGAACAGATTGTGTTTGCCCGAAAAGTAATTTAGCACTTTCAGGAACATCATCGTTTTCAGAGATGCCATTTCGGATATAATTTTCAATTTGTTTAGAAGCTTCGGGAAATGATTGTGTAAAGTAAATGTCTTTGACTACTTGATCTCCAATTTTATCAGCATCATAGAAGAAATGAGAGAATTTATCAAAATTTTCAAAGCTTACTTCTGCACCTGAAAATTCTATAAGACTTTTGCCATTTCCGGTTTCCCAAAAATTTTTGAAATGAGGCGCGTCCTTAAATCTAGGGTGTAAAATAGGTTTTTCCATCTCAGATAAAGTTACAATTATTGCTCCATAAAGCAGGAGTGAGTTTTATCACTTTTGAATATCTAGCTTTGCAAAATAAAAAGCAAGCTTGGTTTTACTCAAAAACAAGCTTGCTTTTGGTCAAGAACAAGCTTGTTTTCCTCAAAGAACAAGCTTGCTTTTTTCAACCTGTAATGTCTTGTGAAAAATTCTATCACTTAAATGAAAAAAACCTCTGAAGAAATCCAGAGGTTTTTTATTTATTTCAATTTCAGATTACAAAGAAGCTGAATGTACAAGCATATCTGCCAATTTGTTAGAATAGCCCCATTCGTTATCGTACCAAGATACCAATTTCACGAAGGTCGGGTTCAACATGATCCCAGCCTCTTTATCAAAGATAGAAGTTCTGGAATCGCTTACGAAATCCTGAGAAACTACAGCGTCTTCAGTATATCCAAGGATACCTTTCAGATCACCTTCAGATGCAGTTTTGATAGCGGCACAGATTTCTTCGTAAGAAGTCGGTTTGTCCAATTTTACAGTAAGATCCACTACAGAAACGTCAGCAGTTGGAACTCTGAAAGACATCCCGGTCAATTTACCATTAAGAGAAGGAATCACTTTTCCTACCGCTTTTGCAGCACCTGTAGAAGAAGGGATGATGTTGTTAAGTGCAGATCTTCCACCTCTCCAGTCTTTTGCAGATGGTCCATCTACAGTTTTCTGAGTTGCAGTAGTAGCGTGTACAGTTGTCATAAGTCCTTCTGCGATACCGAAGTTATCGTGGATCACTTTTGCCAATGGTGCAAGACAGTTGGTTGTACAAGATGCGTTTGAGAAGATTGCGATATCGCTTGTCAATTCTTTGTGGTTTACACCCATCACGAACATTGGCGTATCATCTTTTGGTGGCGCAGAAAGGATTACTTTCTTAGCACCAGCGTTGATATGAGCTTGTGCGGTTTCTTTAGACAAGAATAAACCTGTAGATTCTACGATATATTCTGCACCTACTTCATTCCATTTTAGGTTGTTAGGGTCTTTCTCAGCTGTTACACGGATTGTTTTTCCGTTTACAACAAGGTTGTTACCTTGGACTGATACTTCTCCTTTGAACGTTCCGTGAACAGAATCGTATTTTAGCATATAAGCCATGTATTCTGCATCGATAAGGTCATTGATCCCTACAACTTCGATGTTTTCTCTTTCGGTCATTGCTCTGAATACCAAACGTCCGATTCTTCCGAATCCGTTGATTCCTACTTTAATTGTTGACATATTATTTAAAATATTAAGGTTTTATTTTGTTCTATAAATTTACGAAAAAAAGACTTACATCGCAAGTATTTCAGCGATTTTCAGCAGGTCTTTATCGATTTCGTTATGTTTTTTGATTGCGTCTTCTATGGGTGTATAAACAATCTTGTTAGACTGCATCCCAACCATTACTTTATTTTTACCTTCCATCAATCCGATGACAGCTCCGTATCCCAGATGACTGGCCAAAACTCTGTCTGCACAGCTGGGAGAGCCACCTCTTTGGATATGTCCTAATACTGTTACACGAATGTCGTACGAAGGAAATCTTTCTTTTGTTGCTTTCGCAAGATCATAAATGTTTCCAAGTTCCTCACCTTCTGCAACGACAACAATACTAGAGGATTTACCAACTTCTTCAGCTGTTGTAAATGTTGTGAAAAGATCTTCCAGACTGTCTTTTCTTTCTGGAATCAAAATGTCCAAAGCACCAGTGGCAATTCCGCTATTGAGTGCGATGAAACCAGCATCTCTACCCATTACTTCTACAAAGAAAACTCTGTTGTGAGAGGTTGCAGTATCTCTGATTTTATCAATAGAATCCATCGCCGTGTTAAGGGCAGTATCATAACCAATGGTTTTATCGGTTCCAAAAATATCATTGTCGATTGTTCCAGGAACACCAATAACCCTGATCCCGAATTCTTCATTGAAGACTTTTGCGCCGGTAAAACTTCCGTCTCCGCCGATACAAACGATTGCATCAATTCCTAATTTCTGACATTGTTCGTATGCTTTTTTTCTGCCTTCCGGCGTCATGAATTCTTTTGATCTTGCAGACTTTAGAATTGTTCCACCTTGGTTGATTATATTTTTCACGGAACGGGGTCCCATTTTCGTAACATCACCGGCAATAAGACCATTGTAGCCTTCCCGGATTCCGTAACAGTCTATATTGTAGTGATTTGCTGTTCGTACAACTGCTCTAAGTGCGGCGTTCATACCTGGGGCATCGCCTCCTGAGGTAAGAACCGCAATAGATTTTATGTTGTTTTCTGACATATTTTTAATTTTTTTCAAAGCAAATTTACGAAATATGAATCACATTTGATAGCGGACTGTAAGATTGTGCCATAAATTATATCATATGATAATGAATGTCAAGTAAAAAAATATGATAAATATTAGAATTAAATTTTTCTCTGACTTTGTAAGTTTTACTATATTTACGAGCAATACAAATAAAATTTTAAACTAATATAATTAATTATGAAAGTTACCGTAGTGGGCGCAGGAGCAGTAGGAGCTAGTTGTGCAGAATACATCGCAATGAAAGACTTTGCTTCCGAAGTTGTTTTGGTAGATATCAAAGAAGGTTTTGCAGAAGGAAAAGCAATGGACCTTATGCAGACCGCTTCTCTTAATGGTTTTGACACCAAAATTACCGGAACAACAGGAGATTACTCCAAAACTGCAGGTTCCAAAGTAGCAGTTATCACTTCCGGGATCCCAAGAAAACCAGGAATGACAAGAGAAGAATTGATTGGGATCAACGCTGGGATTGTAAAAGAAGTAACTGAAAACCTGGTAAAACATTCTCCAGATGTGATCATTATCGTAGTTTCTAACCCGATGGATACAATGGCCTATTTGGTTCACAAAACCTCTGGTCTTCCAAAGGAAAGAATCATCGGAATGGGTGGCGCCTTGGATTCTGCAAGATTCAAATACAGATTAGCAGAAGCATTGGAAGCTCCAATTTCTGATGTAGACGGAATGGTAATCGCAGCACATTCTGACACAGGAATGTTGCCACTTTTCAGCAAAGCAACCAGAAATGGTGTTCCAGTTTCAGAATTCTTGAGCGATGAGCAAAAAGCTAACGTAATCGAAGAAACTAAAGTTGGCGGTGCGACATTGACCAAATTATTAGGAACTTCAGCTTGGTACGCGCCAGGTGCGGCTGTTTCTGTAATGGTTCAATCTATCCTTTGCGACCAGAAAAAAATGATTCCTTGTTCACTAATGCTAAATGGCGAATATGGGCAAAGTGATATCTGTTTAGGTGTTCCGGCAATCATTGGTAAAAATGGTGTTGAGAAAATCGTAAACATCGCTTTGACTGTTGATGAGCAAATGAAATTTGCTGAGGCGGCGCAGGCTGTGAGAGATGTGAATGGTGACCTTAAGTTTTAATATAAAGTTTAATTATCAAATAAAACACGCTGGAAAGCGTGTTTTTTTTTATGTATTGTCCAATGATGATTGCAGTATAAGGTAATTTGTATTGCATAGTTCTCATTTTTTTGTAATTTTATAAAAAAATAGTCATGAGAACGATGTATTTTTTATTTGTATTCTTTATTTTAAAAATACAAGCACAGACCCATAGATTTATTTATGAAGTAAGCATTAAGAAAGATTCTACGGAGAATATTATGTCGAAAGATTATTTTCATTTGGATATAAATCCCGATATGATCTTATATTATGGGAGAGATTTTTTTATTTCAGATTCTCTAAAGAACCTTAATCTTCCAAATGGATTTCCTGCGCCAAAGCTGAATGATTTTTTTGTACATAATATAAATAATAAAACTTATGATGGATATGAATTTCTTGGTTGGGATATTATTAAGATGAAGTCGGATCCGGTTCAATTTTGGAAATTGCAGCCAGATAAGAAACCTTTCCAGAACTATATTCTTCAAAAGGCTACGACCAATTTCGGTGGAAGGAATTGGGTCGCATGGTTTGCAGGTGAAATTCCTTTTCAGGAAGGCCCTCACAAATTTCATGGCTTGCCTGGTTTGATCGTGGAATTATCCGATGATAAAGATAATTTCAGTTTTAAATTGATAAAATCCGAAAATTATACCAAAACAAATGAAATAAATCTTTTGAAAAGAATGTTTAACAAGAATCTGTATTTGAATGATGAAAAGTATGTGAAATATAAACTTGCCCACTATGAAGATCCTTTTGCCTATCTGAAAAACGGTAGAGTGGATTGGTCACAAACTGAGGAAATTTTACTAGATGATGGCACGAAATTGACCAAAGAGAATCTGAGGTCTTCAACAGAAATTCAAAGAAAACTGATAAAGAAATATAACAACCCCATCGAGCTGGATAAAGTTATTAGATATCCGGAATAATTACTAATGAAAAAGTAAAATTAAAAACTTGATTTTTAAAATGTCGGATAAAACAAACCGCCTCGCAAGAAGAGACGGTTTTTATTTTAATTTAAAAAATCTCACCTGTCAATTCCGCATTCACCATCGCACCTGTAAGATTTCCTGTGTAAACTGCATTCGCTACGGAACGCATTGGGCTAGAATTATCGCCACAAGCAAATAATCCTAGAACATTTGTTTTTTGGAATTGGTCAATTTTGGTGTGACCCATTTCTGTCATTTCGCAACCCAATGATTCTGGAATCTCCGAATGTTGTTTAAAAGGAAATGCACCATAAACAGCTTCGAAATCCATAACCGTTCCATCAGACAGGATCAAGCTTTCAATATTTCCATCGTGATGTTTTAATTCTTCGATCTCAGTTTCTATAATTTCAATATTATTTTGTTTCAGTTTTTGAAATTGTTCATCTGTGAAATTAGCTTTTCCTCTTGTAAAAATAGTAATGTCTTTTGTAAGGTTGTTCACCAAAGACGCAATATGAAAACCGCGTTCACCGTCAGCAACAATTCCTGTTTTTTTGTTTTTAAATTCGTACCCGTGACAATATGGACAATGGATCAATGAAATTCCCCAACATTCTTGGAAACCTTTGATATTCGGAACTTCATCAATAATTCCCGTTGCAAATATTAGTTTTCTAGATTTAAAAGTTGCTCCGTTTTCTGTAGTGATTTCAAATCCGGAGTCTATTTTTTTACCTGCAACAGCAAAACCTTCGTAGAAATTGATACTCGAATATGTTTCAACTTGTTCTCTCGCAATTGTTGAAATTTCTTTCGGTGCTTTTCCGTCTTGTGTAAGGAAATTATGAGAATGTGGCGTTTGTTCGTTACAAGGTTTTCCACCATCTATAATTAATACTTTTCTGAGTGAACGTCCCAAAGACATTGCCGCAGAAAGGCCAGCATAACTTCCGCCAACTATAATAACATCGAATTGATTCTCCATTTTCATAATTATTTTCTTGTTTAAATCTTGCCAAAGTTAAGAATAATTTCTATTATTGCAACATAATCGCATTAATGAAATGAAAAGAAGAAATACACCTGCAAAAGAAGCCATTTTGAATTTATTAACTCATAAAGCAAAAGCATTGAGTCAGGATTCGATTGAGAAAAACATCAGCATTGATGCTGATAGAGCGACAATTTATCGCGTATTAAACAGATTTTGCGAAGACGGCATTCTCCACAGAATTGTTGCTGAAGATGGGAAACAGTATTTTGCAGTTTGCATCCAATGTAATCAGAAAAAATTGGCAGACCATCACTTTCATTTTAGATGTACAAAATGCGAAACGATAGAATGTCTGCCAATTGAAGTTCAGTTTTCCTTAGAAAAAGGATATTCTGTGGAAAGTGTAAATTGTATTTTGACTGGAGTTTGTAGAGATTGTGCTTGATGAAATTTAATTAATTTTTTCTATTTGTCCTAAACTTAATAATGTTGATTGGCTTATTATTTCATTATCAACGCCATATTTTTTTAGATTACTTACAATTTGTTTAAGACTAATTTTATTTGCTGATTGATTATAATAACTTGAACCATATTGCACGAATATTTGGTCAATTGTTATGACTTTCATCTCGGCAATTTTGGCAATTTGTTCAACAGCTTTTATTACATTTATATCAGACAAATTTGATATTCCAAATTCATAATCCAAAACTTCTTTAACTCTTTGGTCGGGTTTTATAGTATCGGCTCCATAAGCCATTCTTAAATGTTGAAAAGTTGCAATAGCAATATTAGAAATAGAGCCAAAAAGGTCGTTTTTGTAATTTAAAATATTGGCATTGATCGCCCAATTATTCATTAAGGTGAAATCATCATTTAGATTTGGATTTATAACTCTTAATTCATTAATTTTTGAAAGGACATTTTTTTAAGTATTGTATTTTTTTTCATCTTTATGTCCCCAAAATAAATAGAACTCCTGCTTTGTTTGTGAGTTTATAATTTTATTAAGCTCGTCAAAATTCTTTAAGTCAGGATACTTTTCTTGTATTCTGTTAATATTAGGTTCTACAACTTTATTGTAATTTCTATTGGCAGCTAAAATAACATCAATCAATGCTATTGCAGGTTTTACAGAAGACCTATTTGAATAATTCAAAGTTGATTTTTGTGCAGATTCCAAAATTGGAATATTGCTAAATGTTTTATAACCGTGCCCAGTTATGGTCAGTTCTTTACTTCCTAAATATTTTAACTTTTCGAGGATTTCATATTCAGAGATATGATTTAAAATATCAAATTCTTTCTTCATCTATTTTTATTTTCAAACTTTTAGAATACCCCGAAAACCTCTCGCGGCATAATAAGATTCGGCGCCGTTGTGATATAGAAAAACAGTATTATAACGTTTATCGCAGAAGATTGCGCCACCTAATTTCCTAATCTCTTCAGGTGTTTTCACCCAACTCGATGTTTTCAAATCAAAGTTGCCAAGCGTTTGCAATTCGCGGTATTGCTCTTCATCTAAAATTTCGATTCCCATTTCAGAAGCTAAATCCATTGCGCTGTTGGTTGGTTTATTTTCTTTTCTGGAATCCAGTGCTTTTCTGTCATAACACAAACTTCTTCTGCCTTTCGGGCTTTCTGCGGAACAATCGAAGAAGAGATATTCATTTGTTTTTTTATTGTGACCAATAACATCAGGTTCGCCTTCGGTTTTTTCCATTTCGTTGAGTGGCCAGAGTTTTTCAGGATTTGATTCCAGTTTTTTCTGAACCTCTTCCCAATTGATATTTTCGTGACGATTTGGATTTTTTTCGAAACGGGTTTTGAGGATTTTGATTAATCCTTCCTGTTGTTCTGTTGAAAGTTGAGGCTTATTTTTCATATTGATTAGTTGCTTTTTGATAAAAATATTTCTCTCGCAGATTTAGCAGATTACGCCAGTCTACTTCATTGTATTAATCTGCAAAATTTTCAAAATCAGCGGGAGCTTAAATCTGTTTAATCATTCATTCCCTTTCCGTCAAGAATATTTGGAATAGATTTTTCGATTCTGGATTCTCTGGTCTTGGATTGTTTCGGCGCTGAAAAATGAAACAGATAAGCACGTTGTCTTCCTGGTGTTAAAGCGTCGAAAGCCGTTTTAAGCTTCGGATTTTCATCCAGTTTAATTTGAAATTCTTCCGGAATTGGAGTTGTTTTTTTTTTGATTTCCACTTTTTCTCCACGCTCTTCAATTTCAACAGCTTCGAAAATATGATCTTTGATGATTTCTTTTTTACCAAGAATATCCTGAACATTTTCAAATCGCATCTGTCTTCCGGCTTGTGTGTTTTCTCCCATTTTTACGAGCAGTTGCTTTGAATCTTTCATAATTCCGCCTTTGAAAAACAAAAGCGCAAAATATTCTTTGAAGCCTTGGACGATAACAATATTCTTCCCATCAAAAGAATAACAAGGTTTTCCCCACTTAAAATCTTCTGTGAGTTGGCAATCCAAGATGATGGTTCTCAATGCGTTCATCTCATTTTTCCATTGTTTGGACTGATTGATATGTTCATCGACTTTTGGATTCATTGTCATAATATGTTTTCCCAAATTTAATAAAAATTCGATTTCATTGATAAAATTCGATTTCTTGATGTAACATTATTGTTATTTCAGATGTCTTATAAGCAAACAAACAACTATGAGGTCAGCATTATCCCTGTTAGGATTACTTTCTATTACAATTTCATTTGCCCAAACCAAGGACACTTTAAAGTCCAAAGAAGTAGAAACTGTAACATTGATCGCTAAGAAGCCAACTGTCGAAAGCAAAGCTGACAGAACGGTTTTCAATGTCGCGAACAGTTCTATTTTAGCAGGGAATACCACTTGGGATATTGTGAGAATGACACCTTTGGTAAGCATCGATAATGATGACAATGTAAAAGCGGAAGGCGAATCTGTAACGGTTTACATCAATGACAGAAAATCGGTTTTTACAGGCAAAGAACTGAAGGAATACCTTAAAACAATTCCTGCTGATAACTTGATGAAAATCGAAGTGATTACGAGCCCATCTTCGCGTTATGAGGCTTCTGGGTCTGTCATTAATATCGTTCTTAAAAAAAGAGATGATGAAGGTTTGAAAGGAAGCATTTCTCTCACAAACACTCAGAATACAAAGAATAATCAATACGGAAGTTTGAATCTGAATTTTCACAAAAAGAACTTCACGCAGACTTTTACGGGTAGTTATAATAATAATGTTTTCATCACAAAAAATTCCAGCAAGAATACTTATTACAAAGATAATTCTTTGCAATTGATTGATGCGGAAAGCGCTTATACAGGTAAAAATCCATCGTTTTCTTCTACTTCTGAGTTTGAACTGAATGACAAAAATAACATTGGTCTTGTTGTAGAATATTTCAGAGGAAATCGTACGTCGGAATCTAATTCTTTTGAAAGTAATTATCTTAATGATGTTTTGTTGAATTCTTTTTCTCAAGATAATCTGGGGCGTACAAATAGTAATAATTTGGGAACCAATTTGTTCTATAAATATTACGATAAAGAGAAAAATAAAATTTTGGATGTGAATCTTGGGATTAATTATGATTCGGAAAAAGGGACGACAGATTTTACGAGAAAAAATGCTTTAGATGAAGTTACTGAACTGAGAAATTTTGCCAATTACAATCAAAACCGAAATTATTTTGTAAAAGTGGATTACACATCGCCTTTGGGAAAAGATGGAAGTTTGGAAGTTGGTGGAAAAGCAAACTTTGACAATAATGTCATCCCCAATAATTATTTTACAAAGATTGATAATAATGAATCAGCCAATGTGAATCAGTTTCAATACACAGAAAATCTAAATTCACTTTACGCTAACTTCAGCAAAAAGTTTTTCGAAAAACTGGAAACCAGAATTGGACTTCGATACGAATATATAGACTACAAAATTCATCAAAACGGAACAGAAACAAGAAGAGAATCATATGGGACTTTGTTGCCAAATTTGTTAGTGAAATATGCTTTCACACCTAATTATGATTTGAGTTTAACCTATAATCATAACCTTTGGAGACCTTGGTATTCTGAGTTCAACGATTTTGAAATGCCAGGTAATAACGGATTTTTTTACCGAGGAAATGTTAATCTTCTTCCAAATCCTAGCGACAGAATTGGATTGAAATTTGGGATATACAAAAAGTATTTCTTGTCCGCGCGATACACTTTTACAGATCAAGATTATTGGACCAGCTATACTCAAGAAATTCAAGAAGACCAAGTAAAAACTATTTCATTTCCAGATAACTTCAAAGGAAAAGTGGAGAAATTTTATCTTTCTGCCAGCACTAATCAGAATTTCATCAAAAATAAATTGAATGTTAATCTAAGTTTAGGTTGGTCATATACAGATAATAGTGACTTCAATATAAGAAATGGATTAAAAGCTGCTACCAATTATCTTAACTTCTTTTCAGGTTCTACCAATTTGTCTTACACGAATTTGTTTAATAAGAACATCAATCTGAGTGCTTGGATGAGTATTGATAATCAGAATTATGGAAACTCGGTAGCAAATCAATATAATTTTTTCCACAATATTTCTGTAACCAAAATTTTCCCGGTTTTACAAATCGAGACTAGTTTGCAATTGATGAATATTTTCAAAAGACCATCGATGAACACAACAACTTTCAGCCAAATCGGGTCTTTCCAAAATACGCAAAAATGGGATTGGTACGGATTCTCGCTCACATTCGTAAAACGTTTCGGAAACCAAAAAGTAAAAGAAAATACCAAAACTGATGTCGAAAAAAATTCCGGCGGAAGTAAGTAGATTTTAAACTGAAATAAATCAGAACGGGCAATTGTCCGTTCTTTTTTTTGATTATAATTAACATCAAGTCTTGGCTGAGTGAAACGCCTTAGCGACCCCTAAAATATTTTCAATAAGTTCAAGAAATCTTTGCGCACTTTGCGTTTAAAACTTTAGTTATAACAAAACTTTAATAAAAATTTCACACCTCAAAACTTTTGAAAGCCGTAAATTTGGGCTCAATAAAAAGTAATTCAATGTTCAGAAAAATTCAAATATTTTTAGTTGCAACTATTGCGATTGGAAATGTAGATGCACAAAAGATAAAACTTAAAAGTGAAACTCCAGAGGTTCAGAAAACAAAATTAAATTCGGCAGCAAGGCCAAAGTTGGTCGTTGGTCTGGTAATAGACCAGATGAGATGGGATTATCTTTACCGTTATTATGAAAAATTCGGGAACGATGGTTTCAAGAGACTTTTGAATACTGGATATTCTCTTAATAATGTTCATATACCTTATGTTCCTACGGTAACAGCGCTTGGGCATACTTCCATTTATACAGGTTCCGTTCCTGCGATTCACGGAATTGCCGGAAACGATTGGACAGATAAAGAAACTGGAAAAAATGTCTATTGTACGACCGACGAAAGTGTACAACCTGTCGGAACAACCAATGTAAAAGTTGGAAGTCATTCTCCAAAAAATCTTTGGTCAACAACGGTGACAGACGAATTGAGATTGGCGACCAATTTTCAAGGGAAAGTTATAGGTGTTTCATTGAAAGATAGAGCTTCGATTTTACCTGCTGGCCATACACCAAACGGAGCATATTGGTTTGATGATTCTACCGGAGACTTCATCACCAGTTCTTATTATATGAATGAACTTCCGGAATGGATTAAGGCTTTCAATTCTCAAAATCTTCCTGATAAATTGGTAGCAAATGGTTGGAATACATTATTGCCAATCAATCAATATACAGAAAGTTCTCCGGACAATTCTGATTGGGAAGGACTTCTGGGAAGTGCAAAAACGCCCACATTTCCTTACAGCAATTTACCCGCAGATTACCAATCGAGAAAAGATAATATCCGATATACGCCTTTCGGAAATACTTTGACTTTGAAATTAGCAGAAGCGTCTGTAGAAGGAGAGAATTTGGGAAGTGATGATATCACGGATATTTTAGCTATTAATATGGCTTCAACGGATTATGCAGGTCATAAATTTGGACCGAATTCCATCGAGGTGGAAGATGTTTATCTAAGACTAGACCAGGATCTAGGCGAATTTTTCAAATATCTTGATAAGAAAGTTGGTAAAGGACAATATACAGTTTTCCTTTCCGCAGACCACGGAGGCGCGCATTCTGTCGATTTTTTGAAAGAACATAAGATTGCTACAGGTTTCTTTGGCGAAGGAATGGAAAAGAATATCACTGCAAAATTGAAAGAAAAATTCGGAGTTGATAAATTGATTAATGGTGTTGACAATTACCAAGTTTATTTTGATAGAAAACTAATTGCTGATAATAAACTTAACCTTGAAGAAATTAAAAGTTTTACCATTCAAGAATTAGAAAAAGACCCAACAGTTTTGTATGCCGTTTCTACGACCAAAGTTCAGGAAGCTACAATTCCAGAACCAATTAAACAAAGAATCATCAACGGAATCAATAGAGAAAGAAGTGGCGATATTCAATTGATTTCTCACGATTCTATGTTGCCGACTTATGCGAAAAAAGGAACAACTCACAGCGTTTGGAATTCTTATGATGCGCATATTCCTTTGATTTTTATGGGCTGGGGAATCAGTCACGGAGAAAGCAACAAACCTTATTTTATGACAGATATTGCACCAACCATTTCTGCCTTGTTACACATCCAGTTTCCAAGTGGAAATGTTGGAAATCCCATTACAGAAGTGATTGGAAGATAGTTTTAAATAAGATATAAACATCATATTTGTCATTCTGAAAGAATCTATAAATTGAGATTCCTGCGGAATGACAATTTTTTTAGACATATTTGTATCATTATGATTTTGAAAGAAAAAGACATCTTCGATTTGCTGAATGAAAAGGCAGAATTATACAATTCTCCGGATTTTATTTCTGATGACCCAATTCAGGTCCCGCATCGTTTTTCTTTAAAACAAGACATTGAGATTGCAGGATTTCTGTCCGCAAGCATCGCTTGGGGGAACCGAAAATCAATCATCAATGACGCCAATAAAATGATGGAATTGATGGGCAATTCGCCCTACGATTTTGTAATGAATTTCACAGATTCTGATTTGGCTAAAATTCCACAGAAAGCGATTCACAGAACTTTCAATCACGAAGATTTCATTTTCTTTCTAAGGAATTTCCGCCGCATTTATAATCAATTTGAAAGTTTGGAAGATGCGTTTCTCATTAATGAAAATGAAACCAACTTTTATCATTCAATTGAACGATTCCGAAATCAATTCATTTCCGAAAAACACCGTGGACAAAAGCACGTGAGTTCGCCTTACAAAAATTCGGCGTCGAAAAGATTGATTATGTTTCTACGCTGGATGGTTCGTAAAGATAAAAAAGGAGTGGATTTTGGCATTTGGGAAAACATTGACCCCAGGTTTTTATCTGTTCCTTTGGATGTTCACACTGCGAATATTTCCAGAAAATTAGGACTTTTAACCAGAAAACAGAATGACTGGAAAGCAGTTGAAGAATTGGATCTGATTCTTAGAAAATATAATTCGGCTGACCCGGCAATCTATGATTTCGCTTTGTTTGGTTTAGGCGTTTCTAAAGAGTTTGATTAAAAATAAAAATCTCGCTGATGGCAGATTAAGAAGATTAATTCCTGCAGAAAAATCTGCTTAATCTGCCAAATCAGCGAGATATATCTTCAAAGCAAAAGAACAATGAGCTGGTTTCTCTTATTTATTACTTCAAAATATCATTAATATTCGGATAATCAGAGATTTTCCTGAATTCAAAACGGTTGCTGTTTTGCAAATCTGAAATGAACAAATCCAGTTCCCGAACAGAATCATCGTCCTGAAGATATTGGTCGTGCGTCAGAAAAACCAGATGGCGTGAAGTCTTTTCCAAATCGTTGAAAAAAATGCTGTCCACGCGTTTTGCCATTTGCTTGTGAGTGCCTTTGAGTTTCATAGCGTTGTTTGGTTTCCATTCCAAATCCCAGCCAACCAAAACGTAACCCGCTTTTTGTAATTCATCTGCTGCAATTTTCGAAGTTTTGATATCGGTATTATTGATGTTCGCTGTTCTCCAGATGTTTCTTCCGGGCGTTCTGGCGTATTTATTTTTAAATTTCAGGCTGTCTCTTGCCCGGTCAAAATCTTGGATCACATTTTCAGGATTTTTGTAGAATTCTGAATATCGGTTCAAGGCGTGTGTGTAGCTGTGATTGGCAATTTCAACCAGATTATCGTTTTCCAGTTCCTTCAATTCTTTTGATTGGGTTTTGCTGTCGTAAGCGTGTTTTCCTACCACAAAAGCGGTAATTGGAACTTGATATTTGTTGGTGATTTTCAAAAGG
>Ga0302347_1001442_pt1 | contig 28535 bp, 22 predicted proteins | sample PhyWR1_FD_202178 | JGI IMG/M metagenome (GOLD analysis project Ga0302347, IMG submission 202178) | Leaf surface microbial communities from wheat plants in UC Gill Tract Community Farm, Albany, California, United States - DLSL W.R1 (v2)... | ecosystem: Host-associated > Plants > Phyllosphere >...
ACTCGCAGCCTTCGTTCCTCGGCAGCGACTACAGAGATTTAGCACCATGACCACCCTCACCCATTTCGATACCCCGGTCAGCGAGCCGATCAACAGCCAGATACTACAGTTGGTGGTCGACCACCTTACCGATATCAGTGCGATGGAAATCGCACCGAGCAACCTGCTGTACAGCATTTACCAATACGCCATTGGCTTTGAGGTGCATCTGTATCTGCAGGCACTGGGCGGGGCCAAGGGCATTGCCGTCGAGCTGATTGTCGCAACCGACCCGCAAGACCCGCAAAAGGTCACCGGCTTTGCCCTGTACTTGCCGTTCAAGGATGATCCACAAGCCTGCGGCATTGCCTATATGGCCGAACTGGCCAGCCATCGTCACCTGGGCGTGACCCGGGCAATGGTCGAGGAAGTGGTGCGCCGCTATCCGCATACCGAACTGACCTGCAGCGTATCCAACGTCCCGGCGTTTGAAGCCATGGGCCTGCACGTGATCGGCAACCGTGGCCCACAAGTGCTGATGAACACCCGCGAGTACAGCAGCGATGGCCTGATGGGCGTGCTCGACGTGGCCGCGATCTACAACTCCACGGAAGTCCGGCAGATCCACACCTACCTGCTGCAGCGCAACGGCAAGAAGGCCATGCTCGACGCCGAGAAAAAGCGCGATCGCCAGATCGACCAGCTGACTGCCAAGGCCAACGCTTTCGTTGCCCTGGCAAAAGACTAAAAAGCTGAAATAACGCATGATGGGCACACTCCGTTTAGAGGGACCCACTATGCGTTCTCACTTTACCCTGGCCCATCTGGGTGCCTTGACTCTGGGGCTGGCGTTCAGCGCTGCGGCGTTGGCCAGCGAAGAGTCGCAACTGATCGAGTCGATCAACGCCTACCGCAGCCAGATCCAACTGTGCGCGGGCCAGGCGTCGCAAGAGTTGCCGCCACTGGCAGCCGACACCCGGCTGGTGCTCCCAGCCAGCAGCTTCGGCGACTTGCAGCAAGCACTTGCCCGGGCGGCCTACCCGATGGTCAACGTGCAAGCAATCAACCTGTCCGGCCCCCGGGATGCCCTGGCCGCCATGAAGGCCGTGCAGGAAAGCTTCTGCCGCGTGGTGCTGGACCCGCAATTTGTCGATATCGGCGTCAGCCATGACCAGCGCGACTGGCGCATCGTGCTGGCCCGCCCGTTGCTGACGGCACGTTTGGGCGACTGGCAGGCTGAAGGCCAGAAAGTCCTTGAACTGCTTAACAGCGCCCGCACCCAACCCCGCCAATGCGGCACCCAGGCCTTTGCCCCTGCCGCACCACTGACCTGGAACGCCACCCTGGCAACTGCTGCCGAAAGCCATTCGCGGGACATGGCCAATAACAACTACTTCGACCACAAAGGCCGCGATGGCAGCACCCCCGGGGACCGTGCGGAACTGGCAGGTTATATCGCACAACAGATCGGCGAAAATATCGCGGCCGGGCAGGACACCACGCGCAAGCTGGTGGATGGCTGGCTGGCCAGTCCTGGCCATTGTGCCAACGTGATGAACCCTGAGTTTCGCGAGCTGGGAGCGGCCTATGCGGTAGACCCAAAGAGTGACGCGGGGATTTACTGGACGGCCCTGTTCGGGACCCAGTGAGGCAATGCGGGGAGAGTGACTAGAGAGGTAATGCGAGGTAAAGCAACCCCGCCCGACCCGTGTCGGGCGGGGTTATTTTTTACAGCGCCATATCAGCCGCTGGATTGCTTGGGGCAGGCTTGGCCGGCTCCGCAGCAGGTGTTGCAGTGTGTGTTGCAGCCGGGATTGCCGGTGGCGGAGTCAATTGCAGAACTTCAGCCGTGTAGGCCCACTCTTGAGCTACGCGATCAGGATCACCGTTAAGCTTGGTGCCGTAGCTAGGCACGATCTGGTGCAGCTTGGCTTGCCACTCAGGGCTTGCAACCTTGTCCTTGAACACGGTTTCAAGCACGGTCAGCATGATCGGTGCTGCGGTGGATGCGCCAGGCGACGCGCCCAGCAGACCGGCAATGCTGCCATCTTTGGCGCTGACAATCTCGGTACCGAGTTTCAGCACGCCGCCCTTCTCTTCGTCACGCTTGATGATCTGCACGCGCTGACCGGCTTGCCACAGACGCCAGTCTTCGGACTTGGCGTTCGGGAAGTACTCTTTCAGAGCGTTGAAGCGATCTTCGTCCGACAGCATCAACTGGCCGGCCAGGTACTCAACCAGTGGGTACTGTTCGATACCGACTTTGGTCATTGGCCAGATGTTGTGGGTCGTGGTGCTGGTCAGCAGGTCGAAGTACGAGCCTTCTTTCAGGAACTTGGTCGAGAAGGTGGCGAACGGACCAAACAGGATCACGCGCTTGCCGTCCAGCACGCGGGTGTCCAGGTGCGGAACCGACATCGGTGGTGCGCCAACCGAAGCCTTGCCGTAGGCCTTGGCCAGGTGCTGCTGGGCCACGGTAGGGTTTTCGGTTACCAGGAACGAGCCACCCACCGGGAAGCCAGCGTATTCACGGGCTTCAGGAATACCGGACTTCTGCAGCAGGTGCAGGGCACCGCCGCCAGCGCCGATAAACACGAACTTGGCGTCGGTCTCGGTTTTGCTGCCGTCTTTCAGGTTTTTGTACACCACACGCCATGAACCATCTTCATTGCGTTTGATGTCTTCAACTTCGCTCGACAGTTTCAGCGAGAAGTTAGGCTTGGTCTGCAGGTAAGCCGCGAACTGGCGCGTAATTTCGCCGAAGTTCACATCAGTACCGATCGGAGACCAGGTGGCCGCGACTTTCTGGTTGGGGTCACGCCCTTCCATCATCAGCGGAACCCATTTCTTGATCTGCACCGGGTCTTCGGAGTACTCCATGCCCGCGAACAGAGGGCTGGCCTGCAGGGCTTCGTAGCGCTTCTTCAAGAACTTGATGTTGTCATCGCCCCACACAAAGCTCATGTGCGGAGTTGAGTTGATGAACGAGCGCGGATCTTTCAGTACGCCGTTCTTGACCTGCCACGACCAGAACTGACGCGACACCTGGAAAGCTTCATTGATTTCAATAGCCTTCGGGATTTCAACGTTGCCGTTCTTGTCTTCCGGCGTGTAGTTCAACTCGGCCAGGGCCGAGTGCCCGGTACCGGCATTGTTCCAGCCGTTGGAGCTTTCCAGTGCAACACCATCGAGACGTTCAATCATCTCCATGGACATGCCAGGTTCCAGCTCGTTGAGCCAGACACCCAGGGTAGCGCTCATGATGCCGCCGCCAATCAGCAGTACATCGACGTGTTTAGGCTCGGCAGCGTGCACGGAGGTAATCCCCATGCTCAGTGCCAGGCCCAGTAGCCCCTTGTTCATTTTTTTAAACATTTTGTAGTACCTAAGATAAAACGCCATCTGCCCGACACACGATGCCTGAAGTTCTTTAACCCACCACAGACGGTCACCTGCAATCGAGCCACACTTCAAACCCCGAACGGGCAGATATATAAGGCCTGTGCACGTTACAGACCTCACTCTATGTACCTTGGGCGCTGATCTCTTGTTGGTTTTGGCTTCAGCTACTTGGGTAACATTTTGGGTACAGCGGATGCGACTCCCTTGATGTCCGGCCTGCTCGCGGCTCCTTCCGGGGAACCTGCGTGGACATGACGCTCCAGGGCGGCCAGCCGACTAACCGCGACATTCTACCTCAGGTGGCACTCTGGGCGAAGCAGCAGTAGCCAAGCCCTGCGCTCAGGTATAATCACGGTTTGCCCCGCCTATCAACAGGATTCACCCATGTCTTTAAGCAAGCGCACCCAGGCCCAGATCGACCGTCGCCTGATCACCTCCTTGACCGAAGCCTGCGAAACGGCCAAATCACAGATCCCGGGCTTTGCCTGGCTGACCCATGTGGTCGACTACGAAGCCTTCCCTGCCAGCCTGAAAGTAGTATGGGTATTCGATACGCAAGCCAGCAAAGACTTCGCCCTGGCCGATGGCGAGGCCCGCTTTATGGGTGAACTGACGGCCCAGGCGCTGGCAGATGCCGGGGTGAAGGTGCGCAATGGCTCGGCCCACGTCTATTTCGATTCCGAAGAAGAATGCCAGCGCAGCTGCGGCGGCAACTGGCCCAAGCGTCTGGCGCAAAAACAGACCGGGCGCAGCTGAGCCGTGGCAAAAGACATTGAAAACCCGTGCATCGCGGTGTGCCAGTTAAGTGGCGAGCTCTGCGTGAGTTGTGGCCGTACCCGGGAAGATATTCGCAAGTGGCGAGGCATGAAGCGCCCGGAGAAAATGGCCGCTGTGCAGCGCGCCAGCGCACGGCTCAAGACCCTTCGCAAAAAGAACGGCTAAGCCCCCAGATACTTGTTAAACCAGCTCAGCGTGCGGTTCCAGGCCAGCGTTGCCGCTGCTTCATAGTAGCGGGGCGTTGAGTCGTTATGAAAGCCATGGTTTACCCCCGGGTAGATATGCGCTTCATAGGTCTTGGCATTGCCCTTCAATGCCTGTTCAAAGGCCGGCCTGCCTTCATTGATCCGCGTATCCAGCCCGGCGTAGTGGAGCATCAGCGGTGCCTGGATACGGCTGACTTCATCGGCACCGGGCTGGCGCCCGTAAAACGATACTGCTGCACCCAGCTCCGGGTAGGCCACTGCTGCCGCATTGGCTACCCCGCCACCGTAGCAAAAACCGGTAATGCCCACTTTGCCGGTGCTCGCGTCATGCTGCATCAGCCACTCCACGGCGGCAAAAAAATCGTTCATTAACTTTGTCGGATCGACCTTTTGCTGCAGGGCCAGGCCTTGCTCGTCGTTACCGGGATAACCGCCTACGGACGTCAGGCCATCAGGCGCGAGGGCAATAAACCCGGCCTTGGCCAACCTGCGCGCAACATCTTCGATATAAGGGTTGAGCCCGCGGTTCTCATGCACCACCACCACGGCCGGCAACTTGCCCGCGGCCTTGGCCGGACGTACCAGATACCCGCGTACCTGGCCGTTGCCCTTGGGCGAGGGGTAGATGTTGTACTCGGCAACAATATCCGGGTCGGTAAAAGAAACCTGCTCGGCGAGTGCGTAGTTGGGACTCAGCGCCGTCAGCACCGATAGCGCCGTCGTACCCAGCGCAAACACTGCAGCCCGGTCAAGAAACTCGCGACGGTTGATCTTGCCGTGAGCGTAGTAGTCATAAAGCTCAAGCAATTCGGGAGCAAAGTCTTTCGCTGTCAGACGCGTCATCAGTGCATTTCCTTGAGCCGGTGGGCTTAACCATAGAGCATTTTGTAGCTAAATGCGTCTCAGACCTTTTACCTGATGCTGTGGGATACCATACCGGCCATGCCTGAAACCTGTCAGGCCAGAACCATTAACTGAAGGGGTATCAAACGGTGAGAATTGCACTAGTGCTGTTGTTGAGCGCGTTTTCCATGCTGGCCCAGGCCGCGAATATCGGCGAACGCCTGACACCCTGGACCCTGCAGGATCAGCATGACCAGCCCTACACCTTGGACGAAAAAACTCAGGTGCTGCTGGTGGCGCGCAATATGGACGGCTCCAAACTGGTCAAGGCCGCACTGGAAAACCAGGCCAAAGGCTACCTGGAGGCGCGCAATGTGGTGTTCCTTGCCGATGTGCAGCGCATGCCTTCGCTGATCGGCAAATTTATCGCCATCCCGGCCATGCGTGACTACAGCTACCGTGTAGTGCTCGACCGCGACGGCAAGGTGGCGGCCAACTATCCGGGCGCTGAAGACAAAGTGTTGTGGCTGCAACTGGACAAAGGCACGCTGGTTTCACAGGAGGAATTTGCCACTGCTGACGAACTGCGTGCCGCGCTGGAAAAACTGCCGGTGCAATGATCATCCTGTAGCCGTTGACAAGCTCAGCCAGGCTACGTCTGGCTGCGCATCGGCGGCAAACCATAAGCCGCCAGATCAAACTCGGCAAGCTGACGAATGATCTGATCGGCATGCGCGTATTTGCTGTCAGCCATGGCCTCATCCGGCACGGCGATGGCGGTCATGCCTGCAGCTTTGGCAGCCGTCACGCCAAAAGGCGAATCCTCGAATACCAGGCACTCTTGAGGCGCAACCCCCAGGCGTCTGGCCGCCGTCAGGAAAATATCCGGCGCAGGTTTGGCGGCCCCTACTTCAGGATCGTCAGCAGTGACGATGGTGTCGAACAGGTCAAACCACTCACCGTGCAAGGTGGTCTTGTCAGCAAAGGAATGCTGCGACGAACTGGTGCCCACCGCAATCGGGATATGCTGCGCCTTCAAATGCCGCACCAGTGCTTCGGCCCCAGGCATGCCGACAGCCTTGGGGAAGCGTTCCTTGAGCAACGGCTCGCGCACAACCAGAAACTCCTGCGCGCTGATAGGTAAGTCCAGGGCCTTGACCAGAAACCCGGCCAGGTCCAGGGCGCCACGGCCGATGATGTGCTGCTTGATGCTCCAGTCATAAACACGACCGTAGCGTTCGGCGATGATCTGCGTGACTTCGGTGTAAATCCCCTCAGTATCCAGCAACAACCCGTCCATATCAAAAATCACGGCCTTGATCGGGCCGACAGCAGCACGCGGTGTAGTCATCACAACAAATCCGTTGGCAGGAAGGATTCAGCACCATAACGGTCCGGCCTGCATAAATGCCAGCAAGATCAGAAATTCATTCGATCCCGGTGGGCGCCACAGAAAACGCCATTGATAATTAATCTCAACTAGATTAACGTCGCCGCGCTTTCAGGCTCTCATTTGCTGTTGAGTTTTGCTGTGACTGATAACGCCGCCAGGCTGCAACTCTATCTTGCCCACCGCCCCGCTCTGATCAACTACGCCAAAGTTGTGGTGGGCGAGCGCGCACGCGCCGAAGATGTGGTGCAGGACGCATTCCTGCGCTTTTGCGGCGCAACCGATGATCCGGTGGAGCAGCCACTGGCGTACCTGTACCGCATCGTGCGCAACCTGGCGCTGGATGCTGTACGTCGCCAGGCCACTGAAAAGCGCCAGCAGCAAATGCCGCCGCAATGGATGCGGCCGGGCCAGGAGCTGTCCCCGGAGCAACGGGTAGTACACGGTGACGATGCCAGTCGCATTGCCGCGACCCTTGCCAGCCTGCCGGAACAGATGCGTATTGCGGTAGAGATGCACCGCCTTGGTGGTTTCACGTTGCAGCAAACCGCCGATCATCTCAATATCTCGCTTTCCACCGCTCACCGCCTGGTCAGGGATGCCATTGCGCAGTTGGCCTCAAGCGTCGCGACCCTCGACCTTGCCCCCGGCGCGCACAGTAAGGAACGCCCGTATGCATAACGCCCTCCTGCCCCGCAATGTCTCGGCAAAAAGCCTCGAAGACGCCGGCCAGTGGCTGCTGGAACTGCAAGATCGCCCCCAGCGCCTGGATGATTTCGACCGCTGGCTGCACAGCGACCCGGAGCATTTCGAGGCCTGGGCCCAGGTCAATCACGCCTGGGAAGCGCTGGCCCAACACTCCGCCACAACTACTCAACACTGGCCACAGGCACCCGCCCCGGTAGCGATCCGCCGTCCGCGCCGGCAATGGCTGGCGGCAGCCTGCATCAGTGCCCTCGCAGTGAGTGCCGCGCTAGTGTTCAACCCCGCCTGGCGCGCCGACTACAGCACCGCCACCGGCGAAACCCGCGAAGTCACCCTGAGCGACGGCAGCCGCCTGACCCTGGCTGCGCAAAGCGCGGTCAATGTGAGCTACAACGACCAGCAGCGCGAGGTCACGCTGGTGCAGGGTGAGGTTTTTTTCGACGTCGTGCATGACGCCAGAAAGCCCTTTAAAGTGCGCAGCGATAACGACGTGATCCGTGTTTTGGGCACCGCATTCGATGTGGCCCGGCGCGATAACGGCCTGAGCGTGGAGGTCAGCGAGGGCACCGTGGGTGTCAACCGCCAGTATCGCCTGAGCGCCGGACAGCGCTTGTGGATCGACCGCAAAAGCGGCATCGCCAGCCAGTCACTGGTGGTGCCTGCCGAGGTCGCGGGATGGATTAACGGCACGCAGTTTTTCGAAAATGTCAGCGTCGCCCAGGTGGTAGAGCAACTGGACCGCTACCAGCAGGGCTGGATCGTGATCGATGACCCGGCACTGGCGCAAAAGCGCGTGACCGGCCTCTACGACATGCGTGACAGCCACCGCGCCCTGCAAGCGCTGGTGGCACCGATCAACGGAGAAGTGCGCCAGTACTCATCTCTGCTCACGGTGATTGGCAGCAAAAAAACCTCCGCTAAAAAATAATTGCATCATTGATGAAAAAAATCCCTGAGGTGTTCGTCTTTGTAACTCCCGGTATTGCGAATGACTCGTAATACCAATTGCAAAAGGCGAAGAAACATGGGTAACCGATCACCCGCTGTGCACTCCAAAGTACCGGTAGCACTGGCCGTACTGTGCGTGGCGATCAATAGCGCAATTTTCCAGCCTGGCCTGGCGATAGCAACAGAGTCAGGGGTTGCGCAGCGTGATCAGGCTACCCGTTACTTCGACATTCCCGCGCAATCGATGACCACCGCCCTCAGCGCTTTTGCCCGCCAGGCCAACCTGCAACTGGGCCTCGAAGCCGGGCTGTTGAATGGCCTGCAAAGCCGCCCCGTCAAGGGCAACTTCAGCCAGGAGTACGCCCTGCAACAATTGCTCGGTGATGCCCCGGTAAGCTGGACAATCGACGGCCAGCGCAGCCTGATCCTCAGCCCCAGGATTCAGGCCGGTGCAGGCATGGACGACGATCTGGACGAGTCCGAACTACTCGGCCCCGTCACCATCAAGGGTGGCCAGACCAGCCGCCTCACCGGTGCTGCTGCGCAGGTTTACACCAAGGCCGGGTCGAGCGTGTTTATCTCTGGGGAAACCATCAACCGCTTTCGCGGCTCCTCCCCGGCCGACATCCTCAAGGGCGTGCCCGGCGTGCAAACCGGTGACACCCGCAACGGCGGCGCGCTGGACGTCAATATCCGTGGCATCCAGGGCCAGAGCCGGGTGCCGGTGACCATAGATGGCAGCCAGCAAGCCATCGACGCTTATCGCGGTTACGGCGGCATGCAGCAGCGCAGCTATATCGACCCGGATCTGATCAGTGAAATAACCGTCGACAAGGGCCCGAGCCTGAGCGCGGACGCAGCCGGTGCGATTGGTGGCATGGTCAAGATGAAAACCCTGCAGCCCAAGGATATTCTCAAGGACGGCGAAACCTTCGGCGTACGCCTCAAGGGTGATATCGCCAGCAACAGCGTTGACCGCCCCAAGGAGTACAACGCAACCCCGCGCAGCGCCAGTAACAACATTTTCGACCCCCAGGCCCACTCCGCCAGCATTGCCTTTGCCAGCACCAGTGACACCGTGGATTTTGTCGGCGCCTACTCCCAGCGCGAGAGTGGCAACTACTACGCGGGCAAAAAAGGCTTCAAGAAATATCAGGTTTACCACCAGGTGCGGCGCTGGGACTCGGCCAGCAGAAAGTACGTCTATGTGACCGAAGAGGCCAACGGCCCGGCCAAGGTGTTCAAAGCCGGCAACGAGGTGCTCAACACCTCCACCGATACCGAATCGGTGCTGCTCAAGACCATTATCAAACCGACCCCGGACCAGGCGCTGGAGCTGGCCTACCGTTACACCGACGGTGAATACGGCGAAGTCATGCCGTCGCGGATCATCCGCAACAAGACCGGTACCGTGCCGCAGTGGGAACCAGGCACCATGCGCATCAACGCTTACACTGCGCGCTACACCTACAAGCCTGAAGACAATCCGCTGATCGACTTCAGCGCCAACGCCTGGACCACCAAGGCCCAGAGCGAAGCGTACAACGGTTTGAGTACCGTCACCCCGCTGTTCGGCGATGCCGGCGCACCTAACCAGTTGACCGAAGACGGTTATCAGGATGCCCTGCGCAACCGCAGCAAGGACAAACGCTGGGGCCTGGACCTGAGCAACACCTCGCGCTTCGACACCGGGATCGGCAAACTGGCCTGGTTCTATGGTGGTTCGTATCAGAAAGAAGACCTCGGCGCCGACGACAACTCGCCGGTACTGCAATCAGACCTTGAGCAAAACCGCTTTATCCGCAGCGGCGAGCGTCAGGAAGGCAGCCTCGTCAGTTCCCTGGAATGGGCCCCTATCAAGCCCCTGACCTTTACCATGGGCGGTCGCTACAGCGAGTTCCACAGCAAGGACCACAACCGCCAGGCCAGCCCCGCCACATTCGGCACCCGCCCGGTGCGCTGGACCTGGCTGTACAAGGGCAGTGACCGCATCGGCTATGTGTACTGGCGCCCGGACGCCCAGGGCAATTTCACCCAGGACTCGCTCAATGCCACGCCGTACAAAAAAGGTACCGTGGGCAATACCGGCTACGACCGCATCGAAGCCAATGACACCGAGCAACAGAAGTACGCCACCAGCTACAGCTACGCCAAGCCTATCGAGCGTCGGGATCACGCCTTTACGCCGTCGTTCAGCGTCAAGTACGACCTGACTGAAGCCAGCTTCCTGTACCTGAGCTACAGCGAAGGCGTGCGCATGCCGAGTCTGTTCGAGTCCACCCTGGGCCTGTTCACTGCTGCCGTGCCGGGGGCCAGCCTCAAGCCCGAACACAGCAAGAACTGGGAAGTGGGCGCCAGCACTCTGAAAAACGACCTGTTCTTTGACGGCGACACCGCCGCCGCCAAACTGGCTTATTTCAACAACAAGATCGAAAACTACATCACCCGCGACTACCTCGACATCAGCGCCGGCAACCTGCAGAACGTCGACAGCTTCACGGTCAAAGGCGTAGAACTACAAACCAGCTATGACATGGGCAGGGTGTTCACCGACGTGTCCGCGACCTACTACTTGAACGCCAAGACCTGTGCCCCGGACCTGGCGCAAAAACTGCGTGACGACGGCACACCGACACCCGATTGCGTCGACGGTGGCTTCCCCGGTTCTTACACCAACACCCAGAACCCGCCCAAGTACTCGGTCAACACCACCATCGGTAGCCGCTGGTTTGACAATAGCCTCGTGCTGGGCGGGCGCATGGTCTACAACAGCGCACCCACCGCCAAGCTGAATAAACCGTGGAACGACGGCATCACCACCAACCAGATCTACTACCAGAAATCGGCGATCTTCGACCTCTTCGCCAGCTACGAAATCTACAAGGGCACCCAACTGGACTTCGGTGTGCAAAACCTGACCAACGTGTACTACCTCGACCCGCTGGCACAGAGCTTTATGCCCGCACCGGGCCGCACGATACGCACGGGGCTGACGGTCAAGTTCTGACCCGCGACTTTGCTTGAAATACGGGATGCCCTGATCGGTGTCCCGTTTTATGTTGATCAACTTTGATGAGCTCATGACTTCCGAACCCTCGCCATCCGCCATCCCTGACTATCTGAATCAATCGCGCAAAACCTTGTGGAGTGTCGCGACGCTGATCACCCTGGGCCTGTACGCAGGCATTACTGCCTGGTGGCTGCACAACTCACCCACGGCGCTGGCCCAGGCCGCACCGGCGGCGATGATGATTGAACTGGCCGCCACGCCCGTGGCCCAGGCCGTGACCGAAGACTTGCAGGTGGCGCCAGATAAAGTGGTGCAACAGCAGCAAAGCACCCCGCTGCCAAAACCGCCCAAAGAGGCCGTTAAAAAAGTCATTCCCGTCACCCGCCCAACCCCGGCCAGGCAAGCATCCTCCCCGCTCAGGGACGCTGCCAGCGGCTCCTGGTCATCCACCCCCGAGCATGCCCCGCAGTTCCAGGCCCCGGCGAAAAGACAGGACGAACAAGCGGCCTCTTCTTCTGCCACCACTGCCCCGCCCAAGCTTGATACGCAACCGGCCCGCACCACCGCCGCCAGCCAATCGTCACGGGCCAGTGCCGATCCGGCGCAGCAAGTTCAATGGGAAGCGCAACTGCTGGCCCATCTGGAGCGTTTCAAACGCTACCCGCAAAATGCTCGGGACCGCGGCGACCGGGGGGTGGCGTACCTGCGGTTTGAGATTGACAGCGATGGCAAGGTGCTCAGCACGCGGATCGTGCGCTCTGCCGGTTTTACCGAGCTGGACCAGGCGACCCTGGACATGATCAGCCGCGCCTCTCCCGTGCCGTGCCCGCCAGAGGGTAGCAAGCTGCGGTTTACCGTGCCGGTAGTGTTTGCCAGGTAAAGAACCGCAGATTACCTGGTGATCATGATCGGTGATCACGGCATCAGCATATACGATTGGCGTACTGGGCTGCAGGGGTTGAAAGTGGGCTTATTGCCCCACTCATAAATCCAATCCAAGGAGGCACGCATGCCCCAGTCCCTGCCAACCCTGTGCGGTTCGATCATGGGCGCGCCGTTTTCCCTCTCGGCGAAAATCCACAACGCGGCCTACGCCGCCCTTGGTCTGGACTACACCTTCGTCTGTTTTGGTGTTGAAGATCCGATTGGCGCAGTCGCGGCCATCCGGACACTGGGGGTGCGTGGCATGAACGTGTCCATGCCATACAAGACCACAGTGATGGAGCACCTGGATGCCATCGACGAATCCGCCCTGGTGATCGGTGCGGTCAACACCATCAACAACATTGACGGCGTACTGACCGGCTACAACACCGACTATCTGGGCGCGGTTCGGGCCCTGCAGGAAGTCTGCGAGCTGAACAACCAGCGTATCGCCGTGATCGGTGCCGGTGGCGCGGCGCGGGCCGTGGTCTACGGCTGCCTGCAAGCGGCAGCCCGGGTCACGGTGTTCAATCGCAGCAGCGAGCGCGGCAAGGCGCTGAGCAAAGATCTGGGGGCGCAATGGGGTGGCAGTGTCGAGACCTTTGCGGCCCGGGATTTTGACATCGTTATCAACGCCACTTCCGTGGGTTTCAAGCAACCCGACAGCAACCCGCTGGATGGCCTGCTGGCCAGCCACCTGATTGTCATGGATGTGGCGTTTATCCCGGTGCACACCGCCCTGCTCCTGCAAGCCGCGGCGCTGGGCTGCCGCACCGTGCCCGGCACACGCATGCTGGTGCATCAGGCGTGTCGGCAAATCGAGTTGTACACCGGCATGGACGCTCCAATCGACATCATGGAACAGGCCATGCTCGAGGAAATACAGAGGTTGAAACTGTAAGAAACCCTGCTGCCTATCGATAACAAGATGCCGTAAAGGCACCTACCAGAAGGTACCGACATGACGCACGATCATTCTCCATCTGATATTGCTTTGGTCCCCGAATCCCCGGAACACAAGAAAGACCTGCATCGCGCCGCTTGGGCCTGCTCCCTGGGCAGCGCCCTGGAATACTACGACTTTGCCCTTTACACCCTGGCTGCGGCACTGATCTTCGGGCCGCTGTTTTTCCCTGAGCAAACCCGCACCATGAGCCTGATCGCCAGCTTCGGCACCTACTTCCTGGGCTTTGCCATACGGCCGCTAGGCGGCGTACTGTTCGGCATGATCGGTGACCGCGTGGGGCGCAAGTTCGTGCTCACCTCTACAGTGCTGCTGATGGGTGTTTCCAGCACCCTGATTGGCGCCCTGCCCACTTTTAGCCAGGTCGGCTACCTGGCACCGGTACTGCTGGTGGTACTGCGTCTGCTCCAGGGTTTGGGCGCAGGTGCCGAACAGGCCGGTGCGGCGGTAATGATGACCGAATATGCCCCCGAAGGGCGGCGGGGTTTCTATGCTGCCCTGCCGTTCCTGGGCATTCAACTGGGCACCATCCTTGCGGCGCTGGTGTATTTCATGGTGATCAGCAGCAGTGACAACGTGCTCGAAAGCGGACTATGGCGCATACCGTTTTTCAGCAGCGTGGTGATCGTGGCACTGGGCCTGTACATGCGCCTGTCACTCAAGGAGTCGCCGACTTTTATCCGCCTCAAGGCGCTCAAGCGCGTCTGCGACAATCCACTTAAAAGCGCAATGAAACACTCCAAGCCAACCTTGTTGCTGGGCATCGGCCTGCGCTTGGGGGAAAACGGCGGTTCTTCTATTTATCAGGCACTGGCGGTGAGCTATATCGTTGGTGTGGTCGGCCTGCAAGGGCCCGTAGGCGTACTCACCCTGATCTGCGCCGCCAGCCTCGGCGCGCTGACCGTGCCAATTGCCGGTAAACTCAGCGACCGCTTTGGCCGTGTGGTGGTCTACCGGGCGTTTGCCGTGCTGCAACTGGTATTGGCCTTCCCGGTGTGGTGGGTACTGAGCCAGGGCAATGTAGTGGCAAGCATCGTTGCCATCTCCATTGCCCTGGGTATCGGTACTTGGGGCATGTTCGGCACCCAGGCGGCGCTGATGCCTGAACTGTTTGGCTCCCGGCATCGCTACATGGGTGTCTCCATAGCCCGGGAAGCATCGGCCGTAATCGCCGGCGGTATTGCCCCATTGATCGGTGCCGGCCTGATCGCCCTGGTCGTGGCCAGCCACGATGGTGACCCCAACGCCGGTATCGGTGCCTGGGTGCCGATTGCCTGCTACCTGTCGCTGCTGACCCTGATCACCCTGTACACCACGTTCAAGACACCGGAAACCCTCAACCGCGACCTGGACGAACCCCGTGATGCCTGGGAAATGATGCCCGCCCACAACACCGACAGCGTGACGACTCAAGCGGTGGTGCAAACCGCGCCGAGGTAACGCTCCAGCCACACGCCAAAAAGCCGCTAATACCAGCGGCTTTTTTGTTTCTGGGCTATGACCAAGAAAACCCGGCCAGGCCCGACACAACTAGCAGAAAGGTCTGACTTTCCCGATTCAAGAAAATAGCCGAACATCTGGCAACCAATATCGCCCACGCAGTGACAGGAGTCTGGCGTAGACGGCAGCTCGGTGTCACTTGCCAATCGCAGGAGACAAAATGAAATATTCGATCACGCTTTATGATGCGCTTGCATCGATCAGCATGCCTGCCGACAAGGCGAAGGCCGTTGTCGATGCCTGGGAGAATGATGTGAAAGATCTCGCTTCAAAATCTGACCTGATACAAACAGAAAAGCATCTCAAGGCTTGCATCTCAGAACTGGGGACCGAGCTGCGGGCTTCAATCAGGGAACAGGGAGCCGAATTGAGGTCATCAATCAAGCAGCAAGGCGTCGAGCTGCGGTCTTTAATTACTGAGCAAGGTGCCGAGCTAAGATCTTCCATCAAGGAACAGGGCGTTCAGTTGAGAACCTCAATATCCGTGCTTGAAGCACGGAGCAGAATTGTTCAATGGCAATTCGGCATTATCTTTATCTGCATCAGCGTGCCCGCAATCAAGCTCGGGTACGAGTTTCTGAGCAAGGCATTTGTGGGTTAATGGGCCAGTTACAGTGCCAAAAACCCTGAACGCCCGGGCAAGGTTTTTGGCCGCAAAGACGTTAACGGCCCTATGGCGAAACCTGCTCAAGAAAGATCAACTGCAAAGGCTCGGCTAGTAGTTCGTCGGCGACTGCGGCGAAACGCTGGAAGTAAGGAGTGGCAAAGTGAAAGTCCAATGCTGCCTGGTCCTTGAACGCCTCGCGCATATAGAAAGTTCCGCGCTCGTCGCGCAATTCGTACAACACATAATCCAGATTGCCGGGCTCTGCCCGGGTCGGTTCTATCAGCGCCAACAGCCCATCTTTCAACGCCTGCTGCTGACCTGCCCTGGCCTTGAGCACGGCAATCGAGACCAACACTTTACTGATCGTAACCATATCCAATTCTCCAACGTTTGAATGGTCCTCAGCTTCCACTTTCAATGGGCACAACAAAACCGTCAAAACCCGCTAACACTTTCGCCATAAAAACGAAGATCCCCTCTTGGGCCCAAAGCCATTGAAACGGGCCCGCACACTGCGCCCAGGCGGTTGCCAGCTCAAAGGAGCTGGTAACCGGCAGGAAGGTGATACCCAATGAGCTGATACGTCAGGTCTTGAGTGAGAACTTGAAACAGCGTGCCCGAGGCGTCAACCCTCGATAAAAACCTTCAGCGGCGGTTCATGCATCAGGAAGTTCTGGTGCGAAATATTCCAGGCATAAGCCCCCGCATAGGTGAACACCAGTAAGTCGTCAATCGCCAGTTGCGCAACCGGCTGTTGTCTGGCCAGTACATCTTTCGGTGTACACAGTTGGCCTACCAGGGTCACGGGTTTATCGCTGATCTGTGCAGGCTGAACGCCTCGCACTACCGTGAATGGATGATCATGCCCCTGAGCCGCAGGTGTTCGGAAGTGATGTGTGCCACCACGGCCAATGGCAAAGAACTCGCCGTGGCTGCTTTTGATATCCAGTACCTGCATGACGTAGTACCCGCAGGCCGCACTGATAAAGCGGCCTATCTCGAAACGGATGCGAGTGGCGCCCATATCGTACTCGTCAATCAATCCCTGCAAGCCCTGACAAAACCGTGGCCAGTCGAACGATTGCTCCGCGTCCTGATAGTTGATACCCATACCCCCGCCGACATTCAGCAACGGCAGTTGCAGACCATGGTTGGTGCACAGTTGGCGAAAGGTCAGGAAATAACTGCGAATCAGCTCAAGGTGCGCATCCACATCCAGCTGATGCGAGAGCAGATGAAAGTGCAGCCCCTGGAGCTCCAGCGACGGCTCTTCACGCAGCACTTGCAGGGCACTGGCCAGCCCCTCCTCATCCAGACCGAACGGCGTGGGTTTGCCGCCCATGACCAATCGGCTCTGCGGTGCCCGGGCCAGCTTCAGATTCAGATTCAGCCGTAACATCACCGGTGCCCGCACACCGCGCTCCCGGGCGATGCGCGCCAAGCTGCGTAGTTCGGTGACACTCTCTACATGAAACGCCGATATACCGTACTGCAGGGCAATGTCCAGTTCGCGATCGAGCTTGCCGGGGCCACCAAAGATCAGCGGCTGGTCAGGGCATTGCTCATGCAACCAGGTCAGTTCGCCGCCCGAGGCCGCTTCGAAACCGTCCACCCAGGGTGCCAGGGTTTTCAGCACCCGGGCTTCCGGATTGGCCTTGGCCGCGTAGAACAACTCGCAGTTTTGCGGCATGACCTGGCGCATCGCCTTTACATGCCGTTCAAGGGCTGGCAGGTCGTAGACATAGGCACATAGTGGCGCATCTTGCTCAGCCTTGAGCTGCTCGATTCGCTGGCGCACGGATACAGGAAGAGTCATGCGCATTCGCTCTTTTGATTAATAGCCAGCGGGCTGGGCAGCGAGGTGTAACCGGCCTCGCGGTCGGCACGCATCATCAGGCGGGTCATAAAGTTTTCCTTGCTCGGAAATGGCGCACCGGCGCATAGCTCAAGCAGCTCCTGCGGGTGGCCAAGCCGTGCGGATTGCACCTGCAGAAGGTCACCGATTTGCGCCCATAACTGCTGTTCCAGCACCGAGTTGCCATTGGCCAGATGAAAAATCGCTTCTCCCAGATTGTTGACCAGAGCGCAGTAACCTACCCGTTGCCAGGCCTTTTGCGCACTGTAGTACACCGAATTGCGGGTACGCTCATCGAGCGCATTCAGGCGTTCGGCAGGCCAGATTTCCGGGACCAGCTTGGTACCCTCCAGATCGCGAATCCATACCCGGCAAGGCAGCCCGTCCCCGGCGAAACCGATAACCGTGTTCTGCAAATGCGGCTCCAGCGCCACGCCCTGACGGAATAGGCAATACAGCACACCACCCAGCAGCTTGGTGGCATAAGCGTGCAGCCAGTTCAGCGTGGCCTGCTCAATGCGCAAACCGGCGTGGTCGGCGTAACGCTGAACCTGCTGGCGGCAAACGCTGCGATCCTGTTGATCCCAGGTAAACAGCGCCATGGCCACTTGCGGCTGATAGTGCTCGCGGTCGGCGACGGACAGGTTTTCCCGGTAAACGATACCGAAACACTCGGTGACTTCGCGGGCCTCTTCCTGGGTGCCGAGGGCGCTGAGGTCCAGGCTGGTGGCGCAGGGTTCGGGCATCAAGACAAAACCCGGTTGCTGTGTCGCCAGCTCGCTCATGATCGGCCCAAGCAGCCGGGTCAGGGCAACGGCGCTGTCCAGCTCATACCAGGCGTTCTTGCGCACGCAGTTGGTCAACCGCACATGCATGGAAAACTTCATGAAATAGGCCAACTGCGGATGGTAAAGCGTACGCACGGACGAGGTTGGGTGCATGGCCTGCCCCAGTACGCCGAGGTACTCAATCAAGCCCTGTTGCTGCGCACGTTGCACCAGCGGGTCGGCCAGTATGCGAGCAACCTCCCAGGGGTGACACGGATAGGCATCGTCGCGGCCTGACAGTTGACGCAGGGTGCTGCGCGGGTCATCACCTTGATGGCGGATCAGCGTCGGATCGACCTTGAACCAGTGCAATTGAAAACGTGCCCCGACTTCCGGCGAGCAGGCCAACAAATCGTCATGAGAGATGCCCTCGCGGCTTTTCGGCGTCGGGTGCAGGGCATGGCCCCACAGCTGATGCTGCTCGGACGCCAGCAAGCTGTCAGTCACCTCATTGGCCGGGCGGGCATGGCGCAGAAAGGTGCGGGTAATCTGCAGGCTGTTGGCGACCTGTTGCAGCATCTCACCGACGCGCTCGGCGCCACTGAGCGGAGTGCACAACAGGCTGGCCAGCTCCTCGGCATCCAGCGGTCGCCAGCTCTGCTGGTTGCCTTTGAAATAAGGCGCACCAATGTAATGGCAGCGCCCCAGCTGACTGGCACGGTCAATTCGTACCACCAACCGGCCAGCGGGCAGGCGAAGGCTGATGCAACGAGCGTTGGCCTGGCGCAGGCTCATCGGCAAGTCCTGTGCCTGATAGTTCAGGCTGGCTTCGTTGCGCGGCAATGCATATTCACGCAAATAGCAATTGAGCAGGCACTCGATGGCATGGCGCTGGGCTTCACCGTCGAGGGCATGGTCCTGCAAGGACAGGGTATTAATAGCGATTGTCATGCCGGTATCTCCCGGGAAGTCATCAATAGAGGACGTGCAATGACCATGGCAGCCAAGGCCGCCAGGCACGCAACAAGAAACGGAGAAGCAATCCCGCAGGCCTGACTGACTACGGCGGCGGTGACACCGGCAGCGGTGCCGGCCCATTTGCCGCTGGAATCGAACCAGCCGAACAGGCGCCCTGCACTGCCCTGGCGGCTGCGCTGGCTCAGGCAGCGATGCAGGCCAACAAAGCTGAGCAACATGCCCGCCCCGCTTAGCAGGCGCAGAGCGAACAACAGCTCGGCCTGCACGCTCCAGAATTGCAGCGCATTACTGATTGCCAGCAGCGCCAGCCCCGGCAGCAGCAGGTTGCCCTGATGCTTGTGGACCCAAGGCAAGGCCAGCAGATAAACCACATGCGGCAGGCTATAGAGCACGCCAATCAGAGTGTCGTTGCCGATCCCCAGTTGTTCGCCAAACGGCATGAAATAGGGAAAGGTCACGACCATGGAGAAACTGAACAAAAACTGCACGGCCAGCAGCCGCGTCATATCCTCTGGCAGTTCGCCCAATGCCTCGGGCTTCTTGCTGTCCAGGGCATGCCGGGGCTTGTCGTTGGGCAGCGCCAGCACCAACACAAAGGCCAGCAACGGCAACCAGGCCAGATAGCTGTACAGGCTCAAGCCCAGACCTCGGGAGGTCAGCAGGCCCAACAGGATCGGACCGCTGATCAACGCCAGGCGTGCCGAATACTGCGTCCAGTTCAGCGCTCGGGACAGCTGCGCACCCTTGAGCTGGGTCGACAGGTAGGCATTGGACGCCGCCATCGCACCGCCGAAGGTGCCCTGGATAATCAGCGCCAGGACAAACACCGCCAGATTGGGACTGAAACCTGCCAGCAGAAAACCGGCGAACAGGCCGGCGTGGGCGCGCAGCAACGAGATACGGCAACCGTTGCGATCAGCCCAGCGCCCCCAGATCGGCGCCGCCAGGGCGGTACACAAGGTTGGCAGGACAAACAGCACGCCGATGGCCCAGCCCGGTGTGTCGGGTGCCAGATCGGCCAGGATCCGCGGCAGATACAAAGGAATACCCAACGCTGTAAAGGCCGACAGGTAGTGCCCCAGCAGCACGCTGGCAATCAGACGGCGCTGCATGCCACCTCCTCCAGCAGGAAGTTCGACGCGCTGTAACCGTAGAACTTGTTGATATCACTGGCACCTGAATGCGTCTTACTGAACAGGCTACCGGCGCTGAGCAGATATTTGACCGGCAGTTTGCGACTGTCGAGCAGCACGCGGCGTGCATCGTCACAGTTGATGCCTTCTGCTTCGAGCTGCCTCAGGCACGCCGTCAGATGCTGGCGCAGCGTGCCATACAGGCTGGATCGCGAGGCAAGGCCCGCGGCTGCGATAGCCTCCACAATGGCAACAATGTTCAGTTGCAAGGTAATGGTGCAGAACATCTCGGCCAGCGGCTGGCTGCTGTCGACGCGAATGCGCTCATCCTGCAAGGCGCCCGGCAGTTTGGCCAGATCCGGGCAAGCGCTGGCGAAGCGTTGCGGCCACAGGCGAGCGGCATCGTTGTCCTTCATCAACAGGCGCAATGGCTGGCCTTGCTCGAAGATCAACACGGCGTTCTGCTGGTTGGCCTCCAGCGCGATACCGTATTGCAGCCACAGGCGCAGATGAACTTGCAGCAGCAGATCGAGATAGTCGTCCAGCCAGTGCTGCAAAGAGCCGGCATAAAAGCGCTCGATCAGTTGTTCGAGGAACAGGCGGCCATCGGCCAGCGGGCTGGCCAGCGCGGCGACCGGCACCAGGGTGGTGTTGTCCAGGCCCGCCGGATAACGGCGCACGATATAGGCCAGATGGCGACTCTCGTCAGCATGACCGCCGTGCTTTTCGTCAACGTGCAGATACCGCGATGCCAGTGCCGTGTCGCGCTCGGTCAAGGCCAGCAGAGTGGTCTGGAACCAGTGGCCGTCATACAGGGTACTCGGCTTGATCAGGCGTAAATTGCGCGCCCCCAGGGTAGTCACCAGCAACGGCAATTTGATATGCCACTGCGGCTGGTCGATGCACACCACCGTGCGCACGGACAATGTAGGTTCGACCTGCATGGCGGTGCGTGGCGCCTTGAACGTGCCATCAGGCAGGCCGTACTGCTCAAGCACACCCCAGGTCAGCGGATGTACCGGCAGCAGTGAATGAGTGTTTTGCAGGGTCGGTGGCAAGCCGACCTCCTCGAAATCCGGCCAGTGCGGCGGTTGCGCACTGGTAAGAGTCAGGGCCTGCTTGGGAATCGCCAGCCAGTTTAGTTCAAAACGCGGTGCAAACTCCGGCGCATAGGCCTGGAGTGCAACAGCATCGAAGCCGCTTTTGGCCCGTGCCGTGGGGTAGAACGGGTGATCCAGGTAGCTGGCCAACTGATCAATCTTCAATAGTCGCTGTGACCAGTGCTTGAGCCCGATCACATCACCGAGTGCAGCGGCATTGCGCAGATAGGCCTGCTTGCACAGGGTGCGGTGTTCAGTAGCGCAATCGGCCTCTTTAAGATACGCAGCAAACAGCTCAAGGCTTTCTTCGTCCAGCCCCTGGCTCATGTGCTCCAGCCACAATGGGTAGCCGCGCTGAACCTCGGTCTTGTCTTGTGCTGATACCTTGATCCAGGCATCGCCGGTACCGATCCAGTCCTGCAACGGATACGCCCTGACTACCGGCAGCCATAGCTCGTCCGTGCCCAAGTGGGTGATCCGCAGCCAGCGTGCGTCTGGCTGATGCTCCAGGTATTGGCTGAGTTCTTCGGGCAGATGAGTAATCCGGCCCTGGCTGACAACCTCGCGGATATCTTCACGCAACCAACAATCGATAATGCGGCGGGTAATGAACGCCTGATCGGCGACTTCTGCCTGCAGGCTCATGCCACCACCCACTTCAGGTCATTCAAGGTCGAATTGAGCTGCGCATCGAGGCTTATATCGTCCGGAGCAATCAGGCGCAGTACGCCGACATAGTCTTTGTTGGAGTGGCTGATAGTCACAGTGTCGCCAGCATGTTGCAGCGCCCGGTAATCACACCAGTGGCCCTCGGACTCAAGATTGAAACTGGCGCTGGCCTGATCCAGGCGTCCTGAACGGTCAGCCACCAGATAATGAACCGTTGCCTGGGCCTGTGCCGGTTGCGCCTCGATCAGGCTATGGCCCAAATGCAGAGCAACGATACGGTCAAACCAGCCCTGTGGCAGCAAGCGATCGAGCAGGAACTCGCGACCATCACCGATACTGCGGTAGTTGATTTCAACCAGCACCGGGCCTTGGGCAGTCAAGATGAATTCGCTATGGCAGACCCCAAAATTGACCCCGAACGCTGCAACTTGCGCCAGCGCGGCAGACCGCTGCGAGCAACTGAGCGGGCCGTTCCAGCGTGCAGCCAGCTCCACAAAATGCGGCGGCTCAGACAGGCTCACGTCAAAACCGCCAACGGCTTGCAGGCTGCGCCCGTCACCCAGAGTTTCGAGGGTGAACAACGGACCTTGCATATACGCTTCCAGCAACAATGCGCGGTCCGGTTGCTGCTGCCAGAACTGCTCACAGTAAGCGCTCAGCTCGGCGGCGTTATGGCACAGGCGCACATCCAGGCTGGCAACACCTTCACGGGGCTTGGCCACTATCGGCCACGGCGCATCAGTCGGCAGTATGGCACTGGCTGTGAGCACCTGAAACCACGGCCCGGGCAGCCCCAGGCGCTGCATGCGTTCACGCATGGCCGCCTTGTTCTTCGCCGCATAACACAAGCGCCAGTCTTTGCCCGGGCACTCGAATGCCTCGGCCACTATCGCTGTCGCGGTTTGCAGGTGATCGCTATTGGAGAACACTGCCACAGGGCGCAAGCCCTGAGCGTTAAGGCTCTCGATCACCGCCAGCGGGTTGAACACATCACATTCCATAACCTGCAGCTGGTCTGGTGAAATAGACGAAGTGGCGAGCAGACGCCGGTGTTCCTGAGCGTGGTCGGTGATGACCACAATCGGCAGTCCACGCTGGTGCGCGGCAGGCAAAAAGCCCTCGAGAATGGCGGGGTGTGCGACGTGAGCAAGGATAACGAAAGGACGTTGCATGGCACTTTCCTGGGGGCAACAGTTGCCCGTCCCGGGGGATCGGGCAACTGGTTGAGAGGCGCGGGTGCGCGGTTTAGAAGCGGTAGTTGACGCCTAGGGTGAGCGAACGCTCAGGCGCGGGTTGACGACCCCAAGGGCTGGTGTCGATACCACGGAAGTAGTACTCGCGGTTAAACAGGTTGCTGACGCCCGCCGAAGCGGTCAGGACGCTTTTGTCTGCCAGCGGGAATTCACGCTCGATAGCGGTGTTCCAGACCCAGTAAGCCGGCAGTTCGCCTACGCTGGCCGAGGCATTCTCTTCACGGGTATTCGCCGCGTCGGTGTAGGCCTTGCTGATGTACAGACCGTCGAGGTTGTAGGTCCAGTGCTCGGCAAAGCGGTAACGGGCATCGACCATAAACTGGTTACGCGAGGAGTACGGCACCTCATTGTCCTTATAGGTACCGTTGCGTTGTTTGGCATCGAGGTAGGCATAACCGGCGTGCAGGTCCAGATCACGTATGGCTTGCGGGGTCCAGAAAATATCGGTCTCGAAACCCTGGTGACGGGTGCTGCCCAGATTGTCGAATCGGTCGGTGGTGGCGTTGTAGACGATCTGATCGTCGAAATCGATGCGGTACAGGTTGAAGTCGACACGCATGCCGTCCCACGGGGTGTAGCGCACACCGGTCTCGTAGTTCCAGGCCAGCTCGGCACCGACTGCGCCTTCCTTGACGATCTGGGTAACCTGCGGCGGGCGCAGGGACTTCTGGGCGTTGGCGTAGACGTACCAGGCGTCGTTTGCCTGATAACCCACGGTCAGGCCAGGCAGCCATTCCTCGGATTTGTTCTCACGCTCGAAGCCGGTGATGCCATCGCTGTAGTTCATGCGGGCGTTTTCGTAGCGCACACCCGGGGTAATGGTCAGCTTGTGATCGAGCAGGCTGATGGCGTTGCTGATATAGAATGCACGGGCGTCGTCATCGAACTTCCAGTCGCGGAACGGCGATGTCACACCGGTGGCCAGGCTCTCGCGGTTGACCTTGTAGTCGATATCTTCGCTGACATAACGGGCACCGAGCAGCCAGGTCTGGCCGACGTTGTCGCCATCGATAGTAGCGCTGAGGCGCGGTTCCGTGCCCCATACTTTGAAGTCACGCGGGCCGTCCTGCTTGGTGACTGCCGTACCGTCAGGAGTGAAAGGCAGGCCGACCACGAAGTTGCGGTAGCTGTTGTGGGCGAAGTTGGTCCAGCTGAATTCCACCGAGTCAAATGGCCCCATGGCGCCCAGGCGCTGGGTATAGGTGCCCCAGACGCGATCGGTGTCACCCTCGAAACGGTCCAGCGGGCGGGTCGACTGGCGCGGATCATCCTTATAGTCTTTGACGCTGAGCGCACCGGCCAGGTCCATATCGGCCTTATAGTGCTGGATACCGAAGCTCAGATCGCGATCGTCGTCGATATTCCACTGGCCGCGCAGGCGGTAGTTCTGCACATCGGTGTCGGAATGCTCACGACCGTACTCACCGCTGAGGGTGTTGACGTCCAGTTGCAGACCGAAGCTGTCGGTCAGGTAGCCGCCGGTGCCCAGGTAGGTGTCCCACAACTGACGCCCGCCAGCATTGAAGGTGGTCTTCTCCTGCAGGGTGGTTTGCCACTCGCGCGGAATCGGCTTGCTGATAAAGTTGATCACCCCGCCTACGTTGTTCGGACCGTATTGCACCGCTGCACCCCCGCGCACGATATCAACACGGTCGACCGTGGCCATGGTCATTGGAAACAGCGAAAGCCCGGTCTGGCCGTACGGCGCCAGGGCCAGAGGAATGCCATCCGACAGGGCCTGAATCCGGCCACTGCGGCTCTCGTACAGGCCGCGCACCGAAATCTGCGGCAAGGCACCGGTGCCGGTTTCGTCAAAGATCTTGATTCCGGGTACGCGCTGCAGCGCATCATCGAGGCCGCGGGTGCTGGCTTTGTTCAGGTCGCTGGAATCGATAACGCTGCGGCTGCCGGCATAGGTACGGACTTCCTCATTGCTGGCGGCGCCCAGAACGTCACCCTGAATCGTCATGGGTGCCAGCTCCACACTGCTGGCGGGAGGTGGATCGGCTGCCATGGCCGCGTGGCAGATGCCCAGCGTGATGAGGCTCAGTGAAAAGTGCAGTGTTGTTGTTTTCATTGGACTACGTCGACTCATTTATTGCTGTTGGAGAGAGTGCAGGCGGGCTTTCAAGGCGTTATGCAGCAAGCCGCGGTCTTCCCCGGCCAGAAAGCTGCGCACGCCACGGGCGCGCCACAGCGCATTCTGTTCTGGCGTGCGCGGATTGGCGCAGAAAGGCACCTCGGCACGCAGGCAGGCATCGGCCATGTCTTGCAGGGTTTGCCAGACGTGAGGATTGAGCGGGTCCGGCCCGAGGCCGAGATCCAGGGACAGGTCCAGAGCGCCTTCCATGATCATGCCGACACCCGGCAATTGCAGAATCTCGCCCAGCGCGTCAACGCCGGCGCGGCTTTCGATCATGGGGATGATGGGGGTCTGGCGGTTGGCCAGATCGATATATTCGGGTAGAGGCAGGCGACCGAAACCGGTGATACGTCCCCCGGTAATACCGCGCTTGCCCAGGGGCGGGAAAAAGGCCGCCTCGATGGCGCGTTGAACCTGCGCGGCGCTTTCAGTACGTGATAGCACGATGGCTTCAATACCGGCGTCCAGCGCCCTGCCGATCAGTTTTTCATCGACCTGTGCCATGCGCAGCCAGGGCGAAATACCGGCTGCCTCACAAGCACGAACACAATGCATGATGTCTTCTTCGGAGCGCAGCAAGTGCTCCAGGTCAAGGATTACAAAGTCATAGCCAGCAAACGCGAGCATCTCGCAGAGCATGGGTGAAGGCAGGGAGTTGAGCATGCCGTAAACAGCTTTCCCGTCATGTAGCCGGGAAAATACCGGAGAGGTTTTTATCACTGACACAGGTCCTTTTGGCAAGGCCAATTTGTAAGCAATAGTAATCATTCTCAGATGCAGGTAAACGATTTTTATTATCGAATAGCGATATTCGTGACGGAGCGCATAAAAAACAGTTTTGCTGGATGTGTTTTTTTTAATAATGGGTTCGCAATATCAATCGGTCTGCAGCCTTCGGGCTAGACGTCTTTAGCGATAGCTGCCGTACTCATTGGCCAGGCCTTCGCAGAGCTTAAAAATGAACATCTTCCGTTTTTGCGCTCTGCCTTTGTGACACAGACGCGACACCAGCCTTGAACACTTGGTCATATTCGAATAAATAGAGGTACTGCCGATAAGCCATCATCCAAGCTTCAAAGGCTCATTTGCACTCTGGACAGTTACCAGCAGCCAATTTGAGAACATCCCTATGGCAAGCACTTCCAGTTCTGATTTCTTCACGATCACTCTCGGCGCTCGCCCCGCCAAGGCATATAGAATCCCCCCACCACCTGTTGCAGAAGCGCAGAGTTGCCCCATACAGCGCCCTTACGACCCGGCTGAAGGTATCGTCGCAGCACGCTGGTTAAAGAAAGGCCAGGCTATTTCGGTAGGCAAGTTCCTGATTCCCGGCGGATTGATTTACACCACCTTGTGCGTTGATCCCCGTGCTGGGCTGTATGAGCCCTCGCTATTAAATACCTTGCTCAAATTTTCATCTGACGAGGTCGACCCCTCAGCATCACTGATGACCTATTGGCCTGATTACCAGTCCATTTCGGCACAAGCACGCCGGGGATATGTGCAGTGGTTGGCAGGCGGCCGTTGTGATCCGCGCGCTGATATCGGTTATGTGTTTTTATTTTTTTACGGCCTTGAGCGGCGCGCCCTGATTGACGCGGGGGAAGATCAAGACGCCTATGCCGATCTGTCAGATATTGTTGAAGAGGTAGAGCGACTACTTGGTATCTACGGCTCAAATAGCTCTCTGCGAGGCTATGCAGAAGATTTTCTCGATTACCTGTCCCATTCAACCATCGATGACAACCTGTACTTAAAGTCCCCTCCGGTGGCCACGGCAGCGCGATCCAGTATGTCGATGAGCCTGAGAGCAGGCTTGGGGCAAATGGCCATGCATCAGCATCCCGTTAACGCGCAATGGGCTATTGCTTGGGCACTGTCAGACCCTGACATCATCAGACGCACTCCGGCGTCGCGTTGCCCGGATTTGCTGGCCAGGCTTTTTATCGACGAATATGAACGGTTATATCCACAAGGCATTCTGCTGAGCCACAACAAGACCAGGCTTAAACATGCTTACCGAGCAGCTTCGCGAGTGGTTGGGGCACCGGTGATGGACCTGGGTGATATTCCCGACGTGGCTGCCAGCACGTTGAACCGCAAAAAACTCCAATTTTTGCTCGATCGCTGCTCCAGCGATCTGGATGCCTATAGCCGTTTTATCGGGCGTTACCCCGAGAGCGCAGAAAAGCTGGAGGGTTTACTGCAACTGCCCGTTTCACTGTGGCCACCCACCCTGCGCGATGAGCTGGAAAACCTCAAAGCGCGGATAGAAGATGACCTTGAGGTCATGACCTTTACAGAGCTGGGTAACCGTTTTAACAGTCACAGTATTTTGTCCCGCCCCCTGCTGATCACCTTGGCCCGGGCATTGGAGTCAATGCAAATCGGTATGGAACCAGATGTATTGGCCGGCAGCAGAACCCCCAAACCAGATGACTGTATTGCCCTCTTTGTTACACAACAAGACGATGGCGTGCTCCGGGCAACTCCTGCTTTTAACGCTGCATGCCTGACGCTTGATCTGGCTAGCGCCGTAACAGTTGCAGACGGGAAAATATCAGCGGAGGAAGTCTCACTGCTGTTGAACCAGATCGATGCCTGGCAACACTTGAGTATTGCTCAGCGCAAGCGCCTGAAAGCCCATCTGGGTATTCAACTGCATCAACCCCCCTCGCTTGCAAGCCTCAAAAGCAGGCTCGAACCTTTATCCATTGCAGAGAAGGAAGCCATAGCTCACTTCCTTGCCTGCCTTGCCCAGGCGGACGGGTCTGTCAGTTGCGAAGAAGTGAAACTGCTGGAGCGTGTCTACAAAACACTTCAACTGGATCCGCTGTCGCTTTACGGCGACCTGCATGTTGCCACTGCACCGCGCGCGTTCTCGGAGCACTTCGGCGTCCCCTTGACCACTCCTGAACCTGAATCTTTACCGGAAGTCGGTGGCGTAGCGCTCAATCTGGATCGCATAGCGCTTCTGCAACGGGAAACCGAAGCAGTCTCAGCATTACTGGCTAAGGTATTTAATGAAGACCTTGCACACGAACCTGAGTTCGAGCCCATTCCCCTGGTCGGCGAAGTGAAGACTGATGCAGTTGCACTCATCCCCGGGCTGGAGGGTGACCACCTCGCATTTCTCAGACTGTTGATCTCGCGCCCGCAGTGGAGTCGCTCAGAGCTGCAAGACTGCGCGAGTGACATGGAGTTGATGCTCGACGGGACTTTGGAACACATCAACGAACTTGCTTTTGAACACTTCGACATGGCTGTTACCGAAGGTGAGGAGCGGCGGTCTCAAGGAGCAAGTGCAACACCTCATGTAAGGTGTTGCCATGTCTACCCAATACAACCACCTGAGTACCGAGGAGCGCGTCACCATTATGGT
>Ga0302347_1001448_pt1 | contig 28449 bp, 39 predicted proteins | sample PhyWR1_FD_202178 | JGI IMG/M metagenome (GOLD analysis project Ga0302347, IMG submission 202178) | Leaf surface microbial communities from wheat plants in UC Gill Tract Community Farm, Albany, California, United States - DLSL W.R1 (v2)... | ecosystem: Host-associated > Plants > Phyllosphere >...
TGATATATATTTTAAGGGGGCTGATTGTGAAAAAGTTTAACAAGCAACAGTCTATATTTATCTTCGGGATCATGTTGGCTTTTACGTGGTTTGCAGGGTCATTTGCTTTCTTTGTTTTTTACTTCAACCAAGTCCAAAACATTAAACCATTAAAAGCGATATTTAAGGCAATAGACGCATACAACATGGACTCGTTCATCAAAAGCTTGATACTGACAGGTGTATCAGATGAGATAAGGTTGATTGCATTTCTAGCTCTCTGCTCAGGTTTTGTATTGTCGTTGGCAATTCCGATAATGGCATTAATAAAACTAAATGAGGAAAAGGAAAATGTGTTTGGTGATGCAAGGTTTGCCACGATTAAAGATGTAAGGGAGTCAAACAGCTTCACTCTTGATGGAGACGAAAAAGAGGGGATTATTGTAGGTCTTAAAGATAAAAAAATAATTCGCTATGTAGGTGCTGCTTTTAGTGCAATGGGTGCGGGAACTCGTGCAGGTAAAGGGGCTGGTATAGTTATTACCAACCTTATGAAATATTGGTGGAGTGTGATAATACTTGATCCCAAGCGTGAGTGTTTCAACATTACCAGCCTTATAAGAAGAGTGATTCTTCGTCAGGAGGTGTTTAAATTTGACCCCTTCAGTTCTATCACTCATCGATTTAATCCTCTTTTTTATGTCAGTATGGGAACCAGTGAAGGATTTAACCAGTTAGAAAATCTGGCATTGATTGTTTATCCTTATAAAACAGACGGTGCAGATGCGGGTAGTTATCTTAATAAAACAGCCGGAGGCTTGTTTAAATCCCTTGCTGTTACTCTTTGGTTTATGATTGACAAGGATAAACCAGCATTAAAAGAACTTGATATTGAACCGTTGTTTTCGATGTCGAAAATTAATCTTCTTTTTGAACGTGCTGACCCTGAAAACTTACTTTCATTTCTAAATGAAATACGTGGGGAGCTTGAAGGTAAAGAAAAGATACTGGCTGATATAGGTGTATCTGGTCTGAAAGCCTTTATTGAAATGGAGGACAAGACAAAAGCGCAACTTAAAAGTAATTTCCTTAATGGACTATCTCCATTCTCTAACCCTAACGTGGCGAAAGCTACTGATGGCAATGATTTTGATTTACGTCAGGTTAGAAAGAAGAGAATGACTGTTTATTTCTGTATCTCTGGTGACAACGCACGCCTTGCTGAAAAAATAACAAACATTTTTTTCCAACTTGCTATTCAGGTAAACCTTGAAAAGATGCCTACGGATGATCCAGAGATAAAGCATGACTGCTTATTTCTTCTTGATGAGTTCCCGTCAATTGGTGCTGTGGATTACATCAAGAGCAAATCTGGCCTTATCGCTGGCTACAAGCTGAAATTGTTGATTGTTTATCAGGTTGGTTCTCAGCTTGAGGAGATCTATAGCTACGCTGGCAGCAAAACGCTACTCGCCAGTGCGCCATGCAAAATTGTCTATTCAGCTTCCGATGTTAAGGATGCGCGCGAACTGTCAGAAGCTATGGGTACTAAGACGGTCACTATTGGCTCTAAAAGCAAGAGCCGTAGTCGAGGCGGTATGTCTCGCTCAGAGTCCGAGAGTCTTATTGAACGCCCTTTGGTAACGACTAACGAACTGCTCACACTAAAATTTAGTGAGGAAATTCTCGCGATGAAGGGTGAAAACCCAATTCGATGTGAGAAAGCTTTTTACTACATGAATGAATATTTCTTTGGGGATTTTATTAAGGTTGCACCTTCTTTGGAAAGTGTTTTCCCTAAAAAGAACGGTAAGTTGTCAATGCCACCTCAAAAGATATTTGAAAACGAGATTGTTGCTAAAGGCTATCTAGCTATAAAAGACGTTCCTGATCTCGATATGGCTGCATAAAAGGAAATCAAGATGAAAGTAATGCTGATAATCGTAGTTCTCGCTCTTGCTGGGTGTTCATCCCCTCCAGAACCAACTCCTGTAGAGTTTGGCAAGGCAAATGAGATTGTAACCCCGTCTTTACCTTATATGGCTGATTTTCACGGTGTCATACCATCACAGACTAACGCCCTAGGATGGACATTTAGCAGAACTTTTTCAAAGAGAAAGGATTTTACTACTCCAGAGTATTACTACGCACTGGCACATGCCGATAGAGTTATTGTTTACACCAGTAAAGCCGATCTTTGGTTTCAAGTAAGGGATGGGTTGAAAGCTCAAGGGGCTAGAGGTGTTATCGCGTGGGTGCGTCAATCTGCTTTTTTACCAGAGCAAATAAAAATAACCTTCATTAAAACACATCAGGAGAGAAAAAATGACTAGAAAGTTTTTAATGGTTTTACCTCTGCTTACAGGGTTAGGATTGGTTTCAGTTAACGCACATGCTGCTGATCCATGTGAGGTAGTACTCTGTATGTATGGGAAAGCTGTTGGTAGCGGAGGTGGCGGTGAATGTAAAAGCCCTGAAAAAGCATTTTTCAACATAGTGAAAAAGAAAAAAGGCTCTATCCGATGGGATAAAACCTTTGATGCCCGAAAGTCATTTTTGAATCAATGTTCATCGGCTGATCCGTCTGCCATATCAAAAATCATGAGTAAGTTCGGAAAGATTAAAGGATAGGTGTTATGACTAAAGAAACTGTTTTTAAGTGTAATGTACACACCGATGTAAGTGATTATAAAGGACTCGCACTTAATGAGAAGGAAATGGACATCATCTTACAAAACAATACGACAACGATTGTTATTGGTAAGACAGGCAAAGGCAAAAAAACGCATATGGAGTCCTGTTTAAGAACGAAACCTAGTAGGGTTTTGGTATCAGACAACTAAAGCTCATGATAAACCCCGTAATCGTGAAAACGACTACGGGGAAACCTACCTGATGGAAAAGATAATGAAAAATATTAATAATGATTTTGACCGTAAAAAGATATTCGTGTTTTTAGTAATGGCCTTATATGCTTTTCTTCGGCTTCTTGCCAGAAGCATCATGATGATGCCAGCAATGTTGTTAGTTACACTGGCGATAGTATTTTACTTTTCACCTGAAACACTACTCACAGATGTGATTAATACATGGGGTAGTGCTACTACAGATGAAAAAATCACACTGACAAGGCTTTTTTTAAAAGCTGCATTTCTTTTGTCATTCGCGGCTTGTTTTATGCAATCGTTAATTTCATACCCCCGCTATGCAGTTGCAAATGTTCAGTCTGCAAAGGGTGAACATAAGTTATGACACTCGTAAAATGTATGCTTTTTTCTGTCTTTTTCTTTTCCGGTTCTCTGTATGCAGCAGAAATTCAGGGAAAAGTAATTCGTGTTCTCGATGGCGATACTATCGAGGTTTTGCAGGACATAACCTCTGTACGGATTCGCCTGATAAATATTGATGCACCAGAAAAAAAACAGCCTTTCGGTCGCTGGTCAACTAATAAACTTAAAAGCCTGATTGCTGGACAGAACGTTACCGTGACCTACACACATACAGACCGTTACGGGCGTGTTCTGGGGCGCGTAGTAACAACGAACGGTATCGAGGCTAATCGCTACATGGTAGAAAACGGCGCTGCTTGGGTTTATGACCAGTACAACACGGATAAGACATTGCTGGATCTTCAACGGGAAGTAATGAAGCAAAAGCGTGGCCTGTGGGCTGACAGTCAACCAGTGCCGCCGTGGGAATGGCGACATAAGAAATAAGAGGTTTCAAACTATGCTAACAGATAAAGAAATATCTGCCCTGAATAATTGCTTGCTTTATGATCACCTTCTTCTTGAGGTTGAGTTAAACGTTGTCACAGAAGAAAGTGCTAAACTCAGAGATCGACTTAACAGTGGCGATAAGCTAGCGTGTTCTGAAATTATGGCGTTGCCGTATTCTGAATCGCTCGCTGTAAAAAAAATAACAGAAAAAAATGATATACAGTGGCTAACAACTTATGCCATTTCCAATGGACGTGATCTACAGCCTCTTTTTGAAACAAGTGAATTCGAATACCTGACTCTTTTCATTGATTATGTAACCCCACAATTTCAAGAATGGTTAATCGCCTATGACTTGATTGATGCTTTTCTGTCAAGTAATGCAACGGGTATCACCATTAGTTTTCCAGAGAAGAGGTAAATTATGGATTTTAGTAAAATTGATTTTACCCATGATTGTTACGTTGATTTACATGTTGGTGCTTACGGTTCTTTATCTGGCATGTTTTTTAAAAGTAAAACCGTTTTGGTTACTCTTGAGCAGCTTTTTAAAGATTCTCACGACTGGCAACTCTCTTTTAAGCGTGAGGGTAAACAGTATTTGATGGGGTTTGTTGTTCCGAGTAATGTGCAATTCATTGAGTTTATGCAGCATCAAAATGTAGAAGAAAAAGAACAAGCCGAAAAGTTCTATCTGGAGAATGGCTTCTACGAACAAACGCATGATTTTTTAGATGTATGGTTTGATAATGATGTCAGCGATGTGCAAATTAGTTTTCCGCTTTCAGAGGGGCATAACTATGAAATTTATTAGTGATGATGAGTACAAGAAAGCGTTAAGTGTTTTTACTGAAATACTTAACGCTGATGTTGATGTATATGATAGCGAAGATATAGAAGCCATTAAAGCATTCGAAGATTCCTTAGACCTTTGTCTTGATTATGAGCGGCAATGTTATGGTCAAAAGCTCAATGAGTCACCGATAAGTGCATATATGGCGTCAAAACCTAAACGCGCCGCATTTCCTATTAAAGCTATTTATTGATAAAGGAATAAAAATAATGAGACTTTTTATCGCAGAAAAACCATCTTTAGCAAAATCCATTTTTGAAGGTCTTGGTGGAAATCCAAATACAGAAAAGAAAAATGGTTTCTTTCAGCATGGCACTGATGCTGTTACTTGGTGTTTTGGTCATATGCTTGAACTCTGTGATCCAGAAGATTATGACGACAAATACGCTAAATGGCGGTTCAGTGATTTGCCTATCGAAACTACATATCCACCTACTTACAAAATAAAAAGAGAGGCAGAAGCACAGACTCGTATCATTCTGTCATTAATTGAACAAGCTACCAGTATTGTTCATGCTGGAGATCCAGATGAAGAAGGCTGTTTGCTTGTTGACGAGATTTTAGGCTATGCCAATAACAAAAAGCCTGTAGAACGTTTATTGATAGCTGATCTCAACCTTGCACCAGTGCAAAAGTCACTTGCAAATATGCAGCCAAATGACAAATTTCGGGGTATGACCAATAGCGCATTGTCGCGCTCACTGCTTGACCAGAGTTTCGGCTATAACCTAACTCGCGGTTGTACGCTCAAAGGCCAAGAGAAGGGTTATGAGGGCACTCTGAATGTAGGGCGTGTGCAGAGCGCGGTTCTTGGTCTGGTGAATCTGCGCACACTGGCAAATCAGAATCATGCCGAAAGTTTTTACTATGATATTTTCGCAACACTTGCGATGAACGGGCATCAGGTAAAGGCTAAATATCAAACAACGGAAAGTGATCAGGTTGATGATAAAAAGCGGCTCATTTCAGATGCACAAGCGCGACATATAGCTGAACGGGTTTCGGGGAAAGAAGCAATCGTCACTATTGCTGCCACAAAACCAGAAAACACTAAGCCACCGATGCCGTTGGATCTTTCAACTCTCCAACGGATTTGTGCGAAACGCTACGGCTATAAAGCCAAGGAAACATCTGAAATTATGCAGGGGTTGTATGAAACACATAAACTTCTGACGTACCCGCGCACTGATAATCGCTATCTATCGGATGAACATTATTATCAAGCTGGCGATATTGCCGCAGCCATCAGTGCGACAATGCCGGAACTGGCTACAGCAGCCGCAGATATGGATAAGGAACAGAAGCATAAAGCGTTTAATGCCAGCAAAATTGAGGCACATCACGCCATTGTTCCAACCACTAAGAGTGGTGCAGGTATCCAGCTTAGCGAAAAAGAAAAGAACGTTTATAGACTAGTCGCTACCTACTATATCGGTTTGTTTTGGCCTGACGCTATTCGGAATAAAACGAAAGTACATTTCGATATCAAAGGTGATACTTTCTCCGCTACACAGAGTCTTTTAGTGCAGAAAGGATGGGAGGCATTGGGTAAAGACAGTAGCGATGATGAAGAATCTGATGATACCGAACTTACAGGTTTTGATTTATCAACACTTAAATTTAATGATAACGGAATTTGTGAGTCTGCTTTGGTAGACAAGAAGCCAGCACTACCGCCAAAATATTTTACTGAATCAACGCTAATCGCAGCAATGAAAAGTGCTGGGAAATTTATTGATGATCCTGATTTGCGTAAAGCACTTGAAGCTAAAGAAGGGGGCGGGACATTAGGAACGGAAGCTACTCGCGCAGGGATATTAGAAAAATTAGCGGCTAATACAGGACTATTATCAATTGAAAAAGAAAAAGGGTACTCAGAGCTTGTTTGGAAAACAACTAAACAAGGACAGGAATATTGTGCTGCATTACCTAGTGAAGTGGTAAAACCTGATATCTCTGCTCGTTGGGCGGAAAAACAAGCCAAAATCAAATCTGGAGAGCTAACTGTAAGTGATTTTATAAAAGAAACTGACGGGTATATTAGTGAACTTATCAGCGATTTGGATAAGAACGGTATCAATATATCATCGAATGCGGCTCCCTGCCCTGTATGTAACAAAGGCTTTTTGCGTAAGCGTAAAGGGCAGAATGGCTTCTTTTGGGGATGTTCATGCTATCCTGCATGTAAAACTTCATTCCCTGATAAAGACGGAAAACCCGTCACTGACAAGAAGCCAGAAGGTGCAATATCTCGATTAGATATTCCTTGTCCTTCATGTGGAAAAGAAATACTCATCAGGCCGAAAGGTTTTTTCTGTACGGGTTGTGAGTTTAAGATCTGGCAAGAATTTTGTGGTAAAAAATTGACTTCAAATCAGGTTGAAAAATTGATTAAAGATGGAAAAACAAATCTGATTAAGGGATTTAAAAAACGTGATGGTAACACGTTTGATACCGAGCTTGTTTTAGAGGATAAACAAACTGGTAAACTTGGTTTTCCAGCAAGGAAAAAGTAAACTGCCTCCGGCAAGCTAATGAGTGTTAACTAACTGACAGGAAACAACAAATGACAGAGCTTTCTAAAGATGAAGAATACGGTATTGTATCTAAGCATCTTGGCAGCATCACCGCTTTAAGAAAATTTGCGCAGACGAAAGATTTTGAATGGCTGGAAGAAGTTAAAAGTAAGCTTGAAGCGTTAATCAGTGAGTCCCGCGAAGAGTATGAGTTGAAGAAACTTGAAGCAGAGGAACTGGAGCAGAAAAGGCAGCAAGCACTTGAATACATCCGTTCTCTTGGCCTCGATCCTGAATCCCTTGCGGAACCTGTAACAGTCGGTGGCATCAAGACTAAGCGTAAAAACGCTAAAAGTGGTGCAAGAAAAGCTAAATATCGCTTTACCGATGAAGGCGGGAACGCTAAAGAGTGGTCTGGAAATGGTAAACGTCCATCAGCGTTGCAGAAGCTACTCGATGCAGGTCATTCTCTCGATGAGTATCTAATCAACAAAGAGCAGCCGTAATCGATAACCGTGATGCCGTCGCAAACTTGTTTTGCGGCGGTTGAGAGGTTGACCGAGCCGCAAGCGGCGCTGGTTAAGCTGCTAAACGTACAATAATTTCCGATCTCCAATCTCACCCCGTGCAGTGCTACGCAAAAAATCCGTTACTTTCCCCCTGCTCTTCCCTCAGATTTCACGTAGCACACATCTACTTTTAAGCGATTCAAAAATATTGATGTTTTTATATTGCGCAGTGAAACATCTAACTCAATGAAATTTAGAGAAACGTTAAAGCGCCGGTGACGCCCTGCAGAAGATGGCCACCACACCCGCGTTAAGCGGTCGGAACAAAAAAATTGAAGAACTATAGACGTAAAAAAACCCGATTGGTGATCGGGTTTCTTTGCTTTCCGGTGTTGAGTTGGTGCTCTGACCGGAGGGGAACTACCTATAACTGACGTATAAATAATACGCGCTATATAGCTTTTTTGCAAGCCAGCATTGACATGACATGTCAGAGGCATTGAGTGTATAATCAGCACGTTAGCTCTGTAGCTGTTCCCCCCACTTTACCGCTTCGCGGTATGAACAGATTTAAGTCCTGACTAAAACATCAGGTGGTGCTGGTTTTAGTGCTCTGGCTGGAGGGGAACTACCTATAACTGACCGTGTAGAAACCGTTGTAACAGGCAGTGTAAGAGCGAGCAGCGGTGTTCTCTCTCCATTTATGGAGAAACGCATGGGCGCTTTTATCGATAAAGCAATCATGGTTCTAAAAGTGTTAATCGCACTTTTAGAACTGATCCGCATCTTCTTCTGATGGTGACGGAAACGTAGCTAAAGCCGGAGGCTAACCACCTTCGGCTTTTAACAAAACATACTTTAGTTACAACATTCATATAAATGTTTTATCAGCCACCACCTCAGCAAAAGAGTTGCTGACAAGCCCTCAGAAATCGGTGCGGGTAAGATACAATATGTTAAATAGCCGACTTTTGATCTTCTTATAGCCTCCAGACGATAGATTTTGTACGAAACAGTCAAAAATAAAGCTTCATCCGATGATATCAGCCTGTTTTGGAATACATAACTGATCGTCAAATATTAGCTTGGCTGACCAGCCATTAACATATTCGCAACACATATATTTTCGCCTTGAATTTATGTCCTAAGCTCCATTTTCGCCAGTTTCCCATTTTCAGTTACGTTGTCACTGATAAACATCGTAAAGACACACGAATCCTTACAATGTAAAGCACATATAAAGATGCATTGTGCTTTACATAAGATTTACTATGTAAATACCGAATAGTCTTTATACCGTCTTTACATGGTAAAGCACTCGGTGTATAAAGATACTGTAAAGACGAAGCGGTCTTTATATTATCTTTACAACGTAAATAACACGGAGCCTCAAATGGGTAAAATTTTACTGGTAGTATCAGACAAAGGCGGAGTTGGGAAAAGCACCTACGTAGCTAATACGGCCTCGATGCTGGTAAACAAAGGCAAGTCGGTTATCGTTCTGAAAACAGACAAAAACAAAGACATGTTGAGTTGGAGCGAAAAACGCCAAGCAAATGGTCTGTTGCTCGTTCCTGTACACGAAGCTTACGGCAACGTAACCAAAGAAATAAGCCGTCTAAGTAAGCTCTGCGAAGTACTAATAGTGGATTGCCCCGGACATGATAGCCATGAGTTCCGAAGCGCCCTAACAGTATCAGACATCGTGGTCACACTGGTAAAACCATCATCCGACTTTGAAAGTGAAACTCTTACCAGTGTGACGGAAAAAATCAGAATAGCTCAAAAAACAAATCCAAATCTGCAACCGTGGGTGCTAATGACTCGCATTAATCCAAGCAAACCACGTCACACACAGAAAGCTATAGAACTAGACAAAATACTGCGTTCAGACAGCATCTGGATTCAACCATTAAAGACAAGAATAGCCGAATTAGATGTATTCGAAAGCGCATGTAACGAAGGGGCAGGAGTTCATGATGTCGCTCGCGCTTCCAGCCTCAACAATGCAAAAGCACAGCTTGAGTTAGTGGGAATGGAATTAGGAATTGTGTAATAAATTCATAGCATTAAAACAACATCTTTACATTGTAAATACAATATAAAGACACTATAATAAAGACATTGATTATAGTGTCCTGACTAAAGAGATCAAATATGGCTTTAAAACTGAATACCCCCAAAATTCCTGAATCAAACGAACCAGCAACTAACGCAGAAACTGCACGTTTCATTGCCGGAGCCAGCAAAAAACCTGTAACAGCTAAAGCCAAGCTGCTCAATTTCCGCTTGAATGAAAATTTCGAAGGTATTCTCGAATCGGAGGCAATGAGGACAGGGCAAAGTAAAACAACCGTGTTAAAAGCAGCACTGGCTGCATGGGATAGCATGGATGAAAACCAACGAAATCATTGGTTATTAGAGTCAGCTAAAATAGGGTGATTAATATGGCAAAAGTTAGATTTGAAAACTCACTGAATAAAATGATTTTTGAAGTGCGTGGTCATGAATCATTTTCAGAAATGGAAACAGCATTACTAGAATTTTGCGATGAGACAATGGGGGCAAACCATCCTGATATAGTGGTGGAATATCCGGTATATTTTAGAAATAATATTACCGATAAAATTTCTTATGAGCATATAGGTTTTGTTCATTTAGGAATAGATAAGGATGATGGTTATTGCTATACGATTGAACATCTGACTTTAGACCGCAAAACACTTAAAAACCATTGGAATCCATTTTACTTTTATAAGGGTGAATGTGAGTACGGTATAAAGAGTGGTCAGTAATGATAAGGGGCTAAAGATGATCTTTGAAGAGATTACATTACAGACAGAAAACACCTTAAAAAAAATGATGGAAGATGCCTGTAAAGCTAAAGAAGAACATATTGCTAACTTATTCTGTAATATGGCAGAAGGAGCAAAATTCTTATGGTTAGATTTATGTCAGATAATGCTAAGAGAAACAAAAAATCGTTCTAAACATATAGAGCTAAGTTCAAAAATTCATGAACAACACTTAAAGTTTAATGACATAGTTGATAATAAAAAAGTACCATTATTAGAAAAATACTATAATGATTGACATTGCATCACTTATATTTTTATTAAAGGGAGTAATTCACTCCCTTTAATATTATTCCTCATCTTTTAGTAAAGTTGCAAATGATTCATTACTCATCATTTCAAGTGTATTATTGAATTCATAGAATGAAATACCGGACATGCCACAGATACGCTTAATCATAAGCCGTTTCTTTTGCTGCCTCAACGTATGAACATCACCGTACTGAACCACTGCAAGTACACCATCGTCATATGACGTTATCACATAATCACATGTGATATTTTGAACTTCTACAATCAATTCTTTTATTGCTTCATCACTACCGTAAGGACGCACAAATTCAATTAGCCTTACCTTTGGGTATACTGAGTAATCAGGTATAATATTACGTGAAAGAACACCTAAAAATTCAGCTTCTATTTCTGATAGAAGAGGGATTTTAGCGAAGCAGTCAATCTCACCAATAGCTGTAAAAGCATTGCTGTTATATTGTGGGTTATCGTTAATAAACTCACCGAAAACGTTCGTATTAGATGGAATAACCATATCATTAGAAGCTTTCTGTTTATTGCGTTTGAACATTTTATATCATCCTTAAAATAGAGCCTGCGGCAGGCACAGGCAAAAACCCCGTTTTTGGACAATCAGATAGAAAATTGGTACCAATTTCTAGCGGATTGTCTATCCTGCATTGTCATGATCTGCCTGTAGAGTCAGAGCCTATGCCGAACAACCTGAAAGCAAATCGGCTTTCAGTCCACCACGTAAACAATTGTTCCGCGCAGCCACAAAGAGACAAAACTAACCAAGCAGCAAGAACGGCGTAGCCACTCACATTAGCCCCCATAAACCAAACGATGGTAAGCCCCACAACGGCAATACCGCCGATGATCTGAAACAACAGCCGCAAAGCCGCCATAACACCAAGGGGAACAACAACAATCAGGTAAAGAGAAGTAGCAAGTAGATACCGAAATGGTATTAAAAAAGATAACAATCGAAATGAAGTAGTGTTGTGATTATATGATTCATCATTCACAGCAGCAGGTTTGGATTTTTCAAGTCCACGTTTGATGCCTTGAAAATCAATAACATTGTTTTTCATCACGTGCGTCCTAATCAACAGGCGGGAACTTTTTATCAAACATATCCAAAAACTCACTATCTTCATTCGGCAACTCTGTAGATTCTAATGAATAGGTGAATTTCAACGTGTTAACTTTCCTTCCTATTTTGCCCGAAACTTCAAAACTCAATTCTTTAATCTCTGTATTCTTTATGATCTCTTTAACCGACTTATTTAACACATCCCTTTTAAAAGCTGGAAATTCTGGATATTTATATTCCTTATTTCCATGAGAATCTATAGTATACAAATTAAGTTCTTCTTTCAGTTCGTCAACAGACATTTCAAAAGACATGATCCTTGGATTATTGCTATGTATTTTTCTAATTAGTTGATATAACGAAGATGAGTTTACACTTGAAAGTCGGACTACGGATAAAAGAACTTGGGTTGTATACCTTTTTTCAGAACCAACTAATTTGCATAAAAATCTTTTCGCAGTGTTAGTGAATTTTATGCCGACTCGCCCTTCATTCTTATAATATGCCGAAAATTCAGTAAGGCTCAAGTTCAATGAATCAGGTACGTTTTTAGATGTGAATGGAAGATTTAACTCACTGCTTAAATCTAGAATTTCATCGTTCCTTAACTTTAAAACAACACTATCCAATATATTTGCACCATCTTTAAGAGCAAGATACGCAGCATCAGGTTTAACATTAACCCATTTAGTATAATCGGAGGCATTAACATAAAATATATGATCATCATCAAATTCGTTTTTTGAATTGATTTGACTCATAGCCAAAAACAAAACCTTTTTGGCCGCCATCGGCAAGGTGGAAAGAGTAGAATTTAACTCATTCCTATGTCGAACTTTGGTCAGCCTTGAAAGTGATGTTTTATTCATGCTCATTCTCATCTATGCCAGTTACCTTCTAGCTATCAACTTATCATTCAAAACATGATAACGCAATTTCTAATTTATCATGTTAAACCGATTTTCTTCTCATGCTTTACGCCTTTCGATGCCAAGCAGCACCTGACTTCTTCACCAAAAAACCCACCTAAAGCGCAATCGCTAAGAGATTCAGATACAATCAACATAAGATTGGAAAAAGATTTAACAGGAAAAACATATAGTAATCTTTTTTTTGCCCCCAATCTGTTAATTACACCGAGGAACCTCTCATGTTTAACCGAGGAACCCCTCATGTTTAACCGAGTAACCTCTCATGCTTAACCGAGTAACCTCTCATGTTTGACCGAGAATGTTATCATGTTTGACCGAGGAACCTCTCATGTTTAAAGATTATAATTGTTATATTTCAGTAGGTTATATGGCTGTAAGTTTTTAAGTCTTTAAAGAAAAAAAAGAAGATATAAGTTATTTAATGCACAAAGCCTGTGGATAAATCAGCATAAAAACAGGGGATTGATCCTGCTTGACGTTCAGATTACTACTCAGATACGTATTGTGTAATATTTAACCATTGCGTGTAAGAGCCATTCTGTTAGTACTGGTTCACTTCCGCTTCCTCGCTTTGCCTGTTCGTTCCTCGTCGCTATGCTCCTGCGGTACGCCTCAGCCAAAGACTGCGGCGAGCGGTATCTCCTTTCTCGAAAAGGCTTGATCTAATCGCAGAGTAAGATCTTGAAGAGATCCTTTTTGGATCCTTTCCTGCAAAGCAATAGAACGCTCTCAGAGCCACTTTCTTTACTCAGCCCTGCCAAAGTTACAGCTAATCAGCAAAATACGCTCAGAACGCTTCTCAGGACGATTTATCGCGTAAGTATTCCAAAATTGATAAAGCATCCCGCCAAGCCAGTTTACAACTGTAAAGAGCAAGGTTGCTTTACGATGTATTTACATTGTAAATATACAAACGAGGTAGATGTTTTTCTTGCTAATACGTCCAAATAGACGTATTATTAATTCATCGAAAGGGAACGTTCTCTTTCACCATAAGCCCAAACGGGCAGGAGCATAAAATGAATATCCAAGAAGCATTAAATATTTTTGGTCTATCTGGCGATCTGACAGAAAAAGACATTAAGACAGCATATAAAAAAGCTGCTTTAAAATATCATCCAGATCGTAATCCATTGGGCGCAGAACTGATGAAAGCCGTAAACGCTGCTTTTGATTTCCTGATGGCTAACATTGATAAAATAAATCAGTTTCAAAGTGCTGATGAAAACGCCAGATATAACTACAGTGAAGAATTGGAGAAAGTGTTGAATGTTCTTTCTGGATTATCTGAAGTGGTTTACGAAGTCATTGGTAACTGGATCTGGATCAGTGGTGACACCAAAGAACATAAAGACACTCTAAAAGAAATGGGGTGCAAGTGGGCGGCAAAGAAAAAACAGTGGTTCTATCGTCCCGAAGAACACAAAAGCCGCTGTAATCGTAAAGAACACAGCATTGATGAAATCCGTGAGATGTATGGCACAGCCGGACAACACAAAGCGAAAGGCTGGAGAAAGGTAGAAGCAAGCGCATAAAATCTACAGGGGGCGAAAGCCCCCATCAAGGCAAGACATGATCACGGGGCATTAAAATGAAATCATTCTTTGAACGTTGGCAACCAGTTTTTGAAATCGTGTGTCGTATCCTAGGGAATGGGTGGCGCGTTAACCTTCTTGATGATTGTCAGTACCGTATAAAACTTACATCACCGAAGTTTAAGAATTACTCTGTACATATACGGATTGAAAAAGAGAGACTTTCAATCGTGGGAAGCGTGGATAGTCGCAATTGGCGTAGTCCATGCTATTCCTGCACCGTATCACCATTTCGTAATCCTGTTGAGATAGCCGCCGATATTGAGAGGAAAATTTTAGCAAATGCCCTGCAAGATGTGGAAAAGGCGCTTGAATGCGAAAAGAACATACAGGCAGAACGGGAACAAAAACGGATTCTGAAAGGGATGTTATCGCAACTTGTACAGCTTGAAAACTGGTACGGAACGTTAACAGGCTTCAAAGTGGAAAATGGATTGAACGGACAAATAACCGAGCATGGTGATGGCTATGATTTTCTTGTTCGTGGCTTGAGTTTGGATCAACTTATTAAACTAACCGGAATGGTGAAACAGCTATGAGAAAAAACAAAGGAGATATTACCTACTATCTTGAGGAAAACGCAGGTGTATACCATTTCGTAAAAAAGATTAAGACTCGTTCAAAACTCATGACCGAAGGTAAAAGTAAAATTACTAAAAAAATGTTAAGTGAGTTTTCTTTCGTTGAAAATGAATTTAACTTGATTGATTTTACCGCTAATGGTTTAAGAGTGGTCGATAAAGAAATAATCATTACAATGATTAAAGAAATTAAGGAGAGTAATCGTGATAACTGATAATACGCCGGAAAACATTAAAAAACTACGTGAAAAATTAGGGATTACGCAAACTGAATGCGGAAAACTCTTTGGTGTAGGTTTAAGAACATGGCAAAAAAAAGAGGAAGCTAAAACCCATAACCGTTTGAGCTTATCAAAAGGGGAGTTCGAATATCTTCTTTTAATGGCTGGGGAGCATCCTGATTTTGTTTTAGAAAAGAGAAAAAAAATAAGCTATTCACTTGTTGATACGTCTAAATAGACGTATAATAAAATCATTGAAAGGGAAAGCACCTTTCACCATAAGCCCACACGGGCAGGAGATTTAAAAATGAAAAGAAAGAAACCGTTTGATATAGCTAGTTTTCATGAATCAGTAAAAAGGGATTACGACACTGGTTTAATCACACTGGAACAAGCCGCTATTGAATTTTACAAGGGTAATTGGACTCCATACATAGACATAGAATACACAAAGAAAAAGTTAGGAGTAAAATGCTATGAAAAATGAATTATATGAAAAAGAATACGAGGAATATTTTAATTCCTTGAAAGAAGATGATGAGGTGTTAAATTTAAAAGAATTTATAGAGTGCTTATACAGTAAAAAGGAGGTGGAAAACTAAATGTGTGAGAGGTGTGATCAGGTTGTTCGAGCAACCTGATCACCGTTAACAAACAAAACTTAGTGAGGTTTTAATATGTCAACACAACAAATCGTACAGGTTGCAGATTCACTTGTCAAAGGATGGGAAACACGAATCCCCGCTATGAAAGGTAGGGAATGGGATCAATTCCGATGGTGGTTAAACTACCTGCAAGGATATGCAATGTTTTAAATATATTTCGTAGGGGCTGGAATGCCCCTTTTATGCCCTGAAAGGGCATGGAGGCGAAGCCGGAAGCCCCGCAGCGAAGCGAGGACGTAAAAGCGTCACGGCGTTAGCCGCGACAACCCCCCACACTGCAAAGCCAATGAGCGAAGCGAACTAGTTAGCACGAACGCATAGCAGCTTGGTTGCCAGATGGTCGGAGACAAGAGAACGTTCCAGCGATTTATATGCTCTATTTGAATCGTCCTGTACATTAAATGGGCGCTCTGTGGTTTAGGTATGCTAAAATCAATGCAGGATAGACAATCCGCTAGAAATTGGTACCAATTTTCTATCTGATTGTCCAAAAACGGGGTTTTTGCCTGTGCCTGCCGCAGGCTCTTTAGGTGAGTTATGAAACAAATAAAATTCAGGCTGGATGATGATGAGTATGAGCTTGCTAAAGTTAACGCTGCCGTTTGTGGCGTTAACAGTGTCAACGTTTTTGCAAAACGCAAGGTGCTTGAAGTTGAGACAACACCTATGTCAGTTCCCGTATCAGATAAACCAGCAAAAGCTGTTTTTACCTATCTTTATCCTCATGAAATTGAAATTATAAAACGTAATGCAGTATTGCATGGTATGAGCATGAGCCGTGAGATAGCAATCAGAGTAAGACAATCTCTATTAAAAAATGAAGTTTGTCTTTATCCTGATGAAATAAAAGATTTGAAAAAACTAACCACTGCAATTGACCGTATAGGCCGTAACATTCATTTTATCATAAAAGGCGAGAGGTTTTGCACGGTAAATGACCCTGATTTCAGAAAAGAAGTCATTGAGGTTATCAGATTATGTCAATCCATTGATTCAACTTTAGAGACTTTAACTAAAAGCGTTGTTAACAGGTTCGGGTGATTTATGGGCGTATTTGTTGAGAATGAATATAGAACTAAACGAGCAAAAAGCTCAGAGAAAGGAAGCCAGCCAGCAAGACTTACAGGGCGTCATAGCCATGCAAGTAAATCCGCATTTAACCATAAAGCTCAACATGGTTCAGATAAAAAATCATACGGTTCAACTCCTTCAAAAGAAGTGACTTTTAAAATAACTGGTTCAGGTAAAACTGTTGCAGGTATAAAAAATGGAGTTGATTACATAACGCGAGAAGGTGAGCTTGAGGCTTACTGTTATGATGGTAATGGTGTCGAAGTTTCTGGAAAAGGTGACGACTTTAACAAAGAGTTTACAGCCACTCTTGCGAAGGGCAATGATTATGATAAAAAGTACCGTGGTGAAAATATTGATCATGTGAAAAACATGGTCTTTTCCCCACCTCCAGATGCTAAAGTAAGCAGAGAGGATGCGTTAAAAGCTACAGCGGATTTTTTAAAAGAAAGCTATCCCAATCATGCATTTGTAGCCGTCTATCATGATGATAAAGAAAAGCATCCACATGTGCATGTTAACTTCAAACTTAAAAACGAAGATACAGAAAAGCGTTTGAGATTGACTAAGGACGAAACAAAAAAATTTAGACAAGGATTTTATAGAAAACTTGAAAGCATGGGTTATGATGTTGCGGCGACATGGAAGAAAGATCCAGAGCGTAAACGCGAGGTTGAAAGGCTACAGGCCGAGAACCCTAAGCGTTTGAGAAACGTTTACAAGGTAGTCGAATTTGGCGAAACTGCTTATCAAAATAAAGCAGGTGAAAAAAGAACTCCCTTTCTGACCTATGAAACCCTTAAAGGTGGTAAGCAGGTAACGATTTGGGGGAAAGATTTGAAAAACCACTTTGAAGCAGAAAAGTTGCAGGCTGGCACGTTAGTTAAAATAAAAAAATTGTCACCAACGCGAGTCCGTAGCCCGATGTTTAATGATGATGGTTCCGTAGCTGGTTACAGAGAGAGTCAACGTAGTAACTGGCAAATAGAGAACATTGGGATTGAGCGTAACAGAGAACGTGAGATACCAAAGGCAATAACCAGCCAGCCAGATGATAAAGCGGTTAAACAACAGATTGAACGGAAGAATGAGCGATCTCGTAACATTGGATTTGCGCTTGAAAATGGTTTTACGAAGGATTCAACTGAACATAAGAAGCAAAAGCAGGAGCAGGAAAGAGGTTGGAAAGGGTTTGGTTTTTAAGTTGATTTAGGCGTAGGCGAACAAAGCGGCTACTTTGTTCACCTACTGATCACAACAACCTGAATGAGAGGTTATCATGACTAGGGACGATGCTATCCGTATTTCCCGGCTACATCAAATTTTCACAGAGGAACAGTTGAGTGATCATCAGAAAGACATTGCGATGATGTACGCAATTGGTAGCACAATCGAAGAAATTGCAGACGAAAAAGGCATAAAGCCGATAACTGTAAGAAATCATCTTGATGTGGTGAGGCATACGTTAGGTGATGTTACTTTGTCTGGTATTCGTACAGTAGTATTCTTACGGGTGCTGTCAGTTTTTTTGGTTAATCATGTATAAGGGAATAAAATGCTAAGAATCATGATGTTAGTTTCATTATTGGCTTTGAGTGGGTGCGGTGAGGAAACCAAGAGTGTTGATTGGTGGCGGAATCATCCAGAAGATGCCTTGAAAAAGGCCGATGAGTGCAAGAAATCCGGTGCTGATACGGATAACTGTAAAAATGTGAAAGCTGCTCTTTTCAGAAATAAACAGCAAGACGCACCCATTCCCACCTTCAACTAAAAGCTGATGAAAGCCCTTAGCAAAGGGCTTTCTTACCAAATTAAGAATTTTCCCTATCATTTTTTAAGACTTTTCTAACATCGATATTTAATCCATTTAAACGGCGATCATAATTTTTATGATTGCCGTTTTTTGTTTGTCAGGCGATTCTCTCACAATCACAAATCACAAGAGTTTTAATCACCGAATATGAAAGAGAGTAACCAAGGGGATGAAAACAAAGAGACACATGTAACGATAAAACTTGATCGTCAACTTAATGACTTCATCGAAAAACGGGCGAAAGAATCCTTGCGTAATAAAAGGCATCAAATCGTCTATATGCTGATGCAGTTAATGCGTAAGGAGGGGTGATCTATGGCAGGGATTTTACCAAGTTTGCTTTTGTGCGCGGCCTCAGTGCACCCTGATACAATTAATGATGTTGCTCGCGTTGAAAGTGGGTTTAATCCATTTGCTATAGCCGAAATTATCCCAAAAGCAGAACGTGATGAATCAGGTAAAACTGTCGTTACACACTTACCACCATCGAAAGAAGATGCACTCGACGTTATACGTGAGATCAAGAATAAAAAAAGAAGGTACTCCGTAGGATTGATGCAGATTACCAGTACAAATTTTTCATTGTTCAACACATCGGCGGAAAAACTTTTATCGCCATGCGAAAACCTATCGGTTTTCGAAAAGATTATTGTCGATTGTTATCAGAGGGGAGGGGATTTAGAAAACGCTCTTAGCTGTTATTACTCTGGTAATTTTTCGACTGGTAAAAGAAAAGAGTCTGAGTTTAGTGATACCAGTTACATAGAGAGAATTGGTTATAAAAACGATTCAAAAAAATATCTTGTTCCAAGCACAAAGAACGAAAGGGGAGATAGTGGCATAGGGAAAACTCACAGCAAAAAAAAATCAGTAATTTATCCAGAATCAATTCTTAAATCAGCTTTTGTCGATAACGCCATACCGACAAAAATCATCAATTAAAAGGGTATTAACATGTCTATTAAGAAGTCTTTCCAAAACGGTGTAAGTGCGTGTGTTTCAGCTATCAACATGCGCAAAACTACCTTTGTAGCTTCGGTTGCTGGGGCGACTATCGCATCACCGGCTTTCGCTGATGGGTTCTCTAAAGCAGAAAGCCTGCTGGAGAAGGTTCAGTCGGGGTTGAGTGGCCTGTCTATCGTTACGGTCACAATTGCCTGTTTATGGGTTGGTTATAAGGTGTTATTCGGTGGCAGTACCATTCGTGAATGCTCACCTATCATCATTGGCGCGATCGTCATTGCCAGTGCCGCCGAAGTCGCCTCTATGATGGTTGGTTAACAAACTAGGGACGATAGTATGTCAATACTTTATAAGGCCATGACACGCCCCGCAATGTATCTGGGTGTCCCTGTCGTCCCACTTACTGTGGTCATTGGGGCATTCTTCCTGTCAGGGGTCTACGTAAACAAACTGGTCTGGTTAGCAATACCTGTAGCTATTTTCATTTTAAGAATGATAGCGAAACAAGATGACCACATATTTAATTTGTTTTTCCTGAAGCTAAAGTTGCTGGGAAATTCTGCTTGTAATAGATATTTCGGAGCGAGGGCATTTCTTGCATCGCAGTATGAGCCAGTTGATATTGATGAGTTCACTCAGGCTATGAAACTAAACGAAAGAGTTTCGCTGGAAAAACATATCCCTTTTTCCAGTCATGTAGATAAGCATATTGTAAAAACGAAGAATGGTGATTATGTCGCCACATGGCAACTAATGGGTGTTAGCTTTGAATCTTTATCAGAAGCTGCACTGGAAGCTATAGATTCTCAGGTGGCTACTTTAGTCCGTTCTTTCTCAGGGCTGTCTGTATCATTCTATAATCATACCATTCGTGAGAGTTTCTATGATGGATTTGAAATAAAATCAGGGAATAAACACGCTGATATTGTTTCTGGTCGTTATTATGACTCTCTTAAAGAAAATAAATTCAAAGGGAACACTATCTATTTTTCTGTTGTATATCGCCCTGATAACAGGCTTGATAAACTTGAAAATAAGAAAAAAACTCTCAAAGAGAAACAATTGGGTATTGATATTCATATCAGCAAAATGAACGATATTATTAATACTCTTTCTAGTGGTTTAGATAAGTTTACATGTAATCTTCTTGGCATGTATGAAGAAGATGGTAATGTGTTTTCAACACAGCTTTCATTTTATAATTATCTGTTAACAGGTAAGCGGCAGAAAATTCGCGTTACTAAAACACCTATTTACAATGTGCTTGGTGGTGTGGATGTGTTTCTTAATCACGATACAGCACAAGTAAAAAGAATAGATGGTAGCCGTTTTTTCCGTTCCATTGAAATTAAAGATTTTTCCAGTGAGACATCATCTGGTGTTTATGATGCTCTACATTTTTCAGATGTAGATTACGTAATTACTCATTCATTTACTGTAATGAGTAAGAGCGAAGCACTGAATGCCATTAAGCGCACAGAGAAGCAACTTAAAAGCACCGAAGATGATGCGGTCACACAGTTACAGGAACTTGAAATCGCTAAAAATGATCTCGTTGCTGGGGAGATCTCTTTTGGCTACTATCATTTCACTTTAATGGTGTTTGCAGACACTATTAAAGAACTGGATGAGTCAGTTAGCAAAATATCTTCTGATTTTATTGATTTAGGTATGGTTGTTGTATTATCTACGCAGTCTTTACCTGCTGCTTACCTTGCGCAGCTTCCATCAGTATTTAATCTAAGGCCGCGCTTATCACCTATATCAAACGCTAATTTTGTTGAACTTGCATCGTTCCACAACTTTTATCAAGGTAAGCGTGATAAAAATTGTTGGGGTGAAGCTCTCGCTATTTTGAAAACGCCTAGCAAACAAGCTTATTACTTAAATCTTCACAACTCTGTCTTGTTTAAGAATGAAGTCGGAGAGAAAAACCTCGCAAATACTAAAATAATCGGTACTGCGGGTTCAGGTAAAACAATGTTACTTTCATTTATCGCTTGTATGTTGCAGAAATATAATAACCCTGCCACGTTTGCCGATAGTGCCAGACAGAAGAAAATGACCACTGTTTTTCTGGATAAGGACAGAGGGGCAGAGTTATGTCTCCGCATGTTGGGCGGTGAATATTATACAGTAAAAAGCGGTGAGCCTACTGGCTGGAATCCCTTTGCGCTTGAAGCAACTAAACGCAACCGGATTTTTGTAAAACAACTAATGGCAATCCTTTGTACCCGCAATGGCGAAACTTTGACAACCCGTGAAACACTGCTCATTGGTGAGTCTGTTGATGCCGTAATGGATTTTCCAGCAGGGGAAATGCGGGAATATGGCATATCTCGTATGCTTGAGCACCTCATGCAGAAAGCAGACCGTGATGAGCAGGAAAACGGGATCATTCTACGTTTGTCACAGTGGGCTAATGGTAACGCGAATGGCTGGGTATTCGATAATGCGCAGGACACTTTCAATATTCAGCATGTAAACAATTTTGGTATTGATGGTACGGAGTTCCTTGATGATCCAGTTGTGTGTGCGCCTATCACCTTCTACTTGTTGTATCGCATTACTCAGCTTCTAGATGGTCGCCGTCTTGTCATCTTCCTAGATGAATTCTGGAAATGGCTACAGGATGAAGCATTTAGCGATTTTGTTTATAACAAGCTAAAAACTATTCGTAAGTTAAATGGGCTTGTTATTCCAGCGACGCAATCTCCAGATGAAATATTGAAAAATAAAATTTCACGAGCAGTAGTCGAAGTTTGTAGTACCAGTATTTATCTTGCTAACCCTGATGCTGATTTTGATGATTATGTAAATGGGCTTAAATGTACGCCGGAAGAATTTAATATCATTAAAAATCTTGACCCAATGTCCAGACAGTTTTTGATTAAAAAAAGCAGTCTGAAAAAAGGTGATGGTAAGGCATTTTCAGCATTGGCGACTTTGGATTTATCAGGACTTGGTGGGTATTTAAAAATTTTATCAGCCAGCGCCGACAATTTAGAAGTGTTCGAAAATATTTATCGCAATGGTATGTCTCCTGATGATTGGATTCCTACCTATCTTGAGCAAGCAATTTAGTGAGGTTTTTATGAAAAAGACAAAGGCTGTTTTATTCTCTGTTCTGTTGGGTACTTCATTTTTCTCTACTGCTGGTATTCCAGTGGCAGTTGATGCAGACCCTATGAGGGATGTTCAATGGGCGCAGGATTGGGGGCAGAAGATTAAAGAATGGACTGACACTGCCGCACATTATAAAAGCCAAATACAGGCTTATAAAGATCAACTTGCTAGTGCTACAGGTGTTCGTAACATTGCATCTTTTACTAATGAATTAAGCAATCTGCAATCAGAGTTGACGAATATTTATAAGCAAGGAGATAGTTATATATCTAGCTTTACTAATGATCCTACTGGCTCTTTAAGCAGTGAGGCGCAAAGTCTTTTTAAAAAATACGGTGCATTCGATATGTGCAATACGGGATATGCCAAAAATGACAATGTATGTAAAGCTAAAGTGGTATCTACTGCTGCCAGTATCGAACAAGGGAGTGTAATCAATAAACAGTTATCGAATACCATGTCACAGATTCAAACATTAAGCAGTCGTATTGAATCTTCTAAAGATATTAAAGAGTCTCAGGATTTAGCAAACTCTTTACAGGCTCAATCCCTGAAAATGCAAGCAATTAAGATGCAATATGATGTATGGGAAAGCAAAAATAAAGCTGATGCAGAAATGTTGAAAACGCAACAAAAAGCAGAGTTTAAACAACAACAGTTGCAAGCGGCTGTTCCTGATTTTCAATAAAAGAGGGTTGGTTTATGGCTGGTCAGGGTTTTTTCGTTAAGTTCAATAATACAATAATGGACTCTGTGCAGAAAATCAGTGACTCCTATCAAAGTCAGTTTGCCAGCGACATTATGACGCTGGCGGCGACTTCGGTGACATTGTATGTATTGTGGAAAGGCTATCAGACCCTTGCAGGGAAAACGCAAACACCACTTCCCGATCTGGCATGGGATTTAACGAAGTTCGCCATCATTATTACTTTCATAACTAATGCGGGAGGTTATTTAACCAGCGCAACTACAGCAATGGAAGGTATTAAAGACGGCTTATCCGGTGGAGTAAGCGTCTGGCAGACACTTGATAATCTTTGGGCGAATACACAGAATCTTGCTGAAAAAATTTATCAAAAAGATACCGACTATATCCCTCTTGCTGGAGCATTTGGGATGGCGCTTGTGTGGGCTGGCTCAATGATTTTAATGGCGATTAGCACAGTGGTTTATCTCGCCGCTGATGTGACGATGAAACTGCTCATTATCACAGCACCTATCTTTATATTCTGCCTGATGTTTGGTTTCTTGCGCCAGATGTTCAACAACTGGCTCCAGTTGAATTTCTCTAGCATTCTCACGGTTTTATTTGCCTCTCTTGTGATCAGAATCGGTATGGATTATCAGGGAGAAATTTTACAGCAAGTATCCAATGCAGCACCAAACAGCAATGTAGTTACTGCCGGAGCTATGGGGTTCATGGCGGGCTTGTTGTCAGCGTTGTTGGTTATGCTTGCCCGTATGTTCGCAACACAGCTTGCAGGTGCTGGCGTCGATGGTGCTGTGCAGGGTATGGCAATGATGGGGTTAGGCGCTGCTGGCGTTGGGGCATCCCGTTTAGGTATGTCTGGGGGCAAGGCTGGATTCGGATTGATGAAAGGGCTTACGGGTAAAGATGTTGGTAACACAGCGTCAAACTCAAGTCGTCTTGGAAATTTCCTTGGTCGGGGAACTCGTTCAGCGTCTGAATGGGCTGGTCAAAAAATGCAAGGTGCTGATGCGTGGGCTGGGCAAAAAATACAAAGCGGCATTAATTCAATGGCAGATCGCCGCAGGGCATCACTTGCTAAAAAAAGGAGTGAAGCAGCATGAAATTAGAAAAATTAGTTCTATTGATTTTTATTTTTTCGATTATCGGATGTTCCAGTAAGGCAACTTTACCGTCTGATGTCTCTGGAAAACTTGAACCAATAAACCATAGTCAGGTTATTAGCTATGAATAAAAAAATTAAAGAACAAATTGATACCGCAAAATCTTTCGAAACTCAGATTCATGCTGAAAACGAAAAATCTAAAAAAATGGCTTGGTGTGTGGCTTCGGTTGCATCACTACTGGCAATTTGTTTGGGGGTTGCGGTCACGATTCTTACTCCTTTAAAAGAGAAAGAACTCGCTATTGTTAGCGTTGACAATACTACTGGACGAACAGAGTTAATCACACAGGTAAAACAGGAGCAGATTTTACAGTCAGAGGCGCTGGGGCGTTACTTTGTTGATAAGTATATCTCTTTGCGAGAAGGCTATAACTATCCTTCGTTACAAAGTGATTATGAAACAGTACAGCTATATAGCTCTAATACGGTGAAAGATGATTACCTACGCCTCTTTGCCAGTGATTTAGCACCGGACAAAGTGCATAACAATAACGGGGCTTATGTCGTAGTTGAACGGTTGTCTAACATTATAACTGATGCAACTGCACCGGATAGGCTTTCTACTTCTCGATTCAAAGTCATTAATAGAAATTTCAGAACAGGGCAAGTGACAACCTCTTATTTAGCTCTGCGTGTTACTTATCGCTTTGATTTGAAGAAAAGCAGTGCAACTAATCCACTTGGATTCACTGTAACCAGTTATCAGGCAGATAAAGAAATCAGGGGGGAATAATGGACACTAAAAGTTTAATTATCACTTTAAGCCTGTTTTCACCTTTCTTAGCGAATGCTGCGGCAGTTCCTCAGTCGTCAGGTTATGACGCAAGAATGCAGAATGTGAGTTATAACGCAGCAAATACCACTGTGATTAAATCAAAAACAGGTTTTTTAACGTCAATCGTTTTTGACGAGGGTGAGGCGGTTATAAGTGCAAGGGCTGGTTTTCCTGCTGGTTGGGAGATTGATAAAGATGATAACGTTGTTTATGTGAATCCTCGGCCTGTGGTTCAGCAACAAGAAAATGCAGATGGAGAAAAAGAGCAAAAAGTCTTTCAGCCTGTTGCTAAAGAATGGGATACGAATCTTTTTGTAAGAACAACAAAAAGAGTATATAGCCTCGATCTGGTTATGCTATCTGATGAACAAAAAAATAGCCCCGCATATGTAGTTAAATATAGCTATCCAGCGGAGCAAGCAAAGTTAAGAGCGGAAGAAGCTAAAAAGGCTCAGGTACAACAAGAGGAAATAAAAAACAAAAAAGTTATCGCTGATAATTTTGAAAACGCAGATGCGCCTAAGAATTGGAATTATTACATGCGAGTTAATGAAAAACATGATAGTCGTAGAATCGCCCCCGACTTTACTTATGACAATGGTGTTTTCACTTACATAGGTTTCAACTCAAGCAAAGTATTTCCCGCTCCGTTTATGTACAAAGATGGGAAAGAGCAAACATTGTCTTTCAATGTTCAGACGAAAGGGAAATATAAGATTATGGTTGTTCATAGTGTAAACGATAAGTTTGTTCTTCGTTATGGTGACAGCGTTGTTGGCGTCGTTAATCAGTCGTTTGGGAAAATAATTACAGACCAAATTAATACAGCATCACCAAATGTTGAACGTGTCGAGGTGAAAAATGACTGATATTAAAAGAACCGATGATTTGGTTGAGGATGCAAATCAATTAAGACAGGAGCAATCACAGCTTCATAACATTGGTGGAGTAAAATCAAAAAACAACCGCTTTAAAATGGGGTTGCTGTTTGGTTTTGCTGCAATTCTTATTGTGGCTATTCTTGGCCTGAAAATTTACAAAAACTTTTACTCAGAAGAGCCTCAAGCAGCATCTACGGTAAAGGCTGATGATAATGCCTCGCAGGTTGGTAAGGTTCGTACAGGTATGGGACAAAATTTTGACCCTGTAGCGAACGAGACAACCAGCGGTAATGGTGCGGAAACGACGAGTAACAATCCTGCACCAACGGATATGTCAACTTCCGGTCAGTTCCAGAAGTATCTCTCTATTCCTGTCTCAGGGCAGTCAGGCAGTAATAGCGAACGCCAAAATAGTACGGGAACGGTTCAGCAAGACGAAACGAGCACAAGCCAGCAGAAACCACAGGCTAAGGCTGTAACTGCATCCCGTATGCAGGTATCAGCAATCAAGCTAGACCCCAACCTTTATATTGAAGAGAACACCATTATCCCGTGTGCACTCACAACGCGCTTTGTTTCAGATGTGGGCGGGCGTATCAATTGCGTCATAACAGAGGATGTATGGAGTGCTAACCATCATACGAAGCTGATTGAGAAAGGAACCAAAGCATTTGGTAGTTACAAAACTGGTACTCTGAATCATGGGCAGGGACGCATGTTTATTATCTGGAATCAGTTACGCACTCCCGATTTTAAAAGAATTGATTTAGTCGATACTGCGGCAGCAGGAGCCTTGGGAGAAATGGGTATTGATGGTTGGATTGATTCACATTTCTGGGATCGTTTCAGTGGTGCAATGTTAGTGGGGATGATACCTGATGCAATGCAAGCACTTAGCGGTGCGTCAAATAATAATAAAGACAATCAGACCGATTATACAGCGAACAGTCGAGAAGCATTTGCCGAGATAGCGAAAGAAGCAGCGGCAAATAGCGTAAATATTCCACCTACTATGTACAAAAATCAGGGCGATATTATATCAATTGTTGTTGGTGACGATATTGATTTTTCTGGCATCTATCAGTTAAGGGCAAAGTAAATGAATAATAACGTTGCTCCACTAATAAATAATAAGTCTCTCGACTTTTATAAACGGCAGGTTTTCCAGCCCTATCTTGATATTGATGGATTGACTGAGATAGCTGTAAACCGTTCGGGTGAGATCTGGACGGAAATCAACGGTGAATGGTCAGTACATGATGATGAAAAAGTTACCTTTGATTTTTGTAAACGATTTTCTCAGACATTAGCTTCATTTCGTGGTGATGAAGTTGGTGATACAAAACCGTTGCTTTCAGCAACGCTTGAATCTGGTGAGCGTGTACAGGTTGTTTTCCCTCCTGCATGTGAGAGAAACACCATATCAATTACGATTAGAAAACCATCAACAAGGCAGGTAACGCATAAGGAATATATAGAAAGAGGATTTTACGACTATGTTCAGTCAGGGAAAACGTATCATAGCCATGATGATACGCTTCTTGAACTCTTCAAACAGAAAAAAATTGCAGAGTTTATGGAATTCGCTGTAAAAGTTGGCAAAAACATCGTTTTTGCGGGCGAAACAGGTTCAGGCAAAACTACCTATATGAAAAGCCTGATTGATTTTATTCCGTTAAGTGCAAGGCTAGTTACCATCGAGGATGCGGAAGAAATAGAGTTCTTTATTCATAAAAACTTCGTTCATCTTTTTTATCCTTCGGAATCGGGAAGTGATTCAGGCTCAATCATCACCGCTGCAAAGTTGATTAAATCTTGTTTAAGAATGAAGCCAGACAGGATTTTACTTGCAGAAGTGAAAGGCGGTGACGCATGGGATTTTATTAAAGTTGCGGGTTCTGGTCACAGAGGCAGTATGACGTCTATTCATGCAGGTTCTGCGAAAGACGCCATCATTCAGATGGTAACGAAATGCTATCAAAACATGGAATGTCAAAATCTGCCATTTGATGTGCTTAAAAAAATCATTCTGGACAATATTGATATTGTTGTTCATGTCGGAAGGGATGGTGTTGTTAGGCACATGAGTGATATATATTTTAAGGGGGCTGATTGTGAAAAAGTTTAACAAGCAACAGTCTATATTTATCTTCGGGATCATGTTGGCTTTTACGTGGTTTGCAGGGTCATTTGC
>Ga0302347_1001451_pt1 | contig 28405 bp, 27 predicted proteins | sample PhyWR1_FD_202178 | JGI IMG/M metagenome (GOLD analysis project Ga0302347, IMG submission 202178) | Leaf surface microbial communities from wheat plants in UC Gill Tract Community Farm, Albany, California, United States - DLSL W.R1 (v2)... | ecosystem: Host-associated > Plants > Phyllosphere >...
ACGGCGATCAACCAGATGGCCCAATCCATCGACCAAGTGTCGGCCAACGCCGCAGAGTCCTCGGCCGTGGCGGAGCGCTCGGTGGAGATCGCCAACAAGGGCAACGAAGTGGTGCACAACACCATCCACGGCATGGACAACATCCGCGAGCAGATCCAGGACACCGCCAAGCGCATCAAGCGATTGGGCGAGTCTTCCCAGGAGATTGGCGACATCGTCAGCCTGATCGACGACATTGCCGACCAGACCAATATCCTCGCCCTCAACGCCGCGATCCAGGCGAGCATGGCCGGGGATGCCGGGCGTGGTTTTGCCGTGGTAGCCGATGAAGTACAGCGGCTGGCCGAGCGCTCGTCGGCGGCGACGCGGCAGATCGAAACCCTGGTGCGAGCGATCCAGGCTGACACCAATGAGGCGGTGATTTCCATGGAGCAGACCACCACCGAAGTGGTGCGCGGCGCGCGGCTGGCCCAGGACGCCGGGGTAGCGCTGGAGGAAATCGAAGGCGTATCGAAAACCCTGGCGGCGCTGATCCAGAGCATCTCCAACGCGGCACAGCAGCAGACGAATTCGGCGGGGCAGATTTCCCTGACCATGAACGTGATCCAGCAGATCACCACCCAGACCTCGTCGGGCTCCACCGCGACCGCCGAAAGCATCGGCAACCTGGCGAAAATGGCCAGCCAGCTGCGCCGGTCGGTGTCGGGGTTTACCCTGCCACCCCCCAAACAAGTCGATGATTGAAATGCTATCTAAAGAACACCACAGTCCCAATGTGGGAGCTGGCTTGCCTGCGATGGCGGTAGTTCAGTTGCGGGCGTATCAGCTGGTAGGTCGCTATCGCAAGCAAGCCAATTCCCACGGTTGAGCGCCATTGTTCTTGGCAACACCAGCAACCCATGAATTCTAAGCGGAGCAGTTATGGTTGATCGGCACGACTACGTGGCCCTCGAATGGGTCAAGGGCGACATTGCCGAAACCCTGAAGCAGGCCCGTTCGGCGCTCGACGCGTATGTCGAAGCCCACGACAGCGACGCCATCAGTGAGTGCCTGGGGTGCATCCACCAAGTGCATGGTGCGCTGCAGATGGTCGAGTTCTACGGCGCGGCCCTGCTGGCCGAGGAAATCGAAGAACTGGCCCTGGCCCTGCAAGCCGCAGGCGTGAGCCAGCGCGACGAAAGCATCCGCCTGCTGCAACAGGCCCTCAACCAATTGCCGCTGTACCTGGACCGTGTGCACAGCGCCCGCCGTGACCTGCCCCTGGTGGTGTTGCCGCTGCTCAATGACCTGCGCAGCGCCCGCGGTGAAAGCCTGCTGTCGGAGACCAGCCTGTTCAGCCCGCAACTGCTGACGATAGCGCCGCTGCCCGATGAAGCCCTGGCCCAACGCGCGGTGCCCGACCTGAAGGAACAACTGCGCCAATGGCACCAACTGCTGCAACAAGCCCTGGCCGGGCTGCTGCGTGAGGACCATGGGCCCAGCAACCTGGAAGACATGGCCCGAGTGTTCGCGCGCCTCGAAGCCTTGTGCCAGGGCGCGCCATTGTTGCCGTTGTGGCAAGTCACCTCGGCGCTGGTCGAAGGCATGCTCACCGGCGTGATCGCCAACAGCCCGGCGCTGCGCAGCCTGCTCAAGGCCAGTGACAAACAGCTCAAGCGCCTGTTGGCGCAAGGTATCGGCGGGATCAACCAGTCGGCGCCCGACGAATTGCTCAAGAGCCTGCTGTTCTATGTGGCCAAGGTCACCCGGCCGACGCCACGCATGCAAAGCCTCAAGGAACGCTACGGCCTGGATGAAGCCTTGCCCGACAGCGCGGTGGTCGATGCCGAACGCGCACGCCTGGCCGGGCCGGACCGCAATGCCATGGGCTCGGTGCTGGGGGCCTTGTGTGAAGAGCTGGTGCGGGTCAAGGAACGCCTCGACTTGTTCGTGCGCAGCGACCGGCAGCACACCAATGACCTGGATGCATTGCTGGCTCCGCTGCGGCAAATCGCCGATACCCTGGCGGTGCTGGGGTTCGGCCAGCCGCGTAAGGTCATCATCGACCAGCTTGCCGTGGTGCTGAGTTTGACCCAGGGCCAACGCGAGCCGAACGATGCAGTGCTGATGGACGTCGCCGGTGCCTTGCTCTACGTCGAAGCCACGCTGGCCGGCATGGTCGGCACCGTCGAACCGGAAAGCCGCGAAGAAAGCCGCCTGCCCACCACTGACCTGACCCAGATCCACCAACTGGTGATCCGCGAGTCCTGCCAGTGCCTCAAGCAAGCCAAGGAACTGGTGATCGACTGCATCGAAGCCGATTGGGACCGCCAGCGCCTGGAGTCCCTGCCGGAACTGCTGAGCCAGGTGCGCGGCGCCCTGGCGATGATCCCGTTGCCCCGCGCGGCAAGCCTGATGCGTGGCTGCACGGATTACGTCGACGAACAGTTGATCGGCAACGATGCGCCGCCTTCAGAGATGCAACTGGCGCATTTCGCCGATGTGGTCAGCAGCGTCGAGTACTACCTCGAGCGCATGCTCCAAGACCCCGATGCCACCGGTGAGCGTGTGCTGGAACTGGCGAGCCAAGGCTTGGCTGCCCTGGGTTACCTGCCCGCCGAGAAGCCCTGGCGCCAAGCCTTGGTTGCGCCGGAGGGGGCGCTTTCGGCAGAGGTCACGCCGAGCCAGTCCCAGTTCGACGCGCTGGCCAGCCCCACCTCGCGCCTGAACCCGCCTGCCCTGCAACGCCCCGGCAGCCTGCTGCCGCCACCGGCCGGCGAAGAGCCCATCGACGATGAACTGCGCGAAGTCTTCCTTGAGGAAACCGACGAAGTCCTCGACGTGCTGCACCGTTACTTGCCCAACAGCGCTGACAAGACCGCCCAGGGTGAAATGCGCCGTGCCTTCCACACCCTCAAGGGCAGCGGCCGCATGGTGCGTGCCCTGGTGCTGGCCGAGCTGGCCTGGGCTGTGGAAAACCTGCTCAATCGTGTACTGGAACGCAGCGTGGCCCTGGGCCCCGAGGTGCAGCAGGTGCTGGACGAGGCGGTCGCCTTGCTGCCGGAGTTGATCGCGGACTTTGCCATTGGCGACCAACGTCAGCGCGATGAAGTCGACGCCCTGGCCGCCCGTGCCCATGCCTTGGCCAGCGGTACCCCAGTGCCAGCCGCCGAACCCTATGACCCAATGCTGCTGGAGATCTTCCGCAACGAAGCCCAGAGCCACCTGGACAGCCTCAACCACTTCCTGCAACAGGCCGCCGAGCATGTGCCGCTGCAAGTCAGCGATGAACTGCAACGTGCACTGCACACGCTCAAGGGCAGCGCCTACATGGCCGGCGTTTTGCCCATCGCCGAGCTGGCGCGCCCGCTGGACCACCTCACCCGCGAATACAAGGCTCACCGCCTGCCGCTGGACCTGGACGAAGTGGAGTTGCTGCTCGAAGCCGAGGGCCTGTTCCAGCGCGGGCTGCGTGATCTGGACAACGACCCCCTGGCGCCGATCAGAGGCGCAGAGGCCCTGATCAGCCGCACTCAACGCCTGCTGGACCACCAGCTTGAAGCGTTGCTCGACGCACCGCATACCGGACTGCGTATCAAGCGCGACCCGCAACTGATTGCCAACTTCCTGGCCCAGGGCATGGACATTCTACTCGACGCCGAAAGCCTGCTGCGGCGCTGGCAACAGCACCCCGGCGAACGCCAGGAACTCACTGCACTGCTGGACGAACTGACCACACTGGGGGAGGGCGCGCACGTCGCCGACCTGCACGCCATCGACGAACTCTGCGAAGCCCTGCTCGACCTCTATGGCGCGGTGGAAGAGAGTAGCCTGGCCGTGAGCGAGCGGTTTTTCCACGAGGCCGAGCAGGCCCATGAGGCGCTCATCAGCATGCTCGACCAACTGGCGGCCGGCCAGGAAATCAGCCCGGCGCCGGCACGGGTCGAGGCCCTGCGCGAGCTGCTGGATGAAGCCCTCGACCCGTCCGCCACCGGCCTGATCAAAAGTGACGGCAGCCGGGTCCTGAGCATTTCCGAACTGGGCGCCGCCACACAGCAGTTGGATCACGACACCGCGATGGACGACGAGATCGTCGAGATCTTCCTCGAAGAGGCGGTAGACATCCTCGACAGCGCCGGGCAGTCGCTCAAGCGCTGGTTGCTGGAGCCCGACAACGCGGCGCCGTTGTCGTCATTGCAGCGCGACTTGCACACCCTCAAGGGGGGCGCGCGCATGGCCGAAATCGGCCCGATTGGCGACCTGGCCCATGAGCTGGAATGCCTGTACGAAGGGTTGGTGGACCGTCGCTTCAGCTATTCCACCGAGCTGTCCCACGTGCTGATGGCCAGCCACGAGCTGCTCGCCTTGCAACTTGAAGAGCTGCAGCATCACCAACCCTTGAGCGACAGCGCCGAGCTGATTGCCAAGGTGCGGGCGTTGCGCCAGGGCAACGCGCCTGCTACCCCGACCGAAGCGCCGCCAGCGTCCGGCGCCGATCCCGAGCTGCTGGATATCTTCCTCGAAGAAGCGGCCGACATTCTCGACAGCTCCAGTGCCGCGTTGTCGCGCTGGCAGGCCGAGCCTGGCAATCGGCAGGAGGTGGAAACCCTGCTGCGCGACCTGCATACCCTCAAGGGCGGTGCGCGCATGGTCGAGATCGCGCCCATTGGCGACCTGGCCCATGAACTGGAATTTCTCTACGAAGGCCTGTCTGCCGGCTTGCTCGCGCCGTCGCCAGAACTGTTCGCGTTGCTGCAGGGCTGCCACGACCGCCTGGCGCAGATGATCGACGCGGTGACGGACGGCTTGCCGGTCGGCTCGGTGGACAAGCTCATCGAGCGCATCAAAAGCCTGGTGCACCCAGGCGCCGAGCCAGTGACGCCAGTGGCGTTGCCAGCCGGCAAGACGGACGCTGTCGTCGACCCGGCTGCCGACATGGTGAAGATCTCTGCCGAGCTGCTCGACGACCTGGTCAACCTGGCCGGTGAAACCTCGATCTTTCGCGGCCGCATCGAGCAGCAAGTCAACGACGCCCGCATTGCCCTCACCGAAGTGGAAACCACGATCGAACGCATGCGCGACCAACTGCGGCGTCTCGACACCGAAACCCAGGGCCGCATCCTCAGCCGCCAGCAAGCCGAGGCCGAGCGCCTGGGCTACGAAGAATTCGATCCGCTGGAAATGGACCGCCACTCGCAGTTGCAGCAATTGTCCCGTGCGTTGTCCGAATCCGCCTCTGACTTGCTCGACCTCAAGGACACCCTTGAGCGCCGCAACGAGGACGCGCACGGCCTGTTGCAGCAACAGGCGCGCATCAACACCGAGTTGCAGGAAGGCCTGATGCGCACGCGCATGGTGCCGTTCGAGCGCATGCTGCCGCGCCTCAAGCGCATCGTGCGCCAGGTGGCCGGTGAGTTGGGCAAGGACGTGGAGTTCATCGTCGGCAATGCCGAGGGTGAGATGGACCGCAACGTGCTGGAGCGCATGGCCGCGCCGCTGGAGCACATGCTGCGCAATGCCGTCGACCATGGCCTGGAGTCGCGTGATACGCGGCTGCTGGCCGGCAAACCCGAGAAAGGCCGTATCACCCTGGACCTGACACACGAAGGCGGCGATATCGTCTTCGACATGCGCGACGACGGTGCTGGCGTACCCCTGGAGGCTGTGCGGCGCAAGGCGATCAAGCGCGGCCTGCTCGACCCGAATCAAGAGATCAGCGACCGCGACGTGTTGCAGTTCATCCTGCAGCCGGGGTTCTCCACGGCGGAGAAAATCACGCAGATTTCCGGGCGCGGCGTGGGCATGGACGTGGTGCACGAGGAAGTGCGTCAGCTCGGTGGCTCGATGGTCATTGACTCGACGCCAGGTGAGGGGGTGCATTTCCGTATTCGTTTGCCGTTTACCGTGTCGGTCAACCGGGCGCTGATGGTGCAGTGCGCGGACGACCAATACGCGATCCCGCTCAATACCATCGAAGGCCTGGTGCGGGTGCTGCCCCACGAGCTGGCGGGGCATTACCAGCAAGACCCGCCGTGTTATGAATACGCTGGCCAGCGTTACGAACTGTTCTACCTGGGTGACCTGCTGCACACCGTCAGCCGCCCGAAACTGCTGGGCCAGTACCAGCCGGTGCCAGTGCTGTTGGTGCAGTGCAACGAGCGGCGCGTGGCCGTCCATGTGGACGCGATGGCCGGTACCCGAGAAATCGTGGTCAAGGGCCTGGGGCCGCAGTTTGCAGGCGTGCAAGGCTTGTCGGGCGCGACCATCCTGGGCGACGGCCGCGTGGTGCTGATCATCGACTTGCTGGCGCATATCCGTGCGCGCCAGCCGGCCTTGCCGGCCCAGTTCGTTGACGCGCCGCTGGTCCTCAACGACCCGCTCAAAAAGCGCCCGTTGCTGGTGCTGGTGGTGGACGATTCGGTCACCGTGCGCAAAGTCACCAGCCGCCTGTTGGAGCGCAACGGCATGAACGTGCTCACCGCTAAAGACGGCATCGATGCGCTCGCCGTGCTTGAAGAGCACACCCCGGACCTGATGCTGCTCGACATCGAAATGCCGCGCATGGACGGCTTCGAAGTCGCCACCCAAGTGCGCAACGACCCGCGGCTGATGCGCCTGCCGATCATCATGATCACCTCGCGCACCGGCCAGAAACACCGCGACCGCGCCATGGCCATCGGCGTCAACGACTACCTCGGCAAGCCGTACCAAGAGTCGGTGCTGCTGGAAAGCATCGCCTACTGGAGCAAGTCCCATGCTTGACCACCGCACCAGTCAACTCACCGGCCTGCTCCTGCCCTTGGCCGACCGCCACCTGGTGCTGCCCAATGTCGCCATCGCCGAGCTGATCGACTTTCAGCGCGGTGAACCGGCCAGCGATGCGCCGCCGTGGTATTTGCGGCAAGTGACCTGGCGCGATCGACAAATACCGCTGATCAGCTTCGAAGCGGTGTGCGGCGAGGCGAGTGTGACCGGCGAACGCTCACGGATTGTGGTGCTGAATGCGCTGGGTGGGCGGCCGACATTAAAATTTATTGCGTTGGTGATCCAGGGCATTCCACGGTCGTACAAGCTCGACAGTGAGTTGAGCTATGTGGACGTGCCGCTGTGCCCGCTGGAGCTGGCGGCGGTGCAGGTGGGAGAGCATGTGGCGAAGGTGCCGGATTTGATGGGGCTTGAGGCACTGCTGGTAGAGTCCGGCCTGGCCTGACAGTGACCCACTGTAGGAGCGAGCTTGCTCGCGAAAAACGCCAACGATAACGCAGCGCTCCTTTTAACCGGCGGTGCCTGACGGTTCTTCGCGAGCAAGCTCGCTCCTACAGGAACAGGCTCAATCAATCCGCGCAAACCGCTCAATCACCGGCTGCTCCCGATGCTCGGCCTGCCACAAGTCGTAGGCGCTTTGCATCGACAGCCATAACTGCCCAGTGCTCACACCTGCCCGCTCAAGCCGCACCGCCAAGTCAGGACTGACAGGCGCACGCCCATGCAAAATCCTCGAAAATGTCTCACGGGCGAAACCCAGGCGCCGGGCCATTTCGGTGATGGTGATGTTCAGGGCAGGGATTACATCTTCAAGCAGGATTTCACCTGGGTGAGGGGGGGTGTGCATGCCCATATCGATACCTCTACTCAGTGGTAATCAAGATAATCAACCAGTTCGACTTGGTCGTCGAACATCCGAAAAATGATGCGCCAGTTACCACTAATGCTGACAGGCCAATAGTCGATCAGGTCGCCATTAACCGATGGAAACGCCAACCAGGCAAGTTCAGTGCATCTGGACGTTCGGCTTTGTCCAGAATGAACAGAACGCGGCGTAAGCGCTTTGCATGATTTGCGTTGATTCCACTGGTCGAGCCTGTCTCATAGAAGACCCTGAGACCTTTGTGTTTCCGGCTGACGATCATGGCGCGATTGTGATGTGATACATCACGCTCTGTAATGGCCTTGCATCGGTTTTAACGGTCGGCTTCATGATGTCTGTCCGCGGAACGATTCGGAGCGGAAAGGCTAGAGACACAGGTTCCGAGCAACAACCTGAAAACGCTGTCAGAACATTCCTTGTTGCTTGTCGGGACGACAATCGTAGGTAGGGCTCGGACTGATAGCGTGTCTGAAATTTCTGTAAGTCTCACCTTCGTATTTTTACTGATTTTTGAGTGCTAGTTTTCATCGCTCAACCCCATCAGCAAGGATTCGCAAATGGCCGCCCCTTCCATACCTTCGGGCGTTTCGCTGCAAGACAATATCGCCTTGGCCAACAACCGCAGGATGCATTTGAAGCCTGGTTCGGCCTTCGCCTATTCGTGGTTTTACTCACAGGTTCGGGGGCGTGGCCCTTGGGATTGCAAACAGAAAAGCCGTGAGTACGAGGCGTTCGGTAACTTCAACTACGGCGTTACCGGCATTGTGCTGGGTATTCCGGAGAGTGTGCTGTTGAGAGCGGCTGGTGCGGCGCAGAAGGCAGCAGGGACTTCTCGGGCGGAGTTCGGAGACTGGTGGGGCGATGCGCCGTATGGTGATGATCACAGTGACCAGCATTGGATCAAGGAGGGTATCGAATATGCCAGAGCTCAAGGGTGTTAAGTGGCCGGTCCAGGGCTTGTTCAATGTGCTGCTGGTGGTGTGTCTCGGGTACTTGGGTGTTGGTTGGTTGATGAGCCCAGGTCCACCGGAATTGGATGAGGTTGTGCTCAAGTATTCCCTGAATAACGGGAGCTCCATTTACGGTGCGCGAAACAATCAGGGTGGCGCTACGGTGGGCTTTTCCTACCTGTACTACGTCCACAAGGATCTGGGGAATGATCGGGAAATACTCACGACATTGGTGTCGGCACACCCTTTTCTGAAAACCAAAGAGCCGGATGTTCAAGTTACCCGGCAGGGGGGCCTTATCCGCCTCACTGTTCGAGGTGAGGTTTATGAGTACCGTAGTTACCCGCTCGAAGGTTTAGGGGCTGTGAGACTAGACATGAGGTTATAGGTCGGCCGGCTCTCGGATTTTTCCTGCAAGATTTTGGGCTGTGCATGAACTTGTCGCGTGCCGTCAGCGCGCCTAGTCTTCGTTCTGTCATCGCAAAAAACGGTGACACGGACGTGCAAGTCCGACGAAACTGTTTAGGCGTACAAACGCCCAGCCATCCAAAGGGCGTTTTTTGTGCTCGCTGCTTTATGGCGGCTGCGCGCAGGAGGTCTTCGGACCTGCTGGGTGTCCTAAACAGGCCCGGTCTTGCACACCTGCGCACGGTCGCCACCCTCATTCGCGTGCAAGCGAACGGTGGCGCTCCTTACTCACTGTTTAGGAGCTTCATCATGGTCAAACCTACCCCCAATCCGCCCCTCTTCACCGTAAACCCGCACGAAAACACCGAAACCCTGCTGGTCAACGCCAGCGAAACCCTGTTTTCCCTTAACGCACTCACCTGCAATCTCGCCTTCGACCTGGACACCTCCCAGCGCGCGATCATGCTCGGGATTCAGCAAATGGCAGAGTTGGGTCAGTTGTTGGTCGATAGAGCATTGGAGCAAGTCAGCCCATCGCCAGCCTCTTGAAACGGTCCCAAACAGGGACTGATCGTTCCCTGATTGGGACCGCTATTTAACAAACACCATCGATCAAATGTGGGAGCTGGCTTGCCTGCGATGGCGCAGTAGCAGTCGACTTATCGCCAGATAACCCACCGCTATCGCAGGCAAGCCAGCTCCCACATTTTGATGTGCATCAGGCTTACGTTCAGCATTCACAGGGGCTTCGTTACTCCAGCCGTAACGATCCACCGCCCAGCTTGATTGATGGCCCTCTCATTCACTCCTAAGGTAAGCCCCACGACAGCAAACCCGTGGAGCGACCATGACAACCACCATCACCCCCGACTCGCGCTGGACGCGGCGGCGCGACGAGAAGCAGCGGCGCCTCGAGCTGGTCAAAAAATACGCAGACGGAGCGGTGTTGCCCAGCGACAGGATTGTCGAGGCACTGGAGGCGCTGATCCTCCCTGGCGACCGCGTGGTGCTGGAGGGCAATAACCAGAAGCAGGCGGATTTCCTTTCCCGCTCCCTGGCCAAGGCCGACCCGGCCAAGCTTCACGATTTGCACATGATCATGCCCAGTGTCGGCCGTTCCGAGCACCTGGACCTGTTTGAAAAAGGCATCGCACGCAAGCTGGACTTCTCGTTCGCCGGCACCCAATCCCTGCGCATCAGCCAGTTGCTCGAAGATGGCCTGCTGGAAATTGGCGCGATCCACACCTATATCGAACTCTATGCCCGGCTGGTGGTGGACCTGATCCCCAGCGTGGTGCTCTCCGCCGGGTTCATGGCCGACCGTGCGGGCAATATCTACACCGGCGCCAGTACAGAAGACACTCCGGCGCTGATCGAGCCTGCCGCGTTCAGCGATGGCATCGTGATCGTGCAGGTCAACCAGTTGGTGGACGACGTCACCGACTTGCCCCGCGTCGACATCCCTGCCAGTTGGGTGGATTTCGTGGTGGTGGCCGACAAGCCGTTCTACATCGAGCCGCTGTTCACCCGCGACCCGCGCCACATCAAGCCGGTGCACGTGCTGATGGCGATGATGGCGATCCGTGGCATCTACGAAAAGCACAATGTGCAGTCGCTCAACCACGGCATCGGCTTCAACACCGCCGCCATCGAGCTGATCCTGCCCACCTACGGCGAATCGCTGGGCCTCAAGGGCAAGATCTGCCGCAACTGGACCCTCAACCCGCACCCCACGCTGATCCCCGCGATTGAAAGCGGCTGGGTCGAAAGCGTGCACTGCTTCGGCACCGAACTGGGCATGGAGCACTACATCGCCGCACGGCCGGATGTGTTCTTCACCGGCCGCGACGGCTCGATGCGCTCCAACCGGATGTTCTGCCAACTCGCCGGCCAGTACGCGGTGGACCTGTTTATCGGCGCGACCCTGCAAGTCGACGGCGACGGGCATTCCTCCACGGTGACCCGTGGCCGCCTCGCCGGTTTTGGTGGCGCCCCGAACATGGGGCATGACCCGCGCGGTCGCCGGCATGGCACGCCTGCATGGTTGGATATGCGCCACGACGATGCCCCGCAAGCCTTGCTCGAACGCGGTAAGAAACTGGTGGTGCAAATGGTCGAAACCTTCCAGGAAGGCGGCAAACCGACGTTCGTCGACACCCTCGACGCCGTGGAAGTCGCGCGCAAAAGCGGCATGCCCCTGGCGCCGATCATGATCTACGGCGATGACGTTACCCACCTGCTCACCGAAGAAGGTATCGCCTACCTGTACAAGGCGCGCTCCCTCGAAGAGCGCCAGGCGATGATCGCGGCTGTCGCGGGCGTCACGGCCATTGGCATGCGCCACAACCCCAAGGACACCGCGCGCATGCGCCGCGAAGGCTTGATCGCCTTGCCCGAAGACTTGGGCATCCGCCGCACCGACGCCACCCGCGAGCTGTTGGCCGCCAAGAGCGTCGCCGACCTGGTGGAGTGGTCCGGTGGCTTGTACAACCCGCCCGCCAAGTTCAGGAGTTGGTAAATGCGCGCTCTTAAACTGCACGAACTCAGCCTTGCGGATCGCCTGGCCGATAACGCCGTCGATGCGCTGATCGATGAAGCGGACCTGTCGCCCAAACCTGCCTTGGTGGACCGGCGTGGCAACGGCGCCCACAGCGATTTGCACCTGGGCCTGATGCATGCCTCGGCGCTGTCGCTGTGGCCGATGTTCAAGGAAATGGCCGAGGCGGCGATTGAATTCGGCGAAGTCGGCTTGCCCCTGCGCGAAGCCCTCGGGCGTATTGGCCGCGAGGGTGAACAAGCGATGCTCACCACTACCCACGGCGTGAATACCCATCGCGGCGCGATCTGGGCCCTTGGTTTGCTCACCGCCGCTGCCGTCCTGGCGCCACGTGCTGTCACGCTGACGGCGGCCAAACTGGCCCTGCTCAACGACCGCTATGCCCCCCAGCCCATGAGCCACGGTGCTCAAGTCGCCCAACGTTACGGCGCACGCGGCGCTCGTGAAGAAGCGCAGTTGGGCTTCCCGTCCGTGGTGCAACGCGGCTTGCCGCAGCTGCACCGAAGCCGCCAGCAAAACGCCGGCGAACAGAACGCGCGCCTAGACGCCTTGCTCGCGATCATGACGGACCTGGCCGACACCTGCGTGCTCTACCGCGCCGGCACCGAAGGCCTGCACGCGATGCAACGCGGGGCCCAGGCCGTGCTGGATGCAGGTGGCAGCGCAACCCTCGCCGGTCGCCGCCAACTGCACGAACTGGACCTCCAACTGCTGGCCCTGAATGCCTCCCCCGGTGGCGCCGCCGACCTGTTGGCCGCCTGCCTGTTTATCGACCGCCTCGATGGAGCGTTTTGATGCAAACCTTATCTTTTGAATTCCCCGCCGGGCAGCCACCAAAAGGCCGTGCGTTGGTGGGTTGCGTGGGCTCTGGCGACTTGGAAGTACTGCTGGAACCCGGCACGCCGGGTACCCTGACCATCCAGGTGCAGACCTCGGTGAATGGCGCCGAGCAACGTTGGCAGCATCTGTTCGAGCGGATCTTCCAGGAGCACACCCCACCGGCATTGAAGATTGAGATCCATGACTTCGGCGCCACCCCTGGCGTGGTGCGCTTGCGCCTGGAGCAGGGTTTCGAGGAGATCGGCCATGACTGACTTGCTCGCCAAACACAGCTTCGTTGAACTGGGCGCTCGGCAGCGCGCCAAGGCCTTATTGGAGGCAGGCACCTACCGCGAATTGATCGACCCGTTCCAGCGCGTCATGTCGCCCTGGCTCAGCCGCCAAGGCGTGGTGCCGCAGGCCGATGACGGCGTGGTGATCGCCAAGGGCAGCATCGGTGGAAAACCGGTGGTCATTGCCGCCATCGAAGGCAATTTCCAAGGCGGTAGCCTCGGTGAAGTGGGCGGCGCCAAGATCGCTGGCGCACTGGAACTGGCCGCCGAAGACAATCGCAAAGGCATTCCCACGCGTGCGGTATTGCTGCTGGAAACCGGTGGCGTGCGCCTGCAGGAAGCCAACCTCGGTCTGGCGGCCATCGCTGATATCCACGCGGCGATCGTCGACCTGCGCCAGTACCAGCCGGTGATCGGCGTGGTGGCCGGCAGTGTCGGTTGCTTTGGCGGCATGTCCATTGCGGCCGGGCTGTGCAGTTACCTGGTGGTCACTCGCGAAGCACGCCTGGGCCTGAATGGCCCGCAGGTGATCGAACAGGAGGCCGGCCTGGAAGAATACGACTCCCGCGACCGGCCTTTTATCTGGAGCCTCACGGGCGGTGAGCAACGCTTCAACAGCGGCTTGGCCGACCGTTATGTGGCGGACGACGTGGCCGAGATACAACAGACCGTCAGCGCATTGTTGCAACAAGGCTTGCCTGCCCAACAACGCAGCCGTCGGGCCGAGTACTACCTGGCGCGCCTGGCCGAACTGGATGCCACGGCACAGATCGACCCGGCGACGGTGCGCGAGCTGTATCAAGGAGAACAACCATGAGAGGTTTGCAGTGGTTCAACGCGTTGAGCGCCGGCGCGACGCTCGTCGAGGGTTTGCCGAACTCCCTGAAAGTGGCTGACGGCCTGTTGGGCGAGCAGGCCGTGCGTTTCATCGCCGTGGTCACCGACGCGCACAATCGGTTCCCGCGTGCGCGCACTGGCGAAGTCGGCTTGCTTGAAGGCTGGGGCCTGGCCAAGGCCGTCGATGAAGCCATCGCCCGAGGTGACAAACGCCCTATCATCGCCATCGTCGATGTGCCGAGCCAAGCCTACGGCCGTCGCGAAGAGGCCCTCGGTATCCACCAGGCACTGGCCGCCGCCGCCGACAGCTATGCCCGCGCCCGACTGGCCGGGCACCCGGTGATCGCGTTGCTGGTCGGCAAGGCCATGTCCGGTGCGTTCCTCGCCCACGGTTACCAGGCCAACCGCCTGATCGCCCTGCGCGACCCCGGCGTGATGGTGCATGCGATGGGCAAGGCCTCGGCCGCGCGGGTGACCCTGCGCAGTGTCGAAGAGCTGGAAGCCCTGGCCGCCAGCGTGCCACCCATGGCCTATGACATCGACAGTTATGCCAGCCTCGGCCTGCTCTGGGAGACCTTGTCGGTCAGCCAGATTGAACAGCCCACGGCAGAGGACGTGGTACGGGTCGGCGATTGCCTGGTGCACGCGATCAAGGATATCGGCAGCACCGATTTGAATGGCCGCCTGGGCGCGACCAATCGAGCAGCTTCCAGCCACGTGCGCCAGTTGCTGCGGGAGCAATGGTGAACGCCCACGACTTGCTCTGGGGCATGACCCCGGCGCATCTGCCCGCCGAGGCTCCGGCCTGGGCGGTGGAGGCGATTGGCGCCGGCCATCCGGTGGTGGTGCGTCGCGCTATCACCGAGCCGGGCTATGTGGCGGTCGGCGTGCGCGGGCGCTTGCGGGAACAGCGGTTGGCGGCGCAGATGCCCGTATCGGCGGTCCAGCGACGTGTCACCCCGGAAGCCTTGCGCGACGTTGTCTCGCCGCGCGATTTACCGGCGTTACGGGCACTCAACCTGCTGCGGCCGATGTTGGCGCGGCAGACCTGGGGCGTCACAGGCAGTGCGGGCTTCGAGTTGGCGAGTGGGATTCAAGCACTGCACGCCCAGAGCGATCTGGATCTGATCCTGCGCACGCCCGAGCGCCTGGAGCGTGGTGAGGTCGAAGACTTGCTGGCGCTAGTGAACACCGCACCGTGCGCCGTAGACCTGCAGTTGCAAACCCCGTTTGGCGCTGTGGCCTTGCGCGAATGGGCGAGTGGATCACGCCGCGTGCTGCTCAAGACCGCCCGCGGCGCACACCTCGTGATTGACCCCTGGCAGGCCGTGGCATGAGCAGCCTCCTGGTGTTCCCGGGGCAGGGCGCCCAACGGCCGGGCATGCTCCAGGCATTGCCAGCCGACGTCTTGGACCAGGCCAGCGCTGCGCTGGGTGAAGATGTTCGTGCATTGGACTCGGCTGAGGCCCTGGCGAATACCCGCGCGGTACAACTGTGCCTGTTGATCGCCGGTGTGGCCCACGCTCGCCTGCTGCAACACGCCCCGGATCACGTCGCGGGCCTGTCCATCGGTGCCTACCCGGCGGCGGTGATCGCGGGCGCGCTGAGCTTTGAGGACGCCCTCAGGCTCGTCAGCCTACGCGGCGAGCTGATGCAAAACGCTTATCCACAGGGCTACGGCATGACCGCGATCATCGGCCCGGAGTTATCCACCGTCGAACGGTTACTGGCGCAAATCCACAGCCCTGAAACCCCGGTCTACCTGGCCAATATCAACGCCGACAACCAGACCGTCATTGCCGGCAGCGACGAGGCCATGAAACGTGTCGCCAACGGTGTGAAAGGCAACGGCGTCGCCAAGCGCCTGGCCGTCAGCGTGCCGTCCCATTGCGCCCTGCTGGCGCAACCGGCGCAGGCCCTGGCGCAAGCCTTCGTGCCGCTCAAGGCGCCGCGCATCACCTACCTGAGCAGCACCCGTGCGCGGCCGATCCACAACCCCGAGCAATTGCGCGACGACCTGGCCTTCAACATGTGCCGTGTCGTCGACTGGCGCGGCACCGTGCAGAGCGCCTACGAGCGCGGGGTGCGCCTGCAGATCGAACTGCCACCGGGCGCCGTGCTCACCGGACTGTCACGCCGGGTGTTCGAACAAGGCACCGTGATCGCCTGCGAAGGCGCACGCCTGGACACCCTGCAGGCCCTGCTGCAAGAGGAGGAACGCCGCCACCGATAAAGCAGCACCCAAGGCTTTCGAAGCACAACAACAACAATTTCGATCGAGCACTTTGAGGACAACAACAATGATTATCTACGGTGTGGCATTGCTGGCGATCTGCACGCTCGCGGGCGTGATCATGGGCGACATGCTTGGCGTGTTGCTGGGCGTCAAATCCAACGTGGGCGGGGTGGGGATCGCGATGATCCTGCTGATCTGCGCCCGTCTGTGGATGCAAAAACGCGGTGGCATGACCAAGGATTGCGAAATGGGCGTCGGCTTCTGGGGCGCCATGTACATCCCCGTGGTGGTGGCGATGGCCGCGCAACAGAACGTGGTCACGGCCCTGCATGGCGGCCCGGTAGCGGTGCTCGCGGCGATTGGTTCGGTGGTGGTGTGTGGTTGCACCATCGCCCTGATCAGCCGCACTCACAAGGGTGAACCACTGCCCGATGAAGAGCCGTTGATCGCGCCAGCGGGAGGTCGCTGATATGTGGGATCTCATTGAAAAAGGATTGGAACATAACGGCCTGGTCACCGCGTTTGCCTTCGTTGGCGTGGTCATGTGGATTTCCGTGGTGCTGTCCAAGCGCCTGACTTTCGGGCGCATCCATGGCTCGGCGATTGCCATCGTCATCGGCCTGGTCCTGGCCTGGGTCGGCGGCACGATCACGGGCGGCCAGAAAGGCCTGGCGGACCTGGCGTTGTTCTCCGGCATCGGCCTGATGGGCGGCGCGATGCTGCGCGACTTTGCCATCGTTGCCACGGCGTTCGAAGTGCAAGCCACCGAGGCGCGCAAGGCCGGGATGATCGGTGTGATCGCGTTGCTGCTGGGCACGATCCTGCCGTTTATCGTCGGTGCCAGCATGGCCTGGGCTTTTGGTTATCGCGATGCGATCAGCATGACCACCATTGGCGCGGGAGCCGTGACCTACATCGTCGGCCCGGTGACCGGCGCGGCGATTGGCGCGACCTCGGACGTGATGGCGCTGTCGATTGCCACCGGGTTGATCAAGGCGATTCTGGTGATGGTGGGTACGCCTGTGGCGGCGCGTTGGATGGGCTTGGATAACCCGCGTTCGGCGATGGTGTTTGGCGGGTTGGCCGGCACGGTGAGCGGCGTGACCGCTGGCTTGGCTGCGACAGATCGGCGGTTGGTGCCGTATGGCGCGCTGACGGCGACGTTCCACACCGGGTTGGGTTGCTTGCTTGGGCCTTCGTTGCTCTATTTCATCGTGCGCGGGTTGGTCGGTTAACCCGCCGATACAGGGTTGTCTGGCCTGGCTCGCGAACGTGGTGTGTCAGGCTGTCGCTTGGCGGTTGGCGTACATCCGGCACTCCGCCAGCAACGCCAGCAAGTTCGGGTCACGCTCCTTGGCCTTCAGGAACACCACGCCAATATGCTGCTGCAACCGGTACCTGGGTTGCAGCGGTATCAGCTTCACGCGGTTCTCATACACCGCCGCAATCCGCCCCGGCAGCAACGCATAACCTACGCCTGAACTGACCATGCTCAGCAGCGTGAAGATGTCATTGACCTGCATCGCCACCTTCGGCTCGAACCCCGCCTGCTTGAATACGCGATTGCCGTCCTGGTGCGTGGCGAAGCCTTGGGTGAGGGTGATGAAGGTCGCGTCGCGCACGTCGGCAAGGTCGATCTCACGCTCGCGGTCGAAGGGGGAATCGGCCGGGGTGGCGAGGAAGATATCGTCGGAGAACAGCGCGATCTGTTCGCAGTCGGGGTCGTTGGCGTGCTCATCGAGGGAGATGAGGATGGCGTCCACTTCCATGTTCTTGAGCTTGTAGATCAAGTCGAAGTTGGAGCCCATGATCAGGTCGATATTGAGCTCGCTGCGGCGGATCTTCAGGCCCATGATCAGTTGCGGCACGGTCTTCACGGTCAGCGAATACAGCGAGCCCAGCTTGAAGCGTTCGGCGGAGAACCCGGCCGCTTCGCGGGTGAGGCGTACGCTGTCGACCACATCGGCAATCAGCTTCTGGGCGCGCTCTTCCAATACGTAGGCGCTTTCCAAAGGGGTGAGGTTGCGCCCTTCGTGTTTGAACAGCGGGCAGCGCAGGGCGTTTTCCAACGAGTGGATGGCGCGATGCACGCTGACGTTGCTGGTTTGCAGCTCGGCGGCGGCGCGGGCCAGGTTGCCGGTGCGCATGAACGCCAGGAAGACTTCCAGTTTCTTGAGGGTGAACTCTTCGTCGATCAGCATGGCGGTGGCTCTTGTTCGAATGCCGTCGATTGTGCCCCTAAAACCCGTTCACTCCCAGCCATGCACTGCACAGTCCCAGCAGCACGCCGAGGACGATCAGCCAGATCGCATTCACCCGCGTGTAATACACCACGGCGGCGCTGCCCAGGGTCAGCACCAGGCTGGTGACATTGCTTTGCAGGCTGTTCATCAGGATGTAGCTGGCGGCGAGGATCAGGCCGATGGAAATCGGCAGCAGGCTACGTTTGACGCGCTGCACCCACGGCGTCTCGGTATGGCGCTCCAGCCAGCCCGCGCCGACGTAAGTGAGCACCGAGCACGGCACCAGCTTGGCCAGCAGCGCGACCAGCGCGCCGGGCAGCCCGGCGGCTTGCTGGCCGATGAACACCAGCAGCATGCCGTTGGGACCGGGCAGGGCCTGGGACAGGGCAAAGAACGCGACGAATTGTGCGTCGGTCAGCCAGTGCATGTCGTTGACGGAGTAGCGGTGGATATCGCCGACGGCAACCATGTTGCCGCCAATCGACATCAGCGACCACAGCGCGCACTGGAGCATCAGGTGCAGGAGGGTGGCTTGCATCAGCGGGCCGCCTGGCGGGTGTCGATGAAACCCAGCGCCAGTGAGCTGGGGATGCAGATCAACAGCACCATCCACAGCGGCAGCACCAGGATCGCCATCAACACGAAAGTCATCAGGAACGCGACGTAGTTGGCGACAGTCCTGGGCATGGCCTTGAGCAGGCGCAGGGTGGTGCCGAGAATCAGGCCGGTGGCAATCGGCATGACCGCGCCGAAAATCTGCTGCACCACCTCATGGCGCCACCACGTGGTATAGGCAAGACCGGCGAGCACGGTGATCAGCGAGGGGAACAGGTACAGCCCGCAAACGGTCACAATCGCACCTGGCAAGCCATGCAGGCGTCGGCCGTAGATGATGCCGACGTTGGCAATGTTGGGCCCGGGGAAGAACTGGCCGGTGGTCAGCAGTTCGTTGAACGCCTGTTCGCTGACCCAACGCCTGCGGTCGACCATCATTTGCCGCGCCCAGGGCATCACGCCGCCAAAGCCGAACAGGCCGACCATGGCAAAGTTGTAAAACAACTGCCAGAGACTGGGTTGCGGCGTGTCGGGTTCAGGCTCGGGCATGGTCGATACCGGTGGATTGAGGCAGGCGCAGGGATAGCGTGAATCATCCAATGGGCAGTGGTCGTTGGGCAAATGAAGAAAGGTTGTTACCTGACAGTGAGCGAGTGGCGTCAGAATGCTCAAGGTGATAACGGTTATTCGAGGTGAGTGACACATGTATCACGGGGAACGATTCAATGCCTGGAGCCATTTGCTCGGGGCGGTTGCGGCCTGTATTGGCGCAGTGTGGATGTTGGTGGTGGCGAGCCTGGACGGCAGCCCCTGGAAGATTGTCAGCGTGGCGATTTATGGCTTTACGCTGATGGTGCTGTACAGCGCGTCCACCGTGTACCACAGCGTGCAGGGGCGCAGAAAAGAGATCATGCAAAAGGTTGATCACTTTTCGATCTACCTGTTGATCGCGGGCAGCTACACGCCGTTTTGCCTGGTGACCTTGAGAGGGCCGTGGGGCTGGACCTTGTTCGGCATCGTCTGGGGGCTGGCGGTGATCGGCATCCTGCAGGAGATCAAGCCGCGCTCCGAGGCGCGAATCCTGTCGATCGTGATCTACGCGGTGATGGGCTGGATCGTGCTGGTGGCGGTCAAGCCGCTGATCGCCGCGCTGGGCACGGCAGGGTTTGTCTGGTTGGCCGCAGGCGGGGTGCTGTACACCGTCGGCATCATCTTTTTTGCCCTGGAGGACCGCCTGCGCCATTCCCATGGGATCTGGCACTTGTTCGTGATTGGCGGCAGCCTGCTGCACTTTGTGGCGATCATGCACTACGTCCTGTAACGGACAATGCGTTTGGAACGTGTGGATCTCCAGTGGTTTTGGGCGCGTATTCCTACAAGCGCTCCAGCAGTTCGCGGGCGCGGTTGCCGAAGATCTCCAGCAAGTTGGCCAGCATATGCGGTGGCGGCTCATCGGCGCGGGTCAAGGCGTACAGGGTGATCGGCAGCGGCGGGGTGAGGGGGCGGATGCAGGTGGTGGCGGTCGACGCACCGAGGGCGGTGAAGGGGTCGATCACTGTAAGGCCCGCACCGGACTCCACCATTGCACGGGCCAGTGAATAGGTTTGTACCGAGATCGTCACCCTGGGTGGCGGGTCGACGTTTTCCAGGTAGCTGTCGAGTTTTGCCGCCAGCGGATCGGCGCTGGAAAGGCCGATCAGCGGCGCTCCCGCGAGGTCCACCAAGGGCAAGGGTTTGCTCGATTCGGCGTCCGACCAATAGCCTTTGGACGCCAACGCCACCAACACACCGTTGGCCAACACCTGGGTGGTCAACCCCGGATGACCGGAGAAGTTGAGGGTCAGCGCCAGGTCGATCTCACGCATCAGCAGCTTCTGCACCAGTTCGCGGCTGTGGTCGCTGGACAGTTCGCAGGCCATGTCCGGGTAGTCGCGCTTCCATTCCAGCACCGCCGGTGGCAACAGCGACAGGGCCAGCGCCGGGATCGCGCCGATGCGCACACTCTGGCCCGGGGCGCGGCGCAGGCTCTTGGCCAGGCGTCGTACGCCTTGCAGGCTTTCGGTGACTTTCTCGACTTCGCTTTCCAGCGCCAGGGCTTCCGGCGTGGGCTGCAACTTGCCGCGCACGCGTAGAAACAGGGGGAAGCCCAGCTGCAATTCGGCGTGCTGCAACACCTTGGTGACTGCCGGTTGCGATACATGCAGCAACTGCGCGGCGGCGCTGACGGAGCCGGTCTGGCGGATGGCCTGGAAGATCTCGATATGACGCAAGCGCATGGCAAGTCCATAACCTTTGTTTATAGGTGCCCCATCTTTATTCATTGTCGGTGGCCTGTCACCTGCCCCTAGGCTTGAGTTCTCTTAATCAACGGCTGGAGGCTGGGATGGCCAGGCAGGTTTGCATCATTGGCGGTGGGGTTATCGGCTTGGCCAGTGCCTACGCGTTGGTACGCGCAGGCCATGAGGTCACGGTGATCGACGCGCGCGACAGCCTGGGCAGCGAAACCAGCTTCGCCAATGGCGGGCAATTGTCCTACCGCTATGTGGCGCCATTGGCGGATGCCGGCGTGCCGTTGCAAGCGATTGGCTGGCTGTTGCGCGGCGATTCCCCATTGAAGCTGCGTCCGCGTCTCGACCCGCAGCAATGGCGCTGGATGGCGGCCTTCCTCGGCGCCTGCCGTGGCTCGGTGAACCAGAGCAATACCGCTCACCTGCTGCGCCTGGCTTCCCTGAGCCAGGACACCTTGCAGCAATGGCGTCACGACGATCACCTGGACGGCTTCGAGTGGCGGCGCAACGGCAAGCTGGTCACCTTTCGCACTGCCGGCACCTTCGAGCATGCGCGCAGCAAGGTCACCAATATCCTGCAGCAACAGGTCCTGTCGGCAGCCGATTGCGCACGCCTGGAGCCGTCGCTGGCGGGGGGTGGGTTTGTCGGGGGGATCTACACGCCGAATGAGGAAGTTGCAGATTGCCATGGCTTTTGCCAGCGCTTGGCCGCCCGGCTCGAAGCTTCCGGGCGCTGCACGTTTTGGCTGGGGCGCAAAGTGACCGGGATCCGCCACGCGAACGGTGCAGTGCAGGCCATCGAGATCGGCGCTGAGGTGATGCCGGTGGACCAACTGGTGTTGGCGGCCGGGCATCGCAGTGCCGAGCTGGCCTTGCCGGGGTTGTCACTGCCACTGTATCCGCTGAAGGGCTACAGCCTGAGTGTGCCCATTGGCGAGCAGCATCGGGCGCCCGAGATCAGCATCACTGACTATGACCGCAAGATCGTCTATGCGCGCATCGGTGAACAACTGCGGGTAGCGGCGATGGTGGATATTGTCGGCTTTGATGCCAACCTTGAACCCAAGCGCCTGGGGCTGATGAAACGCCAGGCTATCGAGACATTTCCTGCAGCCGGCGACTACGCCCATGCGGTGGAATGGGCCGGCATGCGCCCCGCCACGCCAACCGGCGTGCCGCTGATTGGTGCCAGCGCCTATCGCAACCTGTGGCTGAACCTGGGCCACGGTGCCCTTGGGTTTACCCTGGCGTGTGGCAGCGGCCAAGTGTTGGCCGAACTGATCGGCCAACATGTTCCTTCCATTGATATGCAGGGCCTGTCGCCCCGCGCCGCCTGAGGATGCCCCATGACGATCAACCGTATCAGCAGCAACGAACGTCTCTCGGGTGCCGTGACCTTCAAGGACCTGGTGTTTCTCTCGGGCCAGGTGCCGGGTGACGGCCAGGACGTGGCGAGCCAGACCCGCGAAGTGCTGGCCAGGATCGATGCGTTGCTGGCCCAGGCCGGCAGTGACAAGGATCACCTGCTCAACGCCACCATTTACCTGAAGGACATCGGCAGCGGGTTTGCACCGATGAACGCGGTGTGGTCCGCGTGGCTGTCGCCGGGCATGGCGCCAACGCGCACCACCCTGCAAGCCGAGCTGGCGCGGCCGAGTGTGCTGGTGGAAATCAGCGTGATAGCGGTACGTAAATAACTCAAAGACCAACGGAGCATAACAATGAAAAGAATCCTGTTGACCGGCTGTACCCTGGGGCTTTTGTTTGGCGCACAGGTCCAGGCGAATGACGCCTCGCTGGGCGCTACGCTGGAAAAGATCACCACCGCCAAGTCCATCACCCTGGGCTATCGCGATGCATCGGTGCCGTTTTCGTATGTGGGTGACAACAGCGGCAAGCCCATGGGTTATTCGGTGGACCTGGCGAGCAAGATTGTCGAGCGTGTCCAGCAGAAAACCGGGCTGGCCAACCTTACTGTGAAGTACAACCTGGTGACTTCGCAGACCCGCATCCCGCTGGTACAGAACGGCACCGTCGACCTGGAGTGCGGCTCTACCGGGGTCACCGCGGAGCGACAGAAGCAGGTAGCGTTCTCCTACGGGTTTATCTACGTGAAGGGCCAGTTGTTGACGGCCAAGGACAGCGGCATCAAAGGGTTCGCCGACCTTGCGGGCAAGAACGTGGTGACCACCGCCGGCACCACCAACGAGCGGTTCCTGAAGAGCTACAACGCCGAGCACAAGGCCAATATGTTCGTGATCAGCGCCAAGGATCACGGTGAGGCGTTCAAGATGCTCGAGACCGGTCGCGCGGCGGCGTTCTACATGGACGATGCGTTGCTCTACGGCGAGCGCGCCAAGGCCAAGGACCCGCATAGGTGGGGGGTGGTGGGCGAGGAGCAGTCGCGGGAGATCTACAGCTGCATGGTGCGCAAGGACGACCCGCAGTTTCTCGCGGTGGTCAATGAGACACTCGGTGACCTGTACCGCAGTGGCGAAATCAATGGGATTTACCAGCGCTGGTTTGAACAGCCGATTCCGCCGAAGGGCTTGAACCTGGAGTTCCCGATGACCAGCGAGTTGAAGGCGATCATTGCCAAGCCGGTGAGTGATCCCGTGGAGTAATGACCCGCCTAACTGTAGACGCCGGCTTGCCGGCGATAGCGGTGCGCCAGGTAACAGTGATGTTGAATGGGCCGACGCCATCGCAGGCGAGCCAGCTCCCACAAAGGAACTGTTTTGCTGGTTGGATAGCGGCAGTACCGGCGAGCGCAATTCCAGCAGCAGAGATCAACTGTGGGAGCTGTCGAGCCCCAGCGAGGCTGCGCGACTGCCTGCATTTTAAGCGCCTGACACTCCGCTTTTGCAGCCTCGCCAACGCTTGGCAGCCCCCACCGTGGATTGGGTTGGCAAGGCCAGGTTAGAAATCGCCCCACAATTGTTGGGCGACGGCCAGTGCCACCACCGGCGCGGTCTCGGTACGCAACACGCGCGGACCGAGGCGGGCAGCGTGGTAGCCGGCGGCCTGGGCGGTTTCGACTTCAGGGTCGGTCAGCCCACCTTCAGGTCCGATCAGAAACGCCAGGCTCGACGGCTTGGCGTGGCTGACCATCGGCTCGGCCACCGGATGCAGCACCAGCTTCAGGTCTGCCTCGGTCTGCTTCAACCAGTCCGCCAATAGCAGCGGTGGATGAATCACCGGCACCGTTGAACGCCCGCATTGCTCGCACGCGCTGATCGCCACCTGGCGCCAGTGCAGCAGGCGTTTGTCGGCGCGTTCGTCCTTGAGGCGCACTTCGCAACGCTCGCTGAAGATCGGCGTGATTGCATTGACGCCCAGCTCGGTGGCCTTTTGAATCGCCCAATCCATGCGCTCGCCACGGGACAGGCCTTGGCCGAGGTGAATGTGCAGCGGCGATTCGGTCTGGCCCGCAAAGCTTTCCGTGAGTTGCACCGTAACGCGTTTCTTGCCGACGTCCAGCAAGCTGCCCAGGAATTCCTGGCCGGAGCCATCGAACAATTGCACGGCATCGCCTTCGCCCATGCGCAGCACACGGCTGATGTAATGCGCCTGGGCTTCGGGCAATTCATGGTCGCCGAGGCTCAGCGGGGTGTCGGTGAAAAAGCGGGACAGTCTCATTTCTGTTCTCTGGACAATGTTGTGTAGGAGCCGGCTTCTACAAAGAATGTGGGGGATCAGCCAGGGTCACGGAAGCCAGGGTGGAAGTCCTTCGGCACTGCAACACTGACGGTGCTGTTGGTGGCGATATCAATGCCTTCGCTGGCCACTTCGGCGAGGAAGTCGATCTGTTCCGGCGTGATCACGTAGGGCGGCAGGAAATACACCACGCTGCCCAGTGGTCGCAACAGCGCGCCACGTTCCAGTGCATGCTCGAATACCTTCAGGCCACGGCGTTCCTGCCACGGGTAGGCGGTCTTGGTGGCTTTGTCCTGGACCATCTCGATGGCCAGCACCATGCCGGTCTGGCGTACTTCCGAGACGTGAGGGTGGTCCACCAGATGCGCAGTGGCCGTGGCCATGCGCCGGGCCAGGGCCTTGTTGTTCTCGATGACGTTGTCTTCTTCGAAGATATCCAGGGTCGCCAGCGCTGCCGCACACGCCAGCGGGTTGCCGGTGTAGCTGTGGGAGTGCAGGAACGCGCGCAGCGTCGGGTAGTCGTCATAGAACGCGCTGTACACGTCTTCGGTGGTGACCACGGCCGCCAATGGCAGATAGCCGCCGGTGAGGGCTTTGGACAGGCACAGGAAGTCTGGACGGATGCCGGCCTGTTCACAGGCGAACATGCTGCCGGTGCGGCCGAAGCCTACGGCGATTTCGTCGTGGATCAAGTGCACGCCGTAACGGTCGCAGGCCTCGCGCAGCAGCTTGAGGTACACGGGGTGGTACATGCGCATGCCACCGGCGCCCTGGATCAGCGGTTCCACGATCACGGCGGCCACGGTGTCGTGGTTGTCCGCCAGGGTCTGTTCCATGGCCAGGAACAGGGTGCGCGAATGTTCTTCCCAGCTCATGCCCTCCGGACGCAGGTAGCAGTCCGGGCTCGGCACCTTGATGGTGTCCAGCAGCAGCGCCTTGTAGGTCTCGGTAAACAGCGGCACGTCGCCCACTGACATCGCGGCGATGGTTTCGCCGTGGTAGCTGTTGGTCAGGGTGACGAAGCGTTTTTTATTCGGCAGGCCGCGGTTGAGCCAATAGTGAAAGCTCATCTTCAGCGCGACTTCGATGCACGACGAGCCGTTGTCCGCGTAGAAGCAGCGGGTCAGGCCTTCGGGCGTCATTTGCACCAGGCGTTCGGACAGCTCGATCACCGGCTGGTGGCTGAAGCCGGCGAGGATCACGTGTTCCAGTTGGTCGACCTGGTCCTTGATGCGCTGGTTGATGCGCGGGTTGGCATGGCCGAACACGTTGACCCACCAGGAGCTGACGGCATCGAGGTAACGCTTGCCTTCGAAATCTTCCAGCCAGACGCCTTCGCCGCGCTTGATCGGGATCAGCGGCAATTGCTGGTGATCTTTCATCTGGGTGCAGGGATGCCACAGCACGGCCAGGTCGCGTTGCATCCACTGGTTATTCAAGCCCATCGGTTATCTCCTCGAAGCGGTCCTGCGGCGGGCGCAGGTAAAACAATCGCGCAAGCCTATGCAATGGGCGACTGTGTCACAACCTATTACGGATGAATTCGCGGTAAACACAGGACGGTCTGTCACGTTTCTTAGGAATAGTCCTTAATCCGTCGTTAACTTACTGTACATACGCTCTTGATCGTATTTCTCGATATTTCAAAGCGAAATTTTCCGCTTTAATTCGATAGGTAAATCGCTAGTCTTGGGCGCAGCTCTTACGGGATTTGGGACATGCAGCTACGTAATTCATCGGCCCGCTATGGTTGGGTCAGTATTGTTTTGCACTGGGGTGTAGCCCTGGTGGTGTTTGGCTTGTTTGCCCTGGGCTTGTGGATGGTCGGCCTCGACTACTACAGCGCCTGGCGCAAAGACGCCCCGGACCTGCACAAGAGCATTGGCATCACGCTGTTTGCCATCATGCTGGTGCGTATTGTCTGGCGCCTGATCAGCCCGCCGCCACCGCCGTTGGCCAGTTACAGTCGCATGACCCGCATCGGTGCCGCATTTGGCCATGCGTTCCTGTATCTCGGTTTGTTTGCCGTGATGATCGCCGGCTACCTGATTTCCACCGCAGACGGTGTCGGTATCCCGGTATTTGGCCTGTTCGAGATTCCTGCCGTGGTATCCGGACTACCGGACCAGGCAGATAACGCCGGCCTGGTGCACCTGTACCTCGCCTGGGTGTTGGTGGTCTTCGCCGGTTTGCATGGCGTGGCCGCCTTGAAACACCATTTCATTGACCGTGATGCGACCCTGGTTCGTATGCTGGGGCGCAAAGCCTGATGTTCAACCTCGACTCACAAGGAATAGAAAGCATGTTGAAAAAGACCCTCGCCGCTCTGGCAATCGGTACTGCCCTGCTGTCTGCAGGTCAGGTGATGGCTGCTGACTACAAGATCGACAAGGAAGGCCAGCACGCCTTCATCGACTGGAAAATCAGCCACCTGGGCTACAGCTTCATCCACGGTACCTTCAAGGATTGGGATGGCACGTTCAGCTGGGATGCCGCCAAGCCTGAGGCCAGCAAAATCGCGGTCGACGTGAAAACCGCCAGCCTGTGGTCCAACCACGCAGAGCGTGACAAGCACATCGCCAGCAAAGACTTCCTGGACGTTGCCAAGTTTGCCGACGCCAAGTTCGTGTCTACTGCGGTCAAGCCTACCGGTGAAAAAACCGCAGACGTGACTGGCGACCTGACCTTCCACGGCGTGACCAAGCCTGTGACCTTCAAGGCGACCTTCAACGGTGAAGGCAAGGATCCATGGGGCGGCGAACGTGCTGGCTTCAACGCTACCACTACCGTCAACCTGAACGACTTCGGCATCAAAGGCCCAGGCCCGTCCTCGCAGACTGTAGACCTGGACATCTCGCTGGAAGGCGTCAAGCAGAAGTAATTTCTGTTTTTACACGAAAAAACCGGATCCTGAGATCCGGTTTTTTTATGCCTGGAATGCAACCAGTGTGGGCGCCGGGGTGCCTGTGATGCGGGCACTTTGGAGCACCAGGCACATCGAGTCGACGCAGCCGCAGGCACGCCAGCGCCCACAGTTGATCGGGGTCGAGTCAAAAAAAATGCCCCGCCTCTTTCGAGGCGGGGCATTTTTTCATGGGCGTTGAAACTCAGCGATTGCGGGTCAGCAATGCCGGTTTTTCACCACGAGGACGGCCTGGCAGTTGATCCAACTGCTCTGGTGTCGGGAAGCGATCAGCTTTCGACTCCTTGTGGATGATCTTCGGCGCCGGGCCGCCGCGCGGGTTCTGCACGGCCGGCTCGGACAAGCGAGGCTGATCGTCACGGGCCGGGCGGCGGTTATTGCTGCGCGAGTCGTCGCGACGAGCCTGGCCGTCACGGGGGGCACCGTTACGCGGGCCGTTGCGCTTGGCAGGCGGCGTACCGGTGGTGCCGCCGCTGCTGTTGCGCGGACCATTCTGACGACCGCCCTGTGGCTGGCCGCCACGTGGCGCGCCTGCGCCCGCACCTTGTGCCGGGGCACCTGGACGGCGACCACGGCCCTGGGCCGGCTTGGCCTGGGGCACGTAGTCAACGCGGTTGCCGAAGTTATCCACATCGTCGTCGAGGAACTCGTCCGGGGCGCGGTCAGCGGCAGCGCGTGGCGGCTGGCTCGGCTGGCGCTGTTCGCGGGCCGGGGTGCCTTCACGGGGTTTCTGCTCGCGGGCCGGGCGTTCGCCACGGCCGTTGGTAGGCGCTTTTTCCTTGCCGCCCTTGTCCTTGCCCTTGTCGCGACGACCACCGCCGCCACCGCCGCCGTTCGGGCCGTCGCCCTTCGGCCCGCGTGGGTTACGCGGGTTGCGCACATCCGGACGCTCGCGCGCTTCTGGCTTCTCGGCCTCCACGGCGCTGGCATCGAAGCCCATCAGGTCGCCGTCGGCGATTTTCTGCTTGGTCATGCGTTCGATGCTTTTCAGCAGTTTTTCTTCGTCCGGTGC
>Ga0302347_1001453_pt1 | contig 28387 bp, 24 predicted proteins | sample PhyWR1_FD_202178 | JGI IMG/M metagenome (GOLD analysis project Ga0302347, IMG submission 202178) | Leaf surface microbial communities from wheat plants in UC Gill Tract Community Farm, Albany, California, United States - DLSL W.R1 (v2)... | ecosystem: Host-associated > Plants > Phyllosphere >...
GCGAACCGACCCCGGAAGAGCTGGGCGAACGCATGGAAATGCCTGAGGACAAGATCCGCAAGGTACTGAAGATCGCCAAAGAGCCGATCTCCATGGAAACCCCGATCGGTGACGACGAAGACTCGCACCTGGGCGACTTCATCGAGGACTCGACCATGCAGTCCCCGATCGACGTGGCCACGGTCGAAAGCCTCAAGGAAGCCACCCGGGACGTGCTCTCCGGCCTGACCGCACGCGAAGCCAAGGTGCTGCGCATGCGTTTCGGTATCGACATGAACACGGACCATACCCTCGAAGAGGTTGGCAAGCAGTTTGACGTAACGCGTGAGCGGATCCGTCAGATCGAAGCGAAGGCGTTGCGCAAATTGCGCCACCCGACTCGCAGCGAGCATCTGCGCTCGTTCCTCGACGAGTGATGACAAAACCCCGGCCCAGGCCGGGGTTTTTCTTTAGGGTTCCGTAACATAAAGCCGATCTTGCACCGCACATCTGCAGCAATGCCCGTCTACACTCGACTTCAGACCACCTGAATGCGAGGCCGCTATGCCGCTGATGCCGGCCATCCTGTTGCTGCTCCTTGTCCTGTGGAACACAACGGCCGGCGCCCTGACCCTGACAGACGAGGAGAAGGCCTGGCTGGCTGCCCACCCGCAGCTGAGCCTGGGCGTGGATGCCTCTTGGCCACCGTTCGAGTTTCGCGACCAGGAGGGCCGGTACCAGGGATTGGCCGCCGATTACATCGCCACTATCCAGCAACGCCTGGGCGTGACGCTCAAACCGGTCGAGCCCAGCAGCTGGACCGAGGTCCTCGCGCAGGCGCGCGATAACCGTATCGACCTGCTGCCCGGCATCATGTCGACGCCAGAACGCCAGGGCTACCTGGCCTTCACCCGCCCCTACCTCGACTTTCCCATCGTCATTCTCGCGCACAAAGGCGGCGCCCAGCCGCGCAAGCTCGATGACCTGTACGGCCTGAAGATCGCCGTGGTCGAGAACTACGCCCCCCATGAACTGCTGCGCAGCCACCACCCGGATCTCAACCTGGTGGCCATGCCCAACGTCAGTTCAACCTTGCAGGCACTGGCCACCGACGAAGTGGACGCCGTGGTCGGCGACCTTGCTTCGAGCATCTGGAGCCTGCGCCAGCTCAAGCTCGACGGCTTGTATGTGAGTGGCGAAACGCCCTACCGCTATCAGCTGGCCATGGCCGCTCCACGCGACAACAAGGTGCTGGTGGGTATTCTCGACAAAGTGATGGCCGACATGACGAGTGGCGAAGTAGCGCAGATCCAGCAGCACTGGGTTGGTAATGTGGTCGACCAGCGGATGTTCTGGTCAGACCTGCTGCTGTATGGCTTGCCGGCAGTGCTGGTGCTGATGGCCGTCCTGGCCGTGGTGATCCGCATCAACCGTCGGCTCAGCTCGGAAATTTCCCGCCGCATTGCCCTGGAACAAGAGCTCCGCAGCAGCGAGTACCATTACCGCAGCCTGGTCGAAAGCCTGTCGGCCATTGCCTGGGAGGCCGACGCCAACGACTACACCTACAGTTACGTCTCTCCCCATGCCGAGGACCTGCTCGGTTTTCCGCTCACCGAGTGGCTCAAACCTGGCTTCTGGCGCAGCATCCTGCACCCGGAGGACGCACTCTGGGCCCAGGCCTACTGCGACAGTGAAACTGCAGCCGGCCGTGACCACAGCCTGGACTACCGGGTGATCCGCGCCGACGGCCAGCCGTTGTGGGTGCGCAATATCGTCAGCATGATCGAGCATGGCCACCAGCCGGTGATGCGCGGGCTGATGATCGACATCAGCGAGACCAAGCGCACCGAGGACGCCCTGCGGCTTTCCGAGCAGAAATTTGCCTCGGTGTTCCAGCAATGCCCCGACATCCTGCTGATCGCCCGCCACAGCGATGGCTGCCTGCTGGAGGTCAACGAAGCCTTCGAAGAGCAGATCGGCCTGACACCTGGCCAGGTGATCGGCCGCACCGCCACCGACCTGGACCTGTGGGGCGCAGAAGGCGCAGGCCCTCTGCTGCTGCAACGCCTGCACCAGGGTGGTATCCGCAACCTGGAAATGAGCTTCCGGCGCAGCAACGGCGAGTTGTTCACCGGCCTGACTTCGGCCGAAACCTTCGAGCTCGACGGCACCCCCGCGCTGGTGGTGGCGGTACGCGACATCAGCCAGCTCAAGCAAACCCAGCAGCAGTTGCAAACCTCCGAAGAAAAATTCGCCAAGGCCTTCCACGCCTCGCCCGACGGCCTGCTGCTGTCGCGCCAGAGCGACGGCTTGCTGCTGGAAGTGAACGAGGGCTTTTGCCGCCTTACCGGCTATGACCTCAACCCAAGCATCGACCAGACCTCGCTGGACCTGGGCATCTGGGTCGACCTCAACGAGCGCAAGCGGCTGGTCGACCAGCTGAACCGCGACGGCTACGTGCGCGACTTCACCTGCCACATCCGCCGCAGCGACGGGCAGATCCGCCTTTGCGAGCTGTCTGCGCGGCCGCTGCCGATCGCCGGCGTCGACTGCATGCTGACCATCGCCCGCGACATCACCGAACGCCACCTGATGCAGGAGAAACTGCAGCTGGCCGCCACTGTGTTCGAAAACACCGCCGAAGGCGTGCTGATCACCGACATCGACCAGCGCATCAGTGCGGTCAACCGCGCCTTCAGCGAAATCACCGGCTACAGCGAGATCGAAGCCCTTGGCCAGACCCCGCGGCTGCTCGCCTCCGGCCAGCATGACAGCGCCTTCTATGCCGCCATGTGGCACCAACTGACCGCCGAAGGCCACTGGCAAGGCGAGATCTACAACAAGCGCAAGAACGGCGAACTGTACCCCGGCTGGCTGACGATCAGCGCCGTGCGCAACAGCGACCGTGAGATCACCCACTTTGTCGCCGTGTTCGCCGACATCTCCAGCCTCAAGCACGCCCAGGCCAAACTCGATTACCAGGCCCATCACGACCCGCTCACCGGCTTGCCCAACCGCGCACTGTTCGAAAACCGCCTGCAAGCGGTACTCACTTGCGCGCAGCTATCCAACCGCCAAGGCGCAGTGCTGTTCCTCGACCTGGACCGCTTCAAGCACATCAACGACAGCCTCGGCCACCCGGTCGGCGACTTGCTGCTCAAGGGCATCGCCCAGCGCCTGAAGGAGCAGGTACGCGACGTGGACACCGTGGCCCGCCTGGGCGGCGACGAGTTCATCATCCTGCTGCCCGGCCTGCATAAACCCAGTGACGCCAGCACCATCGCCAATAAATTGCTGACCTGCTTCAACGCCCCGTTCCAGGCCGGCGAGCACGAGTTCTTCACCAGCGCCAGCATCGGCATCAGCCTTTATCCACAGGACGGCACTGACGTCGCCACCCTGATCCGCAACGCCGACGCCGCCATGTACCGCTCCAAGGCCAAAGGCCGCAACCGCGTAGAGGCCTACACCCGCGACCTCACCGCCCAGGCCAGCGAACGTATCGCCCTGGAGCACGAACTGCGCCGCGCCGTCGAACGCAATGAAATGAGCCTGTGCTTCCAGCCCAAGCTCAGCCTGAAGACCCACAGCCTGGTCGGCGCCGAAGCGCTGATCCGCTGGAGCCACCCGACCTTTGGTGAAGTACCGCCGGAGCACTTCATCCACCTGGCGGAAGAGAACGGCACCATTCTTCAGCTGGGCGACTGGGTGCTGGAGCAGGCCTGTCGGCAAATGCATCGCTGGAAAAGGGACTACGAGGCATTCGGCCCGCTGTCAATCAACCTCGCCGGCGCCCAGTTGCGCCACCACGGCCTGGCCAAGCGTATTGAGCAGCTGCTGAAGACCTATGGGCTGAAAGCCGGCGATTTGCAGCTGGAGATTACCGAAAACTTCATCATGAGCCAGGCCGAGGAAGCATTGGCTGTGCTGCACCAGTTGAAAAAACTCGGCGTGCAACTGGCCATCGACGACTTCGGCACCGGCTATTCCTCGCTGAGTTACCTCAAGCGCCTGCCGCTGGACATCCTCAAGATCGACAAGTCCTTCATCCGCGGCCTGCCCGACGACCCTCACGACGCCGCCATCGCCCGCGCGATCATTGCCTTGGGCCGCAGCATGCAATTGACCATCATCGCCGAAGGCGTCGAGAACCAGGCCCAGCAACGTTTTCTGGCTGCCGAAGGCTGCGAGCAGATCCAGGGCTACATCGTCAGCCTGCCACTGCCCGCAGAAGATTTCGCCGCCGCGTTTCTGCGCATAGCACTATCGGATCTTTCAGATGGCACTGGTGCGAAACCCTCGTTATAATCCGGCCACTTACTGAGGGCCTATAGCTCAGTTGGTTAGAGCAGAGGACTCATAATCCTTTGGTCCACGGTTCGAGTCCGTGTGGGCCCACCAGATACGACAAAGCCGCGCGATTGCGCGGCTTTTTCATGCCTTTCTGTTAGCCAGGAAACTACGCTCGTTTCTTCGGGGCATGCCCTGTACCAACCGACCTGCTTGCGTACTTGCCAGACGTACGTCGGGAGACACTACCTGCTTCCGCCTCCGCCAACCGGAGTGCCTCCCACCCCTTCATAGCCAAGGCAACGGTCTTCGGCACGGGTTTTTCGCCACTACGGTAATAGGCCAACATCCGCCTGCTCAGCCCCAGTTCCTGGGCGGCACGATCCAGCGTCAGTTCATGCTTGGCCATCCAGTTCCAGATGAGTTCATGTGAGCACTCTCCCGCCTGTTCCACTGCGCGTGCACGAAGGTTGTCAGCAGCAAGTTCAAGATTATCGTCACCGGCCCAGATGACCGTATCTTTCCACTCCCCGATTGCAGCCGTTGCGAAAATCTTGGGATCGGTAAGGGGGGCCAATGTCGCGTGCTTCCCGATGACTTCGTCCAAAGCCACGCTGAATTGCTGTCCATCCGCAAAGGTAAGCCGCAATGACCCGGGGGCCAACACGGAAACCTCTGTCAGCTGGAAATGTTTGTTGGTCATGGATTCAGCTCCTCCCACATTGCTAGCAATCGAGCTCTGTTTCGCGAAGCCCACTCGAGCGCTTCACTCATCTCACGCAGGGACAGCCGCGAACCACCGAAACCGGCCAACGGAGTTAGGTCATTGATCGCAATCAGTGCCTGACGACCGTCACTGAATCGCAGATGGAAATGCGGCGGCAGATGGTCATTCGCATACAGGCAAATCACGCAATTGGACAACCGGTGGATCGTGGGCATGGGATTATCATACAGTGCAATGGTTGCACCAGACAGTACCATCCGAGCATCCCGCCCACAGCTCCAAAAATGTAACTCTTCTGATTACTCCCCGATCGGCCGCATCTCGACCTGCCGCGGGTTGTAGAAAGTCATACAAGCCGGAACATCCCGCGTAACCAGCGACATCGCGCCAATCACCACGTTATCACCAATGTCGATACGGTCAGCAACGATGCAGCTGTTGGCGCCCATGCTCACGTTGTCGCCAATGCGCAGCGCGTAGTCTTCCAGACCGAGGGTCTTGATGCCGATCGAGCAATTCTGCCGGATGAAGAAATTGCGCCCGATGCCCACATGCCGGGTAATGACCACACCCGGCAGGTGGGCGATGCGCAGGCCGGGTGCGATCTGCGCGCCTATGTCGATGTCCACAGCGTACTTGAGGTTAAGCCGCTGCTGCATGCGCCTGGCGTGACGCCGGGCCAGGCCGCCGCGGGCATCGAGGTACTGGGCCACCCGGAAGGCGAAGAGGAAACCCAGCTTGTTGTCCTTGCGCGCGCGACGCAGCACGTTGAACAGCAGGCTGATGCGGCGTCCGGGCCTTTTCTTGTTGGAGACTTCCAGTCGCCAGCATTCGAGCAGGTGGTCGAGGTTCACACTGAGGTTCTCGTTGGACTAGCGTTTCATCATGCCGAACGCGAAGCCGTCGAGCCAGCGCGGTCCCTTTGTGGGAGCGGCCTTGTGCCGCGATGGGGCGCGCAGCGGCCCCACGATTTCAGCTCCGCTGCAGATATTGCCAGGGCTGCTGCGCAGCCCTTTCGCGACACAAGGCCGCTCCCACAAAGACCGCTTCGGCTGGGCCGGTGGTGACTGGCCTTGCCCTGATCGGCACTGGCTGGCTAGGCTAGCAGGCCAACCGTAGAGACTCGCCATGTCGGATTCCCGCTCCATCACGCTGGATGAAATCGATCGCCAGCTGATCGCCCTGCTGCAGATCAACGCCCGCGAAAGCGTCGCCACCCTCGCCCGCCAGCTGGGCATCGCCCGGACCACGGTCAACTCGCGCCTGGAGCGGCTGGAGAAGAACAAAGTCATCTCCGGCTATGGCGTACGCCTGGGCCAGACTGTGATCGGCGGCGGGCTGCAGGCGTATGTGGGGATCAAGGTGCAACCGCGCTCCGGCAAGGAAGTGGTACGGCGGCTGAGCGCCATGGGGCAAGTCCAGCAATTGTGCGCAGTGAGCGGCGAGTTCGACTATGTGGCCTGGCTGCGCACGGATTCACCCGAACAGCTGGACCAGCTGCTCGACCAGATCGGCAGTGTCGACGGGGTAGAGAAGACCACCACGTCGATCATTCTCAGCAGTAAGGTGGACCGCGGGCAGCCGCTCTGAGGCCGCTGGCGGTCAGACCTCCTGGCCGTCGAGCAGGCCCTCCAGAATTGCCGAAAGGCTTTCGGCGGAATGCTGCATTGACCAGACGATGTCACGGCTGCGCTCTGGGGCGTGGTGCTGGGCGTAGTCGGTGGCAATCTGGTTGAGGCCGCGGGCCAGCAGGCAGGCGTGAACCAGGGCGTCGGCGGCGTCGATGCCGGGGCGGAGGGTGAAGAGCGGTGGGTGGCTGGATTCGCAGTTGCAGAAGGGTTTTTCAGCGGTTGGTTTGAGCTTTTTGGGTTGGTCGGGTAAGCGGTCGGTCATGGTATAGCCTCCACATCACAGGGGTGATTGGCGGCCAATCGCATCCTTCTCACGGGAATAGGGTGGCAGCCATGCGCGAGGTGAGAACCGGCGAACTTGGAGGCGCGTACCCGGCCAGGCAAAGCCTGCCCGCGCACAGCTGCCATAGCAGTGCGCCTCCAGAAAGATCAGCGGGTTCTCACGCCCGATCGCCGAATTTGCGGCGACCCCGTGAAGTTAACGATGAAACGATTCCCGCGAAGCCAGACCGAGGCGATAGCGGGCGTAGGGTAATTCTTTATTTAATGGAACGGGTGTAAGAACTGTCTGATCACCCGAATCGCAAAGCCAGAACGTTTCCCTGTGGGAGCGGGTTTACCCGCGAATGCTGCTGTGAATCCACCGACGCATTCGCGGTCAAACCCGCTCCCACAGAGTACGCGGTGCACCAGCGATCTCAGCGTTGCAGCTACAAGCCCATCAGACGCGCTGATGCTTTTTGTCACCAATTGACCGTACGTAAATCACGTAGACATATGGAGAATGGGGATATTCACAAGAGGCTCCCCCAATGCCACGCAACCTGTTCACTGAACTCGCTGAAGGTTTTGACGCGCTGGCCGAAGAGCGCGAAGGCAAGAAGACGCTACGCTCGCACAAGGTCAGCTTCACCGAACTGACACCCTTTGCCCCTAATGAGCTTTTGGAGCTGCGCCAGCGCCTCAACATGTCCAGGGCACTGTTCGCAAAGCCTCTCCGAACCAATTCCAGAACGCTGGAAAACTGGGAGCAAGGCCGCTTCAGGCCCAATGCGCAAGCAGTCGCACTGATTCGTCTAGTGCAGAAATACCCTGAGACGGTGGATCATTTGGCATCTTTGGCCTGATTCGTCAAAAATAATGAAAAAGTGGCTAATACGACGAACAAAGCTACATTCAGACAACACTCTGCATCTTAATTACGAACACCCCACTCCCTAAAATGACCCCCAGGCATCTCCTATACTCAGGCTCCGCTCCCCGCGCAGCCCTCTGGCAAGGTCATTTCATGAACAACAAGAACCGCCACCCCGCCGACGGCAAAAAGCCCATCACCATTTTTGGCCCGGACTTCCCATTCGCCTTCGACGACTGGCTGGAACACCCGGCAGGCCTTGGTAGCATTCCGGCTGCGCGCCAAGGCGAGGAAGTGGCAATCGTGGGTGCTGGCATCGCCGGCCTTGTGGCGGCCTACGAGCTGATGAAGCTGGGCCTCAAGCCAGTGGTATACGAAGCCTCCAAGCTGGGTGGCAGGCTACGCTCGCAAGCCTTCAACGGCACCGACGGGATCATCGCCGAACTCGGCGGCATGCGTTTCCCGGTGTCGTCCACCGCCTTCTACCACTATGTGGACAAGCTGGGCCTGGAGACCCGCCCCTTCCCCAACCCGCTGACCCCGGCTTCGGGCAGCACGGTGATCGACCTGGAAGGCCACACCTACTACGCCGAAAAAACCAGCGACCTGCCCAAGCTGTTCCACGAAGTGGCCGACGCCTGGGCCGACGCGCTGGAAAGCGGTGCCCAATTCGCCGACATCCAGCAAGCTATTCGCGACCGTGATGTGCCGCGCCTGAAAGAACTGTGGAACAAGCTGGTGCCGCTGTGGGACGACCGCACCTTCTACGACTTTGTCGCCACTTCGCGCTCGTTTGCCCAGCTGAGCTTCCAGCACCGTGAAGTGTTCGGCCAGGTGGGCTTCGGCACCGGCGGCTGGGACTCGGATTTCCCCAACTCGATGCTGGAAATCTTCCGCGTGGTGATGACCAACTGCGACGACCACCAGCACCTGGTGGTGGGTGGCGTCGAGCAGGTACCGCAGGGCATCTGGCGCCATGTACCGGAACGCTGCGTGCACTGGCCGCAGGGCACCAGCCTGAGCGCACTGCACGGCGGCGCGCCGCGTGGCGGGGTGAAACGCATTGCCCGTGCCGCCGATGGCCGCCTGGCAGTCACGGACACCTGGGGCGATACCCGGCACTACAGCGCCGTGCTTGCTACCTGCCAGACCTGGTTGCTGACCACCCAGATCGACTGCGAGGAATCGCTGTTCTCGCAGAAGATGTGGATGGCCCTGGACCGCACCCGCTACATGCAGTCGTCGAAAACCTTTGTCATGGTCGACCGGCCATTCTGGAAGGACAAGGACCCGGAAACCGGCCGCGACCTGATGAGCATGACCCTTACCGACCGCCTCACCCGCGGCACTTACCTGTTCGACAACGGTGACGACAAGCCCGGGGTAATCTGCCTGTCGTACGCCTGGATGAGCGATGCGCTGAAGATGCTGCCGCACCCGGTGGAAAAACGCGTGCAGCTGGCGCTCGACGCGCTGAAGAAGATTTACCCGAAAACCGATATCGCCGGGCACATCATCGGCGACCCGATCACCGTTTCCTGGGAAGCGGACCCGTACTTCCTTGGCGCCTTCAAAGGCGCACTGCCGGGGCACTACCGCTATAACCAGCGCATGTACGCGCACTTCATGCAACAGGACATGCCTGCCGAGCAGCGCGGTATCTTCATCGCCGGTGACGACGTGTCATGGACCCCGGCCTGGGTGGAAGGCGCGGTGCAGACGTCGCTGAATGCAGTGTGGGGTATCATCAACCACTTCGGTGGCAGCACCCACCCGGACAACCCCGGCCCAGGCGATGTGTTCGACGAGATCGGCCCGATCGCCCTGACTGACTGATTGAAGGAGGCGCCATGCGCATTGCTCTGTTCCAGGGCACCCCCCAGCCGCTGGACGTGACCGGTAACTTGCAGCGGCTGCGCCACCAGGCGCAGTTGGCGGCCGAGCGCGGTGCGCAGTTGCTGGTGTGCCCGGAAATGTTCATCAGCGGCTACAACATCGGCCTGGGCCAGGTCGAGCGCCTGGCCGAAACCAGCGACGGCCTGGCAGCCATGGCTGTAGTGGAGATCGCACAGGCGCACCGCATCGCCATCGTGTACGGCTACCCGGAGCGCGGCGATGATGGGGCAATCTACAACAGTGTGCAGCTGATCGATGCGCACGGCCGCAGCCTGAGCAACTACCGCAAGACACACCTGTTCGGCGAACTGGACCGCTCGATGTTCAGCGCCGGCAGCGACCACTTCCCGGTGGTCGAGCTTGACGGCTGGAAGGTTGGCCTGCTGATCTGCTACGACATCGAGTTCCCGGAGAATGCCCGGCGCCTGGCGCTGGAAGGTGCCGAGCTGATCCTGGTGCCGACGGCGAACATGGAGCCCTATGACTTTGTCTGCCAGGTGACCGTTAGGGCACGGGCGCAGGAGAACCAGTGCTACCTGGTGTATGCCAACTACTGCGGCGCGGAAGACGAGATCCACTATTGCGGGCAGAGCAGCATCATCGGCCCGGATGGCAGCGTGCTGGCCATGGCTGGGCGCGATGAGTGCCAGTTGCTGGCGGAGCTGGAGCATGAGCGGGTGAGTCAAGGGCGCGAGGCTTTTCCCTACCTCACCGACTTGCGCCAGGAGCTGCACCTGCGCAAGGGGTGATGGCTACCAGCGGGAGCTTCTCGGGTCTTTTGGCAGATTGCATCAGGCAAGCACCTTTGAGCCCTGATGCGATCCCTATGCGGCCGGGCCTGCCAACAAATGGGTTAGCATGGACAACATCCACCGGAGCCCCCATGCCTGATGCCACCCGCCACCTCACGCTCGCCAACGGCCTGCAGCTGACCCTGCGCCACGCCCCGCGCCTGAAGCGCTCGGCGGCGGCCCTGCGGGTGCACGCGGGCAGCCATGACGCCCCGGCCAAGTGGCCCGGCCTGGCCCACTTTCTCGAACACCTGTTCTTCCTCGGCACTGCGCGCTTCCCGCTGCATAACGGCCTGATGCGCTACGTGCAGGCCCTCGGCGGCCAGGTCAACGCCAGCACTCGTGAGCGCAACACCGACTTTTTCTTCGAGGTGCCTTCCGCTGCCTTTGCCGGAGGCCTCGAACGCCTGTGCCAGATGCTTGCCCAGCCAGACCTGGGCATCCAGCGCCAACGCCGTGAACGGGAGGTGATCCACGCCGAGTTCATTGCCTGGTCGCGCAACCCGCAGGCCCAGCAGCAGTTTGCCTTGCTGCAATCCGTGTCGCGCGCGCATCCGCTGGGCGCTTTTCATGCCGGTAACCGACACACCCTGGCCCTGCACGACCCGGCTTTTCAGCAGGCGCTTGCAGGCTTTCACCAGCGCTTCTACCAGGGCGGCCAGATCGTCTTGAGCCTGTGCGGCCCGCAGCCGCTGGATGAGCTGGAACAGCTGGGTCGGCAACATGCCGCGTTGTTCGCAACGGGTGAGCACGTACCGCAAGTCCCGCCGCCGCCACTGGCGCCGACGCCCATGCCGCATGTTTTCACGCACGACAACCTCCCGGCAGGTGCCGAGCAGGCACTGGAGCTGCTGATCGCCTTGCTCGGCGACAGTCGCCCAGGTACCTGGTTGGGTGCACTGCGCCAACGTGGCTGGCTCCACAGTTTCAAGGCCGAGCCGCTATACGCCTTCGGCGGGCAGCTGCTGTGGCACATTGAGCTGAAGCTCGGCGCAGACGCGTGCACCGACGAAGCCACTGCCCTGCTGCACAGTTGGTTCGGTTTCATTCGCCGGGCCGAGCCTGCCCTGTTGAACCGCGAATTCGGCTTGCTGCAGCACAGCCGCGAACGCAGTGTCAGCGCGCTTGAGCTGGCCCGCCGGGACAGCAGCAAACAGCCGTTCGCCGGGCTGGATGCGCAAGCGATGCAAGCCTTCCGTGCCCTGCTGGAAGGCCTGCCCTGCACCGAGGGTGGTCAATGGCACCTGCCCCCTGTCGACGCTTTGCTGATGGCAGATTTGCCCACGGCCCCGCCGCAGCCACTGCCGGTGGCGCTGAAAGTAAGCGAGCTACTCCCTGGCACCCGCCAATACGCTGCGCTGTACTTGCGCTGGCATGTAACTTCGACGCTGCGCCAGCACTTGCAGGGCGTGCTCGAACAAGCCCTCGTGCCACTGCAGGAGCGCTGCGGGCGTGCATCGGTGCAGTTGCAGTTCAGCAGCGCTGGCGAGTACTGGCAATTACGCTGCGCCGGGCTGCCGGCAGCTGTGCTTCGGGCCGTGGAACAGGCCTTGGCCCTGATGCGCAAGCCCCCAGCCAGTTGTTGGCAGCCCTGCGCAGCAGCGCGTCCGGCGCTGGTGCCCATCCGGGCCTTGCTCGAACAATTGCCGCAGGCAGTATCAGGCGGGCAGCCCGCCCCTGTAACTGCCCGCACGCTGGAACAAGCGCAACTCGACAGCCTGTGGCAGCACACCCATTGGCAGGGGCTGGCCGCAGGCTTCGAAGATGCCGCGCTAGCCGCTTTGGCTGCCGCACTGCAGCACTGCCCGGGGCAAGGTTCGTCGGTCGCCCCAGCGCCCAGATGGGCAAAGCGACGCTGGCAGCATGCCGTGGTGGCTGGCAGTGAGCATGCATTGCTGCTGTTCTGCCCTGTCCCTGCGGACAACGAAGCCACAGGCCGGCTGCTCGCCCAATTGCTGCAAGGTCCGGTCTACCAACGGCTACGGGTCGAGCTGCAACTCGGCTACGCGGTATTCAGCGCCTTTCGTCAGGTCGAGGGCGTGGGCGGCTTGTTGTTCGGCGTGCAGTCGCCGCACACCAGCCCTGCCCGCATCCTCGACCACATACTCACCCTGCTGGGTCACGGCGTCAGCCTGGATCCGGCTGCCCGCCAAGCATTGGCCGGGCAATTCGACGAAGCCGCCATGGCCAATGCCGAAGTCGCCGAATGGGCGTGGCAGACACACCTGGCTACACAACCTGGCCAGCTACAGGCGCTACATGGGACTATTCTGAAAACGCGGCAGACGGATCTGGACCAGCTGCTGAGCAACCTGCTCGACCCAGGGTCCACCTGGCTATGCCTGGCCAACGCTGCCGCGCCAGACTCTTCCTGGCGCTGAGCCAGTCCGGCGATTGTTACGCGAACTGCAAGGGCACTTTTCGAATAATTAACCTTTCGGTACAAAATTTTCTTGTAAGATAGCGCAATCCCAGTTTGGGGAACCTCCTGCACATGGCGGTACCCAAGTAGTAGCTGAGCCACCCAAAACCCATCCGGAAGGAGTAATCCCATGTGGACCAAACCTGCTTACACTGATCTGCGTATCGGCTTCGAAGTCACCATGTACTTCGCTAACCGCTAAGCCCGGCTTACGGTTCCACGCCTCGGCCCGCCGGGGCGTTTTCGTTTTTCCGATCCGGTTTTCTGCATAGCCGGTTTTCTGCATAGAGAGTGGCCATGTTCATCCAGGTTCTCGGCTCCGCCGCCGGTGGCGGGTTCCCACAGTGGAACTGCAACTGCGTCAACTGCAAAGGCTTGCGCGATGGCACCCTGCGGGCCACGGCACGCACCCAGTCGTCCATTGCCCTGTCCGACGACGGCGTGCACTGGGTGCTGTGCAATGCCTCCCCCGACATCCGCGCCCAGCTGCAGGCATTCGCGCCCATGCAGCCGGCCCGTGCCCTGCGCGACACCGGCATCAACGCCATCGTCCTGCTGGACAGCCAGATCGACCACACCACCGGCCTGCTCAGCCTGCGCGAAGGCTGCCCGCACCAGGTGTGGTGCACCGAAATGGTCCACCAGGACCTCTCCACCGGCTTCCCGCTGTTCAACATGCTCAGCCACTGGAACGGTGGCCTGCAGTGGAACCGCATCGAGCTGCAAGGCAGCTTCGTGATCGACGCCTGCCCCAACCTGCGCTTCACCCCGTTCCCCCTGCGCAGCGCCGCGCCGCCCTACTCGCCGCACCGTTTCGACCCGCACCCGGGCGACAATCTAGGCCTGCTGGTGGAGGACACCTGCACCGGCGGCAAGCTGTTCTACGCCCCGGGCCTGGGGCAGGTCGATGAGAAGCTGCTGGCGATGATGCATGGCGCCGACTGCCTGCTGGTCGATGGCACCCTGTGGGAAGACGATGAAATGCAGCGCCGCGGCGTGGGCACCCGCACCGGCCGCGAGATGGGCCACCTGGCACAGAACGGGCCCGGCGGCATGCTGGAAGTGCTCGACAGCTTCCCGCGCCAGCGCAAGGTACTTATCCACATCAACAACACCAACCCGATTCTAGACGAAGATTCGCCCGAGCGCGCCGAGGTACTGCGCCGGGGCGTGGAAGTCGCCTTCGATGGCATGAGCATCGAGTTGTAAACACTCTGCAAGGCAACACAAGACCCTGTGGGAGCGGGCACGCCCGCTCCCACAGGGGCCGTGTATGTCCGGCCAGACAATCCTTCTACAGGAGCCAGCGGAATGAGCGACGCACTGCCAATGTCCCCTGCCGAATTCGAGCAGGCCCTGCGCGCCAAGGGCGCCTATTACCACATCCATCACCCCTACCACGTGGCGATGTACCAGGGCCGCGCCACCCGTGAGCAGATCCAGGGCTGGGTGGCCAACCGTTTCTACTACCAGGTCAACATCCCCATGAAGGATGCCGCGATCCTGGCCAACTGCCCGGACCGTGAAGTACGCCGCGAGTGGATCCAGCGCCTGCTCGACCACGATGGCGCTCCCGGCGAGGACGGCGGCATCGAAGCCTGGCTGCGCCTGGGCCAGGCCGTGGGCCTCGACCCGGACCAGCTGCGTTCTCAGGAACTGGTGCTGCCGGGCGTGCGTTTTGCCGTGGACGCCTACGTCAACTTCGCCCGCCGGGCCAGCTGGCAGGAAGCGGCGAGCAGCTCGCTGACCGAGCTGTTCGCCCCGCAAATCCACCAGTCGCGCCTGGACAGCTGGCCGCAGCACTACCCGTGGATCGACCCGGCCGGCTATGAGTACTTCCGCACCCGCCTGGGCCAGGCTCGGCGTGACGTGGAGCACGGCCTGGCGATCACCCTGCAGCACTACACCACCCGCGCCGGCCAGGAGCGTATGCTGGAAATACTGCAGTTCAAGCTGGATATCCTCTGGAGCATGCTCGACGCCATGAGCATGGCCTACGAGCTGAACCGCCCGCCCTATCACTCTGTCACCCAGCAACGGGTGTGGCACAAGGGGATCACCCTATGAGTCTCGACCGCAACCAGGTGCCCAGCTGGCGCCCCGGCTACCGCTTCCAGTACGAGCCGGCGCAAAAAGGCCATGTGCTGCTGTACCCCGAGGGCATGATCAAACTCAACGACAGCGCCAGCCTGATCGGTGGCCTGATAGACGGCCAGCGTGACGTGGCCGCTATCATCAGCGAACTCGAACAGCAATTCCCCGGTGTCCCGGAAGTGGCCGATGACATCGAGCAATTCATGGAGGTGGCCCGTGCCGAACACTGGATCGTCCTCGCCTGACGTGCCGCCCACGCCCGAGGTCGGCCTGCCGCTGTGGCTGCTGGCCGAGCTCACCTACCGCTGTCCGTTGCAGTGCCCGTACTGCTCCAACCCGCTGGACTTTGCGGCCCAGGGTCAAGAGCTGAGCACCGAACAATGGTTCAAGGTAATGGCCGAAGCGCGGGAAATGGGCGCGGCACAAATCGGCTTTTCCGGGGGCGAACCGTTGGTACGCCAGGACCTCGCCGAACTGATCGGCGAGGCCCGCCGACTGGGCTACTACACCAACCTGATCACCTCCGGCATCGGCCTGACCGAAGCGCGCATCGCCGACTTCAAAAAAGCCGGCCTGGACCACATCCAGATCAGTTTCCAGGCCAGCGACGAGCAGGTCAACAACCTGCTGGCCGGCTCGAAGAAGGCCTTTGCGCAAAAGTTGGAAATGGCTCGCGCAGTGAAGGCCCACGGCTACCCGATGGTGCTCAACTTCGTCACCCACCGGCACAATATCGACAAGACCGACCGTATCATCGAGCTGTGCATCGCCCTGGAGGCCGACTTCGTCGAGCTCGCCACGTGCCAGTTCTACGGCTGGGCGCACCTCAACCGCCTGGGCCTGTTGCCGACCCGCGCCCAGCTGGAGCGGGCCGAGCGCGTCACCAACCAATACCGGGACAAGCTCAAGGCCGAGGGCAACCCGTGCAAGCTGATCTTCGTCACCCCGGACTACTATGAAGAGCGCCCCAAGGCCTGCATGAACGGCTGGGGCAACCTGTTCCTCACCATCACCCCCGACGGCACCGCCCTGCCCTGCCACGGCGCTCGCCAGCTGCCGGTGCAGTTCCCCAACGTGCGGGATCACGACCTGAAACACATCTGGTACCACTCGTTCGGCTTCAACCGCTTCCGTGGCTACGAGTGGATGCGCGAACCGTGCCGCTCCTGCGACGAGAAAGAAAAGGACTTCGGCGGCTGCCGCTGCCAGGCCTTCATGCTGACCGGCGATGCCAGCAACGCCGACCCGGTGTGCGCCAAATCGGCCGACCACGGCATCATCCTCAAGGCCCGCGAGGAGGCAGAAACCGCCCAGCTCGCCATCGAAGAGATGACCTTCCGCAATGAACGAAACTCACGTGTCATCGCCCGCGGCTGAATTCAGCGCGGCACAAGCGGTTGCCGCCGGCACCGACTTCACTGAACTGAAGGTCAGCGACCAAGGCCTGTTCTGGAACGAATTCCGCCCGGCCGATGGCGCTTGCCGCATCTGGCACTGGCAGTACCAGCAGGCCCGCTGCCTGACGCCCGACGGCTTCAGTGTGCGAAGCCGGGTTTACGAGTATGGCGGCGGCAGCTTTTGCCTGAGCGACGACGGGCTGGTGTTCGTCAACGAAAAGGATCAGCAGGTCTACACCCAGCATCTGTACGACTCACCGCCGCGCGCCGTGACCCGTGATGCCAGCTGCCGCTACGGCGACGTGCAGTGGCACAACGGCACGATTCTGGCCATCGAGGAGCAGCATGCCGAGCAGGTGGAGCATCGCCTGGTGGCGTTGGGTGAAGGCTGCCGCGAGGTGCTGGCCGAGGGCGCCGACTTCTACGCCGCACCCACCGTGAGTGCAGATGGCCAGCGCCTGGCGTGGATCGAATGGGACCGCCCGGCACAGCCCTGGACCGTCACCCGGCTGATGTGTCAGACGCGCGACGCCCACGGCCACTGGGGGCAGGCGCGGTGTGTGGCCGCCGCTGAAGAGTCGTTGCAGCAACCACGGTTCGATGCCGAGGGCCGGCTCTACTGCCTGTCCGACCGCAATGGCTTCTGGCAGCCCTGGGGCGAGGTCGATGGGCACTGGCAGCCGCTGCCAGCAGAGCCTGCCGACCATGCCGCTGCACCTTGGCAACTGGGTACCTGCACCTGGTTGGCGCTAGGGCCGCAACGCTACCTGGCCAGCTGGTTCGAAGACGGTTTCGGGCAACTGGGACTGCGCACGCCCGACGCCCCCACGGAACGGTTCGCCAGTGCGTATACGCGCTTTCGCCACCTGGCCATGGATTGCCAACACATCTATGCCATTGCCGCCTCGCCAATCAGTCCGCCAGCAGTCATAGCCGTCGACCGTAGCAACCACGAGGTGCGCGTGCTCGCCGGTGGTGCCGAGATACTCCCGGCGGAGCAGATCAGCCTTGCGCAGTCGATCCACTATGGCAAGGCAGGCAACCAGGCCCACGGTTTCTTCTACCCGGCGGCCGGCGGTGAACGTGCCACGCCGCTGGTGGTATTCATCCACGGCGGCCCTACCTCGGCCTGTTACCCGGTGCTCGATCCGCGCATCCAGTACTGGACCCAGCGCGGTTTCGCCGTCGCCGACCTCAACTACCGAGGCAGCACCGGCTATGGCCGGGAATACCGCCAGGCGCTGCACCTGCGCTGGGGCGAAAGCGATGTGGCCGATGCCTGCGCGGCAGTCGAATACCTGGCTGCCCAGGGCTTGATCGACGGGCGCAAGGCGTTTATCCGCGGCGGCAGCGCCGGTGGCTACACCACCTTGTGCGCCCTGGCATTCCACGACGTGTTCCGCGCCGGCGCCAGCCTGTACGGGGTCAGCGACCCGATTGCCCTGGGCGTTGCCACGCACAAGTTCGAAGGGGATTACCTGGACTGGCTGATCGGCGACCCGCAACAGGATGCCGAACGCTATCGCCAGCGCACACCGCTGCTGCACGCGGGGCAGATCAAAGTGCCGGTGATTTTCTTCCAGGGTGAGCTGGATGCGGTGGTGGTGCCCGAGCAGACACGGTCGATGCTGGCCGCGTTGCAGGCTAACGGGATCGAAGCTGAGGCGCACTTCTACGCGGGAGAGCGCCATGGGTTCCGCAAGGCGGAGAACCTGGCCCATGCGCTGGAAGAAGAGTGGAAGTTCTATTGCAAGGTATTGGAGGGCTGACCCCGGGGCTGCGTTGCAGCCCCAATCGCCGGCAAGCCAGCTCCCTCAGCTACTGCACTGGCCTTGAGTGCGGCGCAATCCTCTGGGAGCCCGGCTTGCCGGCCATGAGGCCCTGAGTGGCTAGCGCTTGGCGATGATATACACGGCGTGCACGATGCCCGGAATGTAACCCAGCAAGGTCAACAAAATATTCAGCCAGAATGCTCCGGCAAACCCCACCTGCAGAAACACACCCAGCGGTGGCAGAAGAATGGCGATGATGATGCGAATAAAGTCCATGCGAGTCTCTCCTGAAGGGTTACATCAAAGACTAGCCGCCCGCCGTAGAGGTTCCACAGGCAAAAAAAAACGCCCCGGGCCGAATGAAACAGGCCAGGGGCGATGCGCAGGAACGCCAGACGGTTCGTAGAATTCTTTGCCAGACCGCTAAGCCGGCATCTCGCGGTGGGCCTGCTGCCGGGCATGCAGGCGGGCGAAGGCGCGGGCCAGGCGCAGCAGCATTTCGTCGATGTTGCCCTTGCTCACGGTCAGCGCAGGCGAAAAACGCACCACATCCGCTTGCGGCGCATTGAGCAGCAGGCCTTCGTGCAGAGCTGCGGCCACCAGCTCGCGGGCCAGGTTTTCTTTCAACTGCAGCGCCCACAACAGGCCTTGCCCGCGCACCTCGCCCTGGCCATAACGCCCGGTCAGGCGGCAGAGGCCTTCGCGCAGGTGGCGACCATTGTCCTGCACCTGTTCGAAAAAGCCCGGCTCCAGCACGGTATCCAGCACCGCCAGGCCAGCGGCACACATCAGTGCATTGCCATGGTGACTGCCTTCCAGTTCGCCTGGCTCGGCGCAGCACGCTGTACCACGGGCCAGCAGGGCGGCCAGCGGCACGCCACCACCCAGGCCCTTGCCCAGGGTGATGATGTCGGCCCGTACGCCGTAGGTCTGCTCTGCCAACATCGCGCCACAGCGGCCGATACCGGTCTGCACTTCATCGAGGATCAGCAGGATGCCCAGTTCGCGGCACAGTGTTTCCACACCCCTGAGGTATTCCTGGGTGGCAGGGATCACCCCCGCCTCGCCCTGTATCGGCTCAAGCATGATCGCCACCGTGCGCGAGTCCACCTCGGCGTGCAGGGCTGCCAGGTCGTTGAACGGCACTTTGCTGAAACCAGGCAGGCCGGGCTCACAGCGGATGCAAGGCAGTGGGTCGGAAGCCGACAGTGCACCCAGGCTGCGACCATGGCAGGCCTGGCTGGCGGTGATGATGTGATAGGCGCCGTTGCGGTGCAGCTGGCCCCACTTGCGCGCCAGCTTGATCGCGCCCTCACAGGCCTCGGCACCGCTGTTCAACAGGTACGCCTGATCGCTGCCGGTGCTCTGGCACAGGCGATTGACCAGCCCGAGCAGGCCGCGGCTGTGGAAGCCCGCGCCCGGATTGATCAGCGCCTGGGCCTGGTCGGCCAGCGCTTTCGCCAGCACGCTGGGGCTGTGGCCCAGGCTGTTGACTGCGCCACCTTGGGTGAAGTCCAGAAAGGCGTGCCCTTGGTTGTCCCACAACCAGGAGCCCTGCCCGCGCACGAATACCTGCGCTGCCCGTTCGGCGCTGGGCATCAGGCACTCACGCGAAAGCTCGGGTGCTTGCGCCACAACCACCGGCACACGCTTGGCCTCCGGGATGGCGGCAGGCGCCTGGCGGCGCAGGTTGAACAGGTTCATCAGGGCTCCAACCAATCACGGTAAGGGGCGGCCTCGGTGCGGTCTTGGTGCCGACACTCGATATTTTGCCTTGCCTATCAAAAGTGTTTTTCATCCGGGGTAACAATCAACCTGAATGTCGCTGTAACCCGTTGGAATACGGCGATAGACTAGGCCCAGCGAGGGGTTTCGACCATTTCGTTTTCCCAGCATTATTGATAAGTGTCGCTTATGGATTTCCGCCAACTGCGTTATTTCGTCGCGGTGTATGAAGAAGGCCACGTCGGCCGCGCCGCCGAGCGCCTGTCGCTGTCGCAGCCAGCCCTTTCCCAGCAGATCCGCCAGCTGGAGCACAGCCTCGACCTGAGCCTGTTCGAGCGCAGCAATAAACGCCTGCTGCCGACCCTGGCCGCACACACACTGTACAACCATGCCCTGCCACTGCTGGACGGCATGCAGCGCGCCCACGAGGCCATGCGCAACTTCAAGGGCCAGTCGCTGCGCACCCTGGCGATCGGCGTGTTGCAGACCGTACGGCCAAGCCTGGTGCCACAACTGCTCGAACGGCTGCGCAAGGCGCAGCCGCACCTTGTGGTGCAGATCTATGAGTTATCGGGGCTGGAGATCGAACGGCGCTTGCTTAGCGGCAACCTGGACATCGGTATCAGCTACCTGCCGCCCCGTCAGCCCGGTTTGCATGGCCTGTTGTTGTACGAAGACGAGCTGCAACTGGTCATCCCCGATACCCACCCACTCAAGGATTTCAAGAAGGTGTCTATCCGCCAGGCCGCAGAGCTGCCGATGTTGATGCTTGGCGAGGAGTTTCAGATCCGCCAGATCTGGCAGGCCCAGCTGGCCAGCCTGGGCCGCCGGCCGCAGGTGCAGGCGGAGATGAACAACATGGCGGGGATTCTCGACAGCCTGGGCCACACGGCGCTGGCCACCATCTTGCCGGGGCGGGCCAAGGAAGCCGCCGAGGATGACCAGGGGCTGCTGTGGAAGCCCTTGAGCGAGCCGCGGGTGCCGCTGAAGGTCGGCCTGGTATTCCGCGATGCACAGCGCCAGCAGGCCTCCGTGGAACTGCTGCGCACGCTGCTGGAGGAAGAAACGGATGCTCGCCTGTTGGCGGCATCACCGCTGGATGTGTTGGCCTGAAAAAACACGCGCACAAAGAAAACCCCGCCGAAGCGGGGTTTTCCAGACTGTTTCCCTGTGACATCCGTATCGCCCCGCCATCCTGGCAGGTGGTCCTTCGTCGTCATCCTTGATCTGTCCTTTGCGCTTCCTGCGCAACGTCCATGTGGTAAAGATTAACCGTGGATCCAATCTGAGAACAGTGGTGAAAAGTCACCACGGCGTGTAGGAAAAAGCTTACACAGGGGGATTCACTCGCAAATCCGCCGAAGTGTCAGAACTGCTCGGCGTCCAGCAGGAACAGTGACTCGCTGCCTGCCTGCACCGAAGCCACCAGCGAATCCACCCTTGGCAGCAACCGCGCAAAGTAGAACCGCGCCGTGCCCAGTTTGCCCGAATAGAAGCCCTCATCCCCCTCGCCAGCCTGCGCCGCGCGAGCCATCAGCGCCCACATATAGCCGTAGGCGACATAGCCAAAGGCATGCAGGTACTCGACCGAAGCCGCGCCGATCTCATTCGGGTTGCCCTTGGCCTGCTGCAGCACCCACTCGGTCAACCCGTCGAGCTTGTCGAGCGAAGCGCCGAGTGGCTTGGCAAATTCCTGCAACTCACTCCCTGCACTGGCAATGAACTGGCGAATCTCTTCGGAGAACAGCTTGTAGTACGCCCCGCCACTGGCCACTACCTTGCGGCCCATCAGGTCCAGGGCCTGAATACCGTTGGTGCCTTCGTAGATCTGGGTGATCCGCACGTCACGCACCAGCTGCTCCTGGCCCCACTCCCGGATGTAACCATGCCCGCCGAACACTTGCTGGCCGTGCACCGTGCACTCCAGGCCCAGGTCGGTCAGGAACGCCTTGGCCACCGGCGTCAGCAGCGCCACCAGTTCTTCGCTGCGTTTGCGCACGATGGCGTCTTCGCTGTACTTGGCACTGTCCAGCTGCATCGCCACGTAGGTGGAGAACGCTCGGCCACCCTCGATCAGCGCTTTCATGGTCAACAACATGCGCCGCACATCGGGGTGCACGATGATCGGGTCCGCGGCCTTGTCCTTGGCCTGCGGGCCTGTCGGGGCACGGCTTTGCAGGCGGTCGCGAGCGTAGTCCACGGCGTTCTGGTAGGAGCGCTCGGCAGACGCCAGGCCCTGGATGCCAACGCCCAGGCGCTCGTAGTTCATCATGGTGAACATGGCCGCCAGGCCCTTGTTCGGCTCGCCGACGATGTAGCCGACCGCTTCGTCGAAGTTCATCACACACGTGGCCGAGGCCTGGATGCCCATCTTGTGCTCGATCGAACCACAGGTGGCCGGGTTGCGTGCGCCCAGGCTACCGTCTGCGTTGACCAGCAATTTCGGCACCAGGAACAGCGAAATGCCTTTCGGCCCGGCCGGGGCATCCGGCAGCTTGGCCAGCACCAGGTGAATGATGTTCTCGGTGAGGTCGTGCTCGCCACCGGTAATGAATATCTTGGTGCCGCTGACCTTGTAGCTGCCATCGGCCTGGGGCTCGGCCTTGGTGCGGATGATGCCCAGATCGGTGCCGGCATGCGGCTCGGTCAGGCACATGGAGCCGGCCCACACGCCGGCATACATGTTTGGCAGATACTGTTCCTTCAGTGCCTCGCTGGCATGGGCATTGATGGACAGGCAGGCACCGGCGGTCAGCATCGGGTACAGGCCGAATGCCAGGCTGGAAGCATTGACCATTTCCTCGACCTGCGCCGAGATGGCCTTGGGCATGCCCATGCCGCCAAACAACGGGTCGCCACCCACGCCTACCCAGCCGCCTTCGGCGTAGGTGTTGTAGGCCTCGATGAAACCGGCCGGTGTGCGCACCGCGCCGTTTTCCCAGTGGCAGCCCTCTTCATCGGCGGCGCGGCTGAGCGGCGCGATGGACCTGGCGGTGACCTTGCCGGCTTCTTCCAGCACAGCCATGGCTGTTTCGGCATCGACAACCTCGGCCAGCCCGGGCAACTGCGCCCACTGCTCGGCCACGTTGAAGACTTCATTCAGTACGAAGCGCATGTCGCGCAGCGGCGCTTTATAGTCAGCCATGACAACCTCTCGCTAATCGGGTCGGCGCGGTCTCGGAGAACCGCGACACTGGGGTTACTGGCAGTGTAACCGAACAACTTTTACGAGACATAGGGTCATCAATAGACCGCATGGTCCGTTTCGGTCACGCCGTACGTACTGCTCCACGCTGCGATTGTTGCCCATGCACCATGACACAATTGCGCCCCGCGCCCTTGGCGCTGTACAGCGCCTGATCGGCGGATTTCAACACGGCCTCGGGGTTGCGATGGTCGATCTGGCGCTCGGCCACGCCAATACTGATGGTGACCGAAACTGTCCCCCCAGCGCTGCCGGCCCGCCGCTGACGCCCGGCTGCATCATCCTGCGGGCGGCTATGCTGGTCGCGCAGGTGCATCACGTAGTTGGCGATCAGTTCGCGCGCGGCTTCCACGTGCGGCACGCATTCCTCGGCGGTCTTGCCGGCGAACACCAGGGCGAACTCTTCGCCGCCATAGCGATAGGCGCGACCACCGCCGGTAACCTTGGCCAGGCGGCTGGCAACCAGGCGCAACACCTGGTCGCCGACGTCGTGGCCATGGGTGTCGTTGAATTTCTTGAAATGGTCGACATCGGTCATCGCGATCACATAATTGCGCCCCAGGCGCTGCATGCGCTCGTTCAGTGCGCGCCGCCCGGGCAGGCCGGTCAACTCGTCGCGGAAGGCCATCTGGTAGGCCTCATGCGCTACCGCCGCAGCGATCATCAGCATCACCTGGCTGCACATGATGTTCAGGGTGAACGGCAGGATGAACGTTTGCGGCAGCATCCAGAAAATGCCCAGCAAGCCCGTCACTTGCGCGGCGTGCAGTGGCCGTGGTGCACGCAGGTACTGCACCACCAGCAGGATGAACACGACAATGAACATCGGGTAGACCAGCTGGATAAGGCTCATCCACTGGCCATGCAAGGCCGGCCAGCGGATCTCCGCCAACCAGCTCAGCAGCGCCTGCGGGTAGCTTTGCTCCAGGGCTACCGCCACGCTGCCCACGGCAAACAGCACGGCGCCGCGGGCAACCAGGTCCTGCAGCAGGTGGGTACGCTCCTGCCAGGCCCCGTACAACCCGAACAGGGCCGGCAGCAGCAGGCACACCAGATGGAAGATTACCGCCGCGTCCTCGCGCACGCGGCCGTGATCCCGGTAGAAGTCGGTCTGGGCGTCGAGCAGGAAGTAGGCGATGTACACCGTGAGCATCAGGAACAGCTCCCGCTGGCGCCGGTAAACCGCACAGTAAGCGCCGCCCAGCAGCAGGACCAAGGTGGGTAGTACATTGAACAGCGAAGTGAAAAAGACACTGAGGTCTCTAACGTAGGCTGCGGCAAGCCCTGCCAGCAACAAGAACAGCGAAGGCAGAAAATGGCTTGCCCGAACAGCATTAAAACGAAACAAGGGTAATCTCCAACCCGGCAGATCAATGATGGCATTGTGCCCTTACTTCATCGGCAGTGCACATGAACAGTTGAATTTGCGGTTGGATCAGATGGCCTCATCGCCGGCAAGCCAGCTCCCACAGGTACTGCACTGCCTTTCAGGCCACCTTGATTCCTGTGGGAACTGGCTTGCCGGCGATGGGCCGTACAGCGGCCCCAAAACGCACAAAACCCGCCTGCCGATGAAGGCAGGCGGGTTTTGGCTACAGCGGGTGGATCAGTACGACAGGCCGAAGCTTTCTTCGTCCATGTCCATCAGGTTGCTGGCACCCGACAGCATGGTCACCACATGCGTACGGGTACGCGGCAGGATACGCTGGAAGTAGAAGCGCGCAGTCTGCAGCTTGGCGGTGTAGAAGGCCTCTTCGCTGGTGCCGGCTGCCAGTTTCTCGGCCGCCAGGCGGGCGATATCGGCCCAGAAGTAGGCCAGGCAGGCGTAACCGGAATACATCAGGTAGTCGACCGAGGCCGCACCCACTTCCTCGCGGTCCTTCATCGCGGCCATGCCCACTTTCATGGTCAGTTCGCCCCACTCCTTGTTGATCGCCGCCAGTGGCTCGACGAACTCCTTGAGCGTGGCATTGCCTTCCTGTGCCTGGCAGAACTTGTGCACGATCTTGGTGAAGCCCTTCAGCGCCTCGCCCTGGGTCATCAGCACCTTACGACCGAGCAGGTCCAGCGCCTGGATGCCAGTGGTGCCTTCGTACAGCATGGAAATGCGGCTGTCGCGCACGTTCTGCTCCATGCCCCACTCGGCGATGAAGCCATGGCCGCCGTAAATCTGTACGCCGTGGTTGGCAGCCTCGAAGCCGACTTCGGTCATGAACGCCTTGGCGATCGGAGTGAGGAAGGCCAACAGGGCGTCAGCCTTCTTGCGCTCTTCTTCGTCCTGGCTGTACTTGACGATGTCCACCTGCTTGGCAGTGAAGTACACCATGGCACGGTTGCCTTCGGCGAACGCCTTCATGGTCAGCAGCATGCGGCGCACGTCCGGGTGCACGATGATCGGGTCGGCGGCCTTGTCCGGCGCTTTCGGGCCAGTCAGAGAACGCATCTGCAGGCGGTCACGGGCGTATTTCAGGCCACCCTGGAAGGCCACTTCGGCGTGCGCCAGGCCCTGCAGAGCGGTGCCCAGACGCGCAGTGTTCATGAAGGTGAACATGCAGTTCAGGCCCTTGTTGGCCGGGCCGATCAGGTAGCCAGTGGCGCTGTCGAAGTTCATCACGCAGGTGGCGTTGCCGTGGATACCCATCTTGTGCTCGAGCGAGCCGCAGCTCACGCCGTTGCGCTCGCCCACGCCGCCTTCGGCGTTGGGCAGGAACTTCGGCACGATGAACAGCGAAATACCCTTGGTGCCGGCCGGTGCGTCCGGCAGGCGGGCCAGGACGATATGGACGATGTTATCGGCCATGTCGTGCTCACCGGCCGAAATGAAGATCTTGGTGCCCGAGACTTTGTAGCTGCCGTCAGCCTGTGGCTCGGCCTTGGTGCGCAGCATGCCCAGGTCGGTGCCGCAGTGTGGCTCGGTCAGGCACATGGTGCCGGTCCACTCGCCGGATACCAGCTTGGTCAGGTAGGTGTGCTGCTGCTCTTCGGTACCGTGCGCGGAAATGGTGTTCATCGCGCCGTGCGACAGGCCTGGGTACATACCCCACGACCAGTTCGAACCGCCGACCATTTCGCTCAGCGCCAGGCCCAGGGACTCTGGCAAGCCTTGGCCGCCATGCTCGACGTCGTGCGCCAGGCTCGGCCAGCCGCCTTCGACAAACTGCTCGTAGGCTTGCTTGAAGCCAGTCGGGGTTTTAACCCCGGACTCGCTCCAGGTGCAGCCTTCCAGATCACCGACACGGTTCAGCGGGGACAGCACCTGCTCACAGAACTTGGCGCCTTCTTCGAGGATCGCATCGACCATGTCCGGCGTTGCGTCCTGGCAGCCCGGGAGGCTCTGATAGTGCGCCTCATAGCCAAGCAGCTCGTCGCGAACGAAGCGGATATCACGCAAGGGGGCTTTGTAATCAGGCATTGCGGTGAACCTCTGTGTCAGTTCCGTGGGGTGACGAGCTCAGGGCGGCCGTCGATCAAACAGTTGTTTGAAACTTACGTTTAGCACGGACTTATGTCAAGGATGGACTATAGTGCCATTTACGCCACGAAAAATGGCTTTTACGCCAAGCTCAGAAAAACCGCTGCCCCGGTGGGAGCGGGCGTGCCCGCGAAAGGGCCCGGCCAGACGCTTGAGGTGCCTGACCTGACGCATTCGCGGGCACGCCCGCTCCCACAGGGGGCTGTGTTTGATTCGAGGGGTTGCGTCAGGCGTAAGTATCGATGAACCGGCCGAGCATTTCGTCGGATGCCTTGGCGACCTTTGCGCCAAGCTCGACTTCAGTTTTGCCCACCGCCATCTGCACGGTGCTGGTGGCAAGGTCCATCTGCTGGCTGCGGTCAACTGCGCGCAGGCGCTCGGCCTGGAAGTCGCTGGACTGGCTGGTTGCGGTACGTTCGGCGCTGGTGTTGGCGATCTGGCCGGCGGCCTGATCGATGCGGTTCTGGCCGGACTGGATCGCGCTCAGGCCGGCATAGTAGGCGGAGCTACCGGTGATTTCCATGTCATTACTCCATTGACGCTGGATGACTAACAGGCCCAATTAAAGCAGGCCACAGGCAAAAAGGCCCGTTTAAATCCCTAATGGCCTGGTGCCAGTTGATAGGCCTTGGGCATTCCTGCACCGCCCCTATCGCCGGCAAGCCAGCTCCCACAAGGCCTCCACAACCCTTGAGGTTTGTGCAGTACCTGTGGGAGCTGGCTTGCCGGCGATAGGGCCAGGCTTGGAAACGGCTAATCCAGCAGGTCCAGCTGCAGGTGCTCGGCCACCATGTCTGCGCTGGCCTGCTTCAGCTTGGGCACCCGCCCCAGGCAAGGCGCTGGCAGACGCTCGGCCAGGCTGGCCAGGTTTTCTTCCAGGCGCGAGGTACGGGGCTCGATGATGTTCGCCACCCAACCCGCCAACTGCAAGCCATCCCGCGCAATCGCCTCGGCGCTCAGCAAGGCATGGCTGATACAACCCAGCCGCACCCCTACTACCAGGATCACCGGCAAGTCCAAGGCGACGGCCAGATCGGACAAGTTCTCCAGGCCAGCCAGCGGCACACGCCAGCCGCCAGCCCCCTCGATAAGGGTGAAGTCGGCCCGTTGATCCAGCACATTGCGCATCGCCGCCAGCAGCGGCGTCACGCCAAGCGTCACCCCGGCCTCGCGGGCCGCTACATGCGGGGCAATGGCCGGTTCGAAGGCAAACGGGTTGACCTGCTCGTAGGGCAGTTTGATCGAGCTTTCATCGATCAGCGCCTGGGCATCGCTGTTTCGTAGTCCCTTCGCCGTCATCGTGCAGCCGGAAGCGACCGGCTTGGCCCCCAGCGTGCTCATCCCCTGCAAGCGCGCTGCATGCAGCAATCCCGCTGCAATGGTGGTCTTGCCGACATCGGTGTCGGTACCGGCAATGAAATAGGCCTGGTTCATCTCGCTCCCCTTACGCCTGTGGCTTGCGCAACACACCATAGACCACCTGATAGGTGGCTGGCAGCCCCTCTGGCTGGCGAAATGCCTCATAGGCCTGCAACAGGCCCTGCATACGGGCCCGGCCGGTGAGGCCGGAAGGCCGCCCAGGGTTCAGGTTATGCGCACCGAGGGCCTTCAGCTCGTGGGTCAGGCTGCGCACATCCGGGTAGTGCAGCACATGCGGGCAACGCTGCAGCCCAAGTGGTTCGAAGCCACTGGCTGCGCACAGGCGTTGGTAGTCCTCGAAACGGCGGAAGCGGTTCACGTGCACCAGGCCATCCACCTTCTGCCAGCTTGCGCGCAGCTCGTCGAGGGTGCCCACGCACAGGCTGCTGAAGGCCAGCACACCACCCGGGCGCAACACGCGCAGGGCTTCTG
>Ga0302347_1001454_pt1 | contig 28375 bp, 25 predicted proteins | sample PhyWR1_FD_202178 | JGI IMG/M metagenome (GOLD analysis project Ga0302347, IMG submission 202178) | Leaf surface microbial communities from wheat plants in UC Gill Tract Community Farm, Albany, California, United States - DLSL W.R1 (v2)... | ecosystem: Host-associated > Plants > Phyllosphere >...
TTACCCGCCCACCATGACCAAACGTGAAGCTCCAATCTACAAGGTGATTTTCCTCAACCAGGGCCAGGTGTTCGAAATGTACGCCAAGCAGATCTATCAAAGTGATCTGTGGGGGTTTCTGGAAGTCGAGGAATTCGTCTTCGGTGAGCGCACGCAAATGGTTGTCGACCCCAGCGAAGAAAAGCTCAAGGCCCAGTTCGAAGGCGTGGTGCGCAGCTTTGTGCCGATGCACTCGATTGTGCGTATTGATGAGGTTGAGCGGCTGGGTACGCCGAAAATCAGCGAAGCGCGGGGTGTCAGCAATGTGATGCCGTTTCCGTTTCCGATGCCGGACAAGTAAGCCCGTCAGTATGCGTTACGGCAACAAGTGAGCCGTTAAGGCAGCGGCGAAAACGGCGAGCGGGCATCGGTTGATTGCAGCTCCTGCAAATACTTGCGGAAAATCTGCCCCAGGATCTGGGTGGCGGTTTCGAGCTGGTCGCGCGGCATTTGCTCGGCTACCAGGTCGGCAGTGTCCAGCGCGTCTTCTGCGCCATTGACCGCGGCCATTTTCAACACGATGTAAGCCTGAATGTTATTGGCGGGTACACCTTCGCCCTTGAAAAACATGGTACCGAGCTGGAACTGGGCCATGGCGTGGCCTTGCAGCGAGGCTTTTTCGAAGTAACTCAGTGCCTTGTTGAAGTCTTGCGGGGTGTTTTTACCGTCGTAATAGAACTCGCCCAACTCGTATTCGGCTTCTGCATCCCCGGCTTTTGCCGCCTCTTCACAGGCTGCAAGTGCCTCGGCGAGGTCTTCAGGCTGTGTATTGAGGGTGCAGCGACCCATCGCTGGGATCAACAACGAGTTACCGCCTGCCTGGGCAAGCAACGGCTGTAGGAGCAACAGGCAGCCCAGTGCAAGGGCGCGGCCGGTGCGGTTCATGGGAATCGACGTACCTCTGGATGACGGGTTAACCCGATCATGGGATGTATAGGCGCGCATTATGAAATAAGCGGAGGCAACCTTACAAAGTCTTTACTCGTTTTTCTGCTGCCTGGGCGCGATATCCATTGATTTAAGACGATTTTGGACGGGAGGGTCAAAAGATCAGCCCATTACCGGCATAAAAAAACGGCAAGGGCGCTGGCCCCTGCCGTTTTTGGGCATCACTTCAGTGCAGCAAATGCGCGTTCTGCAGCGTCCAGGGTCAGTTGCAGCTCGGCTTCGCCGTGGGCGATCGAGGTGAAACCGGCTTCGAAGGCACTTGGTGCCAGGTACACGCCCCCTTCAAGCATCAGATGGAAGAAACGCTTGAACAGGTCGGCATCGCTGGCCATCACGTCGTCAAAAGTGACGATGTCATCGGCGCCGCTGAAGTACAGGCCGAACATGCCGCCCGCCTGGGTGGTGACGAAGGGGATGCCGGCTGCATCGGCGCGCTGCTGCAAGCCATCGAGCAGGCGGGTGGTGTAGTCGCTCAGCTCGGCGTGGAAGCCCGGGCGGCTGATCAGGCGCAGGGTGGTCAGGCCTGCGGCCATGGCCAGCGGGTTGCCGGACAGGGTGCCAGCCTGGTAAACCGGGCCCAGGGGGGCGATGTGCTGCATGATTTCCCGTTTGCCGCCAAAGCAGCCGACCGGCATGCCGCCGCCGATGATCTTGCCGAACGTGCTCAGGTCCGGGGTCACGCCGTAGTGGGCCTGGGCACCACCCAGGGCTACGCGGAAACCGGTCATCACTTCGTCAAAAATCAGTACCACGCCGTGCTGGTCGCACAGGCTGCGCAGGCCTTCCAGGAAGCCCGGTGCAGGCGGTACGCAGTTCATGTTGCCGGCGACCGGCTCGACGATGATGCAGGCCACGGTGTCGCCCACTTCGCTAAGCAGTTGAGCAACTGCGTCGATATTGTTGAACTCGGTGGTCAGGGTGTGTTTGGCAAAGTCTGCCGGCACCCCGGCCGAGCTTGGCACGCCCTGGGTCAACAGGCCGGAGCCGGCTTTTACCAGCAGGCTGTCGGAGTGGCCGTGGTAGCAGCCTTCGAACTTGAGGATATTGTCGCGGCCGGTGAAACCCCGCGCCAGGCGGATGGCGCTCATGGTCGCTTCAGTACCTGAGCTGACCATACGCACCATTTCCATCGATGGCACGATGGCACATACCAGGTCGGCCATCTCGGTTTCCATCGCGGTTGGGGCACCGTACGACAGGCCGTGCTCCAGTTGCGCACGCACGGCGTCGAGCACGTCCGGGTGGCTGTGGCCCAGGATCATCGGGCCCCACGAGCCAACGTAATCCACATAGCGCTTGTTGTCTTCGTCGGTGACGTAGGCACCTTCGGCGTGCTTGAAGAACAGTGGCGTGCCGCCCACGCTCTTGAACGCACGTACTGGCGAGTTCACGCCACCGGGAATGTGTTTTTGGGCATTGGCAAACAGGGTTTCGGAACGAGACATGGAGGGCTCTCTCTGAATCAGGATTCGGTATTTAAATGGACAGCATGGTGTTGAAGGCCTTGGCGCGCAGGGTGACTTCCCGGGCGCTTTCGGCGCCGAACAGGCCATGCACCACGGCCAGCAGGTCGGCACCGTGGGCCACCAGCGGCGCGGCGTTGTCCAGGGTAATGCCGCCAATCACGCAGATCGGCAGGTTGAGGCGGGCGCGGGCATGGTCGAGCACTTCGAGGGTCGCGGTGGGCGCCCCGGGTTTGGTGCTGGAATTGAAAAACCGGCCGAAGGCGACATAACTCGCGCCCTCTTTGGCCGCTTGTTCGGCCAGTTCGAGCTGGCTGTGGCAGGTCGAACCAATAATCGCCTGTGACCCCAGCAGGGCACGGGCAGGCGTGAGCGGGCCGTCGGTTTGCCCCAGGTGAACGCCAACACCCAGGCGCGCGGCCAGTTCGGCATCGTCGTTGATGATCAAGTGCGCCTTGTAGCGCTGGCACAAATCCAGCAGCGCCTGGGCCTCGCGCAGGCGGCGGGCGTCATCGTTGCTTTTGTCGCGATATTGCAACAGTGTCAGGCCGCCATCGAGGGCCGCCTCAACGTAGGGCAGCAGTTTGCCGGCCAGTAACTGGCTGTCGGTGATTGCATAAAGACCGCGAAGCGTCATGGGGTGAGCCTCATTGGTTACGAGCAAAAATCCAGTGGCAAGCGGCGCGGTACAAATTGCCCCTGGCCCAGTTGCTCGGCATCACGCAGGGTGCGCCACGTATAGTTGAGCGCGGTTTGCACGGCGCTGACCAGTTCTTCACCAATGGCCAGGCGCCCGGCCAGGGTGCTGGCCAGGGTACAACCCGAACCGTGGTAGCTGCCCGGCAAGCGATGGCAAGTGAAGGTGTGGCGGCTGCCGTCGCGGCTGTACAGGCGGTTATGCACTTCGTGCTCATCACCGTGACCGCCGGTAATCAGCAGGTGGCGGCAAAACGGCAGGAGTTTTTCGGCGCACTCATCGGCGCTGCCCTCGGGCAGTTCGGCCAGGATGCGAGCTTCGGGAAGGTTGGGAGTGGCAATGGTGGCCAGGGGTAGCAGGCGTTCGCGCATGGCGTAGCCCACTTCGTCCTTGCCCAGTCGTCCGCCGCCGCCTGCGCGCAGCACCGGGTCGCAGACCATCGGCAGATGCGGGTTGGCCTGCAGCAGTTCGACCACGGTGTCGACCATCTCCAGTGAGCCGAGCATGCCCAGCTTGACCGCCGCGACCGTGGAATCGCCGAGCACGGCAGCGGCTTGCGCCAGCACCCACTCACGGTCCAGCACGCGGAAATCGCTGACATTGACGGTGTTCTGCACAGTCAGGGCGGTCACCACCGGGGCGGCGTGACAGCCTTGAGCCAGCAGGGCTTCGATATCTGCCTGCAAGCCGGCACCCCCACTGGGGTCATGGCCGGAGAGACAGAGGACAACGGGGCGAGAACTGTAGATATTCATGGTGCGCGAGCTTACCACCAAACTGTTTTTGGCGGCGCTTGCCAGGTGCTCTGCCAGATGGCGTTTACAGCGTTTAAACCGGCTCGGGTTAATTGCGTCTGAATCTATATGGGTCTCTGTAATGCCCGGTTTAGAGGGGTCTAATAGTTTTGTTGCCTAGTGTGTATGTGCCATTAAGGGCTATGTTAAAGTGCCTTTAAATTAATAACCGGTCGTTCGGTCGACGTGATCTTGAAGGGAAGATGAGATCGCGCAGGTCACCGGGCGAGCTACGTTGGGGCTGTATGCGCTATTTGCTGATGATGTTTTTGGGCTGGCTACCGATGCTGGCCAGCGCAGTCGCTTTTGACGAAACCACACAAAGCCTGCCCTTGGGCCGCGTGATGCAAGTGTTTGAAGACACCGGTGGCGAGGCAACCCTGGCCGATATCACCGCGCGTGACGAACTGTTCAAGCCCCATACCCAAGACACACTTAACGCCGGTTACTCGCACTCGGCCTTCTGGGTCAAAATGGACCTGCAGTACCAGCCCCGGGACCCGCAAGTGCATCGCACCTGGCTGCTGGAACTGGCCTACCCGCCGCTGGATTCCATCGAACTGTATCTGGCAGATGCCGATGGCAATTACCGGCTTGCAGAACGCACCGGCGATGCGCTGCCCTTCGACAGCCGGCAGATCAAAGAAAACAACTACCTGTTTGAGCTCAACTTCAGCCCGGGACAAAGCCAGACGGTGTACCTGCGCCTGGCCAGCCAGGGCTCGGTGCAGGCGCCACTGACACTGTGGTCGGCGCAGTCCTACCTCGAAGAGCAGCCCGTGCGTATTTACATCCTGGGCCTGATCTACGGCGTGTTGCTGGGCATGCTGGTCTATAACCTGTTTATCTACCTAAGCGTGCGTGACACCAGTTACCTCTACTACATCTTTTATATAGCTTCGTTCGGTCTGTACCAGCTGTCGGTCAACGGTGCGGCAGTGCAGTACTTCTGGCCGAACAACCCGTGGTGGGCCAATGCCTCCACCCCGTTCCTGATTGGTGCATCGGCCTTCTTCGGCTGCCAGTTTGCCCGTTCCTTCCTGCATACCGCCTCCCACAGCCGCTGGCTTGATCGGGCACTGATGGTGCTGATGGGCGTTGGCGTGCTGGTGATGGTGCTCGCACTGACCACCAGTTATGCCGTGTCATTACGTCTGGCCACGGGCCTGGCGCTGGCCTTTATCGTTACCATTTTTACTGCTGGTGTGGTGGCCTGGGTTCGCGGCCTGCGGGTGGCGCGCTACTTCGTGATCGCCTGGTCGGCTTTTTTGCTGGGGGGGCTGGTCAATACGCTGATGGTGCTGGGTTATTTGCCCAATGTGTTCCTGACCATGTACGCCAGCCAGATCGGTTCGGCGATTGAGGTGGGCCTGCTGTCGCTGGCGCTGGCCGACCGCATCAATGCCATGCGTGACCTGCAGGCGCGTACCCTGCAGGAGTCCGGGCAGAAGCTGGCGGCGATGAACCAGCAACTGGCCCGCACCAACCAGCTCAAGGACGAATTCCTGGCGACCGTCACCCATGAATTGCGCACGCCGATGAACGGTGTGATTGGTTCTCTTGAGCTGATCAAGACCCTGGACATGGGGCCGGAGCTTGAGCAGTACACCCAGACCGCGCAAGGCTCGGCGCGGGAAATGATGCATATGGTCAATGGCATCCTGACCCTGACAGAGCTGCAGGCAGGGCGGCTGGTGGCGCGCCCCCGGCCGTTCAGTTTGAATGACTTGATGCAAGGGCTGAGCGAGCAGTTCGGGCCTGCGGCACGCAGCAAAGGGCTGGCATTCTCCTATGAGGTAACACGCACGCTGTCCGATCATTGGGTGGGTGATGCCGATAAAATCCGTCAGTGCCTTGAGTGCCTGCTGGACAACGCCATCAAGTTCACCCGTGAAGGGGTCGTGCTTGTGCGTGTCACCGGCAAACCCGGCGAGTCGGGGCGCTGGGCGCTGGCGTTCAATGTGATCGACACCGGCATCGGTTTTGTTCACCAGGAGCAAGCCGAGCTGTATCAGCACTTTTTCCAGGTTGATGGCTCGATGACCCGCGAATATGGTGGCCTGGGTATCGGCCTGGCGATTTGCCGGCGCCTGGTGGAACTGCTGGGCGGGCGCCTGACTCATCATTCGCTGCCGGGGCACGGTTCACAGTTTCAATTATTGCTGGAGCTGGAGCCCGCGCCCCCCCTCCAGGTGCATAGCCCCACGCTGATGCGTGCGCCGGGTGAGTGTGTCGTGTTGTTGGTGGAAGACCCGGTCAGCCCGGCCGTGGTACGCGCCATGCTGCTCAAGCTGGGCTACCGCGTGCTGGGTGTCGATACGGGCCAGGCGGCGATCGAAGCCCTGCGCCGCGAGCGGGTGGACGCGGTAGTGCTGGCGTGCCCGTTGGCCCAGGTGTCGGGCACCTCGATGGGCAGCCAGTTGCTGACCCTGGCCGCGTGCGCGCAACTGCCCGTACTGGCTCTGTTCGACGCCGAGGCCGAGGCCCGTGAGGCCCTTGAACAGGTGGATGGCATCACCGATTACCTGCTCAAGCCGCTGCGCTTTGAAGACCTGCAGCACACCTTGTGCCAGCGCTTATTGATTGAAGAGGATGGTAAAAACGCCGAGTTTTAGGCGTTTATGCCACTTGTTCAGGTTCAGATGCGTGCTTCACTGGCTTATTGGCATGAGCCACAGGAGCCCGCGCAATGAACCTGCATCAATACGCTGAAACCCATCAGGTGACCAATCAGCCACCGTCCCTGGACGGCGTCAATCTGTATCGCATTGACCTGCCACTCCAGCACTGGAGCCAGCATTTCGGCGCAGGTTGGGCACAGGGGCGGATTGACGAGTACGGTGCCCTGGCGGGTGGGCCGTTGATGGCTGCGGGCTTTCTGGCCAATGAAAACAAGCCGCAGTTTGTCAGCCATGACCGTTATGGCCATCGGATCGATCTGGTTGAATTTCATCCGTCATACCATGAGCTGATGCGCACGGCGATTGAACACGGCTTGCCGTCCTTGCCCTGGACCGACCCGCAACCCGGCGCCCATGTGGCCCGCGCATCCATGACCTACCTGCACAGTCAGGCCGAAGCGGGCAGCGGCTGCCCCCTGACCATGACCTTCGCCAGCGTGCCGGCCTTGCGCCTGCAACCGGACCTCGCTGCCATCTGGCTGCCCAAAGTGCTGGCCACCGAGTATGACCCGCGCAATATCGATATCAGCCAAAAGGCCGGGGTGACCCTGGGCATGGCCATGACTGAAAAGCAGGGCGGCACCGACGTGCGCGCCAACACCACCCGGGCTTACCCCGTGGGCGCCAAGGGACCGGGGCAGGCCTATGAACTGCTGGGGCACAAATGGTTCTGCTCGGCGCCGATGAGTGATGGCTTTCTGACCCTGGCTCAGACCGACAAGGGTCTGAGCTGCTTTTTGCTACCGCGCCATCGACCGGATGGCAGCCGCAACGAGTTTTATATCCAGCGCCTGAAAAACAAACTGGGCAATAGCTCCAACGCCTCCAGCGAGGTTGAGTTCCGTGGGGCATTGGCCTGGATGATCGGCGAAGAAGGCCGTGGCGTGCCGACCATTATTGAAATGGTCGCCATGACCCGCTTCGACTGCATGGTCGGCTCCAGCGCCTTGATGCGTCAGGCGTTGACCCAGGCCAGCCATCATTGTGCCCATCGTCTGGTCGGTGGCCGGGTGCTGGCGGAGCAGCCGCTGATGCAGAACGTCCTGGCCGACCTGGCACTGGAGAGCGAAGCCGCACTGGCCCTGAGCCTGCGCATGGGGCGGGCGCTCGACCATCTGGATGACCCGCAGGAGGCCCGGTTTTCCCGGCTGGTAACGGCGGTGGGCAAATACTGGATCTGCAAGCGGGCCCCGGCCATGATCAATGAAGCGGCCGAATGCATGGGCGGCGCGGGCTATGTTGAAGACAGCATCCTGCCGCGCCTGTACCGCGAGGCACCGGTCAATTCAACGTGGGAAGGCTCGGGTAATGTTCAGTGCCTGGACGTGCTGCGGGCCTTGTCCAAAGAGCCGGGGGTGCTCGATGCGCTGTTTGCCGAGCTGGGCGACGGGCATGGCGACCGGCGTTTGGCGCAGCACATTGCGCAGCTTAAAAACGCATTTACGGACACTGATGACATCCAGTACCGCGCTCGCCAACTGACAGAAGATATCGCCCTGGGCCTGCAGGCAAAATTGCTGCTGGAGGCGGGCAACAGCGACGTCAGCGACGCCTTTATCGGCAGTCGGCTACAGGGTAGCGCCCGGGTGTACGGCACCTTGCCACGGGGGTTGAACGTGGCCGCCATCGTTGCCCGCTCAACCCCGCAGATGGCCTGAGCCCTGGCCCTGTGGGAGCTGGCTTGCCTGCGATGCAGACGGTGCGGTTTGCCTGGCAGACCCCGTTGATACCATCGCGGGCAAGCCCGCTCCCACACTGATTTGCGTATGGCCGCCAGTATTCTGTTATCCCCCGGCTCCCACAGGAAATCTCTAACAGGCAATTTTGTAGCTGCCATTAGCCATCGATACAGGCAAGATAAAGGCCTGCCCGTTCAGAAGACAGGATGCTTATCGTGACCGAAGCTTTTATTGTCGTTTCCACCGCGCAAGAGGCCGTTGATCGCCTTGCCGCTTTGCACGAACGCGCAACCACGGCCTTGAGCCAGGCCCTCAAGCGTTATCTCAAGGATCGGGTCGAACCTTCTGCGCAAGAACGCGCGCTGTTTCGCTATCCCGAATTGCGTTTGACCTACCGTATCAACGGTGAAGTGCCGACCACCACCCGTGCGTATGCCAAGGTCCAGTTGCCCGGCACATACAGCGTCACCGTCACCCATCCTTCCTCTTTCCGTAACTACCTGTTGGAGCAGTTGGTGCCGTTGATGCGCGATTTCACCGTTGAGGTGGAAGTCGGTGTCAGTGAACAAAACATTCCTTACCCGTACGTCGTCGAACAAGGTGATGAGCTGGCCGGCTCCGGCGTGACGGCCGCAGCGCTGGCGCGAGTGTTCCCCAGCACCGACCTGTCCGCTGCCACTGATGGCATTGCTGATGGCCTGTACGATTGGGAGAACACCGATCCGTTGCCGCTGGCGTTGTTCGATGCGGCGCGGGTCGATTTTTCCCTGCGCCGGTTGGTGCATTACACCGGCAGCGACTGGCGCCATGTGCAGCCGTGGATCCTGCTGACCAACTATCACCGTTATGTTGACCAGTTTATCCTTCACGGCCTTGAGCAACTGCGCGATGACCCGCGTTTTGTGCGCATGGTAATGCCGGGCAACGTGATCATCGAAAAGTCGATGGACTACGGCGAAGCCCAGGCCATTGCTGCGGGCGTGGTGTGGCATCGCTACCAGATGCCGGCCTACCACTTGCAGGCCAACGATGGCCATGGCGTGACCCTGGTGAATATCGGCGTCGGCCCCTCCAACGCGAAAAACATCACCGACCACCTGGCCGTTCTGCGCCCGCACTGCTGGCTGATGATCGGTCACTGTGGCGGCCTGCGCCAGTCGCAGACCATCGGCGATTACGTGCTGGCCCATGCCTATATGCGTCGCGACGGTATTCTTGACCGGGTCGTGCCGCCGAACATTCCGATTCCGGCCCTGGCTGAAGTCCAGCTGGCGCTGCAGGAGGCTGCTGCACAGGTCACCGGTGAGCGTGGCGACGAACTGAAAAAACGCCTGCGCACCGGCACCGTGCTGACCTATGACGACCGCAACTGGGAGCTGCGCTGGGCTCAGGAGCGTCCGCTGATCAACCTGTCCCGTGCTGTTGCCGTGGACATGGAAAGCGGCACCATTGCTGCCCAGGGTTATCGCTTGCGCGTCCCTTACGGCACGCTGTTGTGTGTGTCGGACAAACCGCTGCACAGTGAAATCAAACTGCCGGGTTCGGCCAACGCCTTCTACGAGCGCGCGGTCAGCCAGCATTTGAAAATCGGTATTGCCGCCGTGGATTTGATGCGCGGTCAGCTCAATTCCCTGCACTCGCGCAAACTGCGCAGCTTCGACGAACCGCCGTTCCGTTGATCGGTGATGGTCATTTGGCGGTCCGGGGGCTAGCATTGCCAGCCCTGATCGCCAGATGTCCTTTTTAGTCATGTCCCGTCCCGCCCCGCGCCGCCCGGCCACCAAAAGCCCCAACCCGCAAGCTGCCAACCGCCGTGTGGCCAAGGCACCGCCAGCCGAGCCCAAGCTGTACCTGTTCAACAAACCCTTCGATGTGCTGACCCAGTTCAGCGACGAAGGCGGGCGCGCCACGCTCAAGGACTTTATCCCCATCCCGGGGATCTACCCCGCCGGGCGCCTGGACCGGGACAGTGAAGGGTTGTTGCTGCTAACCAACGATGGTCAGTTACAGGCGCGGATTGCCGACCCCAAGCACAAGTTGCCCAAGACCTACTGGGTGCAGGTCGAGGGCGAGCCCACAGCGGAGCAACTGCAGCAATTGCGCGATGGTGTTGAGCTCAATGATGGCAAGACCCTGCCCGCCGAGGCCCGTGCCCTGGACGAGCCGCAACTGTGGCCGCGCAACCCGCCGGTGCGGTTTCGCAAGAGTATCCCCACGGCCTGGCTCGAGCTGGTGATCCGTGAAGGGCGCAACCGTCAGGTGCGGCGCATGACCGCTGCCGTGGGCCTGCCGACCTTGCGCCTGGTGCGGGTGCGCATTGGTGACTGGACGATTGAAGGGCTGGAGCAGGGGCAATACCGGGAAGTGCCGGCGCGGCTATAGCGCGCCGGATTCGATCAGGCCGATGACCACGCTTTTGATGATGAACGCGGCAACGCCCAGGCCCAGTACGAAAAACAGGATCATCGAACCGAAGCGCCCGGCCTTGGACTTTTTGGCCAGATCCCAGACGATAAAAGCCATGAAAATGATCAGCACGCTGACCAGAATCGTCATCATCCATTCTTCAAGTACGGCAGGATCCATCGGTATTCTCCGGCGACATCATGGGAAAAAGCCGTAGGAGTATACGCCAGGGAAGTGGGGGGGATATTGATCTGGGTAGTGAGAGGGTGTCGCTATCCCCGTAGCAGCTGCCGAAGGCACGAGGCTGCGTTCGATTGCGAAGCAATCGCAAGATCAGACTGCACGGTACAACTGAAGAGTCGCGTGTGCTGATTTTACGACTGCTTCGCAGCCGAACGCAGCCTTCGTTCCTCGGCAGCTGCTACAGGTTTTATTTTCACGTGCGCAAATGGGTTAACGGCAGTTCTGTACTGTTAAGCACCTGATTGAGCACAAAGCTGGAACGCACGCTGGTCACGCCTTCGATGCGGGTCAGCTCGCCCAGCAGCAGTTTCTGGTAGTGGTCCATGTCGGCAACCACCACTTTAAGCTGGTAGTCGGCGTCCATCCCGGTCACCAGGCTGCACTCCAGCACCTGCGGCAAAGCGCGGATGCAGGCTTCGAAATTCTCGAAACGCTCTGGTGTATGTCGGTCCATTCCGATCAGAACGTAGGCCGTAAGGCTCAAGCCCAGCAGTTTGCGGTCGAGCAGTGCTACCTGGCGGCTGATGTAGCCGTCATCCTCAAGCTGTTTAACACGGCGTGAGCAAGGGGATGGTGACAGGCCGATGCGCTCGGCCAGTTCCTGGTTAGAGATGCGTGCGTCACGCTGCAATTCCGCCAAAATGCTCAGGTCATACCGGTCGAGTTTGCTCACGAAGTTACCCTTTGTCATAACTATTGCGTGAAAGTATCCACCTTAAGTCAAAAATTGCGCAAGTAATGTTTTATCGAGCAATCTTCGCAATCGCCTGCTGCGGCCAAACGCCTATTCTTTAAACCAGAATCACTGCCCGGACACAGAGTCCACTGCGGCCCGCCGAATCAGGCCAGCCGCGGCCGCCAACCCCACAGGGTTGCCCCGGCCCCCGGGCTGCGCACTGTCCAGAAGACGGAGCGAGGTGAGCCAACATCACAAGTGTTGAGCCAGGACGAAAAAATTCAAAGGGCGACCGACGGGTCGCCCTTTTTTCGTCTGGCAAAAATAAGTTGCGTCACTGACTGTTCGGTGTAGAACCGGTTCTCGAATTTTCAGTCTTATGTTTAGGCTCTTTCCCATAGTGAGTAACAGCATGAAATCGCGCATCTGGCAGATGGCTACAGTTGGCGTGCTCTGTGTGAGTGTCAGCGGCCAGTTGTTGGCCGATGAGCGGGGAGATGGCGGTTGGCAAGCTCGGCCACAGGGCGAAGCCACCAACCAGCCGCGACCGAACCAGCACGGTAATAACCTGCCGATCCAGCAGCGCCCCGACAGGGTGCAGCAGACTCAGTCGCCGAACCGGGGGGGCAATCAGAACTGGCATGCTGGCGGTTACAACCCCGGTGCGGATAACCGTCATCCCAATGATCAGCGCTGGGCCGGTCGCCCGTCCGGGCATGGCAATGGCTGGGGGCCGGGGCCGCAATATCGCCCGGGCAATGTGGTGGACCGATTCCCCGGTCAACACTGGCAAGTGCCATATCGCGGTCAGAATTACTACTTTTCAGGCGGCTACTGGTATCGCCCCCAAGGCCCGCGTTACATCGTTGTGCAGCCGCCATATGGGTTGCGCGTAGGATTTTTGCCTGATTATGCGAGGGAAGTGTGGTTTGGCAGTACTTTGATGTTTCTTGCGGCAGGGGCGTATTACGCCTATCAACCTGCGACCCGGGACTATGTCGTGGTTGAGCCTCCGGTGGCCAATCAGCAGCCCGTGAGCAATAACTATGAGATGGTGGCTTACCCGATGAACGGTCAAAGCCCTGCACAAATTGGTCAGGATCGCTACGACTGCTACCGTTGGGCTGTAGAACAGAGCGGCTTCGACCCGGCCAAGGCGACCTACGCTCCAGCTGCGCAAGTGGTGCAAGCCTATCGGCAGGCGCAGGGCAGTTGTTTGAGCAGTCGTGGATATCAGGTGGCGAACTGACTTGGAACCAACGCAGCTGCTACGGGGCCTTGCTCAGCCTAGGTTTGACCACTTCCTTCGGGTCCGCATGCACCAGTACTTCGGCCCGCGGGTAGACCTTGGCGATGGCTTCAGCGGCGCGGTCACAGATGGCGTGGGCTGCAGACAGGGTCAGCTCGCCCGGCAGCTCAAGGTGCAGCTGCACAAACCAGATATTGCCCGAGATCCGGGTACGCAGGTCGTGGGCGCCCAACACGCCGGGCACGGCACAGGCCAGTTTGAGCATGTCCTCGCTGACATCGGTGGGTAACTCTTCGTCCATCAATACGGCAAAACTCTCACGGGCGATCTGGATGGCGCTCCACAGGATGTACACCGCAATCCCCAGGCCAAACCAGGCATCCAGCTGCGGGAAGCCCACGCTGGCCAGCACCAGCGCCAGTAAAATACTGCCATTGAGCATCAGGTCCGAGCGGTAATGCAGCGAGTCGGCGCGTACCGCGTTGGACCCCGTGGCCTTGATCACCCGGTGTTGCAGCACCAGCAGCGCCACGGTCATCAGCAGCGAAAACACGATCACGCCAATGCCGATCCAGGGCGCGCCCACCGGCTCGGGGTTTTTCAGCCGCTCCACCGCCTGGAAGGCGATCAGCACCGCACTCACGCCAATAAACAGCGCTTGCGCCATGCCCGCCAGCGACTCGGCCTTGCCGTGGCCGTAGCGGTGGTCCTCATCGGCGGGGCGCAGCGCGTAATGCACCGCGAGCAAATTGAGAAACGAGGTCACCCCGTCAAGCAGCGAGTCGGTGAGGCCGGCGAGCATGCTGATCGAACCGCTGAGCCACCAGGCGATGGCCTTGGTCACGATCAACAGGCTGGCCACCGCCACCGAGGCGCGGGTGGCCAGGCGTAACAGGCGGGCGTGTTCCGGGCTGCCGGTCATGGCGCGTCCTTGGTGATGGGCAAAGGGTTCAGGCCGCAGGCTGCAAGCCGTACATGGCCAGTTGCTGGGCGCTGCCCTTGTGCTGGATCAGGCGCGGGTCGTTGAGCGGGAAGCTGCGGCCCAGTTCGCTTTCGAGGATGGCCTGCAGCTTGGCGTTATCCACCTTGCCATCCGCGCCGATGGCTTCGCGCAGTTTTTCCGGAGCGATTTGTGCGGTCTTGCCCGGCGGGAAGTAAATGGCCCCGGTGGCAAAGTCGACACCGAAGGCGATCAGCCCCGGGATAACATAAAACAGCAGGCCCACGGCATCCAGCACGGCGATCATGGGGTCGATCTTGCCGTCGATCTGGCCACGCCGGTCAGGGAAGAAAATACTGCCGCAGGCAGTCAGTTGGGTGAACAGTGCCGCAACCACGACACCGCCGATTACTCGCGAAGGCATACGCATACAAAAAACCTCAAACATGCTCAAAGGACTGGATCATTACTGTTCGCCGTTATACTCGTCGCTCTGTTCTGGAGCCACCATGATTTCTTTGCCGATTGATGAAGTTTTACCTGCGCTGCGCCTGGCCCTGGCCGAGCGCCATGAAGCCGTGCTCGAAGCGCCGCCCGGCGCTGGTAAAACCACCCGTGTGCCGCTGGCCCTGCTCAACGAGCCGTGGCTGGCCGGGCAGAAGATCCTGATGCTCGAACCCCGGCGCCTGGCGGCGCGTGCGGCGGCCGAGCGGCTGGCCAGTGAACTGGGTGAAAAAGTCGGCCAGACCGTAGGCTACCGCATTCGCCTCGACAGCAAGGTCGGCCCCGAGACCCGCATCGAAGTGGTCACCGAGGGCATCCTGACCCGCCGCCTGCAGCACGATCCGGCGCTGGAAGGGGTGGGCCTGCTGATTTTCGACGAGTTCCATGAGCGTAGTCTGGATGCCGATCTGGCGTTGGCCTTGAGCCTCAACGGGCGTGAGCTGTTTCGTGACGAGCAGCCGCTGAAAATCCTGCTGATGTCCGCCACCCTGGAAGGCGAACGGCTGGCCAGCCTCCTCGACGATGCGCCGATCCTGCGCAGTGAGGGGCGCATGTACCCGGTGGCGATGCGCTGGGGCCGGCCGTTTGTGCCGGGTGAATTTATCGAGCCGCGGGTGGTGCAGACCGTGCTTGATGCCATCAATGATGAAAGCGGTAGCCTGCTGGTGTTCCTGCCGGGGCAGGCGGAGATTCGCCGGGTCAATCAGCAACTGGCCGACGCGCTGGGTTCGCGCAGCGATATTCTGTTGTGCCCCTTGCATGGCGAACTGGATCTGGCGGCCCAGCGCGCCGCTATCGAACCTGCGCCCAAGGGGCTGCGCAAGGTCGTGCTGGCCACCAATATTGCCGAGACCAGCCTGACCATCGACGGCGTGCGCGTGGTGATCGACGCCGGGCTGGCGCGGGTGCCGCGTTTTGACCCGGGCAGCGGCATGACCCGCCTCGATACCCAGCGCATCTCCCGCGCCAGTGCTACCCAGCGCGCTGGCCGTGCCGGGCGGCTGGAGCCCGGCGTGTGCTACCGCTTGTGGTCCGAAGACCAGCACGCGCAACTGGCAGCCTATGGCAGTGCGGAAATCCTCCAGGCCGATCTGGCCGGGCTGGCCTTGCAACTGGCGCGCTGGGGCGTGGCGCCCGAGCAACTGATCTGGCTCGATATGCCGCCCTCGGCAAGTTATGCACAGGCCCGGCAATTGCTCGAACGCCTGGGTGCCTTGCACGGAGCAAAACTCACCGCCCACGGCGAAGCGATGGCTGAATTGCCGGCGCATCCACGTATTGCCCATTTGCTGATTCGCGGGCAGGACTTGGGGCTGGCCGAAATGGCCTGTGACGTGGCGGCGCTTCTCGGTGAGCGGGATATTTTGCGCGGCGCCGGGGCGGACGTGCACAGCCGTCTGGCCCTGCTGTCGGGCGAGAGCCGTGTTGCACGGGGCGGGCAGGGTGGCGTGCAGCGGGCCAGACAACTGGCTCGGCAATATCGCGGCTACCTGCGCGGCAAGGCCACGCAACCGGTCGCCGACCCCGATCACCCGCGCTGGCTGGGCGCCTTGCTGGCGCTGGCCTACCCCGACCGCGTGGCGCAGCAGCGCAAACCCGGCGGTGCAGAGTATCGGCTGGCCAATGGCCGGGCGGCGCTGTTCAGCGAAGTCGACGGCCTGATGAAACAGCCCTGGCTGGTCATTGCCGACCTGGGCAGCCGTCAGGGGCAACGTGAAGAGCGTATCTATCTGGCCGCCGAGTTCGACCCCGGGTTGCTGGATAACGTATTGAGCGAGCAGGTCAGCGTGGTCGACCAACTGGACTGGGACGAGCGCGAAGGTGTGTTGCGCGCTGAACGTCAGCGCAAGGTCGGCGAACTGGTGCTTAGCCGCGAGCCCTTGAACGGGCTCGACGAAGCAGCGCGCACCCAGGCGCTGGTCAATCTGGTGCGGCGCAAGGGCCTGGAACTGTTGCCGTGGACGCCCGAGCTGCGTCAGTGGCAGGCGCGGGTGGCGTTATTGCGCCAACTGGATCTGCTGGCCCAGGGGCAAAGCGAATGGCCCGACGTCAGCGATGGCGCCTTGCTGGCCGGGCTTGAAGACTGGCTGGGGCCGTACCTGGGGCGTGTGTCACGGCTTAGCCACTTTGCCAACCTCGACCTGTCGAGCATTGTGCATAACTTGCTCAAATGGCCGCTGCCCCAGCGCCTGGACGAACTGGCGCCCCATCACATCAAGGTGCCGTCGGGCTCCTCGGTGCGGCTGGACTACAGCGAGCAGCCGCCGATTCTGGCGGTGCGCCTGCAAGAGTTGTTCGGGCTGGCGGATACCCCGCGCATTGCGGGCGGGCGGCAAGTGGTCAAACTGCACCTGTTGTCGCCAGCGCGGCGACCGGTGCAAGTGACCCAGGATCTGGCCAACTTCTGGCGCAGTACCTATGCCGAAGTGAAGAAAGACCTGAAGGGGCGCTACCCCAAGCACTACTGGCCCGATGACCCGCTGGTGGCCGAAGCCACGGCGCGGATCAAGCCGCGCAAGCCGTAGTGAACGGGTGTACGCATCGCGAGCAAGCCCGCTCCCACAATAAAATTGCGCAGTTCCTGTGGGAGCGGGCTTGCTCGCGATGGCATCAACGCGGTGAGTAGAGCTTCACGACCCGATATAACTGGTCTTGACCACGGTGTAGAACTCCTGCGCATAGCGGCCCTGTTCGCGCGAGCCATAGGACGAACCTTTGCGCCCGCCAAACGGCACATGGTAATCAACGCCGGCCGTGGGCAGGTTGACCATCACCATCCCGGCCTGGGAATGGCGCTTGAAGTGGTTGGCATATTTGAGCGAGGTCGTGGCAATACCCGCCGACAAGCCAAACTCGGTGTCATTGGCCATCGCCAACGCTGCTTCGTAGTCCGCAACCTTGATGATATTGGCCACCGGGCCGAACACTTCCTCGCGGCTGATGCGCATGTCGGCCGTGCTGTCGGCAAACAGGGCCGGGGCCAGGAAGTAACCCTCGGTGTCACATGTCACCAGGCTGCCACCAGCGACCAGGCGCGCACCTTCGTTGCGGGCAATGTCGATATAACCCAAATCCTGGTCGAGCTGGGCGCGGGATACCACCGGGCCGATATCAATCCCGGCCTGCAAGGCATGCCCGACCTTGATCGAACGCATGCGCTCGGCCATCGCCTCGACGAATTTGTCGTGGATGCCCGCCGTGACAATCAGGCGGCTGGAGGCGGTGCAACGCTGGCCGGTGGAGTAGAACGCGCTCTGCACTGCCAGTTCGACCGCTTGCTTTAGGTCGGCATCGTCGAGAATCACTTGCGGGTTTTTGCCGCCCATTTCCAGCTGCACCTTGGCCTGGCGCGACACACAACTGATGGCAATCTGGCGACCAACGCCCACTGAGCCTGTAAAGCTTACGCCGTCCACTTTCGGGCTGTGGACGATCGCGTCGCCAACCACGCGACCGCTGCCCATCACCAGGTTGAACACGCCAGCCGGGAAACCGGCGCGGGAGATGATCTCGGCCAGTGCCCAGGCGCAACCCGGCACCAGGTCAGCAGGCTTGAACACCACGCAGTTGCCATAGGCCAGGGCCGGGGCGATCTTCCAGGCGGGAATGGCGATGGGGAAGTTCCAGGGGGTGATCAGGCCCACCACACCCAGGGCTTCGCGGGTCACTTCTACATGCACGCCCGGGCGCACCGAGGGCAGATAGTCACCTGACAGGCGCAGGCATTCCCCGGCGAAAAACTTGAAGATATTACCGGCGCGGCTCACTTCGCCTATGGCCTCGGGCAAGGTCTTGCCTTCTTCACGGGCCAGCAGGGTGCCCAGCTCTTCCTTGCGGGCGAGGATTTCGCTGCCGACCTTGTCCAGCGCATCGCTGCGGGCCTGAATGCCGGAGGTCGACCACGCGGGGAACGCGGCCCGCGCCGCATCAATGGCGGTCTGTACCTGGGCGGCATCGGCCTGGGCGTATTCGCCGATCACATCGCTCAGGTCGGACGGGTTGATATTGGCGCTGTATGCAGTGGCGGCGACCCACTCGCCCCCGATGTAATGGTTGTGGCGCTTTGGATCAGTCATGGCGTTTCTCCGCTCGGGGGATGGCAGGGATTGTTATTAGTTATCTGTCATCGTACAACTATGGAGAAAAATAAGCAGTGATGCAACGCCCATCAGTCTGCAGGCAGCAGCAATCGGCCCAGCACGGGCAGGTGGTCGGAAATGGTCTGGGTGTCTTCCTGGCGCACATAGCCTTCAATGCGTTGCAGCTTGGGGCTGTGGAACAGGTAGTCGAGGGTGCGGTCGGGCTCGTCGGCGCCGGCGCGGTTGGGCAAGTGGGTCAGCCACAGTTCGCGGTCGATGCCGGTGGCTTCAGGGTTGCTGGGGATCATCGGGTACTTTTCCCAGAGCAGGTGCAACTCGCTGTCTTGCGAGTAGCCCTGGCGCAATGGTGCGGGCAGGCGCAGGTACTGGCCGATGGGCAGCAGGTTGAAATCCCCGCCGATCAGCCACGGCGTGCCCTGGCTTTCGAGCTTGTCGGCCAGTGTGGCGACGGTCTGCATTTGCAGGCGCAGGTTGCTGTTGTCGGCGGAGGGCGGATCCAGCTGGGTGTTGATTGCTGCCAGTTGGCCGCCATCATTGAGTGGCAGGTAGTTGACCAGCAGTGCAGGCCTGGGCTGGAACTGGCGGCTGACAAAGTTGGCATCGGCCACGGGCAATTGCAGGCGCTCGGCGTGTTCGATCTGGAAGCGGCTGAGGGTGACCAGAGAGCGCCCGACACTGCCGAAAATATGCCAGTCGGGCACAAAATCAGCCTTCCAGGTAAAGGCCTGGGTGCTGCAGGGGTAAAGGTCGACCAGACGCTCTTGCAGCAGGGCCAGCTGGTTCTGGTAAGCGCTGGCCTTGGCGTTGTCATCGACTTCCTGCAGCAGCACCAGATCCGGGCGCTCGTCACGGATAACCCGCGCCACTTCATCCAGGCTGAAGGCCATGTCTTCCAGGGTGGGGCGGGTATCAGGGCCACTGCCGTCGGCCAGGTTGTACCAGAACACGTAACGCTTGCCGGCCAGGTACTGGATGTTCCATGTCATCACCTTGAGCGCTTGGCCGGGCACCAGCACGGGGGCGCTGCCAGGGCACGTCAGGGGCAACACCTCGCGGGCATCGGGACGCCATGTCACGCTATAAATCAGGCATGCCAGCAGCGCTGAGAACAGCAGCAAACCTGATACGGTACGGCGTAATAAACGGGGCATGGGCTCGACTTATGACGTTGCTGAGAATAATCGAACATACCCGACGGCAGTGCGGCATTCCAAGGTTCTTTATGTAGGAAATTGCTGTTCTTATTGGCCTGACTTTTCGCTAATTAGCATAAATAAACGAAACAGCACGACGGAAACAAACAACTGCAAGAAGCTGTTGGCGCTGTCGAGTGCCAGCGACAGCAGTGTGTTGTCATCCTTGGAAAACAGCGAGTAACTGAATTCCTTGAGTAACATCAGCGGGCCCAATACGGCCAGTATGCACACGAAAATCCGCCAGAAATGCCCACGGCTCAGGCTGAAACTCGACTTCATGGCCGCCAGTGGCGCTTCACCGCGCAATACCAGGCGGTACTCGGAGAAGGCCAGTACCACGGTGAGGAAAATCCCCGGAATAAAAAACATCGACAGCCCCAACACGATCAGCAACGTGCTGATCGCCGAGAGCAGGGCGAACCTGGGCCACAGATTGACAGCTTGCGCCAGCAGCTCGCGGTTGCGCGGGCTTTCACCGCGGCTGCGGGCATCCAGAAACAGGATCAGGGCCGCGGTGTACAGCGGATACAGCAACAGACCGACAATCAGGCCAAACCCGGCGGATGCATCGGGGCCAACGGCATCGTCAACGATGCGCTGCAATATGGCTTCAACAATGACCAGTGGCAGGCACAGCGTCACGATCTGGCTCAGATTGCGCTGGAAGAAATACAGGGAGTCGCGAAGAACAGTCAGCGGATTCATTGGCAGTTGTCAGCAGTCAAGAGCGGTGCATCACTTTACCCGATGAACCCCCTGAATGAACAAAAGTTCATGCAGGCTATTTGCTGTTGAAACTTCCTGTAATGCCCCAAGAACGGTTTTTGAGCTTCTGCGTAGTGCAAGGGGCAGGTTTTTAGCTGCAATCGAACGAGGTGGTCATGAACAGCGAAGAGCAAACCCTGATTGACGGGTTGTTTACACGGTTGCAGCAAGCAGAGGCAGGTTCTGCTCCGCGCGATGCCCAGGCGCAGGCGCGTATCAATGAGCATCTGGCGCGCCAGCCGGCGGCAACGTACTACATGGCTCAGGCACTGCTGGTGCAAGAGGCCGCGCTCAAACAGCTCGACCAACAGAACAGGCAATTGCAGGCCGAACTGGCCCAGGCCAAGGCACCCCAGGCCGCAGCCCCCACAGGCGGCAGCTTTTTATCCGGTCTGTTTGGTAGCGGTGCTTCTGCGCCTGCCCAGGCCCCTGCTGCTGCGCCTAGCCAACCGCCAGGCAGTGGTGGCTGGCGTGATGGCCCTGCGGCCCCTGCGCAAGCGGCTCCGGCTCCTCAAGCGGCGCCTGCGGCCCCGGCAATGGGCGGCGGCTTTCTTGGCGGTGCCCTCAAGACGGCGGCGGGGGTGGCGGGTGGCGTGATGCTGGCGCAGGGCATCAGCAGCCTGTTCCACCACAATCAGCAGCCGCAGGTGATTGAAGAAATTATCGAACAGCCAACCCCCGTCAGCGACAGTGGTTGGGGTAGTGGCAACCAGCAATACGCCAACAGCGGTTCGGGAATTGAAGACGTCGGTCTGGACGATGACGGTTTCTTTTCTGACGACGACTCCTACGTTTGATCCCGTCGCCCGGCGGGTGATTGCACGCCGGGCGGTTTATCCGCGCAAACCCCCGACAGGCTGGCATACTGCAACCTTGTTTTCAGTCGCGTGCCCGCTGCCCGGGCGCCATGGGGTTTACCGGTGAAAAAAATTGCGGTCTTCGCGGATGTGCAGAACCTTTACTACACGGTTCGCCAGGCCTATGGCTGCCATTTCAATTACGCCGCCCTGTGGGCTGATATCAGCCAGCGCGGCGAAATTGTCGAGGCCTATGCCTATGCGATTGATCGGGGTGACAGCAAGCAGCAGCAGTTTCAGCAGATCCTGCGCAACCTCGGTTTTATCGTAAAACTCAAACCTTATATCCAGCGCAGCGATGGCTCGGCCAAGGGCGACTGGGACGTGGGTATCACCATCGACATCATGGACTCGGCGGCCAATGTCGACGAAGTGGTGCTGGCCTCGGGCGACGGTGATTTCGACCTGCTGCTGGAGCGCATTGCCAGCAAGCACGGAGTTGAAACCGTGGCCTACGGCGTGCCCGGCCTGACCGCCAACTCACTGATTCGCGCGGCCAGCCGCTATGTGCCGATTGAAGGCAATTTGTTGCTCAAGTAACCCACTTTTTACAGGATTGACCAGGTTTGGAACGCATCGCGGTAATTGACTTTGAAACCACCGGCATCTCCCCGAGCAGCACTTGCCGGGCCACTGAAATTGCCGTGGTGATTCTGGAGCGCGGGCGCATTGTCGAGCGTTACCAAAGCCTGATGAATGCCGGTGTGCGGGTCCCGGGGTTTATCGAGCAGTTGACCGGCATCAGCAACGCCATGCTGCGTACCGCACCGTCGGCCGAGCAGGTGATGAATGAGGTCAACGAGTTCGTCGGCATCACCCCGTTGCTGGCGCACAATGCCGCGTTTGACCAAAAGTTCTGGGATTTCGAAATGGGCCGCATCAAGCGCACCCGTTTGCAGAATTTCGCCTGCTCCTTGCTGCTGGCGCGACGCCTGATGCCGGCGGCGCCCAACCACAAGCTGGGCACCCTGACCACTTTTGCCGATTTGCCACATACCGGCCAGGCTCACCGGGCCATGGCCGATGCCGAGATGGCGGCCAACCTGACGGCGTATCTGGCTGAGCAGTTGCGCCAGAAGCATGGGTTGAAAGAGCTCAATCACGACCTGCTGTGTGGTTTGCAAAAAGTCCCGGCAGCAAAGGTCAACGAGCATCTGAAGCGCTATCGCGGGTTTTAAAAGCATCGCGACGCGGTTGCGAGGACAAGAAATCGTGTAGCAGCTGCCGAAGGAACGAGGCTGCGTCCGAGTGCGTAGCGCTCGCAAACCTAGACCATCAGGTCTGCCTGACACTCGGGCGAACCTGATTTCACGACGGCTCTGCCGCCGGACGCAGCCTCGTTCCTTCGGCAGCTGCTACGAGGGTTTGTGTTCCCTGCCTGCAATCTGGACAGTGTTTTTCGGTTCCGTTAAAAGTGTACGGCCCCTTTTGGTGCATTCTGTTACTTATTATTTCCCGACTCCCTGTCTAAACTCTCCAGTCCCCTGCCTCTGCCCTTGAGCTGCCTTCATGCCTGCCGCACGTCGTTTTCCGCTACAACTGATCGGTGCTTTTTTCGCCCTGTACATCATCTGGGGCTCGACCTATCTGGCCATCCGCATCGGTATTGAGTCCTGGCCGCCGTTGATGATGGCTGGCGTGCGGTTTCTGATTGCAGGCAGTTTGATGTACGGCTTTATGCGCTGGCGCGGTGCACCGGCACCCACTGCCGTGCAGTGGCGTTCGGCGGCCATGATCGGCTTTCTGTTGCTCGCGTGCGGCAACGGCGGCGTGACCCTGGCCGAACACTCGGGCGTAGCCTCCGGCGTCGCGGCCCTGGCCGTAGCCACTGTGCCGTTGTTCACCCTGCTGTTCGGCTACTTCTGGGGCAACCGCAACACCCGCCTGGAATGGGCCGGGATTGTCCTGGGGCTGATCGGCATCGGTATGCTCAACCTGGGGTCTAACCTGCAGGCCAGCCCGGCTGGCGCGGCGATGGTGATTTTTGCCGCTGCGGCCTGGGCTTTCGGCTCGGTATGGAGCCGTCACTTGCCGCTTCCGGCTGGGCCAATGGCCAGTGCTGCGGAAATGCTCACTGCCGGCGCCGTGTTGCTGGCTGGCAGCCTGCTCAGTGGCGAACGCATGACCCAAATGCCCACCGCAGCAGGCTGGGGCGCACTGCTGTATCTGGTGTTCTTCGGCTCGATCATCGCCTTCAGCGCCTATATGTACCTGCTTAAAAACGTGCGTCCTGCAGCGGCCACCAGCTATGCCTACGTCAACCCGGCCGTGGCGGTCATGCTGGGGATTGCCTTTGCGGGCGAGAGCATCGGTTTTGAGGAGTGCCTGGCCATGGCGGTCATCATCAGCGCCGTGGTGTTGATCGGTTTGCCGCAGTGGCGCAAGCAGAAACCGGCCTGAATTAGGGTAAACTGCGCGCCATTGCAACTTATGCACCCACGCGCTGACCTTTTTCGACGGTATCCCCATGACATTCGCCACCCTTGGCCTGATCGAACCCCTGCTGCGCGCCCTTGAGACGCTCGGCTACAAGACCCCAACCCCGGTTCAGGCCCAAGCGATTCCCGCAGTACTGGCTGGTCGCGACCTGATGGCTGCGGCCCAGACCGGTACCGGCAAAACTGGCGGTTTCGCTTTACCGTTGCTGCAGTCGCTGACCATGGAAGGCCCGAAAGTGGCCAGCAACTCGGTGCGTGCACTGGTGCTGGTGCCGACCCGCGAACTGGCCGAACAGGTTCACGAAAGCATTCGCCAGTACGCCGAACACCTGCCGTTGAGCACCTACGCGGTGTACGGCGGTGTCAGCATCAACCCGCAAATGATGAAAATGCGCAAAGGCGTTGATGTACTGGTGGCCACACCGGGCCGTCTGCTGGACCTCTATCGCCAGAAAGCGATCAAGTTCAACCAGCTGCAAACCCTGATCCTCGACGAAGCTGACCGCATGCTCGACCTGGGCTTCTCCGAAGAGCTGCGTGATATCTACCGCGCCTTGCCGAAAAAGCGTCAGACCCTGCTGTTCTCGGCGACCTTTTCTGACGCGATCCGCCTGTTGGCCGAGCAGATGCTCGACAACCCGCTGAGCATCGAAGTCAGCCCGCGCAACGTGGCGGCCAGCAGCGTCAAGCAGTGGGTCATCCCGGTCGACAAAAAGCGCAAGGCCGAGCTGTTTTTGCACTTGTTGCGCACCCAGCACTGGAAGCAGGTCCTGGTGTTCGCCAAGACCCGCAACGGTGTCGATGAATTGGTAGGCAAGCTGCAAGGTCTGGGGATCAACGCTGACGGTATTCATGGCGACAAGCCACAGGCCACGCGCCAACGGGCGCTGGACCGCTTCAAGGCCAGCGAAGTGCAGATCCTGGTGGCTACCGATGTGGCTGCCCGTGGTCTGGACATCGAAGACCTGCCGCTGGTGGTCAACTTCGACCTGCCAATCGTGGCTGAAGACTATATTCACCGTATCGGTCGCACCGGCCGTGCCGGTCAGAAGGGCGAAGCCATTTCGCTGGTCTGTGCTGATGAAGTGAACATGCTGTCGGCGATCGAGATGTTGACCCGTCAGACTTTGCCGCGCCACGAAGAGCAGGATTTCGAGCCTGAACACCGAGTGCCTGAGACTGATGCCTCGGGGCAGGTGATCAAAAAGCCGAAGAAGCCGAAAAAACCGAAAACCTCGGGCGGTGGCGGCAAGCGCAACCTGGGCAAGTGGGTGGATAGCGGCGAAGCGGCCCCAGCCGAACCGTCGGTCAAGCCTGTGCGCAAAGTGCCGGTATTCAACACCGGCCCGCGCAAGCGCAAGCCGTAAGCCCGGTCGAGGCTAATAAACTTCAACTGTGGGAGCGAGCCTGCTCGCGAACGGCCTTCGCGAGCAGGCTCGCTCCCACAGGGAGAGTCAACGTTTAGCTTTCAACCAGCTTAAAACCCCCAACCCTGCGGCGCGGCCACTGGCAAAACAGCCCGTGAGCAAGTAGCCGCCGGTGGGGGCTTCCCAGTCCAGCATCTCGCCCGCACAAAATACCCCCGGCATTGCTTTGAGCATCAGGTTTTCATCCACAGCCTCAAACTTCACTCCACCAGCGCTGCTGATGGCTTCGTCCAGCGGGCGGGCCTTGATCAGTTTCAGGGGCAATGCCTTGATGGCCTTGGCCAATAGCGCCGGGTCGTTGAAATGTTCCGCTGGCGCTAACTCACGCAACAATGCGGCTTTCACGCCATCAATCCCCAACTGGCTGTGCAAGTGCTTGCTTATCGAGCGTGAGCCGCGGGGCTTGGCCAATGCGGCCGCCACTTTATCCACAGGCTTGCCCGGCAACAGGTCGATCAGAATGGTCGCTTTGCCGTGTTGGTTGATCGCCTCGCGAATCGGCGCCGACCAGGCGTAAATCAAGCTCCCCTCAATCCCGCTAGCCGTAATGACGCATTCGCCCAAGCGCGGTGAGTTGTGCTCCAGGGCGATAGCGATGTTTTTCAGCGGTGCACCGGCGAATTTGCTGCGCAGAAGCTCACTCCAACCGGCTACATCAAACCCGCAATTGCTCGGCTGCAAGGGCGCCAGGTCGACACCGCGCTCGGCCAGCAACGGCATCCAGGCACCATCCGAGCCCAGACGTGCCCAACTGCCACCGCCCAGGGCCAGCAGCACCGCGTCGGGCTTGAGCTGCTTTTGGCCTTCGGGGCTGTCCACCAGCAACTGGCTATCGGCCTGCCAACCCAGCCAGCGGTGGCGGGTGTGGATAACTACACCCGACTCGCGCAGGCGCTTGAGCCACGCGCGCAGCAGCGGCGCGGCTTTCATATCGGTGGGGAAGACCCGGCCAGAGCTGCCGACAAAGGTTTCGATACCCAACTCATGAATCCACTGGCACAACGCATCGGCATCGAAGGCGCGCAGCAAAGGTGCCATCTGCGGTGCGCGTTCGGCGTAGCGCGACAGGAAGGCCGGGTAGGCTTCGGAATGGGTGATATTCATGCCCCCGACCCCGGCCAGCAAAAACTTGCGGCCCACTGACGGCATGCCATCGTAGAGATCGACCTTTACCCCAGCCTGACTCAACACTTCGGCGGCCATCAAACCGGCGGGGCCACCGCCAATAATGGCGACGTGACGGGAAGGGAGCGTGGAGGGTTCAGTCATGGCAGGGCTGCAAATCGGCGAAATAGGCCGGGCATTCTACCTGACTGGGCCGCATCTGCCCTTTGTGGGAGCGGGCTTGCTCGCGATGCAGGCACTGCGGTGTGTCAGGCATGCCCTGGAGAGACCATCGCGAGCAAGCTCGCTCCCTCAGTTTTCATAACTGTACGAAAAGTATACAGCCCTCTGAGAGCTATACTCCCTGTGGCCTGCAGGCGCTTTCACTCAGGTTATCCACAGGCAGTTCCACAGGCATTGTGGGTAAAAATCACAGCTTAGTGACACCCCGATGACAGCCAGACCTTCTGTGCACTGTGATGCAATATCCCGTGGCGACGCGCCAGGGCCTTGCGGTCCTTGCTGTAACCGCCGCCAATCACCCCGACCACCGGTATGTCGCGGCCCAGGCAATGGCGCATCACGCTCTCGTCACGCGCGGCCACGCCAGCGTCGGTGAGCTTCAAATAACCCAGCGCATCGTCTTTGTGCACATCGACCCCGGCGTCGTACAGCACCAGATCTGGTTGATACAACGGCAGCAGGTAATTAAGTGCCTCGTCCACCACTTGCAAATATTCGCCATCGCCCATACCCATAGGCAGGCCGATATCCCAGTCACTTTGCGCCTTGCGCGCCGGAAAATTCTTTTCGCAGTGCAGGGAAACGGTAATTGCATCCGGCGTATGTTCAAGAATTCGTGCAGTACCGTCGCCCTGATGCACATCGCAGTCAAAGATCAGCACGCGGTTTACCCGGCCGCTTTCCAGCATATAGCGGCTGATGATCGCCAGATCGTTGAAGATGCAAAACCCTGCGGGGTGATCGTAGTGCGCGTGGTGGGTACCGCCCGCCAGATGGCAGGCCAGGCCGTGTTCCAGCGCCTGCTCGGCGGCCAGCAGCGAGCCGCCCACGGCCCGCACGGTGCGCCGTGCCAGCGCCTCGCTCCAGGGCAGGCCCAGCCGGCGCTGGTCTTCGCGGGCCAGTTCGCCGGCCATGTAGCGTTCGATATAGACCGGGTCATGGGCCAGGGCGAGGATATCCACAGGGCACAGCTCGGGGCGCAGCAACCGGGCATCCTGAGTCAGCCCGGACTCGACCAGGTGGTCACGCAGCAGACGGAACTTGTCCATCGGAAATCGGTGATCCGCCGGGAACTCTGGGCTGTAGTCATCGTGGTAAATCAGCGGTACAGGCATAGGGATTTTCGCGTCGTAACGAGCGCTGGATATTAACAGCGCTGTACACTGCTGACATACGCAAAGCCCGGTAACAAATCGGAGAGAACCGATGGAGCAGATCAAAGAACTCGAAAGTGCCCGTTTGCACTTGCGCCCCTGGCGTGACACAGACTTGCCCGAGTTCGCTGCCATGTGCGCCGACCCCCAGGTGATGCGCTATTTCCCCGCGCCCCTGAGCCGCCTCGAAAGCGCTGCGCTAATTGGCCGGATTCGTGGTCACTTTGCCGAATATGGCTACGGGGTGTGGGCACTGGAGCGCAAGGACACCGGTGCCTTTATCGGTTTTACCGGGCTGATGAATGTGTCATTCGAGGCGCCGTTTACCCCGGCCGTTGAAATTGCCTGGCGCCTCGCACCTGAGCATTGGGGCCTGGGTTACGCCAGTGAGGCGGCCTGGGCAGCGCTGCGTTGTGCTTTTGATCGCCTGGCGCTGGATCAGGTGGTGTCGTTTACCAGCCGACTGAACCTGCCCTCGCAGAAAGTCATGCAGGCCATTGGCATGCAGCACGATGTGGACGGTGATTTTGACCATCCCTTACTGGGCGCGGATGACCCGCTCAGGCCCCATGTGCTGTACCGCATTACGCGGGCACAGTGGCTGGAAACCCTGCACGGCTAGGCGTGTGTTTAACGGCGCAAGCCAAAAATTTTGACCTGCGTAACGAAGATTACGACGGTAATGCTCTGTGTGAGGAGAATCTGAATGAGCCAAGTGTTGGATGATCTGGTCAATTTGCTGACCCTGGAACCGATCGAAGAGAACCTCTTT
>Ga0302347_1001458_pt1 | contig 28343 bp, 28 predicted proteins | sample PhyWR1_FD_202178 | JGI IMG/M metagenome (GOLD analysis project Ga0302347, IMG submission 202178) | Leaf surface microbial communities from wheat plants in UC Gill Tract Community Farm, Albany, California, United States - DLSL W.R1 (v2)... | ecosystem: Host-associated > Plants > Phyllosphere >...
GCTTTCAAAGCTGTTCTTGCAGTTTTGTGGTAGTATCTGTTACGAAGTCTTCTTACTTCGTTTTGTCTAATTCTCTTTAATGCTGATTTATGATTTGCCATATCGTTCAAATGTGGGTGCAAAGATAAAAACTATTTTTTAATTTGCAAACTTTTTTTAAAATTTAATTTTATTTTGCTTAGAAGTTATTGTGATTTAAAATCATTTTTTGATTGATTAAGATTGGGTATCTTTCTCTTCTCCTCTAAGGCGGTGCAAAAGTATAGATATTTTTTAAAATTCAAAATATTTTTTTAGATGTTTTTTTAAAATCGTGATTTTCAGATAAAAAAAAATGAAAGCTATTCAAAATAACTTTCATTTTAATTTTCAAATGTAGCCTATAGGGGAATCGAACCGCTGTTGCAAGAAAGAAAATCTTGAGTCCTAACCACTAGACGAATAGGCCATTCCTTTTACGGTCTGCAAAAGTAGAGAAACTCTCTACTTTTTGCAAATCGTTTTTATCTATTTCAATTTTTTCTCGATGACAGTATTGGAGATTCCTTTACTTTCCAAATCTTTCTGAGCTTTTACAGCATCTTCAAGAGTTCTGTACTTACCATTAGTATAATAGAAAATACCATTCTCTTTATTTCTTACAATATCTGGAAGAGCCCTTAATATATTAGATTTAGAATCTAACTTATCTTTTCCGGCATATACTTCTATAGTATAGTAACCCATTCCTAAAGCTTGATTTGGAACAAAACTGATGGCCATAGAATTTCTAAATCCGGCATCTCTGGCTGTCTTCAGATTGGTGTCTTTTACCGAAGCATAGTTTGTTGTTCCGTAATAATACTTGTAGAATCCGCCTTCTTTAATAGGTAAAATGTATTTTAAACCTTTCAGAGCTGGGTCATCTTCTGTATATCTGGACGGCGTGCTCATCAATAATATTCTGAAGTCGTTTTTCAAAGGCTGTTCTACAGGTTTTTCAGGCTCCGGTTCTTTTACGTTTCTATCCACGAGTTTTTTATAACTTGTAATCGCATTGAAGATACTTTCTGCAATGGCTTGCTGTCCGTCTTCTGTGGAAATATAATGAGCGTCTTCATAATTGTTAACAAATCCGGTTTCTATAAGTATAGATGGCATCGCATTCATTCTTAAAACGTGTAAGTTTTCTTGTTTTACACCACGAGACATTCTTTTATCTTTTTTTACAAAATTCTCTTCAACCAAGCCACCAATGATAAGACTTGCCTCAAGATATTTGCTTTGCTGAATTTTAAGAGCGATTAAGGATTCCGGAGAACTAGGATTGTAAGATGCAAAATTTTCTCTATCTTTTTCATCTAAGAAAATCACATCATTTTCTGCTTTTGCAACATCCAGATTCGCTTTGTTTTGATTAGGACCTTGGACAAAGGTTTCTGTTCCTTGTGCTGTAGCACTTTTGCTTGGCGATGAGTTGACGTGAACTGATATGAAAAGGTCAGCTTTGCTTCTGTTAGCAAGCGTTGTTCTGGTAGTTAAAGAAGGATATTCGTCTATTTTTCTGGTATAGATGACTTTGTAATCCTTATTTTTCTCTAACATTTTTCCCAATTTCAAAACGATTCCCAGAGTTACGTTTTTCTCTTGAACAGAACCAATATCACTATATGTTCTGTTAGCGCCAATGTCGCTTCCACCGTGTCCAGCATCCAGAACAATGGTGAATTTTTTTTGTGAATAAATACTGCTAAAACCGATAAAAAATGTTAACAGAAAGAAAATTTTATTATAAAATTTGAAGCTGGTCATTTTAATCTTTAAAATTTAATTAATTTTGAACCCAATTTCAGAATGACTGCATTGGCTCGAAGTATTTTCAAAAGTATATTACTAATTTTAAATATCCTAATTTTTAACAATATTTTATCACAAACTGTGCCTAAAAATGTTGATGAAAAAAGCGGTATTCGTGACTCTATAAATATAACCAAAGATTCCTTAGGTGTAAAGAAAAAAGATACTATTCTTCCTAAAGAAGAGTTGGAAGGTATCGTAAAAATGAAGGCTGAAAAGCGAAATACTTCTTCCATTACCAACAAGCAAACCTCTCTTTATAAGAATGCCCAGATTATCTATCAGGATATGCAAATCGATGCAGATTATATCAGATTCGAATGGGAAACCGGGAAAATCTATGCAAGAGGAGAACAGGATGAAAAGGGCAAGATTATAAAACCAGCCATTGCTACACAAGCGGGTAAAAAATATGAATACAACGAGGTAATTTACAATATCAAAACTAAACAAGCCATCGCTTTCAATGCAAGAACAGAAGAGAGTGAAGGTGTTATCGTAGCGCAAAAAACCAAGAAGTATAATGACTCTGTTTTTGTAATGAGCAGAGGAATGTACACAACGGATGAATATTTTCTGAAGAAAAAAGATTCTTTGCCGGATTATCATATGTCTGCAAGAATTATCAAACTTTTGAAAGGTAAAAACAGTTCACAGATTGTAACTGGCCCCATCCAAATGTACATAGAACAAGTTCCCACGCCTTTGATTATGCCGTTTGCTATTCTTCCTTTTTCAGATAAAAGATCCGCGGGTATTTTGATTCCAAGTTTTGGAGAAAGACAGGACGTTGGATTTTTCCTGAATGGTTTGGGATATTACCAACCTATTGGCGATCACTTTGATTTGAAAATTCTTTCAGATTTATACACCAAAGGAAGCTGGAATTTGAAGCCGGAACTTAATTATCTTAAAAAATACCGCTACTCTGGAAATTTCGCGGCGGATTACGGTTATACGGTTCGTGGAATCAAAGGTTTGGATGATTATTCTAAAACAAGAACTTTCAGAATCGCTTGGCGACATTCTCAGGATTCTAAAGCTAATCCATATTTCACATTCAACGCCAGTGTGGATGTTGTAAGCAGTAGTGCTTTTTATACTAATACAGTTAATAACAATTATATTTTCAATGGTAATGTTCTGAATACAACCCAGACTTCCAGAGTGAATGTTACTAAAAGATTTCTGAACCTTCCGATTACAATTAGTGCAAGTATGGCTTACAACCAGAACTTTGCTACGAAACTTACTGATTTACGTTTGCCGGATATGACGATTGCAGTTAATCAGTTCTATCTTTTCAAGCCAAAAACAGGTGTTAGAACCGGATTGCTGGAAAACATCAACGTGAACACTGGTTTTGCATTGAGTAATTATGTAACAACTACAGAAGACAAACTTTTCAAGCAGGAAATGTGGAAAGACCTGAAAACGGGTGCGAAAAACAATATCTCACTTTCTACAAACACAACATTAGCCAAATATTTTACATTTACTTTATCGGCTAATGCAGATAATGTTTTAACGACAAAGACTCTGGAAAAAAAATACAATCCATTGACCAACTTGGTGGAGGATAATTATAAAAGTAATGTTAGTGGTTATACCACATTCTCTACAAGTGCAAGTTTGCAGACGGTTTTGTATGGTCAGAAAAACTTCAACAAAAACTCTCCGATTGTTGCTATTCGTCATATGATAACGCCAAGTATGAGCTTTTCCTATTCTCCGGATTTTGGTGAGAGAAGCTGGGGTTATTATAAGAATTATTCTAACGCCAGAGGAGAAATGACGCCTTATTCTATCTTCGAAGGTGGGATTTATGGTGCACCCTCTTCCGGACTTCAGCAAACTATGGGTTTCAATATCTCAAATAATTTGGAGATGAAAGTGAAGTCCAAAACAGACTCTACCGGAGTGAAAAAAGTGAAGATTTTTGAAAATCTTAATATTTCCGGAGGGTATAACTTTGCGGCAGAAAAATACAAATGGTCAGTTTTCAGTGTTAGTGCGCAGTCGTCATTCTTTAATAATAAATTGAATGTCAACTCCAGTATGACAATTGAACCTTATGAAATTGTATTTACCGAAGGAAGTGACGTTGGCGTAAGAACAGAAAATTTTGGACATTTCAGTTTACAAGGGATTAATGTTCAATTATCTTACCCGATGAGTGAAGCCATTTTTGGTAAGAAGGAAGAAGGCTCCAAAAAGTACAAAAAGAAAGGAGAAATACGGAACGAGAATTATTTCTTTGATGATGATAATTATTCCCATTACTCGCCAACCTGGACACTGAATGTGAATGCCAATTATGCTTACACAAGAGGTCTTTCCCGTTTAGGTACCAAAGTTGCATCGCTTGGTTTGGATGGTAGTATAAAGCTGACACCTTATTGGAATATCAACGGAAGTACAAACTATGATATAGAAAGGAAAGAGCTGGGGTACACAAGACTTGGGTTTTCCAGAGATCAGCGTAGTTTTACCATAACATTCAACTGGGTGCCTTTTGGACAGTATAAAGTCTATGATTTCTTTATCGGAATCAAAGCCAATATCCTGAAAGATGCGGTGAAATATAAAGAAAGAAGTTTCACACAACCTAACAGTACTTTTTAAAAAACGAAAAATAAACCGAAGTCAGAAGAGTAGCATTTGCAAATTATTTAATCATAATCAGGAAATCTTCTCACCTCTGGCTTCCAACTTCCATCTAATTTATATAGTTTTGTAAAAATTTAACTCTCGAAATGAAAACAATCATTCATACATCAGATGCTCCGGCTGCTATCGGACCTTACTCGCAAGCAACTTTGGTAAACGGAACTTTGTATATCTCGGGTCAAATTCCTGTAGATCCGGAAACTGGAAAGCTGGTAGAAGGTATTGATAAAGAAACACATCAGGTGATGAAAAACCTGAAAGCTATTTTGACAGCCGCTGATATGAATTTTGATAATGCTGTGAAAGCTTCTATCTTCCTTAAAAATATGGATGATTTTGCAGTAGTGAATGAGATCTATGCTTCCTATTTTAATAACGATCAATTTCCGGCAAGAGAAACCGTGCAGGTGTCTTGCCTTCCAAAAAATGTGGATGTAGAAATCTCTATGATTGCTTACAAGGATTAGATGAACTTTCTTAGGAATACATTAGGTGTTTTGGCTGGTCTTACGGTAGCCGCTCTCATTATCACACTTGGGGTAAAGATAGACTCCTCGTGGATCACCTACAAGCAGTTTGCACCTTTTAGTCATTGGGAATTGCTCTTGCAGTCTGTTCAAGGCAAAGATTCTTTCTATATAGCACTTTTGTTTTTTGGTGGATTGGGCGTGACCTTCGGTGGAGTAGTAACCGCAATGATAGTGAAATATGCCAAAGTAGCTTATGCCATTTTGATAGGCTTCATCATGCTGTTTATTGCGATGCTGGATATTATTATTTATCCTTACCATCCCGTTTTTTACAAAATATCCATCTTTCTGATTTTCTTCCCATTCTCCTGGATCGGCGGGAAAATAACAGAAGTCATCTCCAATAGACGGAAAAAAAGAGCCAAACAATTACAACTGAAAAATCAAAAACCACAAGCGTAAGTTTGTGGTTTTTTGTTTTAACTAATTTGCAGCTTGTTATTTAGACTGGTGTTAAAGCAATATAACTGTTTTAATAATATCAACAAAATAATGGGGCAGAGTCCCCAACTCTTAATAGAAATGGTTTCTTGCAATTGGCTAAAGCTCCGTAGAAGCCGCCTGTTAAAACCTTGCACTGTTTTCCGTAAAAGATGCCTAACAGTTCGGGGTTAAACTTTGAATTATTCGATTTTATGAATATGTTTATAGACCTCCAGTTGGGTTTTCAGGAGTAGTATTTCTTCCTCTTTTTCTTTCAATTGTTCCTGCAACACTTTCTCCTTTTTCGTTTCAAAGTCCACATCCATTTTCTGTCCCAGATACATCAGAAAATTGAACCGGATGGCGCGGCTCAGCCTCCACAGGATGGTCGTCTGCAAGGAAGCCTGCTTGTAGTATTGGTTGAGGGTAGTCGTGGTGATTTCCAGCTTTGCTGCAACATCCTTTTTTTGTATTGGGCGCTGCTCTATCTCCCACTGCACAAGGTTTCCTACGTGGATATTATCGTTTTCCTTGGGCTGCAAAAATTTTTTAGTACGGTCTTTCATTGGTGTTTTTTATTTTTAATATTCACAGGTCAAATTCAGTATAAAAACCTTGTGGCAATGTATTAGATCTATCCGACTAAGTATAAGACTTAACTTATATTAGTTTTATACTAGGTCTGCTGTTCATTATACTTTATCGATTATGTTTAAGGCTATTTCATTTTAGTATGAGACGTACATTAGTTGGTTGTCATAACCAACTGAGTGTGTCTGAGAACCGGTCAATCTTATTGTAAGGCTTTATTAGTTGGCTTTTTATACTTGTTTTGGGGTGTAAAAAAACTCCGCTGATGCGGAGTATCGTTGGTTTCTTGAGATTCTTATCCTTCGGGATTGGAAGGTGCTTTGCCTGCGCCACCTTGGCCGGCAAAACGCTGCTTCAGCTGGCTGTAGATGGCGTCCGAACCTGCTACGCCTGCTTCTGCTGCGGAAGCAAATAGTTTGTAAAGCGTCAAAGCGCCAACATACGCTTCGCTGCCTGCCAAAAGTTGGGTGTCCTGAAGTTTCTCTCCCAGCTGGTTATGGAGTGAGATCAATTCATCCAGCTGAGTAAATAAGGTGAGGTCTGTCTGCATAGAAGCTGGGGAAACATAGCCAGGCAAGAGACTAGCATTGTTTACACCGGCGGATATAGAATCCTCTGTAAACGTTTTGTTGCTGACATCGATAGCAGGCAAGCTGCTGCGTTCTTCTATGGTCAAACCAAGGAGAAAGGGTAGGTTGGTTAAGATGGTTTGATAAGCTGTTTTCACTGCAGTGATCTGTGCAGGAGTCGCCGTGATATTTAGGCGATTGTTGGTAAGATTGGACATGATTGTGTTTTTTTTGAAATTAAAAATTGAATTTCATTAATGACATAAAATTAAAATAAATATTGATATATCGACAAATAATGTATGGTAAAAATTAAAAATTTATTAAGTTTTTTTTCAAAATGTGGTTTTTTGTACTTTTTTATTATGAGAATTTTTTACATTAGTGATATAAAAAAACAAAATAACTTATGAGAAAAACCTATCTATTATGGTTTGCTATCCTAGCATTCCTTTTGCTTGGTTGCAGGAATGAAGATTTCGTAACCCAAAGTGCTAATACCAAAAGAGAGGAAGAGTTCTTCCGGGAAGCAGAAAAGCTAGCTTCCCGCTTTCAACAGTCTACAGAAATTATAGATCTCTTGAAAAAGGAAAACGAAAGATCTCATTTTGTTTCCAAAATGAAAGACCAAAAAGGGCTTCCAGCATGGAACAAAATGAATTCGAAAAAATCCAGTAGAGTAGCCGGAAAAGAAGGCGAAGGTTTTTTGGAGATTGTAATCCCACTGACAGAAGATCAAAAAACGCTTTCGTCCTTATTGTTTATAACTGAAGCATCCGATGGGAGTCTACTTATCAACAACACAAACAATGAATTCCTCAAGCATATTATTTTTGACCGAAGCATCAGCCTTACGGAAAGAGAAAACTATCTTCTCAATTTTATCGTGGCAGACAGGGGTGTGTTTGGTACTTCCAAATACATCAACATCCCGGATGATCTTCTGGAAGACATCCCCGTGAACCAGGAAAACGGATTGAAATCATTAGAAATAAAATCTACTACGATAGATAATGATAACCCGCAAAATGCAGCATCCGGAATGATTTGTATAGACATTATCACTCCTAATCCCGGTTGTGGTAGTTGCGATTATCCGCCAATTATAAAAACTATTTGCTTTCTTGTTTATAATCCGGACACTGGCGGTGATGGTGGTGGCTCGGGTGGAGGAACCGGAGGCGGCGGAGGCGGAGGAACTGGCGGCGGCGGAGGTGGCGGTACGCCCAATCCCGGTGGGAATAATCCGGACGATGACGGAGGGAGTAATGACCCGTGCTACAACAGGGCTTTTTATAGAGTGCCAACTTCTAACCTACCTTGTGATATACAGATTCAAGTAAGTCCTTGTCTGAAAATCAAGGAGCAAGCAAAAGATGAAAATTTTGTAGCTTCAATGCAAGTTTTAAAAAATAATGTTGGGTTGAAAAAAGAAACCGGCTTTTTCCAGAAGAATAGTGGCACATTTGTATATCAAGATAATGCAAGCGCAACTGATGAACATAATTCTTTGTCTTTGCCTCAGGCTTCAACCAATACTTACATCAAAGGCTTTATGCATACCCACGTGAATGATTATAAATATACAGATGCAGATGGTAATGAAGGTATAAGAAAGGGCATCAAAATATTTTCGCCAGCTGATATATCCTATTTTATGGATTTGCTAAAAACTGCTCAGGATGCAGCTAGACCTTTGGGAGACGTATATGCCGTAATGGTATCCAACACCGCTAATTACCAGATTCGTTTTACAGGAAACCAATATCAAATTAAAACTTTTACCGATGCACAAAAAAATGAATTTAGAACGTTATACACGACTCTTATGGAAAGTAAAATAGGGAAACAAAAAAGTTTAGAACTTGGATTTCTTAATTTTATTTATGATAAAATGAATTTAAGGGGAGTCGCCTTATACAGGATGAATTCGGACGGAACAACAACTGAGATAAAGCTAAATGCGGATAAGACAGATACAATAGAAAGCAATTGCTCAAACTAAAACAACCTATTATGAAATACTTATTTTTTATTTTAACCCTAATAACAGTTTCTTCCAAAGCACAGACTGTATCACTGGAAACTGCTGCACAATGTGTGATTGAACCAAATTGCCCAAATTATAATTATGCGAAAGACCTCAATAATTCTCTTGAAAAATATGTGGGAACATGGAAAGGAAATTATAATGGCAAAACCTATGAACTTCAGTTTCAAAAAGACATATTTGAAGATGTTGGAATTAAAAGAGATGAATTGATTGGACGAATTAAAATAAAAGACTCTGCTGGAAATGTAATTTACGATACTTTTAACGAACCTGATAATACAAAAACAAATTTCATAGGACTTAATTTTCAATCAGATTTAAAAGCTTATAGGGTTTATTTTTCTGGAAATACACCAAAGGGCTGTATCAATTATGGGACGGTATACCTGAAAATAAAGCCGGAAACTCCAAACCAGATGAGCATATTTTATTGGTCAGAAGATGATATTGTAGAGGGTGTTTGTCCTGCTAGTTTTACAAAAACATTTCCGGAGAAGAAAACAATTAATTTAACTAAACAATAATGCAAATAAAAAATATTTTGTTTTTTTTACTTATCTGTCTTATAAACAATATGGTGCTTGCACAAAGAATATCCAATAATATTACAAAATATTATGAGTTTGAACTTTGTGATTCTCCATATACAATTTCTATATTTAAAAGCAAAAAAAATAAATTTTGGGGATTTGTTGATGTTGATTTAGAAAAAAAGAGGAAAAACAGCACTTACAAAAAAATTAAGAGTCGAATAAAAATAAATCCTATGAATACGCAGAAGATATTTATTGAACTAAATAAAGCACAGATAGATTCTGTTACTACCAAGTATGATGATGACAGTCTTACTGTTTTGGACGGAGATTACCTCGCTATTAAGCTTTTAAGAAATAAAAAAATTGAAAAAATTGTTATTGAAAATATCTATCCAGTAAGTTCAAAAGTGATAGAAAAGACACCTCTAAGAATTAAAGTCCAGAATTGGTTAACTATACTTGATAATGAATTAAAATTAAAAAATATATTATCGAATATAAAATCAAAATTAAAAAAAGGGACTTACTGCTACAGCAGCGGTGCGATATACACTAATTGTATTAATATAAAATAGCATATATGGAAAGGAACTTTTAATGATGGAAGAATTTATGAATTTTGTTTAAGAAAAAATGACATAGACAATTTAGTGAAGGGGGTAATATGATAATATTCAGCTGTGCTTACTATAATAGTAATCCATTTCCAGAGCCATTACCAACAGATATAATACTAACTAAGCAGTGATAAAAACCTCAGTCAAGAGTGTTATATGATTATGAGAAACAGATTATTAAATTTATTATTTATATCAGGCTTAATTGGTATTCAGTTTTGTTGGTCTCAAAAAATTGAAAAAATAGAATTCGAACATTCCAATGCAATAATAATTGGCAGTGATATCGGCATCACTTTAAAACCAATCAAAAATAATCGAAAAGGGAAAGTTAGACTTATTGTAAGAAAGGATGGAGAAATCTTTGTTTCTAGGATTACCAATGATAGATTTTTAGAAATAATTAATGCTGTAGATCAAATAAAGCGAGATAGTTTTGGTGCTCAATATACATATTTGGATCCATCATCCAGTAGCATAACGATTTATAATGATAAGCATAATAAAAAATTGTATTACACAGAAAACTTAACACGAAATTCTCAGAAAAGTGAAAACCAAAAAGATTTTTGGTATGCTACAAAGTTGATAATAGATGCTGCGAGATTAAGAATGGAAGACCTAATAGACTATTGATATCAAAAACGATAAAAAAACCCGATAGCGCGGATTTGCAATCCGTGCTTCTAAATATCAATTAAATCTAAAAGATAAAAAACCACAAGCCAAGACTTGTGGTTTTCCTTTGTAGTTAGTATAGTTAGTTTAAATAATTTCTAATAAGCTGTTTCGTGGACTTTCACTGCTCTTCCGCTTGGGTCGTTCATCTTTTTGAAAGCTTCGTCCCATTCCAATGCAACAGGCGTAGAGCAAGCTACGGATGGAACAGAAGGAACGCAGCTTGCGGCAGAATCACTTGGGAAATGACTTTCGAAAATCGTTCTGTATCTGTATTCTTCTTTGCTCATCGGAACATTAATTGGGAATCTGAATTTCGCATTCGCCATCATTTCGTCTGTCACTTCATCTTCTGCTACTTGTTTCAAAGTATCAATCCAGGAATAACCAACACCATCGCTGAACTGTTCTTTTTGTCTCCAGGCAATGCTTTCCGGAAGGATATCTTCAAAAGCTTTTCTAAGAACCCATTTTTCCATTCTTTCCGGCGTTACCATTTTGTCTTTTGGATTGATGGTCATTGCTACATCCATAAATTCTTTATCAAGAAAAGGAACTCTACCTTCAATTCCCCAAGCCATTAGAGATTTGTTGGCTCTTAAGCAATCATAAAGGTGAAGTTTTCCTAATTTTCTTACGGTTTCCTCGTGGAAAGCTTGAGCAGATGGTGCTTTGTGGAAATACAAGTAACCGCCAAACAATTCGTCTGAACCTTCTCCGGAAAGTACCATTTTGATTCCCATCGATTTGATGACTCTTGCCAAAAGATACATTGGAGTAGAAGCTCTGATAGTCGTTACGTCATAAGTTTCCAAATGATAAATCACATCTTTTATCGCATCCAAACCTTCCTGAACGGTATATTTAATTTCGTGATGAACAGAACCGATATGATCTGCTGCTTTTCTAGCCGCTGCCAAATCGGGAGAACCTTCCAAACCTACAGCAAAACTATGTAATCTTGGATACCAAGCTTCCTGAGTGTCACCACTTTCTATTCTTTGTCTTGCAAATTTTGCAGTTACAGCCGCGATGATAGAAGAATCCAGACCACCAGAAAGTAAAACACCATAAGGAACATCGCTCATCAGTTGTCTGTGAACTGCTTCTTCTAATCCTTTTCTGATGGCTGCGATATCGGTTTCGTTATCTTTTACATTCTCGAAGTCTGCCCAGTCTCTTTTGTACCATTGCTGTAATTCCTGCCCATCTTTGCTATAAAGAAAATGACCTGGCGGGAATTCTTCTATTTTATTACAAACACCTTCTAAGGACTTCAATTCTGAAGCGACGTAGAAACTTCCGTTTTTGTCCCAACCCATATATAAAGGAACAATTCCCATATGGTCTCTTCCTATTAGGTAAGCGTCATTTTCTTCATCATATAGGGCGAAAGCGAAAATTCCGTTCAGTTTTTCCAGGAAATTTTTTCCGTCTCTTCTGTATAAAGCCAAAATAACTTCACAATCAGACTGAGTCAAAAATTCGTAATCTGGAAATTCTGATCTCAATTCCTGATGATTATATATCTCGCCGTTAACTGCTAATGCAACTTTTTTGTCTTTTGTAAATAATGGTTGTTTGCCGGAAGTAGGATCTACAATTGCCAGTCTCTCATGGGAGAAAATCACATTGTCGTGCTGGTAGATTCCTGACCAATCCGGACCACGGTGTCTAATTTTTTTAGACATTTCTAAAATTTGAGGTCTTATTACTTCATTTTTTTGTTTAGTGTCAAACACACATACAATTCCGCACATCTTTTATAATATTTATTTCGGTTTTTAATTAAGATTATATTGCAAAAGTATATTTGCTGATTTAAAATTAAAACTATTTTTTTATTTAGGTTTAAATATTTCTTATTTATTTTTGTTTTTAGGATGTTTTTTCGCTTTTTTTTTAATAATCTTAGAGTTCTGATTGATTTTTTATTTATTACATTACTGTTATTTCGAATTGGCAGATTTGAGTTGATAAAAATATATAATATGTATAAGTAAGTTTATATTTTTATTTAATTTAATTTAATATTAAAATATAATTAATTTTTTGAAATAAAGTTTTCTTTTTTTATTGGAAATTGTAAAAATTGTACGATTTTTGTACCGAAAATTGTATTGTAGATGCAGCGATGCATTTATAATTTTTTTCATCATTTGTGTTTTTGCCCTCTTATTCATAGTAAGAGGGTTTTTTATTTTCTTTGATTTTGCTAAGCCATATATATAGTATAACTTTGTAAATAATCTAAAAAAAGTAAAAAATATGTCAACTTACGTAGTTGTAGGTCTCCAGTATGGAGATGAAGGGAAAGGAAAAATAACGGATGTTTTATCAGCCAAATCAGACTATGTAGTCCGTTTCCAGGGTGGTGATAATGCTGGCCATACCGTTTATGTTGGAGAAGAAAAATTTGTCCTGCATCTTTTGCCTTCAGGCGTTTTGCAGTGTAAAGGAAAGTGTATCATTGCTAACGGTGTGGTTGTAAACCCAAAAGCTTTTATTAAAGAAATCGAGCAGATAGAGAGCAAAGGCTTGAAAACGGATCATGTTTTCATCAGTAGAAGAGCACACGTGATAATGCCTTATCACATTTTACTAGATACTTATAGAGAAGAGGAACAAGGCGGAACCCAAATTGGGACTACCAAAAAAGGAATTGGTCCTTGTTATGAAGATAAAATCGCAAGAGTCGGAATCAGAATGATTGATCTTTTGAATCCCGAAGTTCTGAGAGAAAAAATCGAGAAAAATTTAAAAGTAAAGAATTCCCTTTTTGAAAAATATTTCGAAAAGCCAGGTTTGGATGTTGAAGAAATTTATCAGGAGTTTTTAGCTTTGGGAGAAAGACTGAAAGATAGAATTGTTGATACGGAATTAGAAATCAATGAAGCTATCCAGGATGGTAAAAATATTTTGTTTGAAGGTGCTCAAGCTTTGATGTTGGATATTGATTTCGGAACTTATCCGTTTGTAACTTCATCTTCACCTTCTACAGGTGGTGTTTGTACAGGCGCAGGTGTTCCTCCAACAGCATTGCAAAATCTAATTGGAGTGGCTAAAGCTTACACAACAAGAGTTGGCAATGGTCCTTTCCCATCAGAATTAGATAATGAATTAGGAGAGAAAATCAGACAAATTGGTTTTGAATTCGGCGCTACAACAGGAAGACCAAGAAGAACAGGTTGGTTGGATCTGGTTTCTCTTAAGCACGCTTGTATGATTAACGGAATTAATAATTTGGTAATTACCAAGTTGGACGTTCTTACAGGAATCCATCCTTTGAAAATCGCTACGAAATATAAGACAGAAGACGGAAAAATTATCGATTACTTTACTTCTTCTACGACTAAATTATATGACTACGAACCAATCTATGAGGAATTGGAAGGTTGGGACGAAGATATTACCAATGCTAGAACATACGATGAGCTTCCTGAAAATGCGAAAAAATATATCGAGTTTATAGAAGAGCATTTGGGAATTAATGTTTATTTGGTTTCGGTAGGGCCAGAACGTTCTCAGAATATTATTAGAAAAGAATTATTTTAAAATATATTTCTCAATATAAACACAAAACCGGAATAGTAATTATTCCGGTTTTTTATCATTTGTGTTTCGAAAAGAAATATTAATACTTCTAATCAAGTCTGAAAATCGCAGTTATTTTCAAACATTTGTGTTTTTTTTCTGTGTTTTATAGTGCAATAATATAGCTTCTATAATTAAGTGGAAAATATTTGACCAATAATTGTTCGCCCACATATACTCATGGTGTTTATAATTATTAATAATTTGGTTAATTATTTAATAATCAGATATCTTTATTTGTAAATAAAATTTTAGAAATTGTTTATAATATAAAGATTAATGTCTGTTTCTGTACTCAAATCCAGCTTTCTACGGATGCGATACTTCTTATTTTCGATTGCTTTTACTGTAGAATTGGTTGCTATAGCAATCTCTTTGGTGCTAAGATTCAACTTTAGTAATGCACATATTTCCAATTCGGATGAAATAAGGTTTGGTGTAGCACCTAAAATATTATCAAAAAAATCTGGAAACTGAGATTTGAAATAAGTAATGAATAGAGAATTCTTACTCATCGCCAATTCATACAATTCTCCGGAAAAATTAATTTTATCTGTTTTCTGAATTATAGCATTCAGTTTTTCCTTTTCTATATAATATTTTACAAGGAATCGTTCTTTCCTGTAGATGAAATACATCCCGACGAAGGTGCAAAAAGAAATTTCTATGATTTTATAGATTCTAACATACCATTCTTCTATAGGAGAAAGATTCTGATCGTAGAATTTACTTAGATAATAATCAGTAGTAACATTAATTAAAAACCAAAGTAGATAGGATAAAATCAAAAAAAATATAATCCATCGGTCTCTGATGTAATCGAAGAAAAAGGCTACTGCAATGGTTAAAGAAACATAGGATAAATAGTTCATACAACCTTCTCCAGAAATGGTGTCGAAATAAAAAATCATTATTCCTAAGAAAAGGAAAAGCAACATCAGAAGTTTTGGATTGAACCTGATTCTGTCCGGCCAAAACAATGTGCTTAACATAAAAATAGTAAAGCTTCCAAAAATTATACAATTGAGAAGACGAAAAAGAAAGATGTTAATAACCACATTGCATAATAAAAGGAAAACCAAAACAAATGTATAAACATCGAACAGGATGCTTTTTTCGTATTCCATTTCATTTTTTGCAAGGTCTCTTTTTTTAGCTAATATAGAAGCTATATAGTTCATAATTCTTTGTACACTTTATGGATTTTAATTAGACTTTTTATATAAAATTCAGTGTAATATTAAAGTTGGAATCAAATTTATGCAGAAAATTTATAACATTTAAACTCCTGATAATAAATATAATTAACAATTTTTAACAATTTATAATCTATTTTGGAATCATAATTGGAATTGGTTTAATTGTAATTCACAATTTGTGAAAAAATAAAAAGTTATGAAAAATTTATTTTTAACAGGAGCAAGTATAATTTTATTGTTATCATCTTGTAATAAAGATGAAAAAGTACAAGCTGCTTCTTTGGAGCAACAAAAGTTAGATTATCAAGCGAGACAAATTGATATTGAAAAACAAAAGTTGGCCATAGAGAAAGAAAAAATCAATTTCGAAAGACAAAAAGATAGCCTTAACAAAGTAGAAGAGGAAAAAGAAGCAGAGAGAAAAGCTGAAGCTAATCGTGTTGCCAGAAAAAGTTCCAGAAGAAGTAGCTCTTCATCTTCATCAAGAAGCGTGGCTTCTAATTCTTCGTCTTCAGGCTCCTCAGGTTCATCAAGTTCAGCTGGAACTACAGCGACTCAGAAAAAAGGCTGGAGTAGTGCGGCGAAAGGTACGGTTATTGGTACGGTTGGTGGAGCGGCAGCTGGAGCCATTATTTCTAAGAAAAACCCTGGTTTGGGAGCAGTAATTGGTGGTGTAGCAGGTGGTGCAACTGGTTATACAATTGGTAGAGCCAATGACAGAAAAACCGGGCGAGTACAGAAGTAAATTTTCTTCATATATATTTTAACACGGAAAGATTGCTTATTTTTGGTAAGCAATCTTTTTTATGCTTATAATCCTCAAAACTATTCTCATATTTCTCTTTATCAATTTTGGTAATGGAATTATTGTGGGTAAACTTCTAAAAATCAAAAATGAGAGTTTTACAATCGTTTCTCTTTTAGGGATCCTAAGCGTTACTTTTTTACAAACAATTCTGGCTTTTTTCTTGCCATTGAATTTTTATATAGAAATTACATTTTTAATTTCTGGAGTTTTTGGGATCTTATTATTTTTAAAAGAGAAAGATTTTGCCCAGTTTGAGTTTAGGAAGAATATCAACTTTTTGTTTTATTTTTTTATAATATTAATTCTTTTTGTTGGGTCCTTTTCGCCTTATTTGTATGATCATTACAGTTATTATGTTCCAACTATTATGTTTCTCAAAGAAGTTGGATTTGTAAAAGGAATTTCAAATCTAGATTTATTATTGGGTCAATCATCGTTTTGGCACATTTATCAAGCTGGATTCTCAAATTTAACTGATGAGTTTTTAAGAATTAATGTTTATTTACTACTCCTATTTTTGATTTATATTTATGAAAAAAGGCAGTGGGTTCTGTTTCTTTTTATTCCATTTTTCTTAATTTTCATTCAGCAGCCAAGCCCGGATTTACCAACATTTATAACAGCTTTAATTGTTCTGAATGAATTATCAATTAACTCAGACAGAAAAGTACTTTTATACATTTCAATATTTGTATTTTGTATTAAGCCAACAATGTTTTGGTTACCATTGCTGATTGTTTTAGAAAGTATTTACCAAAGAAATTTAAAATTTCAAATGCTGATTCCAATTCTGGCTTTTGGAACTTTATTTGTGGCCAAAAATATTTGGCTTTTCGGATTTCCTGTTTTTCCTGTTTCAGCTTTTGATTTTAATTTGTCTTGGAAGCCGAGTGAGGAGATTTTGACTTACTCTTCACAAATCGGATTGATGAAATCTTATGATATGCATTATTCTTATCAGCAGATTCTGGGATTTAATCTTTGGGAAAGAATTTATCATTGGTTTACAATTGGATTGAAATCAATTTTAAATTTCGGAATTGTTTTGAGTGTAATAATCTTAGGATTTTTAGCATTTAGAAGAAAAGATAAATTTTACTTTTTACTTTTCATTTGTGTTTTATTGAAGTTTATTTTTATAATTGTCTTCTCAGCACAATATCGATTTTTTATTGATATTTATTTAGTTGTGTTGTTTCTGATTTTTAAAAATATTTCAGAACAGAAATCTGTTTTTACAACTGTCATTACTTCAGTTTTTGTGTCAGTGATTTTTATATTCCCGGGATTTATTCAAAAATTCAATGTAGGGAAAAAGATGTCGGGTTTTAATTGGTATCAGCTTTATAAACCAAAAGAGAATAATTTGATTAATATCAATTCAGAATATAAGATTGGGAATTTAAACTTTTATGTTCCTAAATACCCTTTTCAGAAAGAGTTTTTTCCTTGGCTTAATATTTATGATTTGAAGCTTTATAATTATTACGGGATTTTTCCACAATATCTTGGTAAAGATGTGAGGAATGGATTCTTGCAAAGAAAATTGACAAAAGAAGAAAAAATCCAATTAAAGGAAATCATTTCCGAAACCGAGAAGTACAATCCAAAAGTCCCTTAAAATTTCTTTATCTTTGAATACCATTAAACCGAATTCAATTTCTGGTTTAATTTTTCATTTTAATTATTAATTCAAAGCAATGCCCGATTTTTTACATCCCGATAAATACAATTATTCTGATGACGATTTGATTCAGGAAGAAAAAATCCGACCGCAGAGTTTCAGAGATTTTGCGGGGCAAAGAAAAACGCTTGATAACCTGGAAGTTTTCGTGGCAGCAGCTAAAAATCGTGGAAGTGCTTTGGACCATGTTCTTTTGCACGGTCCACCGGGATTGGGAAAAACAACTCTTTCACATATTATTGCCAATGAGTTAGGCGTTAATTGTAAAATCACTTCTGGTCCAGTTTTAGATAAACCAGGAAGTTTGGCTGGGTTACTGACCAATCTCGAAGAAAATGATGTTCTTTTCATCGATGAAATCCATCGTCTGTCTCCAATTGTAGAAGAATATTTGTATTCTGCGATGGAGGATTATAAGATTGATATTATGCTGGAAACCGGTCCCAATGCACGTTCTGTGCAAATTGGCTTAAATCCTTTTACATTAATTGGTGCAACCACAAGAAGCGGAATGCTTACCAAGCCAATGCTTGCAAGATTCGGAATCCAAAGCCGATTGGAATATTATACGATTGAACTTCTAGGAATGATTATCGAAAGAAGTGCACGCGTTTTAGGTGTGAAAATCTATGAAGATGCTGCACTTGAAATAGCAAGGAGAAGCCGAGGAACGCCGAGAATTGCTAATGCGCTTTTGCGTAGAGTCCGTGACTTTGCCGAAATCAAAGGTAATGGAGAAATCGAAATCGAAATCACAAAATTCGCATTAAATTCTCTAAACGTTGATGAGTTTGGCTTAGATGATATGGATAACAAAATTATGCGTGTGATGATAGAAAATTTCCGTGGAAAACCAGTTGGGATTTCTGCATTGGCTACTTCTATTGGAGAAAATCCGGAAACTTTGGAAGAAGTTTATGAGCCTTTTTTGATTCAGGAAGGTTTTATTATCAGAACACCTAGAGGTAGGGAAGTGACTGATAAAGCCTACAAACATTTGAATATTTCCAGGCCGAAAAATTTGGGAGAATTGTTTTAATAATTTAATTAATCATTTTGTTATAATGTTCATACCCAAAATTTACAAAAGCGATGACCAAGAATTGATGAAGAAAATCATCAGTGAAAATGCTTTTGCACTTTTAATTTCTGATAAAGAAAAACTATCGGCAACGCATTCGATGTTTATGTTGAATGACGATGGTGAAAATTTTTTTCTCGAGACTCATATTTCCAAATCTAATTTTCAAGCAAAAACTTTGAAGGATGGCGATGAGGTTTTATGTGATTTTTTAGGTGCTCATTCTTACATTTCTTCATCTTGGTATGAGAAAATTAATGTTTCTACTTGGAATTATGAAGCAGTTCAAATCCGTGGCAAAGTAAAAGTGATGAAGGATGAAGAGCTTTATCGACATCTGGAAAAGCTTACATTCAAATATGAAAAAATTCAGAGATGTCCAATGTTTGTTGAAAATATGGGCGATGAATTTGTGAAAAAAGAAATGAAAGGTGCTTTTGGAATCAATATTTATCCGACGGAAATCTTTATAGCAAATAAATTAAGTCAAAATAGAAACGATGGTGATTTTGAAAATATTATTCTTAATTTAGGGCAATCAGATTTTGCAAATGATAAAAAAATTGCAGAGTTGATGGAGGAAAATCGAGGTTTGATTTAACAATTCTCTAAAAAAACAAAATATTTATGAAACTCTATCCAATCCAATGTGGGAAATTTAAACTAGACGGCGGTGCAATGTTCGGTGTTGTTCCGAAAACGCTTTGGGAAAAAACAAATCCTGCTGACGAAAGAAACCTTATCGAATTAGGAACTCGCTCACTTTTAGTAGAAGACGGCAAAAAATTAATACTAATCGATTGTGGCCTTGGAGATAAGCAAGATGAGAAATTCTTCGGTCATTATTCACTTTGGGGAGATGATTCTTTGGATAAAAACCTGAAGAGATATGGATTTGTGAGAGAAGATATTACGGATGTTTTTTTGACGCATCTTCATTTTGACCATTGCGGTGGTGCAGTAGAATGGAATGATGATAAATCAGGTTACAGACCTGCATTCAAAAATGCACATTTCTGGACGAACGAAAATCATTGGAAATGGGCAACAGAACCTAATCCTAGAGAGAAAGCAAGTTTTCTAAAAGAAAATATTTTTCCTTTGGAAGAAAGCGGACAACTCAATTTCTTGCCATTACCGACAACCGGAAATTATGGATTTGCTCCCGATTTGAAAATGGATGTGATTTTTGTAGATGGACATACGGAAAAACAAATGCTTCCGGTTCTTCAGTATCAGGAAAAAACAATTGTTTTTGCAGCAGATTTGATTCCAACAACAGGGCATATTCCGCAGGTTTATGTGATGGGCTATGATACAAGGCCATTGTTAACAATGGAAGAAAAAGGGAAATTTTTAAAGCAATGTATTGATAATGATTATCTTTTGTTTTTCGAACACGATGCTCATAACGAATTAGCAAGTTTGAAAATGACAGAAAGAGGTGTTAAATTAGATCAGACTTTTAGTTTTAATGAAGTTTTTGGATATTAAATAAATTATGGAAATACAAGATATAAATCAAAATCAAGAAGAAGATGTTCCCATACCCAAGATTATTGGATTAACTGGCGGAATTGGTTCCGGAAAAACATCAGTCGCAAAATTATTAGAGGAAAAAGGTTTTCCTGTTTATTATTCGGATGACGAAGCGAAAAATATTGTCAACAAAGATTTGGCTTTAAAAGAAAAAATTATTGAGCTTTTGGGTAAAGAGGCTTATGTTAATGGAATTTATAACAGGAGATATGTTGCTGAAAAAGTCTTTAATAATTCTGAACTTTTAGAACAATTAAATCATTTGATTCATCCGGCAGTAAAAATCGATTTTGAAAATTGGATTAATTCCCAAAACTCTGAATTCGTTTTCAAAGAAACTGCACTTCTCTTCGAACTGAAATTAAATCAACAATGTTATAAGTCTCTGTTGATCACGGCAGACGATAATCTCAGAATCAAAAGGACGATGGATAGAGATGATAAAACGTATCGAGAAGTCGAAGCTGTGATGCAAAAGCAAATGTCTGAAAAAGACAAATGTAAACTGGCTGATTATATTATTTATAACAACTCTGATCTGGAAAGCTTAAGAGTAGCGACAGAAGCTTTTGTTGAAGAACTTAAATAAAAATTTAATTTATAAAAATAAAAAACCCCGAATCCAAGATTCGGGGTTTTTTATTGATAGAATTACTGATTAATTCTTGATGAATTTAGTTTGAGATTTCTCTCCGTTAGATTCTACAGTTAAGATGTAAACACCTTTTGTTAACTTAGAAACATTTACTTTTCCATCTGTTGTTCCTTGGTTTACCAATTGTCCTCCTACAGAGTAGATCTCGAATTTAGTTTTAGAAGAAACATTAGAGATGTTAATAACGTCTGTCGCAGGGTTTGGATAAACACTGATATTGTTTTTCTTAACATCTGTAACTGCCAATGATTGCGCAATATTCAAACTATAATCTTCAACTTGCCCGTAAGTAGATGTACCACAAGGAGTCGCATTTGGTGAGATTGAAGAATCTTGTAAACGAACTCTCATTCTTGTTTTTCCAGCTAAGGCAGTTGCAGGAATCGTAATATTACCTGTCCAAGGTGATGTTTTTTTACTTGTTACCAAAACTTGTTCACCAGCATCTGTAAAGTCTCCATCTTGGTTAAAATCAATCCAAACCAAAACTTGGTCATCCGCGTATGATGTTCCGGTAAATGATGAAGAGAACGTATAAGATTGTCCCGCATTTACATTTCCGGTAACAGTAGTAAAGTCTTCATATCCTGCTGTAGAAGTAGAACTGTTGTTGATGCCTGCAAAAGTTACATTAGATAACTTCTCAAAACTTGTAGAAGTCGCACCAGCTGTACAATATTCTATTCCTTTTGTACTGAAGTCTGCAGTTGCATAAGTTCCAACTGTTCCGCTGCAGATTGTTGCAACGCTTACGTTATAAGCTGTATTAAGTGTTAATCCGGAAATAGTGTAAGTATTAGTTGTAAGATTATTTACCTCTGTCCAATTGGTATCAGCTGCTTTTTTGTATCTCAAGATATAAGTTGCATTAGCAACTGCGTCCCAATCAATCTTAGCACCTGTTTGTGTAATGCTGCTAGCTGCAAGTCCTGCTGGTGCTGTTCCGTCACAGTTTACCATTGCTGAAACCGTTACTTTACCAACCGCGTAGAATACGTTATCAATAGCAGAAACTCTTACTGTAACCACAGAGTTTGTAGGAATTCCGGTAAAGCTTATATTTTCTGTTCCATCATTAGCCGTAGAAGCAGATAGAACAGTCCAGTTAGCACCGTTATCTGTCGTATAATCTATTTTAACATTTGAAACATTGTAAGGAGTAGCTGCTGTGTTGGCTACATCCCAAGTAAATGCCCCTGGGGAATTGTTATAAACTTTTGTAGCAGTAACTTTGAAAGGTCCGTCATTACCTACAGTAATCGTCTGTGAACCGATCTGAGTCTGTTGTTGTTTTACATCAGCATTATTGTCTCTTACCAGAACTCTAAAATTCATAGTTCTTGCTACGTTAGAAACAGCTTCCCAATCTGATGCGCTGGATAAAGTACCGTTCAAGACGCTGCTTAATTTAGGGAAATATCTATAAGGTAATGCAGAACCTGTTAAAGACCTGAATTTTGGTCCGGCAGTGTTATTTCCTGTAACGGATGTAACTGCAGATGTTGATCTGTCATATTCTTCCCAAGTATAAGTAATAGGGTCGTTTTCTGCATCTGTAGCTGAAGCTGTTAATACAAAAGCAGTTCCTTTTGGAATTGTTCTGTTTATTAGTGTGGCAACAACTGGCGGATTGTTTGTGATGGCTGTACTTACATCACAGTTTTGACCATTCACATAAGTTTGAACCTGCTCTATGCTTCTTACGTGGAAATAAGCATCAGAATGTGGCTGAACATCTGCGCTCGTTATTCCTGCATATCCCATAATTGTAGACCCGGAACCTGGCTCCATATGCGCAGTATTATTTGGTGCAGGATGGATGCCGTGTGAGAAAGTATGATCAGCTCCAAATTGGTGTCCCATTTCATGTGCTACATAATCAATATCGAAATTATCACCTTCTGGTCCACCTGATCCAGGTGAAGTGAATGCTGATCCTTTAGCTTCTTCATCAGAATTACTGGATGGATTTCTACAAACATTACCAACATCTCCTGCGCTACCACCGCCACCAGATCTTCCGAATAAGTGACCAATATCGTAAGCAGCATTTCCGATAACAGAAGTTAAAGTTTGCTGAATCTCAAGATTCCAGGCTCCGGATGCGCCTGAAGAAGCCGGTGAATATGGATCTGTGTTTGGGTCGGTATAAATTAATTGAGGAAGATCAAGAACATTCAAGTGAATAGCAAAATCTTTTTCGAAAACACCGTTTACCCTAGTCATTGTAGCATTAATTGCTGCAGCAGCTTGAGGAACTCCTCCGAAATACTGTGTGTATTCTCCCGTTACAGAAATGGCTAATCTGTAAGTTCTGTATTTTTTATCACTAGCTTTATTGAACTCGGTAACACTGTGCGTGAAATCTGTTGATTTCGATAAAGCATCCATTTGTTTTTTGCTAAGGAAAGATTCTGATGTTTTACACTCAAAAGCTTTACCTTCAGACCTTTTTTCTGTCTTTGGAAAAACGCCATAAACCGTTTTTTCTTTATTTTGTGGCTCGATGAACTCATATTGTCCATTTCTGAACATCATCCCCTGGAAATCATAAGGAGAAATACTGAATCTCACATAAACCGTTGGATCATCTACCTTAACTCCAGTATATGAACCTAATTGATAACGATCAGCCATTGCTTTGTCAACAACAGGTAAGCTGTAAACGGCAAATCTTTCAATCTTACCGTCTAATGTTGGTAATTTGATAATGACTGCTTTGCTATTTTTCCCTGTATCCTGAGCATTTACCAACTGAGATCTTATCGCATCAAGATCTAATGAATAATAGTTAGTTACCTTTGTGTCGCGCAACTTTTCTCCTTTCATAGATGCAGGATTCCACTGTGCATAAGCACCTGTAATCAAACCTAATGAAAAAAGAGTAGTAAAGATTTTCTTCATACTTTTAAATTTAATGAAACCAAATGTATGGGTTTTTTTTGACTTTATGGCAACAAAAAAGCATCAAAATTATTGATGCTTAATTTTATTTTCGTTATTGATGATAATAATATATCAATATCACTATTTCTTGGTAACCATTCTATATAAAAATAGTAAAAGAACAGATCCTCCAATGGCTAATAGCCAACTTTTAGGACTCCAGAAAGAATCTACATCTCCCCAGCCTAGAACATAAGTTCCAATAGCTCCACCTAGGAATGAACCTATAATCCCAATAATAATTGTTACAACCCATCCACCAGGATCATTTCCTGGATGAATAGCTTTTGCGATTGCTCCGGCAATAAGACCGAAAATAATCCAAGTTAAAATACCCATAGTTTTGATTTTTTAATGTTAATATAAATGTGATTTGTTATCTTTTCTTGAAGAACGAATTTACAAATTCCATACCATTAAAAATCTGAAGATCCTGGATTTTTTCCCCCACGCCAATATATTTCACTGGAATCTGAAACTGATCTGATATACCTATTACAACGCCACCTTTAGCGGTTCCATCTAGTTTAGTTACCGCCAAAGCAGTCACTTCTGTAGCTGCAGTAAACTGTTTTGCCTGCTCAAAAGCATTCTGACCTGTAGAACCATCTAAAACCAATAAAACTTCGTGAGGTGCATCAGGAAGTACCTTTTGCATCACACGCTTAATTTTAGAAAGCTCATTCATTAGATTGATTTTATTATGTAATCTTCCTGCAGTATCTATTATTACAACATCTGCATTTTGAGCAACTGCGGATTGAACGGTATCAAAAGCAACAGAAGCAGGATCAGATCCCATTTCCTGTTTTACAATCGGAACGCCAACTCTCTCACTCCAGATTACCAGTTGGTCAACTGCGGCAGCACGGAAAGTATCGGCAGCGCCAAGAACTACTTTCAATCCTTGAGATTTGAATTGATGAGCCAATTTTCCGATAGTTGTAGTTTTTCCAACACCATTCACGCCAACAACCATAATAACATAAGGTTTCTTACTTGTGTCGATATTGTCTGTATCCAAATGAGGATTGTCTAAAAGAAGACCTGTGATTTCTTCACGAAGAATATTGTCTAATTCGCTTACGTTGACGTATTTGTCTCTTGCAACGCGTTCTTCTATTCTTTTGATAATTTTGATTGTAGTTTCTGCACCAACATCAGATGCGATAAGTACTTCTTCCAAATCATCCAGAACTTCATCATCTACTGTGTTTTTTCCAACTACAGCTCTGGAAATTTTATCGAAAAAACCTTGGCTGGATTTTTCCAAACCTTTGTCAAGAGTTTCTTTATCTTCTTTTTTGAATATTTTTTTAAACCAACTCATTTGATATATAAATGATTAATGATAATCTTTAACTGATTATCGAAAACAAAGATAACAAAAAAACTACCCTAAAAAGAGTAGTTTCTATATTGTATTCGTGTGAGAGATTATTTTTTCAAAAATCCTTCAACTTCGTCAGCGTTCATTACTTTTTCTTCAAAAACGTAAGCATCTGATTTAGAAGACTTAACCATTTTGATTACTTTTGTCATTTTTTTTGAACCAGCTCCACCTTGAAGTGTTGCTACTACTTTCTTTGCCATTGTAAAATATTTTTATAAATTACTTAATTTCTTTGTGAACAGTATATTTCTTAAGAACCGGATTGAATTTTTTAAGCTCCAATCTTTCTGTAGTGTTCTTTTTATTTTTTGTAGTAATGTATCTTGACATTCCCGCTACACCGCTTTCCTTATGCTCAGTACATTCTAGAATTACCTGAACTCTGTTACCTTTTTTAGCCATTACTTAGTAGTGTTTTTAATGTATCCGTTTCTAGCTGCTCTTTCGATAGCTTCTTCAATACCAATCTTGTTGATGATTCTCAATCCGTGAGCAGAAACCTTAAGGGTTACTGACTTTTCTTGCTCAGGAAGGAAAAATTTCTTCTCTAGCAAGTTAATTTCAAAACGTCTTTTCGTTTTGTTATTAGCGTGGGAAACATTGTTTCCTACCATTGCACGCTTACCTGTTATTTGGCAAATTCTTGACATATCTCGATGTTCTTTTGACTAATGAATATTTGAGAGTGCAAAATAAAGGATTATTTTTCAGTTAGGCAAATTATTTCAAAAATAATTCTTAAAAATTAATATTGTATTTGAAACGCCAAAGCAATAAGCTAATTATTTGATTTTGAGATGGCTATTAATTTTCAATGAAAAATTTGACATTCTCCAAAGGGTTTCCCGACATTGCAATTTTTCCTTTGATAAGGATAGGACATTGTATTAATTCGGGATTGAGAGCGATGACTTCAAGGGCTTGTTCATCATTCACAGTTTCTGATTCAGAGAAATATTTTTTGAATAATTCTGTAGAATGTCTTAGGATTCTGCTCGGTTGTTTGTTGAGTTTTTTGAATAATGTTCTGAGCTCAAACAAACTAAGCGGATCTTTCTTAATATCAATAATCTGAAATTTGATATCATTCTCGTCCAGATACTCCAGAATAGCTTTGGATTTTGGACAGCTGTTGTTATGAATTACTTTTATCATGATGCTTTAAAGTTAAATTTTGGCTAACGTAATTTTCGGATTGCAAAAATTATTTCACCAAAAAATAATTTAAAACAAACCGTTCAGTTCTGCATCTATTCTTTCCAGAATGTACCCAAAATCTTCAGGTCTTTCTACGAAATCTAGGTTGTCCACATCTATAACAAGAAGTTTGCCTTCTTTGTAATTTTCTATCCAGCTTTGGTATTTGTTATTCAGTTTTGATAGGTAATCTATACTGATGCCAGCTTCGTATTCTCTTCCTCTTTTGGAGATCTGTCGCACTAAAGTAGGGACATCTGCTCTAAGATAAATTAGCAAATCCGGTGCCGAAACAAAGTCTTTCATCAATGTAAAAACTGATAAATAATTGTTAAAATCACGCTCGGAAAGTAAGTTCATTTCAGCTAAGTTTTCAGCAAAAATATGCGCGTCCTCATAGATGGTTCTGTCTTGGATGACATTTTTCCCACTTTCACGGATTTCCTTCACTTGACGGAATCTGCTTCCTAGAAAATAAATCTGTAATGCAAAACTCCATTTGGACATATCGCCATAAAAATCATCCAAATAAGGATTGTGATCTACATCTTCAAATTGCGCTTCCCAATTGTAATGTTTTGACAACATCGTGGTTAGAGTTGTTTTTCCGGCGCCAATATTTCCTGTAACAGCGATATGCATTTTCGTAATAATTGATAAGTTATGGTTGATAAATGATAGTGTTGAAAGCTGAAACTTCGAAATCAATTATGATTTATCAATTATCATTTATTTTGTCTGTAAAGATAAAGTTTGTCCTTTATGAGTGCCAAAAATCCGGCATTATTTTTATCCACAATTTCTGCATTGGGATTCTGGAAAATTTCGATCAGATTTTTGCCGTCGAATTTTTTGACACTTTGGTTTTCAAATATCAAAATATCATCGTTGTTCCTTCGGAGTTTTCTAGCATTTATAATAGTTGCAGAATAGAGCAGAGTAGCTCTGGTGTTATAAACTTCTAAAATATTTTCTTTAAGAATATATATCTTATTATTATAGACTATAAAACCCTGCAGAGACTGAAGATTAATATTGAATGGAAATGAATTGATTACAGAATTGCTTCGGAAATTGTATTGAAAAAGTGTTTTGTTGCTATCATCTATCAGCCACGCAAATTGTAAATCTTCTGCATAAACGGCTTTTATAAAACCGAAAGTTGAACTTAGATTAATTTTCTGAATTTCATTCAGATTTTGATCGAGGAATTTTATTTCCTGGGCATTTTCTGAAAACATGACAATATTAAGAGGATTGGTGACACTCTGGATTTTGTACGGAAAAGTCATTAACAACTTTCCCAGTTGTGTTCCCACAGAATCATATTTGGTAAGACTGAAATCTTTCTTCTTATATATATAGATGTTGCCGTAGTCATCTCCTAAAACTTCTTGAATATCTCTCAATTGTAAAGAATCGAATCCAATTTTTTTTTGAGAAAAAGTTAGAATCGAATTTAATATTAATATGAAAGATAATAATCTCAATAGAATGTTTTAAGGCTTAGTTTCCTTTTAATGTAATAATCACATCTTTCGTAAACGCTTTGTTCTGATTGTAAGTAGCATCACAAATCATAGTTGAAACGTTATAGCTTCCTTTATCTACCAAAATGTAATTTTGTCCATTTGCGGGAACTGAAAGGTTGTAGAATTTTTTACCACTGATTTTGATGACAAGAACACATTTGGATTTATTGACAAACTGTACAATTACTTCTTTTTTGTTCGGGTCGTTATTG
>Ga0302347_1001461_pt1 | contig 28288 bp, 29 predicted proteins | sample PhyWR1_FD_202178 | JGI IMG/M metagenome (GOLD analysis project Ga0302347, IMG submission 202178) | Leaf surface microbial communities from wheat plants in UC Gill Tract Community Farm, Albany, California, United States - DLSL W.R1 (v2)... | ecosystem: Host-associated > Plants > Phyllosphere >...
CTTGCTAGAGAAGAAATTTTTCCTTCCTGAGCAAGATAAATCAGTAACCCTTAAGGTTTCTGCTCACGGATTAAGAATTATCAACAAGATTGGTATAGAAGAGGCGCTTGAAAGAGCAGCTAGAAACGGATTTATTAAAAACACTACTAAGTAATGGCTAAAAAAGGTAACAGAGTTCAGGTAATTCTAGAATGTACTGAGCACAAAGAAAGTGGCGTAGCAGGAATGTCAAGATACATTACTACAAAAAATAAAAAGAACACTACAGAAAGATTGGAGCTTAAAAAATTCAATCCGGTTCTTAAGAAATACACTGTTCACAAAGAAATTAAGTAATCTATAAAAATATTTTACAATGGCAAAGAAAGTAGTAGCAACACTTCAAGGTGGTGCAGGATCAAAAAAAATGACAAAAGTAATCAAAATGGTGAAGTCTTCTAAATCTGAAGCTTACGTTTTTGAAGAAAAAGTAATGAACGCTGACGAAGTTGAAGGATTTTTGAAAAAATAATCCCTCACCCGAATACAATATAGAAACTACTCTTTTTAGGGTAGTTTTTTTGTTATCTTTGTTTTCAATTCAAAATCGAATCAAAAAAAATCATTGATCGATTATCATTAATCATTTATATATAATGAGTTGGTTTAAAAAAATATTCAAAAAAGAAGATAAAGAAACGCTTGACAAAGGTTTGGAAAAATCCAGCCAGGGGTTTTTTGATAAAATCTCCAGAGCTGTTGTTGGAAAGAACACAGTGGATGATGAGGTTCTGGATGACTTGGAAGAAATTCTTATTGCTTCAGACGTTGGGGCAGAAACGACCATCAAAATCATCAAAAGAATAGAAGACCGTGTTGCAAGAGATAAATATGTCAATGTTAGCGAATTGGACCATATTCTTCGTGAGGAAATCACCGGGCTTCTTTTGGATAATCCACATCTGGACACAGACAATATTGATACCAGCAAAAAACCTTATGTTATCATGGTTGTTGGCGTGAATGGTGTAGGAAAAACCACTACCATTGGAAAACTCGCCCATCAGTTCAAATCCCAGGGATTGAACGTCGTCCTTGGTGCTGCTGACACTTTCCGAGCCGCCGCAGTAGACCAATTGGTAATATGGAGTGAAAGAGTGGGTGTCCCAATTGTAAAACAAGAGATGGGATCAGATCCAGCTTCTGTCGCATTCGATACAGTTCAGTCTGCCGTTGCCCAGGATGCCGATGTTGTGATTATTGATACCGCTGGAAGATTGCACAACAAAGTGAATCTAATGAACGAACTTTCTAAAATAAAACGTGTGATGCAAAAGGTAATTCCTGATGCACCACACGAAGTTCTTTTGGTCTTGGATGGCTCTACAGGACAAAATGCCTTCGAGCAAGCTAAACAATTTACAGCTGCTACAGAAGTTACCGCGTTGGCTGTCACCAAACTAGATGGAACAGCTAAAGGCGGTGTCGTAATCGGCATATCAGATCAGTTTCAGATTCCGGTAAAATATATTGGTGTCGGTGAAAAGATTCAAGATCTTCAGATTTTTAATGGTATGGAATTTGTAAATTCATTCTTCAAGAAGAGATAACAAATCACATTTATATTAACATCAAAAAATCAAAACTATGGGTATTTTAACTTGGATCATCTTCGGACTTATTGCCGGAGCTATCGCAAAAGCACTTCATCCGGGAAATGATCCTGGCGGATGGGTTGTAACAATCATTATTGGAATCTTGGGGGCAATGCTGGGAGGCTGGTTAGGATCTATGCTTTTGGGCGTAGATGTAACAGGATTCAACTTTTCTAGTTTCCTTGTAGCCATTGGAGGATCAGTTTTACTACTATTTTTATATAGAGTGGTCACTAAAAAGTAAAACGAATTATATTAATTTTACTTGAAAAACATAACAAAAATGCATCAGAACTACTGATGCATTTTTGTTTTAATAAGAAAACACATACATTTGAATAAAAATTAAATTAAAGTATGAAAAAAATCTTTACTACTCTCTTTTCTTTAGGAATGATAGCGGGAGCATCTGCACAATGGAGTCCGACGTCTATGAAAGGAGAAAAATTACGTGATACAAAAGTTACCAACTATTATGCATTAGATATTGAAGCTATTAGAGCACAATTGGCAAATGTTCAGGAAACAGGAAAAAATAGCAAAGCAGTTATTATAAACCTACCTACTTTAGATGGTAAAATAGAAAAATTTGCAGTTTACAGTTTACCTGTTGTAGAGAGATCCATGGCAGATCGTTATCATTTGGGGTCATATACCGGAGTTAAGGCAGATGATCCAACAGTTTATGTGAGATTCAGTATTTCACCGTATGATTTCCAAGGAATGATGTTCAGAAATGGTCAATATGAATTCATTGAGCCACAGAACAAAGAAAAAACAGTTTATGGTGTTTTCCCTAAAACCAATAAACCGACTGAAGGGAAAGCTTTTGAGTGTACAACATCTGAGTCATTCCTAAGTAAAAAGCAAATTGAAAATCTTTCCAATTCTACAGATTTCACTCATGACAATGCCATCTTCAATAAGGCTAGTGATAAAAAATACAGAACTTACAGATTGGCTATTTCTGTAACTGGAGAATACACTACATATTTCGGAGGCGTTCCTCAGGCTGCGGCGGCTATCAACGCAACAATGACCAGAGTAAATGGCGTTTTCGAAAAAGATTTCGCTATCCATTTGAATGTTCAGGATTTCCCACAATTGATTTATACCAACGCGGCAACAGACCCTTATTCTGATGCAGCATCTGGAGCCAGCGGAGCCTGGAACTTACAAATCCAACAAACCTTAACTTCCGTAATTGGAAATGCGGCCTACGATATTGGTCATTTATTCGGAAGATCAGGAGGTGGCGGCAGCGCTGGTGATATCGGTAATGTTTGTAGAAATCCTTCCAGTAATTCTGATGACGAATCTAAAGGATCAGCCTATACATCCCCGGGATCCGGCGGACCAGAAGGAGACAACTTCGATATTGATTATGTAGCACACGAAATGGGACATCAGTTTGGAGCCGATCATACTTTTTCACATGGTATTCAAACAGCGCCTTACAATACTGCACATATGGAGCCCGGTTCTGGATCTACAATCATGGGATATGCCGGAATCACAAGTGCTGATGTACAGGCACATTCCGATGCTTACTTCCATGTCAGAAGTATAGAGCAGGTTCAGACCTATGTCAATACCCAGAGCTGTGATGTTAATACCACAATCACAAACAACCCTCCAGTTATTGCAGCATTGACCAATAGAACAATTCCCAAAGGAACAGCTTTTGTGTTAACGGCTTCCGCCACAGATGCGGAAAATGATGCGCTGACCTACAATTGGGAAGAATATGACAGAGCGACCAGCGCAATAACTACCGTAACAGGAAATAACACAGCAGGACCAAAATTCAGATCACTTGTTAGTTCTACTCTACCTTACAGATATTTCCCTAAATTAAGCACTGTCTTAAATGGAACTCTATCAAGCGCTACAGATTGGGAAGCAGTATCCAATGTTGCTAGAGCAATGAATTTCCGTGTAACAGTTAGGGACAACAATGCAGATGTTAAACAACAACAATCTCAAATCGGTTCTCAGTTAATTACCGTCGGGAATGATGGACCGTTCAAGGTGAACACGACTAAAGTATTTAATAATACTGCTTCCGCATTTACATGGGATGTCGTGAATACTACTGCAGCTCCTTATAATGTCTCCAATGTTAAAATAGACTACACTATCGATAATGGGACGACTTGGACTGTTTTAGCGGTTTCTACGGCCAATGATGGATCAGAACAATTGAGTTTCTCCAGTATTCCTACCGACACTCAAATCACAGTTAGAGTCTCTGCAATTGATAATGTGTTTTATGCAGTGGGTAAAGTAACCGTATCCGCAGTGGTAAATTGTGATGGTGCAGCGCCAGCAGGAGTTGCAGTATCTGGTATTACACAGACAGGCGCAAAAGTAGATTGGGATGCCATTGCCAATGCAACTTATTCTTTACGTCACAAAAAAACCACAGATACTAACTGGACTATTGTAAATGCTATTTCTACCAATACTTATACAATTACCGGATTGGAAGAAGATACAGAATACAATGTAGAAGTGGCATCTATTTGTAGCGGAACAACAGGAACTTACTCTAGCAAAACCTTCAGAACTGCTGGCTTGACCTATTGTCCAGTTACATCTTCTGATTCTTCAGACGAGTATATTTCCAAAGTCGTGGTATCACCTTCTAACGGAGGAACTGTTATGACAAACACATCTGGCGCAGGCTATTACACCAACTATGGATCTGACAACACAAAATTAGTTCAGTTGGTAAAAGGTTCTTCTGGAAATACAGTTGCAATTACAAAAGCATGGACAGGAACAACATATCCCGAGGCTGTTGCAGTTTGGATAGATTTTAACAGAAATGGAACTTATGAAGATTCTGAAAAAGTAATGACAAGCGCAGCAAGCACAACAGCTACGGTTTCTGCTACATTTGCAGTTCCAACTACAGCATATACAGGTGACAAAACTGTAGGAATGAGAGTAATCATGAGATACTCTACTGCACCAAGCGGACCTTGTGCTTCTTACGTTTATGGAGAAGTAGAGGATTATGCAGTGAAAATTTCAGAAACGCTTGCAGTAGCAGACGTCAAGAAAAATAACATTAGCGTTTACCCAAATCCGGCTGTTGATGTGATCCAAATTTCTAATGTGTCTTCAAAAACTAAATTCGAAATCTACAGCGTTGGTGGACAATTGGTAAACCAAGGTATCACAGATGGAAAAGTAAATGTTTCTAAATTGACAAAAGGTGTTTACATCTTATCTTTAGAATCTAATGGTGAGAAATCTCAAACTAAATTCATCAAGAATTAAAAACAAGATTTCCATTATATAACAAAATCCCCGAAGTTAACTTTCGGGGATTTTATTTTATATAAAGATTAAATTAGATAAAGTAATATTAGTCAAGTTCAGAAAGAAATTTATCGGTTTCTATTTCTAGATTCTGATGATCAGAATTATTGTAGATTACAAAATCTGCTAGTTTTATTTTGTCTTTTTCCAGCATTTGCTTTTGCATGATGGCTTCTATTTCTCTGTAGGTTTTAGAATCGCGATCCATCACACGTTTCATTCTTAGATTATCATCAGCTGTAATAAGAAGAGATTTGTAACATTGGAGATTCAAATTCAGTTCAAAAAGAAGCGCTGTTTCTTTGAAAACGAATTCAGATTTTTGAGAATTCACCCAATTTTCAAAATCGATTTTTACCGCTGGATGAATCAAATGATTCAATTGTTCCAATAACTCAACATCATTAAAAACCTTTTCAGCAACATATTTTCTGTTGTAAATTCCTTCTGAATAAGACTCTTCTCCCAAAAGAGATATAATTTTCTCTTTTAATTCAGAATCTTTGTTGACAATGTTTTTAGCCTCGTCATCAGAATAGTAAACGGCAAAACCTTTTTTCTCCAATAATTTTGCAACCGATGTTTTTCCCGAGCCAATTCCTCCCGTCAATCCAATGATCTTGGGTATGGGAACATCTTCTTCCTGATTTTGATTTATATCTTGTATTTCCATAATTTAGTATCCAAAAACTTCATTAAAACTAAAGGTCTGATCCAGTTTCACACCTCTTTCCGTCATTTTAAGACTTGCCAATTCATTATGAGCATCGTGCTCGAAAAACAAAAGGTAATCATTATCCACGCATTGTTTCAGGAATTTTGCCTTTTCTTCCATTGTCAATAGTGGCCTTGTGTCATACCCCATCACATAAACTTGAGGAATATGACCAACTGTAGGGATTAGATCAGCTGCAAAAACAATGGTCTTTTCCTGATATTGGAGAACCGGAAGCATCTGCTTTTCCGTATGTCCATCTACAAAAATAACATCCATTTTCAGATCCGGAGCGAATCCGTAATTTCCAGTTGCCGGTAATGGCAAATAATTGAGTTGCCCACTTTCTTCCAAAGGCAAAATATTTTCTTTCAGGAAACTCGCTTTTTCTCTTGCGTTGGGTTCCGTTGCCCATTTCCAGTGATTTTCGTTGGTCCAGAAATGTGCGTTTTTAAAAGCAGCTCTGTAACCAGATTTATCATCATTCCACTCTACTGCTCCACCACAATGGTCAAAATGAAGATGCGTCAAAAAAACATCTGTAATATCATCTCTCACAAATCCGAATTTCTTCAAATTTTTATCCAGAGAATCATCTCCCCAAAGTGAATAATGTCCGAAAAATTTCTCGTCCTGTTTATCTCCAAGTCCGCAATCAATCAGGATTAATTTTTTGCCGTCTTCTACCAAAAGAGAACGAGTTCCCAATTCTATGAGATTTTTTTCGTCAGCCGGATTGGTTCTTTCCCAAAGTGATTTTGGGACCACGCCAAACATCGCGCCGCCATCTAGTTTAAATTTCCCGCATTGGATTGGATAAAGTTTCATAAGTATTTTTATTTGAGAGAGTTGTTAAATTAAACCTCGGTTTTTCTTCATCAACTCTGCAATTTTTTTATCGTTTGTAAAATCTGATTGCTCTAAATTAAGAATAATATTTTCAAAATCGTTGTCTTTTCTATTTTGACTTAATTTATTGGCAATATAAATTTCTGTGGGATAAATATTGATTCCGAAAGCCCCTTTCATTTCTTTTCTTACCAGCTCTTCTCCCATATTTTCTACAAACATCGGGCATTTCTGAACTTTTTCATATTTAAAAGTAAGCTTTTTTAAATGTTGATAGAACTCTTCATCTGTCATCACTTTCACCTTTCCACGAATTTGAACTGCTTCGTAATTCCAGGTTGAAACATTGATTTTTTCATACCAAGAAGACGAAATATAAGAATGTGCACCCAAAAAATCACACAAAACTTCATCACCGTCTTTCAAAACTTTGGCTTGAAAATTAGCTTTGGAAATATGAGTTTCTAGATAAAAGTTACCATCAGTCTCATTCAGCATAAACATCGAATGCGTTGCCGATAACATTTCTTTATCCGAAATTAAAAGCGCAAAAGCATTTTCATTGATGATTTTCTTCATCAATTCCTGGTCTTCGCTTTTGTAGATTTTTGGGATGAACATTAATGTTGAATTTTATATGTATTTATGAATTCAATTGCATCTCTCATATTTTCAGGAATGTTCACATAACTTCCAATATTATTGTCGTAAATATGCTCGTATCGAAATCCGTTTTCAAATAGAAAAATAACAACATCCCATCTTTTTAAATCATCTTTTCTTGGAGGTCTAAAACGGTGTGGAAGTAATTTCAAATCTGAATTACATTTAACGCAGAATTTGCTATTTGAATCCCAAGTTGAAATATCTAAACTTAAATTTTTAGAGACTTTACAATTGAAACAAACAAGTTTATGTCCCATAACTATATTTAAAATAATTCCCCCAAATTCTTAGGTCTGGAAATTCCTAAATGTTTGTAAGCTTTATCGGTCACTTCTCGTCCTCTCGGTGTTCTGATAATGAAGCCTTCCTGAATCAGAAATGGTTCATAAACCTCTTCCAAGGTTTCTGGATTTTCTGCGATTGATGTTGCTAAAGCTGAGATTCCGACAGGTTTCCCCCGGAAATTCTCTATCATCACACGCATTATTTTATTGTCCATATCGTCCAGTCCAAACTCATCAACATTCAATGAATTTAAAGCAAATTTTGTGATTTCTATTTCGATTTCTCCGTTGCCTTTGATCTCAGCAAAATCACGAACTCTTCTTAAAAGCGCATTCGCAATTCTGGGCGTTCCTCGGCTTCTTCTGGCAATTTCGAGTGCGGCATCTTCATAGATTTTCACACCTAAAACACGCGCACTTCTCTCGATGATCATTCCGAGAAGTTCAATCGTGTAATATTCTAATCGGCTTTGTATTCCGAATCTTGCAAGCATCGGTTTTGTGAGCATTCCACTTCTTGTGGTGGCTCCGATCAAGGTAAAAGGATTGAGTCCAATCTGCACAGAACGGGCATTGGGACCGGTTTCCAGCATAATATCAATCTTGTAATCTTCCATCGCAGAATACAGATATTCTTCCACAATTGGCGAAAGACGATGGATTTCGTCTATAAAAAGCACGTCATTTTCTTCAAGATTGGTCAATAAGCCAGCCAGACTGCCTGGTTTATCCAGAACTGGGCCTGAAGTAATTTTGCAATTGACACCCAATTCATTGGCAATAATATGTGACAAAGTGGTCTTTCCCAAACCTGGTGGGCCGTGTAGAAGGACATGATCCAGAGCGCCTCCTCTATTTTTTGCAGCAGCAACGAAGACTTCCAGATTGTCCAAAGTTTTTCTTTGTCCGGCAAAATCACCAAAACTCTGCGGACGGATTTTTTCTTCCTGAATCAAATCGTCATCAGAAAAATTCTCTTTGTCGGGATGTAAAAAATCAGGCATTGATTTTAATTAATAATTAAAAGTGAAGAATTGAACCAGAAATTGAATTTGGTTTAATGGTATCCAAAGATAGTTAATTTTTAAGGGATTTTTGGATTGTATTTCTGGGTTTCGGAGATGATTTCTTTTAACTTAATTCTCTCTTCTTTCGTTAATTTCCTTTGAAAGAAACCATTTTTCAAATCTTTATCAAGATATTGTGGAAAAATCCCGTAATAATCATAAAGCTTCAAATCATAAATATTAAGCGAAGGAAAAAACTCCTTTTCAAAAGGATATTTCGGAACATTAAAATTAAAATTCCCGATTATATATTCTGAATTGATGTTAACTGACTTATTTTCTTTTGGTTTATAAAGCTGAGACCAACTGAAAGGGGACATCTGTTTGCCCATATTGAACTTTTGGACAAATCCCGGAAAAATGAAAATCACGGAAATAAAAATGGAAATAAAAACTGTTGTAAAAATGACTTTCGACTCTGAAATATTTTTGAAAACAAGAAAAACCGCAATCAAATAAATATCAATGAAAAATCGATATTGTGCAGAAAATGTTACAATTAAAATAAATTTGATCAAAAAACAAATGAATAATAATTTGTAAAAAATTTCTTTTTTCCAATATGCGAAATAGCCTAAAATCATTAAACAAATAATAATTCCAAAATTAAAAATCGACTTGAGTCCAATCGTAAACCAGTGGTACATTTTTTCCCAAAAATCAAAATCAATAACTTGTTGATAGGTATATTTCATATCATAAGTTTTCATCAGGCCAATCTGCGAAGAATAATTGAGAATTTCTTGACTTGGTTTCCAAGGCAGATTGAAGTCTATAAAAGAAACTGGAAAAACAGGGAATCCAAACAGCCAAAGATTCTTGACCACAAACAGCATTCCGAAAGCTAACAACAGAATTAACATCTTAAACTTAAAATTTCTTCTGTAAAAACTATCAAAAATCCACAACAACGGCAACCAAAACATAATTGGTTTAATGCAAAACGCAAATATGGATAGATACAAAATCAAGATTCTATTTCTATCATTCAGTAATTCATTAATAATAACCAAAGCTATGACAAACACTGGTAAATCAGGACTTGGCTGTGGAATGAATAACAAGAAAAATGGAATAAATAATAATAAAACCCAACGCTTATTCTCGTAAATATAGATCAGAAAAAGAACTAATAAATAGGCATTGATTCGAAGATCAGAATCAATAACATTCGAGAACCCGGCTTGGAAAATATGCCAAAATGATGTCTGTCCCAGCAACAAATCGAGATTTGAAATCCCTTTTATAAAACCTGACTCTTTTAAATATAAAATTGTGGGTGCATAGTAACTGAAATGGTCGTATAAATAAGGTGAAAACGAAGCTACAAAAAGTATTATGACAAGAAAAGTAAAAAACCAAAAATTGAGATTTTTCCTAAAATCAAAATAAGAATTGTTATTTATTTTCAAGAATTGTACAAATCCTATAATTCCCAAGATTATGAATCCAGATTCTACATAAAAATCCAACGGATAAAAAAAGGCAATAATTGCTTCTAAAAAAGTAACACTTACAATTCCTATAAAAGAAGTCAAAGTAAAACCATTACAATTGATTTTCAGAATTTTACATACAAGAATTCCGTTACCAAAATTGATAATCAGAAGAATGGAAATTGTAATTAGAATTATAAGCATAAAAAAGATTGCCTATAAAAATAAGCAATCTTTTTGTGTTAAATATTATCTGTCAAGAAATTTACTTCTGTACTCTTCCAGATTTCCTGTCTTCTGATCGACCAATCGTATATCCAGTTGCTCCACCAGCTACACCGCCAATTACCGCTCCAAGACCAGGATTTTTTTTGGAAATGATGGCACCAGCTGCTGCACCACCCACTGTCCCGATAACTGTACCTTTTGCCGCACTGCTCCAACCTTTTTTCTGAGTAGCTGTGGTTCCAGCTGAATTATTGGATGAACCAGAATTAGAGGCTACACTATTGTTGGAGGAAGCCCCAGATGATGAGCTTCTTCTAGGAGTAGATTTTCTTGCTACTCTATTAGCTTCCGCTTTTCTTTCGGCTTCTTTTTCTTCTGATACTTTCTCCAAGCTATCTTTTTGTTTTTCAAAAGATATTTTCTCTTTTTCTATAGCCAATTTTTGCTTTTCGAGATCGATTTGCCTTGCTTGATAATCTAATTTTTGTTGTTCCAAAGATACTGCTTGTACTTTTTGATCATCTTTGTTACAAGATGAAAGTATAAAAACTGAAACTATTCCGGTTATAAATAAACTTTTCATAATCTTTTATTTTTCACAAAAATGTGAGTTACGACTATTTTGTTTTCAATTTTGGTACCAAAATGAAAAATTGAATGTGATGCAATGACAACAATTAAAAATTAATCTTAAAATTTCATTAGGATATAACTCTTAATTTCAATAAATTACAGTTTTATAAAAAAGCACAAATAATCATTTATGAATTACATAGCTTCTATATTGGCTAAAAAAAGAGACCTCACAAAAAATGAGATGGAATATGAAAAAAGTATTCTATTTGATGTTTACACACTGGCATTAGTATTCCTTTTGTTATGCAATGTATTTATCAATTTTATACTTGGTTACGTTTTTAATTGTCTCATTTTTGGAAGTTTTACAATTTTTATGCTAAGTACTTTATTATGGCCAGATAGAATCCGCTTCAACACCAAATTGTTATTCCTGCTTTTCTTTTTTTTGGGAATAATGATCTTTTATTTCGATACGATTTCTGGGAAAGAATGCATGAACTATTTGTCCTATGTTTCTTTGACAATTGCAGTTGCCTTTTTCTTCGATTATATAAGAGACCGGTGGATCATATTTTTTTTGATTGCCTCTTACTTGATTTGGTTTTTAGCCAATGTGGGTACAGGCTACTATCTAAGTAAATTCTACCATCAAAACTTATCTCCTTCAGAAGAATGGTTTGTAAGGGTTTATAAAATCATAGAAATCTCTTTTTGCACTTTTGTCGGGATGTATTTTATCTATAGAAAAGAGCGTGTGCTGATAAAATATTATATAGAGAAGGAAAGGTTGAACAGCATAATTCAAAAGACTGATAAAATCAATTTCTCTGGCAAATTGTACGATTTGGCAATGGAAAAAAATTCATTATTCATAACTTATTTCAAATCAGAATTTCCTGATTTCTTTGATAACGTTTTACGCGTTTCTCCTACACTTATTTCTTCTGAATTAGAAATCTGTGCCTTAATGAAACTAAATCTTAGCACCAAAGAAATTGCCATTGCTACCAATTCTACAGTGCGGGCCATTGAAAACAAAAAGTACAGAATACGCAGAAAGTTAGAAATCCATACAGAATTAGATATCAATATCTATATCATCAATAATTTCTAAATATCTATCTTACAAATAAAGAACTATGATTATCAGATTCTTAAATCAAATATCAAGAAATTTAAGCTCTGTGAGTATAAGTGAGAGTACGATAATTGGCCAAATATTTTTTGTTGATCTACAGAATCTATAATATTGCAACATCAAAACAAAGAAAAACAAAAACACAAATATTCTCAAAAACACAGATGATTTGAAATTGACAGAAATTTTCAATTTTGAGAGGAAATAATTATAATAGCATTTCTTTTCAAAAAACACAAAAACACAAATGAAAAAAAACCGGAATAGTAATATTCCGGCTTTTGTTTTTATATAACCTAATCTGAAATATTAGAATAATTCTTTTCTGATAATATTCTGGGAACGCTCTGGTCCAACAGAAACCAAATAAACATTGATTCCTAAATGCTCTTCTATAAACTCGATATACTTTTTGGCATTAGCAGGAAGCTCATCATAAGTTCTGGCATTGGTGATATCTTCTTCCCAACCGTCCAATTCTATATACTGAGGCTCATAATCATATAATTTGGTCGTAGAAGATGTGAAATAGTCAATGATCTTTCCGTCCTCGGTTTTATATTTGGTAGCAATCTTCAAAGGATGGATCCCCGTAAGAACATCTAACTTAGTTATTACCAAATTATTGATCCCATTGATCATACAGGCGTGTTTCAAAGAAACCAGATCCAGCCAACCCGTTCTTCTTGGTCTTCCGGTTGTAGCTCCAAATTCAGCACCGATCTGTCTGATTTTTTCTCCTAATTCATTATCCAATTCCGTTGGGAAAGGGCCATTACCCACTCTCGTCGTATAAGCCTTTGCAACACCAATCAGATTTTTGAGAGCCGTTGGAGGAACCCCAGCTCCGGTGCAAACGCCACCTGTAGATGGCGAAGATGAAGTCACAAAAGGATAAGTTCCGAAATCGATATCCAACATCAATGCCTGCGCACCTTCAAAAAGGATATTTTTACCGTCATTGATAGCCTCGTTGATTTCTAACTCTGTATCTACAATTCTATCTTTTAATCTTTCCCCTAAAGCTAAAAATTCTTGGAAGATCTCTTCAACATCCAAAGTTGGTTTTTCGAAATATTTCTCAAAAAGCGAATTTTTCGTCTTCAAATTCTTCTCGATTTTCTCTCTTAGAACTTCAGGGTTCAAAAGATCAATCATTCGGATTCCCACTCTTGCGATTTTATCTTCATAGCAAGGACCAATTCCTTTTTTGGTAGTCCCGATCTGCGTCCCACCTTGTTCTTCTTCTCTATAAGTATCCAGCAAAATATGATAAGGCATGATGACATGCGCTCTTCTGCTGATGAAAACGTGATCCGTCCTCAAACCTTTACTTTCGATCTGCTCTATTTCCTTGATGAAGGCCTTTGGATTCACTACAACCCCGTTCGCAATGATGCACTTTCCTTTACATTGCAAAACACCAGATGGCAAAAGGTGCAAAACGAATTTCTCATCTCCTACATATACTGTATGACCAGCATTGTCACCGCCTTGAAAACGTACTACATAGTCTGATTTTGCCGATAAAACATCCGTGATCTTTCCTTTTCCTTCGTCCCCATACTGAAGACCTACAACTACGTAAGTTGACATATTTTTTACTTTTTTTAGATTATTGACAAAGTTAAATCTTAAATATCGGCTGGCAAAATCGATTGCACAAAAAACCCTCTTACTAATGAAAATAAGAGGGCAAAAACACAAATGATGAAAAAAATTATAAATGCATATTGAGATAATTGCTTACCTCACATTTACAATACAATTTTCGTTGCAAAAATCGTACAAATTTTTTAAACTATCCTATAAAAATTGAAATTTGTTGAAAAAAAATTGAAATTATTTTTAAAATCCCCTATTCCACTGGAAATTTGACCATCCAAATCTTACAATAACATCCTTATACACTGAGATTGAAAATCATCAATCAATTCTTTAATTCATAAAAAATATCAACAAAAAATCGATTTTTCCCTTCACCAATGTGAAAAAATAAACCATTTAAGCAATTATAATTATTTTTTTAAGTTTAAAATTAAAAATAGTTTCATATTTGATTTTACTCTTATACTTTTGCAACATAATTTTAATCAAAATCAAAATAATATAGCATGTGTGGAATTGTATGTGTGTTTGACACCAAACAAAAGAATGAAGCGATAAGACCCCAAATCCTGGAAATGTCTAAAAAAATAAGACACAGAGGCCCGGACTGGTCAGGAATATACCAACACGACAACGTAATATTTTCCCACGAAAGATTGGCAATCGTAGACCCAACCTCTGGGAAACAACCATTATTCACAAAAGACGGCAAAGTGGCTTTAGCTGTAAACGGTGAAATATATAATCACCAGGAATTGAGATCAGAATTTCCTGACTATGAATTCTTGACCCAATCTGACTGTGAAGTTATTTTGGCATTATACAGAAGAGATGGGAAAAATTTCTTGGAAAAACTAAACGGAATTTTCGCTTTCGCATTATACGATGAAGAAAATGATGCTTACCTCATCGGTAGAGATCATATGGGAATTGTTCCTTTATACATGGGTTGGGACAAAAACGGTAGCTTCTATGTCGCTTCTGAATTGAAATCCCTAGAGGGCGTTTGTAACAAAATTGAAGAATTCTTACCAGGACATTTTCTTTACAGCAAAGATGGACAAGCCTTGCAACAATGGTACAAAAGAGACTGGACAGATTTCGAGAACGTGAAAGATAACGAAACGGATATCGCTGCCATCCGAAAAGGATTGGAGGAAGCGGTCCATAGACAATTGATGAGCGATGTGCCTTATGGTGTTTTACTTTCCGGCGGTTTAGATTCTTCCATCATCGCAGCTGTGACGGCAAAATACGCAAGACAGAGAATCGAAAGTGGTGATACACAAGAGGCTTGGTATCCAAGATTACACAGTTTCGCTGTGGGATTGGAAGGTTCTCCTGATCTGGTAGCGGCCAGAAAAGCGGCTGACCATATTGGATCTGTTCACCACGAGATAAAATACACCGTTCAAGAAGGTTTGGACGCGATCAAAGATGTGATCTACCATTTGGAAACTTATGATGTGACAACTATTAGAGCTTCTACACCGATGTATCTTTTGGCAAGAGTCATAAAATCTATGGGCATCAAAATGGTGTTATCAGGAGAAGGGTCGGATGAGTTGTTCGGAGGCTATTTGTATTTTCACAAAGCACCATCCGCTCAGGCATTCCATGAGGAAACGGTTAGAAAATTAGGAAAACTGCACCTTTATGATTGTTTAAGAGCCAACAAATCTCTGATGGCCTGGGGAATCGAGGGCCGAGTTCCTTTCCTCGATAAAGAATTTATGGATATTGCAATGACCATCAATCCGAAAGATAAGATGATCACACCGGACAGAATGGAAAAATGGGTTCTCAGAAAAGCTTTTGAAGATCTGTTGCCAGAAAGCATCGCCTGGAGACAGAAGGAGCAGTTCAGTGATGGTGTAGGTTACTCTTGGATCGATACCTTGAAGCAAGTGGCCGAGGATGAAGTAACAGACGAAATGATGGCAAATGCTAAATTCAGATTCCCGATCAACGTGCCGATGAGCAAAGAAGAATACAGATACAGAACGATCTTCGAAAGTCATTTTCCAAGTGATTCTGCAGCAAGTTGCGTTCCTTCTGTTCCATCCGTAGCTTGTTCTACGCCTGTCGCGTTAGAATGGGACGAAGCTTTCAAAAATGCCAACGACCCAAGCGGAAGAGCGGTAAAAGTGCACGAAACAGCCTATTAATAAATTATTTAACTAACTATTACCAACGGAAAACCACAAGTCTGGACTTGTGGTTTTTTTATTTTTATATTAAAAATAAAGTAAATATTTTAATAATTTCTTTTGTAAGTATTTCCAGGATTAAGGAACTTGGCTTTCTCACCATCATCAATACGGAACAAAGTTTTGAGGCTGACATTCTTTCCTTTCGGTTTGGGCAGATAACACATGAAATGCAAATGTGGCCCGGTATTCCATCCTGTATTTCCACTCAGTGCAATAGTCTGCCCTTTTTCTACTTTATCACCGAATTTCACTTTAGCGCCATTCATCCTGATGTGATAATACTCTGCGATAGTACCATCCGAATGAATGACCTTGATGTAATTACCCTGATTTACACAAGATTTATCAGGACATCCTGTATTGCTATCTTGTTTTAATTCTATCACATAACCTTCTCTTGCAGCTAAAACATTTGTTCCCTCTGGCATTTTGAAATCGAGTGCATTCTGATTCTGATGTGTTTGCCATCCATTATACCCCTGTGAAAGTAAAAATTTTTCTCTTTTTTCGTAGGGAAGATCATATTCGTAATCCACATCATAATCCTCTTTCCAAATATTACCCGTAGACATTCTAAAGAAAGGCACTTTTGTATTTACCTTAAAAAAAGAAATATCTTTTATAGCAAATGGCTTGTTCTTGTCTAGCGGAACAAATTGTGCCAGCTTCTGTTTAAATGTATTACCCTCGATCACATATTGTTTCTTGAAACGCTCCCCAACAGCACGCATATTCTCCCCATTTGGTTGCTCAGAAAACTCAAAAGAATAAGGAAAAGCATCACTGTTATCCATAAGCATAGTAATCGTATCTTCTTTCTTCTGATAATAAAGCTTGAAATTATAGACAACCTGAGAAAATAGAAAACTATTATTAAAAATAATTATTAAGTAAATTAATTTTTTCATACTTCAAAATAAAGCCTCATTGATGAGGCTTTGGTTTAATTATCACTTTGGTTTTACCATTTACCTTGCACTTCTGTCTTGGCTGGTCAACCCATTAATGCCATAAAACTCTATTTTTTCTATTTTTCTATTCGCTAGAAAATCTTTGACTTCCTGTGTTAGTTCCCCATGATATTTTAAAGTAAGCTGTCTCAGTTCGTCAGGAATTTGATCCTGGAAAGTTATCATAATGTAGGGAGATAAATAATTATTCTTCTCGGCAACAATAAAATCATCGAGATTTGTAAAATTTAGAATAATACCATAAATTTTAGGACTCAGACCTCTTTCACGGTAATTATAATTATCAACTTTAGCACCTCTCTTTTCTATTACAGATAGAAATTCTGAAAAGTTTTTTTTATAGAATTTTTGTTTTGATAATGCTATTTGTTGCAACTGTGGCACAGCTTTATTATAGGCATTGACGTATCTCTCTTTATTTTGTGATTTATAAAACTGAAATACGAAAAAGATTAATACAATTGGTAACTTATTTATAATTGTTTTCATAATAGGATATTTTAAGGGCATTTAGTTATTTTAAGACCTGTTTTAGGTGTTCCATTTCCTCCTGAAACAGTAATTGTTTCAATATTAACATTCACTTTCTTTAAATTGCCATTAGCATCTACTTTTGCAAGGCTTATACCTGTATTGAATTTGCTCAAAACATAGGCTAAAGCCATTGCTGATGAAGAATAATATTCATCGGTAGTATTTTGGTAAGTACCAATATTAGCATAGTCCACAGCTTTTTTATACTCTATTCCAAGTGTACTATTTTCTATAAACATAGCGGTAGTGTCATTATAATTTTCACTCTTAGGATGAAGGTTCACAAAATTTTGTGCCATGGCTTTACTATGCACTACTAAAGCATAGACTTCTGCATCTCCAAAATAACTACCATACACAAAACGAGATTCTAAATATTGGCTACTTGGGAACTTTAAAATGAAATTATAAAAGTCCCCAGCTGACGGCGTCCCATAGCTCCCATTAGGATGACTATGCCCATCTGCTACATAATCTCCAGACATTACAGGAGGTATAGTCCCTGAGTGTTGATCTCCTTCTTTTGGAGGTGTTACATTATAACTATTACCATTTTTTCCCACAGAGACAGCAAACTCATTAGTTGCATTTCTTTTAGATTTTAACACAGCATCCATTTTAGATTTTACTTCCGAGTTCTTTAAAATGTTATTAGCACTCGTTATTGATGTTTTTGCGCAAGGATCATTTGCAACAATCACAACACCGCCACCGCCATTTGTAGGGCAATTTCTAACTTGCTTCCCCATCAAGCTTCCAGGGCAGCTTATCATAATCCATTGAGTGCAGTTTCCTGTATCTGGGTCTACGCTGACACAATAAGGGCATTGGGAACCACCACTGGGACCGCTGGGGCCACCCGGGCCGTCTGGGTCATCACCAGCAGTTCCAGTTCCACCTCCACCTCCGGCACCACCACCAGGTATCCCGCCACCATTACCTCCAGGTCCTCCACCAGGTCCACCAGGAGTAGAAGGACAATCCGGGCATGGCTCTGGCGGAGGTGGGCATTCTGGATTACCAGCAGCGTAAACTACCGTATTTTCGAGAGTTCCTTCTAAGGAATAGGTTTTCTTGTTTCCAGAAAATGTCAGATAATCATTATTACCATTCAATAACCATTCAACTGTTGGTTCATAAACGATTACTTTCGCATCAGAGGCATCTGTATTATCTGTTCTCACTTCCAGGTTATATGTTTCAGAACCATATTCTGCATATGGGCTTACTGAGAATGTATAATAAACCTCATCTGTGCCATTAGTCGTTTCAATAATGTAGTTGGTATTGATCTCCCCAAATACAGTTTCTGCCTTCCCCATTGCTGAAGAGTGAATTCCCAAAGGAACTTTGAAGTTATTGGTCTTTGCCTGCAGGGCATTCATGACCTTTGGAATCTCGGACTTCGGGACGACCCGGAATTTTAAGGCTTGCTGATCATTGTTGGTCTCATTGGTGTTGAAATTCTCATTTCTACAGCCAACCATCAGGAATGCCAGACAGGCAAACCATAGTAAATAGGTTTTTTTCATCGATGTTGTGTTTTTAGATTATAAATATAAATATTTTTTCAAATATATAAAATAATTTTAAATAACGCATAAATGCGTTTATTAATTTATCAATCAACTCTCACATTTGCTGAGTGAATAATGTAAGAGATATAGAATTTATAAAGGCTTTTGGTATTAATCTTAAAAAATTAAGGACCGAAAATAAAGTATCTCAAGAAGAGTTAGCAAATTCTTCGGATATTCCAATTTCTCAAATAGGAAGAATTGAAAGAGGTGAAATCAATACAACAATTAGTACTGTTTATGCAATCTCCAAAGCCTTAGAAATAAACATCAAAGAACTTTTTAATTTCACTATAGAAAGAGAGCAATAATTAATTGCTTGATCTGATAAGGATAGCATTTAAAATAAAAACAAACAAAAACCACAAACTTAGGCTTGTGGTTTTTGATTTTTTGCTTGTAATTGTTTGGCTCTTTTTTTCCGCCTTTCATAGATGACTTCTGTGATCTTCCCGCCGACCCAGGAGAATGGGAAGAATATCAGGAATATCGATATCTTATAAAAGACAGGATGATATGGATAAAGGATGATATCCAACATCGCAATGAACAGCATGATAAAGCCTATCAGAATGGCGTATGCTACTTTGGCATATTTTACGATTATAGCCGTTACCACACCTCCGAAAGTCACGCCCAATCCTCCGAAAAATAAAAGTGCTATATAGAAAGAATCTTTCCCCTGCACAGACTGCAAGAGCAGTTCCCAATGGCTGAAGGGCGCAAACTGCTTGTAGGTGATCCATGAGGAGTCCAGCTTTATCCCTAATGTGATAATGAGAGCGGCCACCAGCAAACCGGCCAAAACACCTAATGTATTCCTAAGAAAACTCATTTTTAATCTTTGTAGGCGATCATAGAGATCTCCACATCTACATTTTTCGGAAGGCAAGATACCTGCACGGTCTCTCTTGCCGGGAATTGGTCATTATTGAAATATGAAGCATAAATCTCATTCACCACTGCAAAATCATCCATATTTTTCAGGAAGATAGAGGCTTTCACGACATTCTCAAAACCCATATCAGCCGCTGTTAAAATGGCTTTCAGGTTTTTCATCACCTGATGTGTTTCTTTCTCGATACCTTCTACCAGTTTTCCAGTTTCCGGATCTACAGGGATCTGCCCTGATATGTACAAGGTCCCATTGACCAAAGTGGCCTGTGAATATGGTCCGATAGCAGCCGGAGCGTCTGGGGTATGAATGATCTTCTTCATTTTAAAAACTTAAATTTTTACAAAACTATACAAATTTTCCTTAAATCCTAAAAAGTACTGTTAGGTTGTGTGAAACTTCTCTCTTTATATTTCACCGCATCTTTCAGGATATTGGCCTTGATCCCGATAAAGAAGTCGTAAACCTTATATTGCCCAAAGGGAACCCAGTTGAATGTAATGGTAAAACTACGCTGATCCCTGGCAAAGCCAAGTCGGGTGTAGCCCAGTTCTTTGGTCTGTATGTCGTAATTGGTGCTGGCATTGATGTTCCAATAGGGAGTCAGTTTTATGCTTCCGTCCAGACCAAGCGATGCCACTTTGGTAGCCAATCTTGTAAGTCCTCTGGTGTAGGAATAGTTGGCATTCACATTCAAGGTCCAACTCGGCCGATAGTGGGCATAGTTATCATCATCGAAGAAATAATTCTCATTCCGGATCTCTCCTTTCTTCTTATATTTCTTGGATAATTCTTCTTTTTTTCCAAATATAGCCTCACTCATTGGATAAGACAACTGGAAGTTGATCCCCTGTAAACTAAAGTGTCCGAAATTTTCTGTTCTTACCCCCACATCACTTCCTTCAACAAAGACAATCTCATAAGGCTCGATGGTCATGCTGGAGTTGACATTCAGCTTATTATTAAAGAAAGAAGATTGTGCACTGACACTGAAAACCGACCATTTGTATTTTTCTGCGGCAAAGTTGTAACCTCCGGAAATATTTAGATTTTCAAAGATCTTCACTTTTTTCACCCCTGTAGAATCGGTTTTTGATTTTACTTTCATTTCCAGGTTATTTGATATATTGAAGCCCATGGTTTGGGTTAGCCCAGTAGTTGGCGCTCCATAGATGCCACCGTCGAATATGGAATAGGCCGTCATTTCCCCTCTCGCATTAGAATAGTCCTTGAAATAGCCCCAGCTTCTCTCACCAAAATCCGGAGAATAGGTAAAACTGAAACTTGGTGTCACCATGTGACGGATCGCCACAATCGGAGAATTCTTGCTGAAGTTCTTCTGACCATATAAAACCGTCTGCAAACTTGCACTCGTAGAGAATGTAGAGTAGCCTGCAATATTGCTCCTGTACTTATCTTCCACCAGATTGGTCAACGGATTATAGCTTTTTTCCAAAGTTTTGGTCGTCAAAACATTATCTGCATTCGCTGCCAAAGTAAAGGTAAAATATTTCGCAACGGTAGTATTGGTGGAAAGGGAAATATTGTTTTTAGCACCGGTTTTCAGGTCTTGCCACATTTGCTGTTTGAAAATCTCATCTTCTGTAGTGGTCACATAATTACTCAATGCAAACCCTGTGTTGACATTGATGTTTTCCAACAACCCTGTTCGCACACCCGTTTTCGGCTTGAAAAGGTAAAACTGATTGACAGCGATGGTCATATCCGGCAAACGAAGATCGGTAAGCCCTGTTCTAAAGTTTTGGTTATAGGCAGCACTGGCACTGATGGTGATGGGTAGTTCCAGGAATCTTTTGGTTATGTTGATTCTGGAGGTTTGGGTTGCATTCAGCGCGTTCCCGTTGAAGATGTAGTTGTTATTAACCGTATTGGTATAAAAGGAACTACTGCTCACGATATCCACACTGGCATTGAAAGTGAAATAAGGATTGGCCTTAGAGTCCTGAGAATGTCTCCATGCGATCCTGAAGGTCTTTGTTTTGGAATAATCTTCCAGACCTTTTATCCCACGAACCGTGTAACCATAATCTGCTGCAAAGTTTCCTGAATACCGGTATTTCTTAAGATAGTTAAGTTCCGGCTTCAAATTCCAGCTTCCTTTGGTATAAAGGTCTGAAAGTATCTTCAGATCAAAATGGTCTCCCAGTGGCTGATAATAGCCCAGACCATTCAGAAAAAACCCAACATCCTGCCTCTCTCCAAAACTCGGGATCAAAATCCCGGCGGATCGTTTATCTGAAAAAGGAAGAATCGCAAATGGCATAACCAAAGGCGTAGGAACCTGTTCTATAAATACCTGTATCGGTCCCGTGATGATCTGCGAGTTATTTTTCCCTTTTAGAAGTTTTATCATACGGGCAGACATATGATAATCTGGAAGTGTATCTTTTTTCTTAATGAAATAGTCATCTGTAGTGTACATTGCTCTACTCATCACATAGACCGTATCGTTATATTTTTTGGTCTTCTGGGCCACGATCACGCCTTCATTTTCTTCCGTCCTTGCATTGAAGGCAACGGCCTGCTTGGTCTTTATATTATAAATAACCTCACTGTATTCGAATTTTTTTCCACCCTGGGTTGCCACTGCCGGTGTGATGATCTTTCCTTTTCCGTCCTGCTCTCCCCTCGCGTAGATCTTCCCTGTCTCCCATTCGAACCTGATATAATCAGCATCGATCTGCATATCCTGATAGATGATCTGGGCATTTTTATAAAGGGAAGTCTGCTTGTTCACAATGGAAGAGGTATTTCTCCTTTCCGCTTTCATTTTCACAACATCCTCCAATTCTTCTTTGGGAAGAATCGTATCTTTTTTCACACCTAAGGAATCTTTGGATATGGTTATAGAATCACGAATATCACTTTTTCCATCAATATTTTTAGGCACAGTTTGTGATAAAATATTGTTAAAAATTAGGATATTTAAAATTAGTAATATACTTTTGAAAATACTTCGAGCCAATGCAGTTATTCTGAAATTGGGTTCAAAATTAATTAAATTTTAAGGATTAAAATGACCAGCTTCAAATTTTATAACAAAATTTTCTTTCTGTTAACATTTTTTATCGGTTTTAGCAGTTTTTATTCACAGAAAAAATTCACTTTGGTACTAGATGCAGGTCACGGCGGGAGCGACATTGGTGCCAATAGGACTTATAGCGACATTGGTTCTGTCCAAGAAAAAAACGTAACATTGGCCATCGTTCTAAAATTGGGAAGAATGTTGGAAAAAAACAAAGATTATAAAGTTATCTATACCCGAAAAATAGATGAATATCCATCATTGACCAACAGAACAACTCTTGCCAACCGCAGCAAAGCGGATCTTTTCATCTCTGTCCATGTCAATTCTTCTCCCAGCAAAAGCGCTACGGCACAAGGAACAGAAACTTTCGTTCAGGGACCTAATCAGAACAAGGCCAACCTGGATGTTGCGAAAGCTGAAAATGATGTGATATTCCTGGACGAAAAAGATAAAGAGAATTTCGCATCTTACAATCCAAGCTCTCCAGAATCTTTAATAGCGCTGAAAATTCAGCAAAGTAAATATTTGGAAGCCAGTCTTATTATTGGAGGTCTGGTAGAAGAGAATTTTGTAAAAAAAGACAAAAGAATGTCTCGTGGCGTGAAACAAGAAAACCTGCACGTGCTAAGAATGAACGCAATGCCTTCTATCCTAATAGAAACTGGATTTGTAAATAATGCTGATGACGCGCGTTATATCTCGACCGAAGAAGGACAACAAGCCATCGCTGAGAGTATCTATAACGCAATAGTAAGTTATAAAAAACTGGTGGACAGGAACGTAAAAGAGCCTGAGCCTGAAAAACCGGCAGAACAACCCCTGAAAAATGATTTCAGAATATTATTAATGAGCAGTCCTACGAAATATACCGAAGACGACCCTGCTCTGAAAGGTTTGAAATATATTCTCCCAATCAAGGAAAATGGATTCTATAAATATTATTATGGAACCACCAACTTCGCCTCTGTAAAAGATACGAACCTGAAAACAGCCAGAGATGCCGGATTTAGGAATTCTATGGCGATTAGCTTTGTTCCAAATCAGACTTTAGGAATGGGTTATTACACTATAGAAATATATACCGGAAAAGACAAGCTAGATTCCAAATCTGTTATTATGAAATCTCTTCCAGACATTACCAGAAATAAAGAAAGTGGCATCTTTTATTACACCAATGGAAAATACAAAACCCTGGAAGAAGCTGTAACCGCCCAAAAAGAATTGGAAAGCAAAGGAATTACCAATACTGTCATCGAGAAAAAACTGAAATAGATAAAAACGATTTGTGAAAGGTAGAGAGTTTCTCTACTTTTGCAGTCCGTAAAACGAATGGCCTATTCGTCTAGTGGTTAGGACTCAAGATTTTCTTTCTTGCAACAGCGGTTCGATTCCCCTATAGGCTACAATTTCGATAGAAATAACAAAAGCCCTTAATTTCTTAAGGGCTTTTGTTTCACCAAAATAAACTATAAAAATATTAAGCAATAAACAATCCTGCAATCGTTGCTGCATCCGTTCCGCTCATTACTTCGTCATAAGCTGCAGAACCAGCTTCTGGTCCAAATGCACTTGCAGTATTGAATCCCGCTTGATTCGTAACACCTTCTCCTGCATAAACAGGATTGGTCGCTGCTGGCATATTTCCGCCATTTGCCAGTTCTATCCAACCTTTGTTGGCTCGCATTCTTCTAACTTGCGATGCATGTCTGGCTTCCACAGAATGGATCTGAAGCGCAGCCGTTAAAACATCTTTGTTAGACATTACATTCCCCGCCTGTCCTTTGTAAGCTCTCACGCCTGTATCTTCAAAGGCTTGAGCCAAAATGAGAAATTGTTGATAATCAGTAAAAGGAGAAAAATTCCCTTTAGCTGTGAAATCGAAAGTAGGTTTTGCTTTTGGGGCTTCGCCAAGTGATGTTAATGCTGATTTCAGAAAAGCAACGTGTGCCGTTTCATGTTTTGAGATTTGGGAGAAAACAGTTCTGTCTGTAGTCGGAATCAGTCCAGATGTGGCCAATCCCATTCTATAATATTCATCTTCCAAATATTCTAAGGTTAATGCCAATTGCAAAGCGTCTGTCAATGGACTTTTGAAAGCCATTGTAGAAGTTGTGCTGGTTGTCTCAGCTTGTAACGGTGTTGACATTAATACGCCTAACCCAAGAGGAACCGCTGCAATGGCCGCTTTTTTTCCAAAGTTGGAGATGCCTGTGATTGTTTCTAATCTTGTCGCTTCTTTTGTGAAAAATTTATCATCAGAGAGCTTATCTAATATTTTAAGAATGTTCATAATAATTGATTTTGAAATTAATAATTAACTAATACCTCTCTCTTTCCAAGTGAATGGCGTTTTGAAAAATCCTCCAGCAGCTGCTACAATATCTTTCGGTTCTTTGGCAAGGTCTAGCCCCATCGCATTGATGACATCATCTCCAGAGAAATCTGCAGATCTTGGATTGATAAGGTCTCGGATTGCCGCAGCGTGTCTCGCTTCTACGGAAACTATTTTTCCTGCAATTACCAAGTAATCTGCATTGGTAATATATTTCCCAGCGCCATTGTAAGCTGCCACTCCGGTATCTTCCAAAGCTTTTGCCGTAGCAAGAACAGAAGTTCTGCTTTTAAAATCTACATTAGGATACTGAAATTCTAAAGTTGGAAGAATATCGTTTGGAGCCGCACCACCAATTGCTGCTTTGAAGAAATCCCTGTGAATCACTTCGTGGTGATAAAGGTCTGTAAACACTTGTTTTTCAGCATCTGAAATCCCTGTATAGAAACTATTAACGACTTTGGTGTAGAAATCCGCTTCCAGTTGCTCCAATGCATAAGCGTAATTCAGAACCCCTACATCACCTTTACCTAGATCGAACACATTGTTGCCATTGTCGATAATAAAATCATCATCATCGTTACATCCAACCAGGGCAAGACCCGCAATGGCAAGCCCAACTCCGCTGAGTTTCAAAAAATTTCTTCGGTTGGTATCCAAGGTCGCACCTTGATTCGATACACTGATTGTTTTTTTCATAATATTTTTTTTTAATGTTTGGTTAATTCTAATTCAGAAAAGCAACATCAGAAATGATGTTGCTCCTCAATCACCTAAGGCATCAGAACTGTATCTATCACGTGGATCACTCCATTAGATTGGTTAACATCTGATATGGTCACTTTCGCATCATTTCCTTTTTCATCTTTTATGTATAAATCTTTTCCTTTGGTCCAAAAGGTTACATCTTCACCTTCTACGGTTTTCATCACGGCTTTTCCATTGCCAGCTTTCACAGTTGCCCAGATTTGTTTTGCACTGTATTTTCCGGCAAGCACGTGGTAGGTCAAAATCTTGGTCAGCATTTTTTTGTTTTCAGGCTTTACCAGATTCTCCACAGTTCCTTTTGGAAGTTTCGCAAAAGCTTCATCTGTTGGTGCCAAAATGGTAAATGGACCTTTACCTTGTAATGTTTCTACCAATCCCGCTGCTTTTACTGCTGCAACCAGAGTTGTGTGGTCTTTCGAGTTCATAGCGTTTTCAACAATATTTTTTGATGGATACATTGCCGCACCGCCCACCATTACTGCTTTTTCGGTCGATGTCTGCGCAGCCATATTTCCACTGAATGAGAATGATATGATCATCATCCCAAAAGCCGCGATTTTCAATTTTGAATTCATTTCGTTTATTTTATAATTAATATTAAATGATTGATAATATTACTTACGACATCGGCAACGATTTAGATTTATTAATTTTAATAATTCAATGTAATTTTATATAAATCATTATCAGTCAGTGCATTAATTTTTAAAATAAATTTCTATAATGAGAATTAACCGTGAATTTTGTAGAATCTCTACTCTCTCAATATCAATTATATATATTGTATCAAATATTTGATTACATTTGAATTGAAAAATATTCGATATAAAAACAACCTATTCGGAAGAGCAACTTATCGTTCTATTAAAACAAAAGGACGAAAATGGTTTCCATTACCTGTACGATCACTATTCTGGTGCTTTGTATGGTGTAATCTTGCGGATAGTCCACTCAAAAGAATATACAGAAGAAATCATTCAGGATGTTTTTGTTAAAATCTGGAATTCCATTTCTCAATATGACTCATCAAAAGGTAGATTCTATACCTGGATGATTAATATTGCAAGAAATACAGCCATCGATTATCTAAAATCAAAAGCACACCAAAACGAATTGAAAAACCAATCGATTCCTGATTTCGTATATAACTCTGCAGACCTTTCAACGACTGATGATTTCCCCGACTACATAGGGCTTACCAGTATGCTGGAAGGTCTGGAAAGCGACAAAAAGGAATTGATAGAACTAGCCTACTATCAAGGATTTACACAAAGCCAAATATCCGAAAAACTAAAAATACCGCTGGGAACCGTAAAGACAAAGTTGCGGAACGCATTGATAAAATTAAAGGACTTGTTAAAAGATTATCGTTAAAAATTGAACACTAAAGAATACATATCATCCGGAATACTAGAATCTTACATTCTAGGTCTTGCTTCTCTTGAGGAAGCAGGGATTTTGGAGTGTGTGATGAAGAATAATGCAGAAGTGAGAGCCGCTTTCGAAGAAACTCAAAAAACTTTGGAAGACCTCGCAACTGCACAGGCAATAACACCTCCAAACGATCTAAAATCAACAATTTGGAATAAGATCCAGCAGGAGCAGATTATTGAATCTAAAGAAAAACCGACTCTTAAAATTGCACAACCTGAAACTAAAAACATCAATTGGCAGAAATATGCTATTGCGGCTTCGGTTCTATTCTTAATAAGTATCATTGGGAACCTCCTTTGGATTGATGACATTTCCAAAAACAAAAAAGAAATCGTAGAACTACAGACACAAAAAAAATCTCAGGACATAGCGTTGCGAACTTCTCAGGAAAAATTAGCCATCTTGTCCAACCCCAATATTTTGACAGTTCCGCTGAAAGGTGTGGAAAAACACCCGGATTCCAAAGCAATTGTTTATTGGGACAAAACATCCAAAAATGTTTATCTGAACGCTGAGAGTTTACCAAAAACGCCTTCTGGAATGCAATACCAGCTTTGGGCCATCGTAGACGGCAAGCCTGTAAGTGCAGGAATGTATAGTGAAGAAAAAAATACAAGAATTATTTTGTCCAACATCCCGAATGCGCAAGCCTTTGCCATAACCCTTGAAAAACAAGGAGGTAGCGAATCTCCAACTATGGAAAACATGGTTGTGATTGGAAACATCTGATCAGGAATAGAAAAAAAGTTTATAAAAATATTTCAAAAAATTTTGAATTTTAAAAAATATACATACTTTTGCAACGCCTTAAAGGAGAAAATAAAGATACCCAATCTTCATAATTAGAATGATTTTAAATCATAGATTATCTTCAACCTGGCAACACTAAATTAATTTTAAAAAAAGTTTGCAAATTAAAAAATAGTTTTTATCTTTGCACCCACATTTGAACGATATGGCAAATCATAAATCAGCACTTAA
>Ga0302347_1001462_pt1 | contig 28284 bp, 27 predicted proteins | sample PhyWR1_FD_202178 | JGI IMG/M metagenome (GOLD analysis project Ga0302347, IMG submission 202178) | Leaf surface microbial communities from wheat plants in UC Gill Tract Community Farm, Albany, California, United States - DLSL W.R1 (v2)... | ecosystem: Host-associated > Plants > Phyllosphere >...
ACGGTTTCTGAAATCCGGATCACACCTTCACACAGCGATGCTTTATTAAATTCGAAATCGGCCAACGACCGCATAATTTACCCCAATAACGGTATTTTTGTGGTGGCGAGTTTAATGATGATGTAGAGCACCACCAGCCCCGGCAGAAAGGCAATAATGCCTGCTTGCCGGCTGCGCGGACAACAATGACCGGACGCAACAAAACCCAAAACAATATCCATAATAACGCCAAATAGCGTCTCAGTCAGCCGCCAGCCTGATACCCGACATAGCCGATAGTGCGTTATTGCTGTGCCTCTGACACGTTATTCCTGCGGACAAAACTGCCCCAGCGTCAGGCGATCGTTACCGCCATAATCCCGGTACGTTTCCACCTGCTGATAGCCCGCCGCGTTAAAGAGAGCCCGTACGGCTTCGCCCTGCTGCCAGCCATGCTCGACTAACACATAGCCTGCCGGTAGCAGGTGTTCCCGCGCGGTGGTAATGATGTGCGCGAGGTCGGCCAGCCCCTCCTGCCCTGCAACCAGCGCGCTTTTGGGCTCAAAGCGCACATCCCCCTGCCCCAGATGCGGATCGGCCTCATCAATATAGGGGGGGTTACTCACGATAATGGCGAAACGTTGCCCGGAAAGCGCACTGAACCAGTGACTCTGCATCAGCGTCACGTTGCGGATATCCAGATGCTGCGCATTGCGTGTGGCCAGCGCCACGGCGTCAGGATGGAAATCCACCGCCGTAACAGCACAATCCGGACGCTCGGTCGCCAGCGCCAGGGCAATGGCCCCGGAACCGGTGCCAAGATCGAGGATCTGACACGGCTCAGCAGGGAGGCGTACCAGCGCCTGTTCGACCAGGCATTCGGTGTCCGGGCGCGGGATCAGGGTTGCAGGAGAGACAAACAGCGGCAGCGACCAGAACTCACGCTGACCGGTCAGATGCGCGATGGGTTCACCCCGCTCGCGCCGCCTCAGCAATGCTTCCAGCTGCTCAAGCTCGGTGGTCTTCAGCATGGTTTCGGCAAAGGCGAGAATAAATGTTCTTGCCCGCCCGGTAACGTAGCCCAGCAAAATCTCCGCGTCGCGGCGTGGACTTTCGCTGGCGCGCAGTCTGTCAACGGCCAGCCGTAACCACTGCTGAAAATCCATCATTCCTGATCGGCCAATGCCGCCAGTTGATCGGCCTGGAATTCCTGCACAATAGGCTCAATCAGCATATCCAGCTTGCCTTCCATCGCTTCATCCAGACGGTATAGCGTCAGGTTGATACGGTGATCGGTCACGCGGCCCTGCGGGAAATTGTAAGTCCGGTTACGGTCACTGCGATCGCCGCTGCCGAGCAGGTTACGACGAGTTGAGGCTTCGGCCTGCTGACGTCGGGCCACTTCTGCGGCGCGAATACGCGCTCCGAGCACCGACATCGCTTTGGCTTTGTTTTTGTGCTGGGAACGTTCATCCTGGCATTCCACCACAATTCCGGTCGGCAAGTGCGTAATACGTATAGCGGAATCGGTGGTGTTAACGTGCTGACCGCCCGCGCCCGAGGAGCGGAAGGTATCAATACGCAGATCCGCCGGGTTGATATCCGGCATTTCTGCTTCCGGCAACTCTGGCATCACCGCGACGGTACAGGCTGAGGTATGAATGCGGCCCTGGGATTCTGTCGCCGGGACGCGCTGCACCCGATGACCGCCAGATTCAAATTTCAGGCGGCCGTAAACGCCATCGCCGCTGATTTTGGCAATCACTTCTTTATAACCGCCGTGTTCGCCTTCGTTAGCGCTGATGATCTCCACGCGCCAGCGGCGGGATTCGGCATAACGGCTATACATGCGAAACAGATCGCCGGCAAACAGCGCCGCTTCGTCACCGCCGGTACCGGCACGAACTTCAACAAACGCATTGCGTTCGTCATCAGGATCTTTTGGCAGAAGCAACAACTGTAACTGCTGCTCAAGCTGCTCACTTTTTTCTTTGGCATCGCGCATCTCTTCCTGCGCCATTTCGCGCATTTCGGGATCGTCGAGCATCAGTTGCGCGGTTTCAATGTCTTCCTGAACCTGTTGCCAGTCAGTAAAGCAGCGTGAAACATCGCTAAGCTGCGCGTACTCCCGCGACAGCGCCCGGAACCGCTCCTGGTCGGCGATGGTTCCCGCATCGCCCAGCAGCGCCTGAACTTCTTCATGACGCTCGTGCAGAGCTTCCAGTTTAGCAACAATAGAAGGCTTCATAGGCGTTAATGCACCCTGTTATAAGAATGGTTGTGCTACTCCAGCCCGAGGCTGTCGCGCAAAATATGCAGGCGATCGTCATCCCCGTCACGGGCAGCCTGCTGGAGAGATTTGGTTGGTGCGTGGATCAGGCGGTTGGTTAATTTACGCGCCAGATCCTGCATAATGGCCTGCGCGTCGCCTCCCTGTTGCAGAGACGCCAGCGCTTTAGCCGTCAGTTCATCACGCACTGACTCGGCCTGGCTGCGGTACTCGCGGATGCTGAAGCTGGCGCTTTGCGCGCGCAGCCACGCCATAAACTCACTGGCTTCCTGCTCCACGATGGTTTCAGCCTGTACGGCGGCGGCTTTACGCTGCGCCATATTGTGCTGAATAATATTTTGCAAATCGTCAACGCTGTAGAGATACGCGTTAGACAGTTTGCCAACATCAGGTTCGACGTCACGCGGGACGGCGATATCTACCAGCAGCATCGGCTGGTTGCGGCGAGCTTTAAGCGCGCGCTCGACCATACCTTTACCGATAATCGGCAGCGGGCTGGCGGTGGAACTGATAATGATATCCGCTTCCTGCAAACGAACATCGACGTCACTTAAGGCGATGACTTCTGCGCCAACTTCATCCGCCAGCGCTTGTGCCCGTTCCCGGGTACGGTTGGCGATGATCATTTTGCTGACGCGATGCTCACGCAGATGTCGGGCCACCAGTTCAATGGTTTCCCCCGCGCCAACCAGCATCACGGTAACGGTAGAAAGCGATTCGAAAATCTGTCGCGCCAGCGTACAGGCGGCGAACGCCACGGAGACTGCGCTGGCACCGATGTCGGTTTCGGTACGTACCCGTTTGGCCACGGAGAAGGATTTCTGGAACACGCGTTCCAGTTCGCTGACGTTAAGATGCCCGCGCTCGGAGTCAGCAAACGCTTTTTTTACCTGGCCGAGAATTTGCGGCTCACCGAGCACCAGAGAGTCGAGGCCGCTGGCCACGCGCATCAAATGGCTTACTGCATCGTTGTCCTGATGCCAGTAGAGGCTATTGCGCACTTCATCTTCATTAAGATTATGATACTCGCACAGCCAGCGAATCAGCCTCTCACGCAGATCGCTTTGCTCCTCAACGCTCAGATAGAGTTCGGTACGGTTACACGTTGACAGCACTACGCCGCCCTGCACCATTGGCTGCGCCAGCAGGCTTTCCAGCGCCTGGTCGAGCGTATCCGGCGCGAACGCCACGCGTTCACGCAGTGCGACAGGTGCTGTTTTGTGATTGATGCCAAGCGCTAAAAGGGTCATGTGTGCGGGAGTAGTACCAGCGTTGATAAGGTTAGCCTGCACGCATCATACAGGATGCGCGGAATCAATAAAAGGGACGCTATCCTTTTGGAGTAATTAGCGATAATGGTATTTAAGATAACGTGAACGTAGACGGTATCTTACGGTAACGCTAGCATTAAGTGTTAACTCCGCAACGTACATCAAGGATTTACGATGATCAAAAGCCGTTTATTACGCCTGCTGCCGCTAACCGCGCTGGTTCTGAGCGCCTGTGTCTCTCATCAACCGAAAGGCCCGGCGACCAGCCCGGACTCGCCGCAGTGGCGTCAGCACCAGCAGGAGATCCGCCAGCTTAATCAGTACCAGACGCGCGGAGCGTTTGCCTTTATTTCCGATCAGCAAAAAGTCTATGCCCGTTTCTTCTGGCAGCAAACCGGCCAGGACCGCTATCGTCTGCTGCTCACGAATCCGCTGGGCAGTACTGAACTTGAACTGAAAGCCCAGCCAGGTTCAGTAGAGCTGGTGGATAACAAAGGTCAGCACTATACCGCCGATGATGCTGAAGAGATGATTGGTAAACTGACTGGAATGCCTATTCCGCTAAACAGTCTGCGTCAGTGGATACTGGGTCTGCCGGGCGATGCCACCGATTATAAACTCGATAGTCAGTACCGTCTGAGCGAAGTGAACTATGCGCAGAATGGCAAGACCTGGAAAGTGGTTTACAGCGGTTACGACAGTAAAACGCAGCCTGCCCTGCCGTCTAATATGGAACTGACGCAAGGTTCTTCGCGCATCAAACTCAAAATGGATAACTGGATCGTTAAATGACGTTACGCTTGCCCTCACCGGCGAAACTGAATCTCTTTTTGTATGTAACCGGCCAGCGTGCCGATGGCTATCACACGCTGCAAACGCTATTTCAGTTTCTCGATTACGGCGATACGCTAAGCTTCACACTGCGTCAGGATGGCCAGGTATGCCTGCTGACGCCGGTTGACGGCGTGCCGAATGACGAAAATTTGATCGTGCGCGCCGCCCGCTTGCTGATGCAGGCCGCGCAGCAAAGCCAGCGTCTGCCAGAAGGCTGCGGGGCCGATATCGGCATAGAGAAGCGTCTGCCGATGGGCGGCGGACTGGGCGGCGGTTCGTCAAATGCGGCAACGGTGCTGGTGGCGCTTAATGCGCTCTGGCGTTGTGGTCTGTCAGTCGACGAACTGGCCACGCTGGGTTTAACCCTCGGGGCAGACGTTCCGGTTTTCGTTCGTGGCCACGCCGCCTTTGCTGAGGGCGTCGGCGAAGTCCTGACGCCGGTGACGGTCGCGGAAAAATGGTATCTGGTGGCGCACCCCGGCGTCAGTATTCCGACGCCGTTGATTTTTAAAGACCCGGATCTGTTACGTAATACGCCAAAAAGGTCAATTGAAACGTTATTAAAATGTGAATTCAGCAATGATTGCGAGGTTATCGCAAGAAAACGTTTTCATGAGGTTGATGCGGCGCTTTCCTGGCTGTTAGAATACGCGCCGTCGCGCCTGACTGGCACAGGAGCCTGTGTCTTTGCTGAATTCGAGACCGAATCTGCTGCTCGTCAGGTGCTAGAGCAAGCCCCGGAATGGCTGCACGGCTTTGTTGCGCGTGGTGTGAACCACTCACCGCTTCAGCAAACCCTTTCGGAGCTCACTGAGTTTCGGTGACAACGTCACCCTGTTTCAGACGTTGCATCGCGCTCTTTAATACACCGTTTGGATGAAATTGTTCCTGGCCCGCACCGTTTTTGGCACATTTCATCCACCACTGGACGCATGCCTGAGGTTTTTCTCGTGCCTGATATGAAGCTTTTTGCTGGTAACGCTACTCCGGAACTAGCACAACGTATTGCCAACCGCCTGTACACTTCCCTTGGCGACGCCGCCGTAGGTCGCTTTAGCGACGGCGAAGTCAGCGTACAAATTAATGAAAATGTACGCGGTGGTGATATTTTCATCATCCAGTCCACTTGTGCCCCTACTAATGACAACCTGATGGAACTGGTTGTTATGGTCGATGCCCTGCGCCGTGCTTCTGCAGGCCGCATCACAGCCGTTATCCCCTACTTCGGTTATGCCCGTCAGGATCGTCGCGTACGTTCTGCTCGTGTGCCTATCACGGCGAAAGTCGTCGCTGACTTCCTGTCCAGCGTAGGGGTTGACCGCGTACTGACCGTTGACCTGCATGCTGAACAGATCCAGGGCTTCTTTGACGTACCGGTTGATAACGTATTTGGTAGTCCAATCCTGCTCGAAGATATGCTGCAACTGAATCTGGATAACCCGATTGTGGTTTCACCGGATATCGGCGGCGTCGTTCGTGCCCGTGCGATTGCCAAACTGCTCAACGATACCGACATGGCGATCATCGACAAGCGTCGTCCGCGTGCTAACGTCTCTCAGGTGATGCACATCATCGGTGACGTTGCTGGCCGCGACTGCGTGCTGGTTGACGATATGATCGACACCGGTGGTACGCTGTGTAAAGCGGCTGAAGCCCTCAAAGAGCGTGGCGCAAAACGCGTATTTGCCTACGCAACCCACCCGATTTTCTCCGGTAACGCGTTGAATAACCTGCGCAACTCCGTCATTGATGAAGTTGTGGTATGTGACACTATCCCGCTATCTGATGAAATCAAAGCGCTGCCGAACGTGCGTACTCTGACCCTGTCGGGTATGCTGGCCGAAGCGATTCGTCGTATCAGCAACGAAGAATCTATTTCTGCTATGTTCGAGCATTAATCGGGCCAGTATAAAAGACCCGCTACGGCGGGTTTTTTTATCTGTTATCTTTATTTGTATGACTAATGCCTCCGTTATCGGTGCCGTCACTGACTGATAATGCGCTCACGGACGATCACCCTGGTGAAAAATATTCTCTCTACACATGTGATGCCTTTTCGTGCGCTCATAGATGCGTGCTGGAAAGAGAAATATACCGGCTCACGCTTCATACGCGATGTGATTGCGGGTATTACCGTCGGTATTATTGCCATTCCACTGGCGATGGCACTGGCTATTGCCAGCGGCGTCGCGCCTCAGTACGGACTTTATACGTCTGCCGTCGCCGGCATTGTGATCGCCCTTAGCGGCGGGTCGCGCTTCAGCGTCTCTGGCCCGACCGCCGCCTTTGTGGTCATTCTTTATCCGGTTGCCCAACAATTTGGGCTGGCTGGCCTGCTGGTGGCAACCCTGATGTCCGGCGTATTTCTGGTTCTGTTCGGGCTGGCACGTTTTGGCCGATTAATCGAATATATCCCGCTTTCCGTCACCCTCGGCTTTACTTCCGGGATCGGCATAACTATCGGTACTATGCAGATCAAAGACTTTCTCGGTCTGCAAATGGCGCACGTACCGGAACACTATTTACAAAAAGTCGGTGCGCTGGCGATGGCGCTGCCGACGATCAACCCAGGCGACGCCGCTATCGGCATCGTCACTCTGGCCACGCTTATCTTCTGGCCGCGGCTGGGCATACGCGTGCCCGGACACCTCCCCGCGCTGCTGGCGGGCTGTGCGGTGATGGTCATTTTTAATCTGATGGGGGCTAACGTTGCCACTATCGGATCGCAGTTTCACTATGTGCTGGCTGACGGTTCAACCGGTAACGGAATTCCGCAACTGCTGCCGCAGCTCATCTTGCCGTGGGATCTGCCCGGATCCAGCTTTACCCTGAGCTGGAATTCACTGCAGGCGCTGCTTCCGGCGGCATTCTCAATGGCCATGCTGGGGGCAATCGAATCACTGCTTTGCGCCGTGGTGCTGGACGGTATGACCGGTACCAAACATAAAGCTAACAGCGAGCTGATTGGTCAGGGCCTTGGCAACCTTATCGCTCCGTTTTTTGGCGGCATTACCGCCACCGCCGCGATTGCGCGTTCAGCGGCAAACGTGCGGGCGGGTGCAACCTCCCCGGTATCTGCGATTATCCACTCAGTGCTGGTGATCCTCGCCCTGCTGGTGCTGGCTCCGCTACTTTCATGGCTTCCGCTTTCGGCAATGGCAGCGCTGCTGCTGATGGTGGCGTGGAATATGAGCGAGGCGCATAAAGTCATCAACCTGCTGCGCCGTGCGCCTGTCGACGACATCATTGTGATGCTCATCTGCATGTCGCTGACTGTACTGTTCGATATGGTGGTGGCTATTAGCGTGGGTATTGTGCTGGCGTCCCTGCTCTTTATGCGCCGTATTGCCCGCATGACGCGCTTTGCTGCGGTTAACGTTACTGTCCCGGACGATGTGCTGATCCTGCGCGTTATTGGCCCGCTGTTTTTTGCTGCGGCTGACGGGTTATTTACTGAACTGGAATCGCGCATTGCAGGCAAGCGCATTGTGATCCTGAGCTGGGACGCGGTGCCTGTTCTTGACGCCGGTGGTCTGGATGCTTTCCAGCGTTTTATTAGCAGACTGCCGGAGGGATGTGAACTGCGGGTGACCAATCTGGAGTTTCAGCCGCTGCGCACGATGGCGCGGGCAGCCATAAAACCGGTGCCAGGACGTCTGGCGTTTTATCCCGACCGCGATGCGGCTCTGGCGAACCTGTCGGCGTCAGCATAAAACCGAAAACGGCGCTCAACAGAGTGCCGTTTCTTTATGCCTGATTAGCTGGGGCGGCCGTCGCGACGACAGCGTTTATCGTAATGGCGAACCCACCAGTAGCGATCGCTAATTTGCTCATGCCCACCGATACGCGCGCCAGCTACCCACAGGATTGCACCAAGGAAGATACTAAAAACCGCGCCATGGGCAAAAAATTGTGGCAGGTTAAGCTGTGGTAGCTGATTTAAAATGGAATAGCCAACGCCAACTACCATCACCACCAGCCCTAACACCATCAGTGTGTTGCCGCATAACGAAGCGCTTTTACGTTTCATATGAACCTCCGGGTCGTCAGGTGGAAAGGAAACCCCTTTTCCGTATAGCTAAAGTATAGTCACCTGCCCCCTCGGGGATTGCGTAACGGATCACATTACCAAATATAAAGTCAACATAAATTTACAAACAAGCTATTGAATCGCATCAATTTCTAATAATTCAGCATGGCAATCATCATTAGCGCGCGGAATTTTGTCATTGCCCGCCGCAGACAGTACACTACGCGCATAATATCGACCCTTCGGGAATAAATACGTGAGCATAAAAATGATTGTCGGCCTGGCGAATCCCGGCGCGGAATATGCGCCAACGCGTCATAACGCGGGTGCCTGGTATGTGGATCTTCTGGCGGAACGATACCGCGCTCCTCTGCGCGAAGAAGGTAAATTTTTTGGCTTTACCTCGCGCATTTCGCTGGCAGGCGAAGATGTCCGTCTGCTGGTGCCAACCACCTTTATGAACCTGAGCGGCAAAGCCGTTGCCGCCATGGCGACCTTTTACCGCATTAATCCTGATGAAATTCTGGTGGCACATGATGAGCTGGACCTGCCGCCGGGGGTAGCCAAATTCAAGCTGGGCGGTGGACACGGCGGGCATAACGGCCTGAAAGATATTATCAGTAAACTGGGCAACAACCCCAATTTTCACCGCTTACGTCTCGGCATTGGTCACCCTGGCGATAAAGACAAAGTCGTCGGTTTTGTGCTGGGAAAACCCCAATCGGCTGAACAGAAGCTCATCGACGATGCAATTGACGAAGCGGTGCGCTGTACTGAGGTCTGGCTGAAAGATGGCCTGACTAAAGCAACTAACCGATTACACGCTTTCCGCGCGCAATAAGCCGCGATGTGCGGTATTTTTGTCTGGCTCAGTGTATAATGGGCAAAGCTATTTACTTTTCTACAATCTGTTATCAATAACAGGTTGATTATCAAGATATTAAGGTGATCTAAATCATGGGATTCAAATGCGGTATCGTTGGCTTACCTAACGTCGGAAAATCCACCCTGTTCAATGCGCTCACCAAAGCCGGTATTGAAGCGGCTAACTTCCCGTTCTGTACTATTGAGCCGAACACCGGTGTGGTTCCGATGCCCGATCCGCGTCTGGACAAGCTGGCCGAAATTGTTAAACCGCAGCGCATTCTGCCGACCACTATGGAATTTGTCGATATCGCAGGTCTGGTGAAAGGCGCGTCTAAAGGCGAAGGCCTGGGCAACCAGTTCCTGACTAACATTCGTGAAACCGAAGCCATTGGTCACGTTGTTCGCTGCTTTGAAGACGACAATATCATCCACGTGGCGGGTAAAGTTGACCCGGCAGAAGACATTGACACCATCAACACCGAACTGGCGCTGGCGGATCTCGACACCTGCGAACGTGCGCTGCACCGGGTATCCAAAAAAGCAAAAGGTGGCGATAAAGACGCTAAAGCTGAACAGGCCGCGCTGGAGAAATGTCTGCCGCAGCTGGAAAACGCCGGTATGCTGCGCGCGCTGGACTTAACTGAAGAAGACAAAGCGGCGATCCGTTACCTGAGCTTCCTGACCCTGAAGCCAACCATGTACATCGCTAACGTTAACGAAGATGGATTTGAAAACAACCCGTATCTGGACCAGGTCCGCGAGATCGCGGCGAAAGAAGGTTCTGTGGTTGTCGCCGTCTGCGCCGCTGTTGAATCCGACATCGCTGAATTAGACGATGCCGATCGCGACGAGTTCATGGCCGAGCTGGGCATTGAAGAGCCGGGCCTTAACCGGGTGATCCGCGCAGGCTACGAGCTGCTGAACCTGCAAACCTACTTCACCGCCGGCGTAAAAGAAGTTCGCGCATGGACCATTCCCGTTGGCGCCACCGCGCCGCAGGCCGCAGGCAAAATCCACACCGATTTTGAAAAAGGATTTATCCGCGCGCAGACTATCGCCTTTGAAGACTTTATCGCTTACAAAGGCGAACAGGGCGCGAAGGAAGCCGGCAAAATGCGCGCTGAAGGAAAAGAGTACATCGTTAAAGATGGCGATGTTATGAACTTCCTGTTTAACGTCTAAACTAAGTTGTCTCGTGAGGTTTTGCTAAACCTCATAAGATTACCTGGCGCAATAAAATCTACGCAGCCGCGTGGATTTTTTATTTCATAAAAGCCCCACGTTATCTCCCGTCGCGCCGCTAAAATTTACTGTCCGTATTTATTTCAGATTGTTGCTGTAGATCAATTAATGCGAATAAAAAAGAAAGTTAAGAAATTCGTAAATAGTTTATCGGCGATTGCCGCCATTTATAAAATTAAACGTTATTGCGTTGTATTGTGTCGTTTTTGTTTCTCATAGACGACAAATTACCTGTCATGATATAATGTAACGGAAAATACCCAGGTTAATAACCTGCCAAAATTGTAAATAAATTATCGAGGAGACCATTCCAGTGGGACGTAAATGGGCCAATATTGTTGCTAAAAAAACGGCTAAAGACGGTGCAACGTCTAATGTCTATGCAAAATTCGGTGTAGAAATCTATGCTGCGGCTAAACAGGGTGAACCCGATCCAGAATCAAACTCAGCGTTAAAATTCGTTATTGAGCGTGCGAAGCAGGCCCAGGTTCCAAAACACGTTATTGATAAAGCTATTGATAAAGCCAAAGGTGGCGGTGACGAAACGTTCGTGCCGGGACGTTATGAAGGCTTTGGCCCCAGTGGTTCCATGGTTATCGCTGAAACGCTGACGTCGAACGTTAATCGTACGATTGCTAATATCCGCAACATCTTTAATAAAAAAGGCGGTAATATCGGCGCAGCAGGCGCTGTTAGCTATATGTTCGACAATACGGGAGTCATTGTATTTAAAGGAACCGATCCCGATCGTATTTTTGAAATTCTGCTTGAGGCTGAAGTTGATGTTCGTGATGTAACGGAAGAAGAAGGCAACATCATTATTTATACTGAGTCTACGGATCTTCACAAAGGCATTGCTGCACTAAAAGCAGCTGGCATTACTGAATTTTCAACAACCGAATTAGAACTGATCGCCCAATCAGAAATTGAGCTTTCAGCAGAAGATTTAGAAACCTTCGAAGGGCTTGTCGATGCTCTTGAAGCGGATGACGATGTTCAAAAAGTCTATCATAACGTTGCTAACCTCTAATTATAAATTGTATTAGTCACAATGCGTTCTGACACATAGCCCTGGTTGAGAGTTACCGGTTTAAAAGGATGTCGAATCCTTATGCAAAACGTCAGGTAACTCTCATACTCTCCAATACCATGCTGTCATTCATGACAACTCAGTCTGGCAAAAGCGTCTTTGCGACAGCAAAGTTCAGCATCAAAAGCGCCAGTCCACGGTGGTGGACAGTGTGACAAACGGGCCAGCCAGCGTCCGGTTATGATGGTCGATGATGTCCCTGGCCGATAAATTTTCGTTATCCACCGTAGTATGCGCGTCTGAGATCAATACGGTGCTAAAACCCAGTTCTGGTGCAGCACGGCAGGTCGTATCAACACAAAATTCACTCTTCATGCCGACAATAACCAGTTGCTTTACCGCTCTCTCGCGCAACTGAGGCACTAGCCCGGTATCGCGAAAACAGCTGGGATACTTTTTGATAATGACACTATCCTGCTCAACATCCACGTTAAGCTCAGGCAGCAGATGTGTTAACGGGCTTTGCGCCGAGAAGGGAGAGCCGTCAGGCCCGGTATGACGGATAAAAAACATCGGGACTTCAGCCCGCCTCGCGTCGTCGATCAGCCGCCTGATATTGGCCAGCACAGCATCTGCGCGGTACGGGGAAACCGGCCCTCTGAATAGCCCCTCCTGCATATCAATAACAATTAGCGCGCTTTCAGATAAAATCATCGTGTGTCTCCATTCAGATAATATGAACGGAGAGCTGTTATTCCCCGTCCGGTGTGGCGAGGAATGAGGGTCTGCTATGTCAGGCGTCAGCCACAGATACACTCACACCGCCGCAGGTTCCGGTGGTGGTGAGGGGTAATGTTCGCTGAGCTGTAATAAGCATTATCAACCTGCAGGTAAGTGTTGTCCGGTAAAATAACGGCAACGTAGTTGGGGTTCTTTTTCTCTTATAACACCAACTAAGTATCTAATACAATTTTTTACCGTCCTGATCCACTGGTATCAACGCGCTAACCTGTGGTGATATGAGTATTCACTCATAAACGGGAGAAATAATGCGCAACCTTCCACCCACGGCCACGCTGCGCGCGTTTGAAGTCGCCACGCGTCACGCTACGTTTACCTCTGCCGCTGACGAACTGTGTATTAGCCAAAGCGCCGTCAGCCATCAGCTTAAAAACCTGGAAGATCTGTGGGGCCTGCAACTTTTTCAGCGGGGTAAAATCCTGCGCCTGACGCCTGCCGGAGCCGCACTGGCCCCGCTGGTACGCGAATTTTTCGGCAAGCTCGATACGACGCTTGCCGATTTGCGCGAACAACATGGTCGAGTGAAACTGCGGGTCAATACCACCTACTCCTTTGCCCTGAAATGGCTTCTCCCCCGCCTGCCCGATCTGGCCGGGCTACACCCGGAGATCCTCGTGTCGCTGGACAGTACCGATAAGGCAATTAATTTTTCCGGATCGGAATCTGATGTGGCGATCCGGTTTGGACACGGTAACTATCCGGCCCTTTTCGCCGAGTTTTTGTTCCGCGAGCAGATTTTTCCTGTCGCCAGCCCGGCATTGCTGCGGCGTTTTGGTACGCCTGCTGAACCTGCTGAACTGCTACGTTATCCGTAACTTACCCGCGAGGGTGCCGATCTGGTGCCGAAATGGAATGTCTGGTTTGAGTTTACCGGCCTCAATATTACCGCCCTACACGAAAGCGTGCGTTTTGCCGATACCAATATGACAATTGAAGCCGCGCTTCTGGGTCAGGGAATTGCGCTGGCGCGCAGCGGCCACGTAGAAAAAGAGCTTGCCGACGGTACGCTGACGCGGCTTTTTAACATCCCCTTCCCGTCTCCGGCGGCCTATTATTTTGTCTGTCCGCCGGGAATTGAAACTCAGCCGCACATCGTAAAGTTTCGCCGCTGGTTACTGGCCGCGTCGCAGCAGGCCCAGCAGCGTTATGGGTAATGCATGAGCTTTTATTCATGACCGGATGATGAGACTTCACTGTTCCCGATGTCGCAGACTAGTTAGCATGAACGCATGTCCGAAACGCTGATTGCCCTGACCTTATTCGCCGCCTTGCTCCATGCCACCTGGAATGCGCTACTGCGTGGCGGCACAGACAAACTGTGGTCAATGACCATCATGTGTATCACAATTGCCCTGGCCAGCGGCGCAATTGCCCTGTTCTTGCCGTTTCCGGCGCGCGCAAGCTGGAAATATGCACTACTGTCCGCACTACTCCATGTGGGCTATAACCTGTGTCTGGTACGTAGCTATCAAAGTGGCGAGCTGAGTCAGATCTATCCGGTTGCACGCGGATCGTCACCGCTACTGATCGCCTGCGCTGCGGCGCTGTTCGCCCATGAGAAGATCGCCTTACATACGGTGGGCGGCATTGCTCTTATTTCTGCTGGCATCCTGATGCTGGCAGTCAGAACGCGAGGGCTGGGGGGATCGGGCATATGCCCGGCCCTGGTGACGGGGGCGTTCATCGCTGCCTACAGCGTAGCGGATGGGATGGGGGTAAGGCTTTCTGGCAACGCATTATCTTATACCGTCTGGATGAGCGCCCTCTGGGGCGTACTGATGCCTGCGGTGTATATCCTGCTGCGCGGACATAAAAACTTACTGCGCTGGCGGCCGGACTTACTGAGCGCGGCGGCGGGCGGGCTGGTTTCGCTGCTGGCCTACGGCATTATTATCTATGCCATGGCACGGTCGCCGATGGGTGCGGTTTCAGCCCTGCGTGAAACCAGCGTATTGTTTGTGGCCGCGATCGGCTACTGGTTTTTTGGCGAAGCGCTGACGGTGAGAAAAATCGTGGCGTGTGCGGTAATTGTCACCGGCACACTGTTAATAAGTTAAGTCAATCAGGAGAACATACGATGTCAGATCAACCGACCACTGCACTGATTGGACCGGGCGCAATCGGCACTACGCTTGCTGCGATGCTGCACGAAGCGGGGCGTACGCCGCTGCTGTGCGGACGTACCGCGCATCCGACGTTATTACTGCATTATGATGACGACGATATTACGGTTCCCGGTCCGGTATTAAACGATCCAATGACGATTAGTCAGCCTTATGATCTGGTGTTTGTGGCGGTGAAAACCACGCAGAATGCCGATATTAGCGGTTGGCTGAACACCTTGTGCGATAAAAATACGGTCGTCTGCGCGCTGCAAAATGGCATTGAACAGCAGGTCCAGCTTAGCCCGTGGGTCAATGGCGCAACGGTGCTGCCTTCAGTGGTATGGTTCCCGGCCCAGCGGCAACCGGATAATGCCGTCTGGCTGCGTGCCAAACCGCGACTGACGCTACCGGATGTGCCGCAGGCAAAACGGGTTGTAGAGGCATTACGCGGCTCGCGCTGCGCCATTGAACTGTCGGCAGACTTCACCTCAGTCGCCTGGCGCAAACTGCTGCAGAACGCGGTTGCCGGTCTGATGGTTCTTGCCGGTCGCCGTGCAGGAATGTTCGCCCGGGAGGATATCCGCGAGCTGGCACGGGCCTGGCTACGCGAATGCCTTACCGTTGCCCGCGCCTGTGGGGCGGTACTGGACGATGAGGTCATAGAGACAATCGTGGGCGATTTTCAGCGTGCGCCAGCCGATTTAAGCACCTCTATTCTTGCCGATCGCCAGGCTAATCGCCCGATGGAGTGGGACGCGCGCAACGGCGTGATCCAGCGTCTCGGTCGTACACACGGTATTGCTGTTCCCATCAGCGATGTGCTGGTGCCGCTGCTGGTGGCGGGCAGCGAAGGACCAGGTTAATAACAATATGGCTGAGCATTCAGGGCATCATCACAGTGCGCGGTTACAGATACGTTATCCCCTGCTCCGCGGCCTGGCGCTGCCAGTCCAGTACCACCGTATAGGCGTCGCGGGGCACCACGCTAAAACCGGTAATCAACAGTGCCTCGCAGCAGGTTAGGTAATGAGGATCGCTCACCAGCGCGCTTAGTACACCCCGTAATGTCGCCAGCGTATCAGGGGAACGGTTTGCGCCAGCGATCAGCGGTAATCCGGGCGTGAGAGGCGTCCAGCCAATAACCGCCAGTTCGCTTGCCAGCGCCGGTTCGTCACGCTGGAAAAGCGCCCAGCTGACCGCATCGATAGCGGCAATATCCGCCGCACCGCAGGCGATCTCCGCAAGCGATCGTCGGTGGCTACCGGTTAGCTTTACCTGCGAGAAAAATGCGCCGTCTTGCGCCAGTGGTGCGATGCTGTACCTGAGGGCGTTATAGCCTGACTGGGAATCGACAGCGTTACAGGCTGCGCGCCGCCCCCGGAACGCGGCCAGGGTTGCCCCCTTGTCCTGCTGGCGCACCACCAGCGCACTACGGTAGTTAGATCCGTCACACCCTTCGGCTGAGTAGTGGAAACATCCCACCACCTGCACCCCTGCAAGCGCAGTCATCAGGGGAAATCCGCAGCACTGGCTGAGCAGCATATTATCCTGACGCCAGTGGGATAGAAGATCGGCCCGAGGAAAGACCGGCCGCGCCGGGAGCGAATAATCCGCTAATCGCTGCTGAATAGTCTGTAATAGCGCTCGCGTTGCGGCGCTCTCCGGTTGGTACATCGGTAGCGAAAGCGTCTGATACATGGTGTTTATCCTGGCTGCATCGTGCTTATCACGGCGGCATATTGTGGAACATCCCCCTATTAGCAACTATAACCTAATGCTTGAGCAGTTGGTGTAGAGGTGAAGTATGGGGTATCTGGGGTGGACGGCAGCAACAGGCGTCTTGTTACTGTTAATGTCTTTATCCTATGGCTGGATCAGCCGTTTTGCGGTTCCGGTCTTCGGGCTTTATTTAGTCGTGGGCATTTTATGCGGTCCGTGGGGACTGGGCATATTGCGCATTGATATTGTTGAACACGCGTCATTGACCAGTCATATTACCGAAATCGCCATGGCGGCGTCGTTATTTATTACCGGGCTTAAAATCCGTTTGCCGCTGGAATTCAGGTTCTGGAAGACGGGTATTATGCTGGCACTACCGGGAATGCTGCTGACCATTGGCGGGATCATGGTGGCATCTCACTTCCTGACCGGGATCTCCTGGCCACTCTCACTGGCGCTGGCGGCGATCCTTGCCCCGACCGATCCGGTCCTGGCGAGCCTGGTGGCGATCAACGATGCGCAGGATGGCGATAAACTGCGCATTTCATTGTCCAGCGAAGCCGGGCTGAATGACGGCACGGCGCTGCCGTTTCTGATGCTGGCCCTGCTATGGAACAAAGCGGGTTCAGCGCTGAGTGGTGAAGAACTGCTGAAATGGTTCAGTGTCGATCTGGTATGGGCGCTGATTGGCGGCCTGGCTATCGGCTTTCTGCTCGGACGCTTTATCGGCATTATGGCCACCCGCTCGCGTCATGCGCAGGGCGAAGTAGCCCCCAGCGATTTCGTGGCGCTGGCCCTGATCTGCCTGAGTTTTGCGTTTGCCCAGTGGGTAGATGCCTCAGGCTTTCTGGCCGCCTTTGCCGCCGGTGTCGGGCTGCGCAGCACCGAGGTCAGCGTGCAAAAAAGGCATCCCGATCAACAAGCCGATGATGATTTACCCGCTGAAATGCTGGTCAACCCGCATACCCGTCACGGGCTAAACGTGAAGAATCCGATCAAATCTGTCGGGCTTATCATCGGAGATGCTCTCTCCTTTGGCGACACCGTAGAGCGACTGTTTGCCGCGACGCTAATCATTATTCTCGGCATTACGCTGGCGGAGCACTGGAACAGCGCAGCATTGCCGCTGGCGCTCATTATTTTCATTGTTATCCGCCCGCTCTCAGTGCTGCTGGTGACATGGCGGTCGCAACGTCCGTGGCTGCACCGGATAAGCCTTGGCTGGCTGGGGATCCGCGGTATCGGCAGCCTGAACTACATTGCTTACGCGTATGTGCATGGTTTTCAGGGTGCAGAGGCCAGTCTGGTGACTGACACGGCTATCACTATCGTGACTATCAGCGTACTGGTGCACGGCATTACGGTGACCCCGCTTCTCACCTTGCGACATAAAAAACAGCAGCAGTGATCCACGCCGTCGCCCGGGCACGATCTCATGTCCGGGCGCGTTCTGCATAACTTCCCTCCGGCCCATCTCATAAGCGGCAAAAGCCGACTACGCTTAAAGACATTCAAAAAATAGCGCACTGCGCCCTTGTGTCGTTTGGTTTTTGCTCCCTGAATACTGGAGAATCTTAATGTGTAAGCAATCGTCCGCCGCCACTGACATTATACCGTCAGTTGAAATGGTGCACCTGAAGTTCACCGTCAACGGTAAAAAGCACGAACTGGATATCGATACTCGTACGACGCTACTGGACGCCCTGCGCGAACATCTGCATCTGACAGGCACTAAGAAAGGCTGCGATCACGGGCAATGCGGTGCCTGTACAACGCTGGTTAACGGACGGCGGATCAATGCCTGTCTGACGCTGGCCGTCATGCATCAGGACGCCGACATTACCACCATTGAAGGACTCGGCACGCCGGAGAATCTGCATCCGATGCAGACCGCGTTTGTGAAACACGATGGCTTTCAGTGCGGCTACTGTACCTCCGGGCAAATTTGCTCTTCCATCGCCATGCTAAAAGAGATTGAAGCCGGTATTCCCAGCCACGTTACCGGGGATTTACTGGCGCCGTCCAGCCTGACGGAAGAAGAAGTGCGCGAGCGGATGAGCGGCAATATCTGTCGCTGTGGCGCTTACCGCAACATTCTTGCCGCCATCAATGAAGCCGCCGGGAGGGATGTTAAATGAAATCCTTTAGTTATGAACGTGCTACCACCCTGACCGGGGCGGCAAGCAGCGCTGCACAACATCCGGGCGCACGATTTATCGCCGGTGGCACCAATTTGTTAGATTTAATGAAGCTTGAAATTGAAACGCCGGCTCATCTGATTGATGTTAACGGCCTGGCGCTCGACCAGATTGAGGGGACGGAGGAAGGCGGACTGCGCATTGGCGCGCTGGTACGCAATACCGATCTGGCAGCCGATCTTCGCATGCGCCGTGATTATGCGGTCCTGACGCGCGCGCTGCTGGCCGGCGCTTCCGGACAGCTGCGTAACCAGGCGACTACCGGTGGAAATCTGCTCCAGCGCACCCGCTGCGCCTATTTTTACGATACCAATCAGCCCTGTAACAAACGCCAGCCGGGCAGCGGATGTTCAGCGCTTGACGGTTACAGCCGCCAGCTGGCGGTTGTCGGGGCCAGCGAACAGTGCATCGCTACCCACCCCAGCGATATGGCCGTCGCCATGCGCGTGCTGGATGCCGTAGTGGAAACCATCCAGCCCGACGGCAGCGAACGCCGTATTCCGCTGGCTGAGTTTTATCGCGCCCCCGGCGATACGCCACATCTGGAAACCCGGCTTCAGCCTGGAGAGCTTATCACCGCCGTCACCCTGCCCCCGCCGGCAGGCGGCGTACAGCTTTATCGCAAGGTGCGCGACCGCGCATCCTACGCTTTTGCCCTTATTTCCGTGGCGGCAATTATTCATGCCGATGGGCGCGGAAGTGTCGCGCTGGGCGGCGTGGCGCACCAGCCGTGGCGTAAAGCAGAAGCCGACGCCGAGCTGCCCAACGGCGCGCAGGCGGTCTGTCAGCAACTGTTTAAAGATGCCCGACCGACGGCTGAGAATCAGTTTAAATTGACGCTGGCTGAGCGTACGCTCGCCTCGGTCCTGGCGGAAGCGAGAGGATAATCCCATGAAATTTGATAAACCAGCTACCGCTAATCCTATCGATCGTCAGAAAGTCGTGGGCCAGCCCCGGGACCGAATTGACGGCCCGCTAAAAACAACCGGCTCAGCGCACTACGCCTATGAGTGGCATCAGGAAGTCGACAATGTTGCCTATGGCTACGTGGTCGGTTCAGCGATTGCCAAAGGGAAAATTAAGGCTTTTGATACGGCGGCAGCCAGCCGCGCACCCGGCGTATTAACTATTGTTACCGCTGAAAACGCCGGGCCGCTCGGTAAAGGCGAGATGAATACCGCCATGCTGCTCGGGGGGCCAAAGATTGAGCATTACCATCAGGCTATTGCCCTGGTGGTTGCTGAAACGTTCGAACAGGCACGCGCCGCTGCCAGTCTGGTAGAGGTGGAGTATGACGCCGAAAACGGCGCGTTCGATTTGGCGAAAGCGAAACCCGCGGTTACAGAGCCGCCGGAGGACACGCCCGATAATATTACCGGCAATTTTGCCAGCGCCTTTGCTGCCGCGCCTGTCCAGCTGGATGCGGTGTACACCACCCCGGATCAGTCGCATTTTGCGATGGAGCCTCACGCCTCGATGGCCGTATGGAACGGTGACAACGTCACGTTGTGGACGTCTAATCAGATGATTGCCTGGTGTCGTAAAGAGCTGGCGGCGACACTAAAAATTGAGCCAGAACAGGTACGGATCTACTCCCCGTATATCGGCGGTGGTTTCGGCAGCAAGCTGTTTTTGCGCAGCGATGCGCTGCTGGCAGCACTGGGTGCAAAAGCCCTTCAGCGTCCGGTGAAAGTGATGCTGCAACGCCCGCTGATCGCCAATAATACGACCCATCGCCCGGCGACAATCCAGCATATACGTATCGGCACCGATACCGCTGGCCATATTTCAGCCATCTCGCATATTAGCTGGTCCGGCAACCTGCCGGGCGGCACGCCGGAGACGGCGGTGCAACAAACCAATCTGCTGTACGCCGGGCAACATCGCCTGACCGGCCTGCGGCTGGCAGAGCTTGACCTGCCCGAGGGGAATGCCATGCGCGCGCCCGGGGAGGCGGCAGGTCTGCTGGCGCTGGAAGTGGCCATTGATGAGATAGCGGAAAAAGCGGGAATCGACCCGGTTGAATTTCGTATTCTTAACGACACCCAGGTTGACCCTACCCAGCCGGAGCGTTTTTTCTCCTGTCGTCAGCTGGCGGCCTGCCTGCGTGAGGGCGCTGAGCGATTTGGCTGGCAAAAGCGCGTTGCCCAACCCGCTCAGGTTCGAGACGGGCGCTGGCTGGTCGGTATGGGCGTCGCGGCGGCGCTGCGAAATAACATGGTCGATACCTCAGGTGCGCGTGTACATCTGGATCCAGACGGCACGGTGACGGTCGAAACCGATATGACCGACATCGGCACCGGCAGCTATACCATTATTGGTCAGACCGCCGCAGAGATGCTCGGCGTGCCGCTGGAGAACGTTGTCGTTAAACTTGGCGACTCCGATTTCCCGGTATCGGCAGGCTCCGGCGGCCAGTGGGGAGCGAATACGTCCACCGCAGGCGTATATGCGGCCTGCGTTAAGCTGCGTGAACAGATCGCCCAAAAACTCGGTATTGATCCTGCCGACACCGATTTTAGCGAGGGTGAAGTGATAGCCGGTGGACAACGTCTGCGGCTGACCGATGCCGCGCGTGAAGGCAGACTAACCGCTGAGGATTCTATTGAATTCGGCAATCTGGATAAGCAGTTCCAGCAGTCCACCTTCGCCGGGCATTTTGTCGAGGTGGGCGTTGATAGGTTCACCGCTGAAGTACGTATTCGCCGGATGCTGGCGGTGTGCGCCGCGGGACGCATTCTGAATCCTAAAACCGCACGTAGCCAGGTCATTGGCGCGATGACTATGGGCGTGGGCGCAGCACTCATGGAAGAACTGGTGGTCGATACCCGGCGCGGCTATTTTGTGAATCACGATTTGGCGGCTTATGAGGTGCCGGTCCATGCCGATATCGGTGAACAGGAGGTAATTTTCCTTGATGAAACTGACCCTGTTTCTTCGCCAATGAAAGCCAAAGGCGTCGGTGAACTGGGTCTGTGCGGCGTCGGGGCGGCTATCGCCAATGCCATTTATAACGCAACTGGCGTACGAGTGCGGGAATACCCGGTCACGCTCGATAAACTGCTGGCAGAGATGCCTGAACCGCCGCAAAAAGGATGATACCGTGCTGCAATCTGTCACCGCTATAGCGGTTCCATGTACGCCGCGCCCGGCATTTCAGTCAGACGATCCGCAGGTGATCCTGCGGTTCGCCGCCGAGGCGCTGCACGCCGGCATGGCCGCCGCCCTCGTTACCTTAACGGCCATCCGCGGCGGCTCGTCGCGACCGCTCGGGGCGCAAATGGCGGTCCGGGAAGACGGGCAGTATTGCGGGGTGGTGTCCGGCGGCTGTATTGAAGCGGCGGCGGCCTGCGAAGCGCTGGAGGTGCTTCGTAGCGGTCGCGATCGCGATGTTCTGTATGGTGAGGGTTCGCCATATATGGATATCGTCCTGCCGTGCGGGGGCGGTATTACTCTGCACATCCGGCAGATCTCTTCAGTACAGCCCCTGCTCTCAGTGCTTAACGCGCTGGAGCAGCGCCAGCCAGCGGGCTTGTCCTGGCACCCGGAGCATGCTGGCTTTACCGCCCTGCCTGAGGCGATAACAACCGGGTATACTGAGTCGGGGTATCAAATTAGTTATCGCCCTCGCCCCCGGGTTGTCATGGCGGGTCGCCCCGCCGCGCTTGATATTACCGTCAACATTGCCCGGGCTGCCGGGTATGAAATATACACCGGCGAGGGTCTTCGCCCCGCCAGTGTTGCCGGACTGATTGATGATGACACCGCGGTGGTCCTGCTGTATCACGACCTTGATCAGGAGCTGCCGTTTCTGGACGCGGCGCTGCACGCCACCCCGTTTTATATTGGTGCGCTGGGCAGCGAACGGACTCACCAGCGACGTACAGAAAGGCTACTGGCGCTGGGCTACTCGCCACAGGCGATTGCGCGGATCAACGCCCCTATTGGTCTTTTCCCCAAAGCCCGCGATGCCGGTTCGCTGGCCCTCTCGGTGCTGGCAGACGTGGCCGCTGCCCGGACGAGAATGCTGGATAACTATCTATGCCAACGGTGATTATCCTTGCTGCTGGTCAGGGCACCCGCTTTCTGGCCTCGGGAGGCGAATACCATAAACTCGATACGTTACTTGAGGGGCGAACCGTGTTGCAGCATGTGCTGGACGCGGTGGATAACGCCGGACTGCGCGGGTATCTGGTACGTCCTGAAGGCGGAACTGCCGGAATAGGTGCTTCAATAGCCGCAGGGGTTCGCGCCACGGCCGACGCATCAGGCTGGCTCATTTTGCCCGGCGATCTTCCGCTGATCCGCCCGCGAACCCTGCAACGGGTCGCCGGTGCGCTGGGCGGGCACTCAGTGGTGGTACCTCACTTTCGTCAACAGCACGGGCATCCGGTGGCGTTTGGCCGCGAGCATCTGGTCGCGCTCAGCGCCCTGAACGCCGATACCGGCGCGGCGGCAATTGTTCGCGCGGCGAGAGCAGCAGGAAAAGTCCGGGATATAACCTGTCATGATGTCGGTATTATTCATGACGTTGACACGCTCGCCGATCTTAACCGGGCTCGTCAGCGACTGGCGGCCCGCAAATAACAGCAGGCGGGATCATCCTGCGCGCATGACATCGCCATTAACCGGATCGCGCGCCGGCCACGCCAGCGCCGCAATGCGCGCCAGCATCTCTTCGGTTGCCGCCTGCTGGCAGAGATCCGGCTTCTGCCCCACAGGGTACGCGCCCACCACCAGAAAATCAGTCGAGGCGGATACCCGGCAATGCCCGGTGCCCGCGGGCAGCAGGATGACATCGCCTTGTCGCACATCAAATGCTTTCCCGCCCGGGCCGCCCAGCAGCAGGCGTGCCGTCCCGGCAGCAATACCCAATACTTCATGGGCCGTTGAGTGGTAATGATGATAATCGAATACGCCATCACGCCAGGCGGGCGGCCAGCCGTTGTCGGCAAAGCGGCGTTCCAGCGCACCGGCACTATCCCCTTCCGGCTCCACGCGCGGATAAATCAGTACCGGCAGCCGGGGATGATTGGGCACCCAGTCATGGGCAATAAAAAACTGGGTCTGGGGTGTTACTGTCCGGTGATGTTGATCGGGCATCGTTGCTCTCCGTCGTTAGCCACACCCTGTGAGTGTAGTCGCTGTTAAGCATTGCTCCGGCCACTATCTTTGCTGTTGACGAAAACGGGCGACTTTTGCCCGATTGCCGCACAGCGCCATACTGCACCAGCGACGACGATGTGATTTGGTGCGATCGTAAAACCATAACGTGCAATCAGGATGCTCGCAGGTGCGGATCAGCTCAACATGCGGGTCGATAAGCAACGTCACCGCCAGTTCGGCGACGGCTGCCAGCAGTCGGGTTGGGCTATGACTGGCATAAACCGTTGTGCTGCGCACGGTTGTATCGTCATCAACGACCAGTTGCCGGTAAGCGGGAACCGCAGCCAGCCAGGCGTTAAGCGCCTGTGGGTCCAGCGTATTTGCGGATTTTTTTTGCACTACCAGCGTGCGAACGATCTCCCGCAGATGCCGGGCATCGTTGAGTAATGCTCCGGCGGGCCAGATGATTTTTTCATCCGGACTGATTAGGCTCGCGTCTACCAGCCAGCGCCAGACATCTTCATCCGACTGCCAGAGATCGTGCGCCGATCCATTCACCTGCATTACCGTATTAAGAAAATCCAGCGCGGCGTGATCCGCCAGAAATAACGGCTGGCGATCGGCCTGCGCCGGGGTTTCAGAAGTCATAACTCACCTCAATACTCAATAAGCGTCAACGCATAATAGCCGATACCGGGCCGCATGTAACCTTTAAAAATAATTTGACTGGTTACTTATTTACCCCATACTGACATTAAGTAACCTCTCAAATAGTAATTTAACAGTTACAAGAAGGAAGATCATATGACGATGAATATTCATTACCCCGTGCGTTACCAGTTTGTCGATGCTGATGGCGTACGCGTATTTTATCGGGAAGCCGGAGAACCCACGCTGCCGACCCTGCTGCTGGTCCATGGTTTTGCCAGCTCGTCCCATCAATTTCGGCAATTAATTCCTCTGCTGGCAGATAAATTTCATCTGATTGCGCCTGACTTGCCGGGATTTGGATTTACCGAAATTCCACCAGAACGCCGCTATCGTTACACGTTTGATGCCCTCGGTCAGACATTGACGGCCTTTGTCGATGCCCTGGATCTGCAACGCTACGCGCTGTACATCTTCGATTATGGTGCGCCTGCTGGTTTGCGACTGGCGCTGAATTATCCTGAGCGGGTAAGCGGCTTGATCTCACAAAATGGCAACGCGTATCTTGAGGGTCTGGGTGAAGCCTGGGCTCCGGTCCGCGCGTACTGGGCGTCACCCACGGCAGAAAACCGCCAGGTCGTCAATGATGCAGTATTGAATCTGGAAGGGATACGCTGGCAGTATCTGCACGGCGTAAAAGATCCCCAGAGCGTGGCCCCGGAAACCTGGCATCTTGATACCCTGTTAATGGAGCGGCCGGGCAACAGGGATATTCAGCTGGATCTGTTTCTCGACTATGCCAATAACCTGACCCGCTATCCGGAGTTTCAGGCTTTTTTCCGCGCCAGACAGCTTCCCACGCTGGTTATTTGGGGCCAGCACGATCCGTTCTTTATTCCACCCGGCGCCAAAGCCTGGCAGCGTGATAACCCGTGTGCGGTGGTGGAACTGCTGGACACCGGTCATTTCGCGCTGGAAACCCATGTGAATCATATCGCCACGCGCATCCGCGACGTGATTGGCGATGCGAGGTAATCACGATTATTGCCGCGCAACAGAACGCTGCGCGGCGTCAACGCTAACGTGAGGCCCGCTCGCGGGGCTGAGAAGAAGCCGGATTACTTCGTACTTTTGTGCCAATCACTAGCGCAGCCAGCAGCATAACGCTCCCTGCCGCAATAAAGACGCCGCTAATTCCGTTGACGCTAAACATCAGCCCACCTCCGGCCGCGCCTGCGGCTATCGCCGACTGAACGGATGCCACGACCATTCCTCCGGCGCTTTCCGCCCTGTCTGGTACTGCCCGGGTCACCCAATTCGACCACGCTACCGGAATGCCTCCAAACGCCAGCCCCCATAGCGCTATCAGCGCTGCCTGAAGCGGTAGCGTGGCGGGTAGGCATACCAGCGCCAGTGCGGTTACGCCGATCACCATCGGCATTATGACCATTGTGGCACGAACGCTACGTGCAAGTAGCGACCCCGTCAGCAGCGTGCCGATGAAGTTGGCAACCCCAAAGCCCAACAGGATCAGCGCGATACCGTTTGTACCCGGCCCGCTGGTAGTTTCAAGAAAAGGCCGAATGTAGGTAAATAGCGCAAAATGCCCGCTGTGTACCAGTATGCAGGCCAGCATTCCCATCGCAATGCCACGGCGGCGCAGTACTTCAATAATCGTTTTCAGCTGCGCCGGTTTACCGGGCACCAGCGAAGGAAGTGAGGACCACTGGACTATCAGGGTTATCCCGCCCAGCGCGGCGGACGCGATAAACGCGCTGCGCCAGCCAAACAGGCCGCCCATGTAACTACCAAGCGGCACGGCAACTACGGTACCCACCGCCACACCGCTAAAAATAATTGATAACGCGCGCGGCAGCAGCGCCAGCGGCACGAGGCGCATCGCTATCGCAGCGGCCATGCTCCAGAATCCTCCCAGCGCGACGCCTAATACGATGCGCATCAGCAACAAGATGCCCAGGCGGTGAAAATAAGGAGCACTGTCCGACGGTCGATATTACGCGTTAGTCCAGGCACCAGCAGTCCGGCAAAGAGCGCAGCCACTGCTGTCACAGTCACGGCCTGCCCGGTTAACGCTTCAGAAACACCCAATTCTGTTGCCATTGGAGATAATAAGCTGGCAGGCAGATATTCTGCGGTCAACAGACTAAATACGCCCATCGCCAGTGAAAATACCGCCAGCCAGGCGGGAGTAGTGGGCGCTGAATGCTCCGTTAAGGCGCAACGGCTGTCGCACACGGTATGGCTCATTGTAATAATCCTGAAAAGAGTGAGAGAGGTAAAATTGTGGAGGCAAAAAGCAGGATGGTCTATGATGCAAAAGCCGCTATTTTTGACTCAAACACCTGAAATGAAGCCTCAAGCGCCCTTTGCCCTTTCTTCAGCATTAATTAGTGAATTATTAACCGGAATGCGTCTGCGTGGCGTGCAATATCGCCGGGTAGTGACCGGTAGCGAATTTGGCCTGAACTTCCCGGCCAAAGCGGGGTGTGCCTATTTCCATTTTCTGGCATCTGGCACGGCTCTATTACGCCTGCACGATGGTCAACTGCATCAGCTTGACGCTGGAAATGCCGTGTTTATGCCGAAGGGTACGCAACATCAGCTTGTATCGCATCCTGCCGCCGCTGTACGCTGCCTGGAAAGTCTCGATGCCGCGCCAATAGGAGAAACCGTCTATGCAGTGAAAACTTGCCAGAAAGCCAGCCCGGCATCGGGGGCGGTATTTTTCTACGGCTGTATGGAATTTAACCTGGGCGGAATGCAGGGGCTGGAGCCATTAATGCCCGACATGATGCTGGTTGATATTCACAGTGGACGCTATCCGGGGCTGGTTCCGGTACTGGGATCGATGCAGCAGGAGATGTGCTCATCACGCGTGGGCTTCGCCGGGATACTTGCCCGGCTGGCCGATGTCGTGGCTGCGATGATTGTTCGCGGCTGGGTGGAGTGCGGCTGCGATAATGCGTCCGGGCTGGTCGCCGCACTGCGCGATCCCCGACTGGCACGGGCTATCCTGGCACTGCACCGCGAGCCAGGACGTAGCTGGACGGTCAGCGAACTGGCGGCGGAATGCCATATCTCACGCTCGGTTTTCGCCGATCGCTTCCAGGCGACTATTGGCACTTCCCCTTTACGTTATGTCACTGAATTACGTATGCACCTTGCCAGCCAGTGGTTAGCCGAGCATCGGCTGCCGATCGAAACGGTTGCACAGCGGCTGGGTTATACTTCCCAGGCGGCCTTCAGCCGGGCATTCAAACGTGTCACCGGACAGGCGCCAGGCGCCAGGCGTCTGAAACAGGCGTCGCTATGACCGCTATACCGCTGGCGCAGAACGGTTCGCGATAGCGATCAGCGATTAAACAGGGTGCGGCGTCTGCCCGGCAAGCTGCTGCAGTGCCTGTCTGCGTAACGCATGGCGGTCCACTTTGTTGGTCCCCGCCAGCGGGAAAAATGCGGTCAGCCAGATATGACGAGGGTGTAAATACGCCGGGCCGTGCTGTAATGTCCAGGCTTTAATGGCCTCTGGCTGCACCGGGTAGCCCTCGCGGGGGATCACCCACGCCACCGGTTTACTGCCTTTAATTTCATCCGGAATAGCCACCACGCACGCCTGCTGGACAGCGGGATGCTGCTCAAGCAGCCGTTCTACTTCGCCGGGATAAATATTCTCACCGCCGCAGACAAACATATCGTCCTGCCGTCCGACAAAGGTGTAAAAGCCCTGTTCATCACGGGTAAAGACATCTCCGCTGCGGTAATAGCCATCATCGGTAAACGGGCTGGGGACATCAGGTCGCTGATGGTAGCCCTGCATTAAGGCCGGGCTTTTTATTTCCAGCACGCCGTGATGAGTCAGCATACCGTGTTCATCACGCAGGCGTAAAGAGACCGCCGGATGCGCATAGCCGTTTGCAGATTGCGGGGCCACCAGCCCGTCAGGATGTGGACCAAATACAATCGGTCCGCCCTCGGTCGTGCCATAGGCATTAATGATCCGCGCCTGCGGCCAAATCTGCTGGATCTGCTGAAACAGGCCATCGTTAACCGGGGCCGAGCCCATGCGCACCACCCGAACGGAGGAGAGATCGCTTTGTGCCAGCAGCGTTTTCTCTTTCATCATCATTGCAATCATCGGCGGAA